>Ga0209006_10006017_pt1 | contig 11016 bp, 15 predicted proteins | sample JacPin_JW_Ref_O2_FD_188567 | JGI IMG/M metagenome (GOLD analysis project Ga0209006, IMG submission 188567) | Forest soil microbial communities from Algoma, Ontario, Canada - Jack Pine, Ontario site 1_JW_Ref_O2 (SPAdes) (version 2) | ecosystem: Environmental > Terrestrial > Soil > Boreal... | reverse complement strand
CTTGTTGCTTTGGATCGCGTCGATGAATTCGTTTGTGAACCGCTCACTCGAGAGGTACATCACTTTTTGCGTCTTTTTTCGCTCGATCGCCTGCTGGCCGATCGCCTGCATCAGGTGAGTCTTTCCCAGCCCGACGCCGCCGTAGATGAAAAGAGGGTTGTAGGTTTTGGCCGGGCTTTGAGAGACCGCCAAGGCGGCGGCGTGGGCTAACTCGTTATTCGCGCCCACGACAAATGCGTCAAACCTGTTGCGCGGATTCATGCCATGGAGAACGGCCTCTTCCGAATCCTCATCCTGGGACACAGAACGAGCCGGCGTCGCCACGCTCTCCGGGTCCAAAAACATGGGAACTTGAAGAGGATGGCAGCTGTATACAGGAGCTATGCGAGATGGAAATTAATCAATTTGGCGGGGGAGTGTTCAGTTCAAGGTCGATATCCCAGACTGAGAAAGGGCTGGATTCCCGTGGTCCCGGTCCAGCTTGCTGCAATGCTCCCACAGAAGGTTCCATCTCTGTCACATTCAGTGTCGCCCTGCCGGATTTGACCTGACCTTGAGGTGCGGAGATGGTATTCGGTGCTTGAGAATGGGCGGATGAGAACAAGGTTGTCGTTGCCTTGTTACGGAAAGGTTTCTCGAAAGCTTCCTTGGTTCTTCTGACTTTTACTTGACCAAATCCTGGGAGGTTCTGCAGTTGTCCAGGGGTAGCTTTCGCAATGTCGGAAAAGCTCTGAATGGTTGGAGTAATCAGGTTTTTAGAAGGTTATTGGATGGCACCGTACGTACGCCTAAAGACGTACGGAGAGTTTCGACGTCAGTTTTATTCACTCTGTTGATGCTCGTGAGCGCAGCTTGAAACAGCGAGTAATAGTCTTTATCGGTTCGTTCCTTGATGATATCGGGAGGTTTGTGTTCGTATTGTTTGAACGTGGAAAGGTAACGTCCAGCTTCCTCTGCACTAAATACCACAGATCATGAAGAGGATGGAGTGAGACGTGCGAGACGCACCTCCAGGCGATGATAATCGTGATGTTGTTAATCAAGCATATCTAGACAACCATTAGATTGATCGATCACGAAGACAGACAAATGGACTCTGAGAAACCTTGGTAAGATCACGGATAGGATCCTGATGTTCGCTCTGTATCATTTAGAGTTATGAGTACACCTAGGTAAGAAGGCGAGCTACATGCGATGTCGCTCAATAGCAGAAGAATGCGCAGACTATATGAGTGTCCTAGCTTTTCTATTCGTTGGTGGATGTATTCGGGGTGGAGGCGATGATACTTTAAGCTACACGAAAAGGAATCAGTCAACGCACCGAGTCGCAATGATATTAATATACAAACCTGAGGAACAATACCCCAGTTGTACGGCCAACCTGAAAATCGCAGACGACATCACCGAATTCCTTCCCGACATTGCGAATACATTCTAGGACAGGATTCAAGCGCTGAAATGATGCATTAGAAACGACACGAGCATCTAGAGAGATAAAACCTGGTTAGGATTGATGATAACGTTGTTTCCGGTACCAGGCAGGACCACAGGTGGTCGTCGCGCCTCAGCCATGTAATTTACAATTATTTGGTCGCCTTCCTCATGTCTAACAATCCTTACGGTTCCACATACTACTCTCATACTCAAGCCGCCTCCCCTGCCGTTCCTCTCCAGTTCTACGCACCGACTCCGGGGATAGATCAGGCCTCTTTCTACCAAAGCTCGCGGCCAAGCTTAGACGGCAACGTCGGCGCGCAAGGATCTATTTCTCAGCATGGCATAACACCCAATTATGGAGGCAACATTCAGGTTGCCGGAGGATGGTGGACGGCTTTCGGGTCAGGCGGGTTCGAAGGGGAACCTCCATTGCTAGAAGGTGACTATATTCGCTTTGATGGTTACACGGTTTTATGGTGTCCTACGTGTATCTAGAACTCGGCATCAACTTCTCTCATATTCAAGCAAAATCTCTGACGGTTCTAAATCCGCTGCGTCGCATCGACGAACATATTATGGATGACGCTGATCTCGCTGGTCCCCTCCTTTTTTGTTTCTGCTTTGCAACTTTCCTATTATTCGTAAGTTCTCCGCCATTCGTACACGTCATCGGTTCGATGAGTGTGCCCGCAGTCAGGTAAAACCCAATTTGGCTACATCTACGGCGTTGGCCTCCTGGGATCCGCATCCATATACACGCTCCTTAACCTCATGTCCGAACAAGGCATCGACGCGTACCGAGTCGCTTCGGTCCTCGGATACTGCTTGCTACCTATGGTAGGGGTTGGCGCCCTAAGCGTCGTGGTACCTTTGAAGTACGTCTTTCGTCATATTTTGATCCCTTTTTCTACTAGGCTTCTGTCACCGCCCCACCGAGGTTGAGACTGACTGCATTACGTGACATTACAGTGGCATGGCAGGCTATCTGCTCTCTATCCTCTCTATTCTCTGGTGCACATACGCCGCGTCTGGCATATTTGTCACCGTCCTCCGAATGTCTGATCAGCGGCTTCTTGTAGCATACCCCATTGGACTGTTGTATGGCTGTTTTGCTCTGCTGAGTGTCTTCAACGTCGAGGCTGGAGAATAAATTACCATCTAGACTACTAAACTAGTCGACCCCGTCACTCTGATCTTAACCATTACTTTGCACGAGGCAAGAACATGCGGAACCTGGGCATGCATGGATCACAAGGCGTCCATCGTATATTTATAGCCAGTTTCCTTAGGTATTTCAGAACTTGTAAGTCTTGACTTGAGATCAATAGTTGCCAAACGAAATAAATCTGTAAAAGGATAGTTTAGTGAATATCAGTTGCACATACGAGCGAATAAAAAGGTACTTGTAAGCGGAGAGCCTAGCATTGCTCCAAAATTTGGTCGGATATCACTCATCAGAAGACGGCGAAAGTCGCCTACTCGCTGCAATTTCGACATCTATACCGGCAGATTTGACGGGCTTGTCCTTCCACTCCCAGGATTCCTTCAACTCTCCACGAATATGCGCAGTCGCAAAAAATGAGAGGATACAAGCCGGACTGGGAACAGCAGCGGTCAGTCACCCTGAGGATTCTGTTGGCTGTGTGAATCTACCTCAAGTATAGCAAGGCTGGTTGCCCTACGCCAAATGTGTGCACAACCACCATCGTGATGACAAGACCAGCAATGTAGGCGCTCAGAGCGGAGTGAAAGTAAGGTTTAACGAAGGTAGCTTTCTGCTTTGAAGTTGAAAAGCGGTAGTAATCGTAGCGCAGCGCTAGTGCGATGAATGTTCCCGGAATGACGACATCTCCGAGCCCCAACATAGCGAAACCTCTGTCGTCAGAGAATATCATCGATTTCGGCCATAGGAGCTTGATGGGAATGTCGAGGGTTGTGGCGACGTTTACCATCTAGAAGCGTGAATCAAAAAGAATGTTTCGAATATGTGAAATTTGCTTCATAGCTCACAACTTCTGTCCCGAATACCCACCAGATATCATAGATGAACAAACCCGACAAGAGAGTACATCCTGTTCCGAATGAGTCGATTTTGACTAACGATAGCGCATTATGTGCAAACGAGAGCGACAAGATATCAGTGAGCAGTATAGATTTGCGACTTGCGGCATTAAAGGTGTAAAGGATGGAAGGGATGGCCGCAAGGGGAAACAGGAGCAGAGATAGGTTCTTGCAGGAGAGAAAACCGATATCTATTTCGCCGTGAGGGGAGGTTGCTGGCTAAACTGGAACGTCGAAGATTCACCTTTATTGTTTATCCGGAATATAAATGAGGACCTGTGCAACTTCTTCCAACGGGTATGGCCCAGTGCAAATCTTGCCAGAGATATCAAAGACTGGCCGAAGAGTTATAAGGACGCGATACACCGAATAACGAGCGATTTACCTTCCAGACGCTTCCGACCCCGACAATGGAAAAATACCATCCAAGTAGCCGATTTATCCATTCCTTTCCGAAGTACTTCAATATGATAAATAACCCGAAAAGCATAAATGATCCGATCTGTAATGTTATCTGTACTCGTGGATCAAACCAGGATCGGTGTGGCTTACGATAGGGAAAAGCCAGGCATCTTTGGAAGACAGGCGCTCAGGTATTACTTCTTCATCGTCATCATCCTTCTCCGATTGGTTCATAGGCTTCGGTCTCTGAGGACAGATGAAAACGAGAAAGCATAAATGCATGCAGAGTTGTACGTACAGGCAAGGATCCAAAAGCACCAGCGTAGATAGACCCTACCGCGAGAGCCAGCAAGCCAGCATAGGCTGATATGGAGTCCCAGTCGATGTCCGTCTTGCTCATCTCGATCATGGAGTCGTGAAGGAAGCGTGAATGATCCCACGTGACATGATCAGGGGTTAATATAGAATCGACATGCGTGGGGTCTTCGGTTTTAATCGCTGGCTCACCAAGTGGAAAGCTACGCTTCAGCCTACCTGATACTACCAGATCTGTATTCACTACACAATTCTTCAGGCCATCTGCCGAATTCTGAGTCTGTAGTTGATTTACAAGCTTCTGACGAATTTGTCGAGGATTGTATCCGCTATGCCTATGCTAGGAACTACGAGGAGTCTCTGGTAAATTTGCAATCTTATATAGTTCACTGCGAGTGGATTACGTTGAATGAGAGTACCAGTCCATGTATCAACCGACAGCCATCAGCTTACATAAGCATTCTAGCTCCAAATCATGTCCAACGGTGAGCAACCCGCTCTCAAAGAAGCAGCTCGTTCCAACTCCACTCAAAAACTGCGGTACCAGTCATCGTCATGTTCGAAGATACAGCTACCACAGATCAGATCGAGCAGTATGTGAACGAAATCAATACTAACGGTGCGTGAGATGAGCTACCCTGTCTCTGAGGAATCAAGCACTGATATTGACCCACAGGTGGCAATGTCCGTCTTCGCTATGACCCTGTGATGAAAGTGTGTATTCCAGTTGTTGGGCCAAGTCCATGTCAAACGTTTTTTGTATAGGGTTTCGCAGCTTCTCTCACTGAGGCGCTCTTCGTGAAATTTCAGTCATTTGCAGGCCAGGGTATAATCAAATACATCGGTCAGTTCTTTTATTCGCACTTATCACTGGCATAGTGAGAGCTGATCGAGCGAATCCCAGAGCAGGATGGTACCGTAACAACTCAATAAATACACAGGAAAGGCTTGGTATCCTTGTTGAACCGCAGAATGTATATTGTAACAATATTGCAATAAGTATTTGCATGGAACGAGAAGGGATCGTGACTCAGGAAAATAAACATACTACTGGCGTTAATACCATCGTGAAGAGGTTCGTGAATACTCGTAAACTGTAACTTGATGATTTGAGGTCGATAGATGGCACGATTAGGAGGGAACAGTAGACCGGACAGGCAACTGCTGCTTGTCCAAAGTGGCGGTTGGCGGAGTGACCACTACTTCCGGAAGTGGTAGAGGCTGTCCTCCGCCCGGGGCCAAGCCCATCAATTCTAGTTCATTCAGTTGAGACGGAGAGATGAAATCCCATGGGCGAGGAACCTATGGTAATGAATTAGAAAACTTGGACCAAGTGGAAAGTCACAATCATTATACCATTGCAGCGGGCATGATCCTGAAGGGAATGGAATGCAATAAGTAATAATAAAAAATCCGTCAGGGTGCAAGAAATTTACCAAGTAGCAGCACAGACGACACCGTTGCCTTTGTTCTGCTTCTGGATGGAATTGAATTCGAAATCTATATATTGGCCGATATAGCGGACGAAGGGGAGGATTTCACGGACGCCGTTGTTGATAACAGACAGTGCAGTGAGACAATTGATTATGGCGCTTGAAATGGATTGCGCATTCTGTCATGAAAATGATGTCAGTACTCTTCTACATCGAAAAACCAGGTACAAACAGTGAGATAGGCCAAGGTCGGAGGAGGTAGGACGAGTTCCAGGCCCCACCAGTCTGGGAGATTAGATTAACGGTGAGGAGAATGGAGTGCAAAAGTTTGGACATACAAGTAAGGACAGAGATACGGTCAGTGGGGGGATAGATTCCTGAAAGTTTGTTGGTGAAGAAGATATAACAGTGAGGTTATAGCGTACCCTGATGGTCAGGAAGGATGGCCATTCCAGTAGTATAACCAAGGGCCATCAACTGTGGTGTGATACGTGCTATTCCGGTGATGACGGTCTCAGCAGTAGGGAGTGCACCTGCCAGGATCCCCTTCCCATCTCCAGGCTTGCCAAGGCCGAGGTCTGGAGGCCCGATGAGGCTGACGATGTGCATGTTAGCGATTACCGTCGTAAGTGTGTCGATGCTGGCGGAGGATACGCTTGGAAACCCTATGGTCTCAGTAGTGACCTGATTACCATCCGCAGTGGTATTTTTCGTCAACTTGTTAAAATGCTGTTCATGAGCCTCAGGTTCCGTGTATTCGAGGCATACAGCATGGATCGGTCCGCTCGGTTTGGCCGCGGACTTGTCTGCTCCCTCATCTCCTCCATTCAGCGCTGTATTCGAGGCCGGTAGCGCACGCAACTCTGCAATTAACCGATTGGCCGAACTTGGTTGCATGAGCTGCGATTTGACTTTGCTCAATCGCGGGGCAGCGGCTGCCCTAGTTATCTGTGGGGCTAATGGATCGGTAGAGGGACCAATTATGAGTGCCCGGACTATGAGAGCAGATTCCTTTGCCCGCTTCGCCGAGCTATTCGCAACCGGTTTATGAATGGGCTTCGCAAATGCCTCAGCAGCGTGAGCTTTCTTGTGGTGTACTTGATCTGTGGATAGCGTATGTTTATGTTCTTCACGACTGAATGAAAAAGGTCGAAAATGGAATCGACGATCGTGTGAACTCGGGCCTTTGGTTTTATGGTGATGTTGAGTAGGAGGAGAGACAGGTATGGGAGGAGGTGAGGCCAAAGGCTGTACCTCTGGGAGGCTTAAGCCCTGAACACCATCAGCTAGATTTGATACATCGTTTGAGTCGACAGATTCACTGGGTTTGGGCTCCTCTGTCTTGTCTGCAACCCTATAATTTAGACCAAAACGTTGGAATATGATCATGGTGTGTCGGAAGAGGTAATTATGTAAGTCCTGTCCTCCCATAACGACTTGAATGTCCCGATGTGCTGCTACCATCGCGTACACGACCAGATGTGATCAACGGTCAACCTAGGAGTGCGGTGTTTTCGTAACGACTATCATTCGGACGAAAGTATACGACAGCAACGAGAACTGATAGCTAAAACACAAGACGGCATAAATTAGAAATTGATCCTAGTCATTTTCCCAACCAGTGCGCTGATCTAGATATGCGTAAGCTGCATCGTCTTCGCAAACTATACAGCTTACATTCGTGGTTGCATTATAAAATAAGCGTGGCAAAGAGAGCACACTGGAGTGTGTACAGCATTCCTACGGAAATGATCCCAGATTTTGCAACAGGATGGGTTGCCGCCCAAGCTGACCAACAGAGGGCTAAATACAGCGTCAATGGTTCAGATAAGTGGACGTGAAGATGTTGAATCATTACCCATAATCCCGCTGCTTCCTGACATACCAACCCACAGCGCGGGGGAGGCAAGCATATACAGTGTAACCCAAAGCCGCCAACGCGTTCTGGCGATAGTCTGCAAGTTGGTGAGTTGAAAGTGGAGGGCTCTTGATGGGCAGCACGAACGCGAATATGTATGGGTTGAATGCCAACGGCGAAAAAGAGCAGATACGCGCCTGAGCCAACGGCCACTCCAGCCATACCTGCAGCTGCCATGATAAGTATATACGGACCAGTTGAGGTGTAATGAAGGAGCACAGGGACAGGCGACTGTGATGACAAGAAAGTCGCGCTAGTTGTCAAAACGAGACTTGCCTGGACGGCACTCGTGTCAATAGGAACGCGCTCAGTAGATGCAGTTGCACATACCACGATGTTCATGTTGGATGTGCGGTGAATAAGCCCTTCCCGGAACTGCGTCCAGTCGGCATCGCGCCCAGGTGTGGTGAGTTCCCAAAGACCCTCCGGGGAGGAGTTACCAACGGAGATTAGACAAAGAATCTTGATTGGAAGGTTACAAAGTCTTGCAACGAGAGGGGCATTTGCAGGAAGATTTGTTGGCCACCACTTGGGTAAATCGTGACATGTCGCGTCTGTTACCATCACATGATTCGCCTTTTTAGTGGCGTCATAGTCAGGATTGCCGGCGATCCTTTGCATTGGTGGGTCCTTCCGCGATTCCAAAGCAACTAATGGTATCCTTCTTGCTAGGGGCAAGTAAAGTTGTCAAACAACAGTCCTTAGTGACACGTATTTTCGACGTAGATTAAATGCGAACCTTGGCTGGACACCAACCCACCGAGCGGAGTCCTCGGGTTCTAATTCTGGTTTGGCAGAGCGGGTGAGGCCATCCACCACTTGGTCTCTTCCAGCAACCGTTGGTGTAGCCAGTTCGAGTTGGATGGCTGATGGAGCTGAATCCATAAAATTTTTACATCGTTGAGTGATTTATTACTGCCATTATGTTCCCCGCAAAAGAGACATACCAGGGATGGGATGTCGCGCCAGCGCAGAGCTACCAGGCTTAGATATTCGATCAGATCGACTATCTATGCCGGGATTCAAATCCTGCAGAGGCAGTGACTCCGTGTCGACGACCCGCTTCTTGCCATCTCGGTCTTTATACAGACCCTCCGCGACAAGACGTTCCGGGTGGGTTTCTGGTACAAATAAATTCGCAGAAGTAACATGTGAAGCCTTCTTTTCAAGATCGTGACTCAGGCTTTGGTGAGTGTCCCTGGCCAAGGCGGGCCCTTCAGAAGCATACACATCCGAGTTTTCCTGCAGAGGCCCTTGTGGAACCATTTTACGTAGGCCAGATTCGGATGGTATTAGAGAGGTGGCCCCCTGCAGTGCAGTTTCCGGGAGATTTGGTGTGACAAGGACTTGGCGTCGCGATGTAGCACCTTCGAAGCCAATTTCATCACCATGAAGGGCGCCTGGTAATGGTGTCGACATATTCAGCCTCCGTGCCTAAGTCAGTAAGTGCGTTATCCTCTGTCATATAATTTGTGTCGGGAACAAATTCGCCATGATTGACCGTTGGAACACTCACTGACCGTGCAACTGGTAGTGTAGGCCTATAAATTTGGTCCCAGGGTCAAATCATTGATTTGTCTATGGGGAAGGGATGGGTTAGTGGTCGGGAAAGCACTGAAGATTCCTACTTTTGGTTGGAATTTTCATTTTGGGAACAAAGTGGGAAATTTGGTTGACATGACATTGTGGACCACTATGGGTCCACAATTCCACTCTCATAGATTAACCTCCTCCCAAGCGTTCCAACACACATCCACTGTAAGTTGGGGTCACTAGTACTGTGGCGCGTATATGGGGTTTTTTTCAACATATACCTAGGCTTAGATCAATGGCAACTTGTGGAGGCGAACTACGGCCATAATCCAGGAATTTTTCCATCTTGCCTACAACATTTCGTCAAATTTCATCTAGGTCAAACACCACCGTACGAAAATGACATTCGGGAGAGTGGAAATCGACTCGCAGATGCGGATGACGGTGACGCCGTTGTTATGGGCAGTTGAAAACAGGCATGAAGCAGTGGTCAAGCTACTCCTCGCGCGGGATGAAGTCGAATTAAACTCGGAGGACTCATGGGGCAAGACGCCGTTGTTATGGACAGCTGCAAATTAGCATGAAGCAGTGGTGAAACTGCTCCTCGCGCGGGACGACGTCGAACCAAACTTGAAGGACTGGTATGGCCAGACGCCATCGTCACTGGCAGCTGGAAATGGGCATGAAGCAGTGGTTCCTCGCGCGGGATTAAGTCGAATTAAACTCGATGGACTCGTATGGCTGGACGCTGTTGTCACGGGCAGCTGGAAACGGGCATGAAGCAGTTGTCAAGCTACTCCTCGCGCGGGATGAAGTCGAATTAAACTCGATGGACTCGTATGGCTAGACGCTGTTGCTATGGGCCGTTGAAAACAGGCACGAAGCAGTGGCCAAGCTACTCCTCGCGCGGGATGACGTCGAACTAAACTCGAATAGCTCGGATGGCCCGACCCCGTTGTTGTGGTGCCAATATTAATCTAGCCAAGCTGCTGCTTCGCACGATGACGTCAATATAAACTGACTCGCATGGCAGACGCTGTTCGTTTGAGTGACTTGCATAAACCTCCTTACACTCAAGACAACACGCGGAATTTCTCCTTGGCTAAGATGATTCAACCACCTTTGTTCGCCACCAAGTAATGTATTCTGTCAGCAAAAAGTGCCTCTTACAATGTGAGGTACATATTATTTAAATAATCACCTTGGACTTGAATGCCCCATTCAGCGGAAAAAGTTGCTATTGAGAGTCACATTTGCCCTGGTAACTCCATCCTCCAGCCTGATCCATGTTTGCACATCGGCACTGGGGTTAGGAGAACTGAAGATGATGTTGCGGACCCCATGCCCCCAGCCGGAACTGGAGTATCCTCCATATCTTGAGGAAATAGATTGGGTCAAATTACGAGAAATTCAAGAATGAGATGTTGCACAGTTGCACCACTCACCCTGAGTGCTTATCGAAACAGAATATAACATCTTTGGTTGGTTCCAGAGCACACCATTCGTTGCCATGGTCTAGAAGGATCCAGCGTTCAGTACTTGCAGAGCTAGAAAACGCACCGCGGCTGCACAACCATTCCAGACAAATGAGAAAGATACACCCACCATGACCGGAAATAACGGCACGTAAATTCTTCACGTATTCATTCAGAGCATCCCAGAATGGCTGATCGAGATGGATCTCGCCAGGCTGGGATGACTGCGTCGATCCCTCACCTAACTCATCAGCTGCAGAAGAACCGTTCATCAAATATATAGTGAAACCACCGAACGCTAACGCACCATTTAGCCCGGGATTCTGCGTACTGTTCAGTGTGGCCTGTACAGCCTGAATCGCATTTCTGCAAAGAAAACGCAACATTGATGCATGATAATGTCATAAAATATTGGTCACATACGGAGGGATATGCATGAATG
>Ga0209006_10006016_pt1 | contig 11017 bp, 6 predicted proteins | sample JacPin_JW_Ref_O2_FD_188567 | JGI IMG/M metagenome (GOLD analysis project Ga0209006, IMG submission 188567) | Forest soil microbial communities from Algoma, Ontario, Canada - Jack Pine, Ontario site 1_JW_Ref_O2 (SPAdes) (version 2) | ecosystem: Environmental > Terrestrial > Soil > Boreal... | reverse complement strand
GCCCGGTCCGGGGCAACCGAGTTCGATTGTGTGGTGGTATCACGCGCATGTCGACGCAGCCACGGAGATCAACGCCGGTTTGTTGGGACCGATCGTCGTCACCGCAAAAGGTAAAGCGAACCCCGATGGGTCTCCCAAAGATGTTGACCGCGAATTTGTTGCCTCCTTCATGATCTTCGATGAGATGGGAGGCAAACCCGAAGGCCAGTTCTATGCAATTAACGGTTTCATCTTCGGCAATCTTCCCGGATTGATGATGAAGCAGGGCGATAACGTGCGCTGGTATTTGCTGGGGATGGGAAATGAGATCGACCTGCACACTCCGCACTGGCACGGCGAAACCGTCACCGACGGAAAACGAAATACCGATGTGATTGAACTTCTTCCCGGAAGCATGCAGACCGTGGACATGCTCGCGGACAATCCCGGCACATGGATGTTTCATTGCCATGTGGAGGATCACATGGAGGCTGGCATGATGGCGGTGTATACCATCTATACTCCCACCGTGCGCGCCTGCCCTCTCGCCTTCACCGGAGGAGATTTCTGGAAGCATCCGGAGACCTTTTCGCTGAACGTCAAAAACACAAGCGGTAAAGCAATCACCAGCGCGACCCTCACCTCGGAAATGTTTCTGGCGCCGCAGGATCTGCGGCGACCCTACAACGCGGAATGGAAGTCGACCAAGCCCATATCGCCGGGCGAAGAGCAAACTCTGGAAAAGCCGGGCGTCAGTCCCGCCAGCGCTCAAGCCGTCCTCGGTTGGGTCTTCTTTCCGCAATTCGTCAGGTATGAAGATGGCTCAACTTGGCGTGCGCAGACTGAGGGTGAGTGTTTTAACGTGGTATGGCGCGACCCCGAGCATGCCGATATGCCCGCCTTACCGCCTCGGCAGATTGAAATAAATCCAGACTAAAGAGCAAACAAACCTGCGTGATGAACATGGCATCCACCGAGGGTTCTGCGAGGGAGATGAGATGGGCAAGAAGAATGGTGACAAGCCGCTGATGGGTCTTCAAAATTCCCTAAGCGTACTATTTCCCTTTTTCTGTGCTGACCCCTTATCGTTTAAGTAACGGCCGCGAGAGCAGGGCGGCCGGAGAGGTTGTAGATGCGGGGCATCGTGGGGTTTCGTTTCTGAGCCGATGGCGAGTTGTAGTTTTCTCGCGTCGTTTTTAAGCTCTCGAACGAGTTTTGGGAATTCCTTCTTTTGACCCATCCTCAACAACGGTGCCCAATCACCTCTCGAGAAAAATGGCGGCCACTCTTGCCATTTGCAGCAGTTGTTGCACGTCGTTCTTGTCAAAGTCGAGATTGAGGGTGTCCGGAAGTTTGGCGGCGCCATCCTCTGACGAGCGGTAGACTGACACCGCGACACGGGTGCCGCCCGCGATCACGGATCGTCTGACCGTATTGGTATGATGCATACAAACCGCTCGGATTATTTTCGAGCACGGCGCGAGCGAAAGTGGCGGTAAACGATTCTATTTCGTCGGATCTCTGTTTGTTGGATTTCTGATCACGGGAGTGGATATGAACGGATTCTGGGAACGCTTCGCTTTTGCCTTCCGGTGTTTCTTTTCCATCCTGCTCCACGCTGACATTCCCCTTGACATCCTACAAAAGCTGGTCAAGCCTGCTGGCGCGGCTCCGCAGGCGGCGACCGCTGCTGCACCTTCCGTCTCCCGTCTGAAGGAAGGGGAACAGCCGTCCTCTGAAGCATTCGATCGCGCCATCCAGATGCTTGCGCTGCTGCAACGCGATGGGCGGCTAGTGGATTTTCTGGCGGAGAATATCTCCGCCTATCCCGACGCGCAGATTGGAGCGGCTGTCCGAACCATCCACGACAATTGCCGACAGGTGCTCGACAAGTATGTGAAGCTGGAGCCGATTCTGAACTCCGATGAGGATCAACCGGTCACGGTGCCGGTGGGTTTTGACCTGGCGGCTATCAGGCTGATCGGCAAAGTGGTGGGAGAGCCGCCAGTTCGGGGAGTATTACGACACAAGGGTTGGCGCGTGAAGGAAGTGAATCTTCCCCCTTTGCCGCAGGGGGCAGGCCGGATGGTGGTTGCGCCAGCTGAGGTCGAACTCTCATAGCGGCTCGTCCACATTTGTTCAGTAAATATTGGTTTACAGAGGAGACTTTCATTGGCGGGCAAGTTCATCGTTGGCATCGATCTAGGGACCACAAATTCGGCGCTGGCGCGCTGCAGCGCGACTGCCACGGGAGAGGAAAGCCCTATCGAGGTCCGCAGCATTCCGCAACTGGTGAATCCGAACGAGGTGGCCGAACGCACGTTGCTGCCGTCATTTCTCTACATTCCTGGTGAGCTCGATTTTCCCAAAGGCAGCCTCACGTTGCCTTGGGAATCCGCGCCGAAGTTCTTGATCGGCGAACTGGCGCGCAAACGCGGCGCGGAGAGCCCCAACCGACTGATTGCCTCGGCCAAGTCCTGGCTCTCTTACTCGGGGGTGGACCGCACCGCCCCGATATTGCCCTGGCAAGCGTCCGAGGATGTACTCAAGCTATCGCCAGTCGAGGCGTCGTCGCAGTTTTTGCAATACTTGCGCACCGTGTGGGACAGCGGCGAGGTGGGGGAGCAAGGGGAACTCGCTCTGGCGGAGCAAGACGTATTGCTCACTGTGCCGGCTTCGTTCAACGAAGAAGCCCGCGAGTTGACCAGGCGCGCCGCCGAACAGGCCGGCTATCCAAACGTCACATTACTGGAAGAGCCACTGGCGGCTTTTTATGCGTGGCTTGAAAGCCAGGGTGATGCCTGGCGGCGCCGCATCAAGGTCGGCGACCTCGTGCTCGTGTGCGACGTCGGGGGCGGCACCACGGATCTTAGCCTCATCGTGGTTTCCGAAGAGAACGGCGACCTGACACTGAAGCGCGTGGCCGTTGGTGATCACATCCTACTGGGCGGCGACAACATGGATTTGGCACTAGCGCGCGTTCTCGAGCAGCGCCTTGAGGCCTTGGGCAACCGCATTGATACTTGGCAGTTGCACGGCCTGTGGCATCAATGCCGCATCGAGAAGGAAAAACTGTTCGAATCACCCAAGACGCAGAAGCGCCCAATCACCTTACTGGGCAAGGGGACGAAGCTCATTGGCGGCACGATCAGGACGGAATTGGTGCGCGAAGACCTAGACCGCGTCCTAGTCGAAGGATTTTTTCCCAAAGTGGCGAGCGGCGAATTACCGGCGCGGCAACGCCGTGTTGGCTTTCAGGAATTGGGCCTACCGTATGCGGCCGATCCCGCCATCACCAAGCACTTGGCGCGGTTTCTGTCGGAGCAGGTTCGCAATAGTCCTGAGGCAGCGGACATCCGGCGTGGCCCCAGCGGACTGGCATGCCCCACGCACATCCTGTTCAATGGCGGAGTGATGAAGGCGGCGGTGCTGCGCGACCGCGTGGTCGAGGTGCTGAACAGCTGGTTGCGAAAAGAAGGATTCGACGCGCTCGGGGCAGAACAAATCCTCGAAGCTCCCGACTTGGAGCACGCCGTCGCGCGAGGCGCCACCTATTACGGTAAGGCGCGTCGCGGTCGCGGCGTGCGTATACGCAGTGGTGCCTCGCGTACTTACTACATCGGAATTGAAAGCGCCATGCCGGCGGTGCCCGGCATGGAGGCTCCGCTCAAGGCGCTCTGCGTCGTTCCCTTTGGGATGGAGGAGGGCACCGAAGCCGCGATTCCCAGCCGAGAATTTGGCCTCGTCGTCGGCGAACCAGCCGAGTTTCGTTTCCTGAGTTCCAGTGTCCGTAAGCAGGATCAGGTCGGGAGTCTGCTGGAAGACTGGGGTACCGACATCGAGGAACTCAGCCCGCTTGAGGTCACGCTCAAACTGGATGGCCCGCAGGGAGCGATTGTACCGGTGCGGCTCGCGACTCGGGTCACCGAACTCGGGACCCTCGAGGTCTGGTGCGTATCTCGCGACGGCGCGCAACGCTGGAAGCTTGAGCTGAACATTCGCGAGAAAACCGGGAAGTGAGGTCGTCGGTGCCTTCCCGATATCTGATCGGCATCGATCTCGGCACGACGAACTCTGTCGTGGCGTATACCGATAGTCAGGAAGTTGCTGATGCGGCCTCCCCTATTCATGTGTTCCCGATACCGCAGTTAGTGGAGCACGGGGAAGTCCTCACGCTTCCGGGACTTCCTTCTTTTCTTTACTTCCCCACCGAAGATGAGTTGTCCGCCGGAGCCGTAAGCGCCACATGGGATGAAAATCCGCCAATGGTCACAGGTGTGCTCGCGCGCCAGCTGGGAGCGCTTGTACCGAGCCGCCAAGTATCATCGGCCAAGTCGTGGCTTTCCAATCCGGGAGCGGATCGCCGCGCCAAGATCCTGCCGGCCCAAGCGGAACCGCCGCAGCCGATGATTTCTCCCGTCGAAGCGTCCGCGCGCTATCTCATGCACTTGCGCGATGCTTGGAACAGCGCAATTGGGACGGATGCAGAAACGCGTTTTGAGCATCAGGACATCGTTCTCACCGTGCCTGCGTCGTTCGATGAGGAAGCGCGTGAACTGACGGTCGAAGCCGCCCGCCGTGCTGGTCTCCACCAGCTCACACTGCTCGAAGAGCCGCTAGCCGCGTTCTATGCGTGGATCGCAGAAAATGGAAATGCTCCGGCGGGTGGCCGATTCTCGCGCCCATATCCGATAGGAGAGGGGGACGATGAAGACCTGCGCGATGGTGAACTGATCCTGATCTGCGACATCGGCGGTGGCACCACCGACTTCAGCCTGGTGAGCGCTCGTTTGCTCGATGGCGAGCTGCAGTTTGAGCGAACTGCGATCGGCGAGCACCTTTTGCTCGGTGGCGATAATCTCGATTTCGCCTTGGCCCGCCGAGTGGAAGAGAAACTAGTAGAAGAGAACCTTAACTACCTCAAGCTCACGCTGCGACAGCGTTATGCGTTACGCCGCGTCTGCTGTGCTGCAAAGGAGCGGCTGCTGAGTGATCGGCCCTCCGAACTGTCGAGCGTTTCCGTCACGGTCTTGGGCAGCGGAGGTGCCGTAGTTGGACAGGCGCTCGGCGTCGAGCTGACGCGGGAGGAGGTCCTGCAGATTCTGACGGCTGGTTTCCTGCCGATCACGGCGCCGGATGAGCTGCCAGTGCATGGCCGGTCAACAGCGCTGCGCGAACTTGGCCTGCCCTACGCCAGCGATCCCGCCATCACCAGGCACCTTGCCGCATTTCTGACGCAAGCTGCGGTCACCATGAACGGATTGCCGGCGAACCGCCGAATGGCTCGACCCAACGCCGTGCTCTTCAATGGCGGCTTCTGCGCCCCAGCGGTAACTCGCGAGAGAATCATGGAGGCAATCTCCGTCTGGTTCGGCGGAGCCCGAACGGGCTGGCGGCCCAAGCTCCTCAATAACGAAGGAGTAGAAAATGCGGTAGAGAGTGCGGTTGCTCGCGGTGCTGCTTACTACGGCCGCGTACGGCGCGGCACTGGTTTGCGCATCCGAGCTGGCAGCGCGCGTACTTACTACATTGGGTGGCGCTCCGACGACGGGCTGCACGGCATCTGTGTTTTGCCTGCCGGCATCGAAGAGGGCGCCACACTTCCTCTACTAGATCGCGAATTTTCGGTGCTGGCGAATCGCCCGGTATCGTTCACGCTGTACAGTTCGCGCACAGGACACGATGCGCACGGCGAAGTGGCTGCACTCGACGAAGCCAGTGTCCATCGTCACGCTCCGCTGGTAACCCTGTTGCGCTACGGCAAGAAAATGCGGGACGTGTACCTAATTGTACGTCTCAGAGCCAGTTTCACAGAGGTTGGCACGCTGGAAATCTGGTGTGAATCGCGAGACACGCCTCATCGCTGGCGGCTGCAATTCGAACTGCGCGGCGAAGAGGTGCAAGCGCAACAACTCGAAACGCTACCACAACCCGTGGCCACTCATTCATCGGTCGTGGCGACTTCCGACGTAGCGGTCGAATCGGCTCTGCAACTAATCCACGGTGCTTTTGGCGGCTCTGCCAATAATGACACGCTGGCGCCCGAGACGCTTGTCAACCAAATGGAAGTAGCGCTTGGTGTGAAGAGAGACTCGTGGCCTATCTCGGCCATTCGCCGGCTCAGCGATGCGCTACTCGAAGTTGCCGCTGGACGCAAGAAGTCTCCGCGCCATGAGGTTCGTTGGCTCAGTCTATCCGGCTTCTGTTTGCGACCGGGATTCGGCGCACCGAGGGATGCCGCGCGTGTGAAAGACCTGCTAACCATCGCGTCGAACGCACTCGTCTTCGCCGACGATCTGCAATGTCGGATCGAAATGTTGGTGTTGTTGCGCCGGATCTCAGGCGGCATCAATGCTAGCGAGCAGCAGGCAATCTATCGCAAGTATGGCAGGCAGGCCGGTAACAAACGGAAGGGCCGAGTGAACCGGCAACTCGATTACGAGGAGTGGCGGCTGGTTGGGAGCCTTGAGCACCTTTCAGGCACCACCCGTGTCTCACTTGGACAGGAGCTGTTAGCGAAGATCAGAAAAGAACCTGGAGATGCAATTTGGCCGTGGTCGCTGGGCAGGCTGGGTGCCCGCATCCCGCTGTACGGACCGCGCCACTCTGTGGTGGCGGCTGAAATTGCCGGCGAGTGGCTGAAAGTCCTCCTGGAAATATCTTCGTCCCCGACGGTGGCTTCTGCCATCGCACTGATTGCGCGGCGCACCGACGATCGCTCGCGTGACATAGATGAGGCAATTCGCGATCAAGCAATCTCCCGCTTAATAGCGCTTGGAATCGCCGAAGATGTCATCCCGCTCTTGTCGAAGTACGTAGCGCCGGAACGGGCCGATGCGGTTCGCAGCTTCGGCGAATCGCTGCCGCCTGGGCTGCAACTTGTGAGCTCCGCGAACTGCTTGCTGTCGGTGGCCGCCTTGCACAGCCCTGGTCCCACTTTCTCGAAACCGGCATGAACAGCTAAAACTCTCGCCCTGGCGGGTGTACCAGAATTCCCGGTTTCAGCCGTCTCCTGCGATGCTGAAAACACGCTCGCTCAGTGTCTTGAGATTTGTGGGTTGATCCTGTGCCGAAATCTACAGATTTCGACTTCTCCGAACTGCGCTGGAAGATCGCCTTGCATCTGGACCGACTGATGGCTGTACAGCGAGCCTGATCGGCAGCGATATTTTCCAGAGGCACATACTCATACTCATTCTCATTCTCGATGTCGATGAGAGCAGAGTGTCGCTGGTTGAAAGTGCCGCGACGAGAGTCGTGGACGGACAGCCGAACTGGGATTCCGGCTTTTACCAGACTCGCGAAGGCGAGAGCTTCCGACCATGCCGTAGTCCACGGGCCGCTGGCATGGGCACGCTCAAGCGTCAAGACCCAGCCCAAGGGAGCCCAGATCGCCGTCAACAAGCACATGCTCGATAAAAGCTCGCCAGTTAACGGGATGCTCGATCCGGGGAATTATATTGTCGACATTACTTTGACTGGCTACGCTCCGGTACATAAAGTCATAACCGTAGACAAACCGTAGACAAGGGCGGAAAGGCTGTCGCTGACGAAGTCCTGCAGCACGAGTCGCGGAACGATATTCGCGGGAACCCTGCACTCGAGAAAATCGAAAACCCTGAAACGCGGCCCGACTTGTTTCTTATCGGTTGGCCTTTTAACAAGTTTTTAACCTCACCGTAACATTCGTGCTCTAGCATCGCCAGGACTGCACCATCCCTCGCTTTCCATTGGGAAAGGATAAAAAGCTTATGCGCGAATTTCTGTCTGTATGCCTTGTCGCAGCCATGATTACCGGGCCAGTGTGGACACCGGTGGCAAGTGCCGCGACCGTTAAAACAGCCACGCCAATCAAACACATTGTGATTATTTTCGGAGAAAACCGATCCTTCGACCACTACTTCGGCACGTATCCCTCCGCGCTGAACCCAAAGGGCGAGCCGCAATTTCACGCGCTTTCGAACACACCTACCGTAAACGGCCTGAGCAACGCGCTTCTGAACCACAATCCAAATCTAAATCCGCTCAACGGCAGCGGAGCAGCCAATCCGTTTCGCTTCGATCGCTCGCAGGCCAACACGCAAGACATGGGCCACGATTACACTCCCGAACAATTGGCCTTCGACGGTGGCGCGATGGATTTGTTTCCCGCCAACACGGGAACCGCGGGTCCTCCACCCAGTGCTCCTCCGGATGTAGTACTCACGACTGGTCAAGTAATGGGATACTTCGATGGCAACACGGTCACTGCGCTGTGGAACTATGCCCAGCACTACGCGATGAGCGATAACTCTTACAGCACCAACTTCGGTCCTTCCACGGTCGGTGCGATCAATCTGGTTTCCGGCCAGACCAATGGCATTGCGAAACACGCAGGGGGCACCGGTGCGCTGGTAGGCGATGGGAGTGGTGGGTTTACATTAATCGGTGACCCTGATCCATTCGGCGATGTGTGCTCCGGTAGCGAACAGGTGCAGATGGGTGGAAAGAACATCGGCGACCTGCTCAACGCAGCCGGTATCACTTGGGGATGGTTCGGCGGAGGCTTCAACCTCAACATTGTGAATCCTGATGGCAGCACGGGGTGCAATCGCCAGTCCACTTCGCCAATTGTTGGTACACAAGGCGATTACGTTCCCCATCACACGCCGTTCCAGTACTATGCCTCAACCGCAAATCCCACGCACGCGCGTCCGAAATCGGTGAAGACGATTGGTTTCTCGGGCGACCCTGCCAATCACGATTATGACGTCGATGATTTCTTTGCCGCAGTTCAAGCCGGCAATTTCCCGACGGTGAGCTTCCTCAAGGCAATCTCGATTCAAGATGCTCATCCGGGGAATTCCGATCCATTGGATGAACAGGAGTTCGTGGTGAAGGTAGCTAACTTCCTGCAGGGCCAGCCGGAGTGGGCCAACACCGCGCTGGTCGTGCTCTATGACGATTCCGACGGCTGGTACGATCACCAGCTCGGCCAGATCGTGAACGGGTCGAAGAGCCCGGCTGATGCTCTCACTGGTCCCGGAAGCTGCGGAAGTGGAGCTACAGCGCTGCCCGGCCTCAATCCCGCTACTGCGCACGCTCAGGGGCGGTGCGGATACGGTCCACGGCAACCGCTGCTGGTTATTTCTCCGTGGGCGAAGCACAACTTTGTGGATCATTCGGCCACCGATCAAACCTCGGTGATTCGCTTCATCGAAGATAATTGGCTCAACGGCCAGCGCATCGGACATGGATCTTTTGATGGCATCGCAGATTCCATCAGCTCCCTGTTCGACTTCCATCAGGTCGTGACTGACGACTTGTTCCTTCTCAACCCAACTACAGGCGAGCCTGTCAGCACTGGCTCACTCCCTTAGCGCGCATCCTGGCGGGTGCGTTTGTCGCCAATCTAGATACCGAACGGCAAGACACGCGGAGCGCCACTCCTGTGTCTTGCCGTTGTTGTATGCTTGCGCGAAAGGTATGTGGTGATTACACGTCGAGATTTTCTGCAAAGATCGAGCCTGCTGGCTACGACGCTGGCGGCTGGCAAGAGCGGGTTACTCAATGCGATGTCGCAGTCGGTGGCTACCATGCCCCCGGCGCTTGATGTCAACACTCTTGCACAATTCGTAGATCCTCTTCCCATTCCTGAAATCGCGAAGCCTCAGGGACTGCGCGCTAGTCCCGCTGATGCGAAGCTAAAGGTTCCGTTTTATCGAATCCAGGCGCAAGCCACCACCAGCAAAGTTCATCGCGATCTGCCACCTACGAAGTTCTGGAGCTTCGGCTCTTCTACTCCGGGTCCAACATTCGAGACGCGCTCCGGTGAACCCCTGCTGGTGGAATGGGTGAATGCTCTACCCAACGAGCATTTCTTGCCGGTGGACCGCACAATTCACGGCGCGGAAGCGGACAAACCTGCCGTCCGCACCGTGGTGCACCTGCATGGAGCGAAAACCGGACCAGAAAGTGATGGCTATCCGGAAGACTGGATCGTGCCCGGAAAATCCTCTCTTTACTACTACCCCAACCAGCAGGATGCGGCCATGCTCTGGTACCACGATCATGCGCTGGGGATTAATCGTCTGAATGTCTATGCCGGATTGTTGGGAACCTTTCTCATTCGAGACAGCCTGGACGATGCGCTTAATTTGCCCAAAGGCAAATACGAATTGCCGCTCATCCTCTACGACCGACTATTGACGCACCAGGGGCAGTTGCTTTATCCAGTTTCGCCCGATCCGCAATCTCCTTGGGTTCCCGAGATATTTGGCAATGCCATCCTAGCCAATGGAAAATTGTTTCCCTATCTCGAGGTCGAGCCGAGAAAATACCGCTTCCGATTGCTGAATGGATCCAATGCCCGGTTTTACAATTTATCGTTCGTCGAAAATGCATCAGCCAATAAGAACCAATTGCCCTTTCACCAGATCGGGACCGATCAAGGATTGTTGTCCGCCCCGGTACCGCTCACCAATCTTGAAATCGCGCCGGCGGAGCGGGCCGATCTCGTCATCGACTTCAGCCAACATCGGAGCAGGCAAGTCGTGCTTAAGAGCGATGCTTTCGTGGTGATGCAATTCCGCGTTTCATCGCAGAAAGTGGACGACACAAGCTCGCTGCCCTCCGCTTTGCGGGCAGTGCCAAAGATCCAGGAATCACGGGCCGTCCAAACCCGCTTGTTGACGCTCAATGAATACGTCAACAAAGCCGGCAATCCCGTTATGTTGCTTTTGAACGCGGCTCACTGGAAAATGCCCATTACAGAAAAGCCAGTTTTGGGCTCGACCGAAATCTGGTCGTTGATCAATCCCACGGACGACTCGCATCCCATTCACCTGCACCTGGTGCGCTTCCAGATTCTCGACCGTCAGCCCTATGTGCCCTGGCTGTTCCAAACCAGGCGGGAACTACGCTTTATCGGACCTCCGGAACCTCCGGATCCGAATGAGGCCGGCTGGAAGGATACGGTACGAGCCCACTCCAAAATGGTGACGCGAATTATTGTGCCCTTCGAAGGATTTACCGGACGTTACGTGTGGCATTGCCACAT
>Ga0209006_10006015_pt1 | contig 11017 bp, 11 predicted proteins | sample JacPin_JW_Ref_O2_FD_188567 | JGI IMG/M metagenome (GOLD analysis project Ga0209006, IMG submission 188567) | Forest soil microbial communities from Algoma, Ontario, Canada - Jack Pine, Ontario site 1_JW_Ref_O2 (SPAdes) (version 2) | ecosystem: Environmental > Terrestrial > Soil > Boreal... | reverse complement strand
ACTTCCGGGTGGCCGAAAATCCAGAAGAAGTGCATCCAAAGAACTGCGGAACCCCCTGCCTGGGTATCAAAAAAGTGTCCGCCAAGATAGCGATCGATGAGGAGCATGATCTGTGCCGCGGTGAGAGGCGATATGCAAAAGATAACCATCCCGCCAACCACGAGATTTAGCCATGCCAGCAAGGGCATTTTTCCTAGAGTCATGCCGGGGCAGCGCATGCACAGGATTGTTGCAATGAAGTTGACTCCTGTTCCGACGCTGCCGACACCCGACGTCAGCAAGGCAAGAGTCCAGAAATCGGTGCTGTGCCCGAGCGAGAACGCGCGCGCAGTAAGCGGCGCATAGGCCCACCATCCAACGTCGGGAGCAGTCCCGGCGCCATAAAGCCCATTGCCGCCGATAAAGCTGAAGTAAAGAAGCAGTCCTCCAAAAGCAGTCATCCAGAAACTGAAGGCGTTCAGCCGTGGAAAGGCCATGTCCCTGGCGCCAATCATCAGCGGAATCAGATAGGTGCCGAATCCAAAAAGGATGGGCATGACCATGAAGAAAATCATGGTGGTGCCATGCATCGTCATCATGCGATTGAAAACTTGGGGCGAAACGAAATGATTGTGAGGAACGATCAGCTGTATGCGCATGATGACGGCTTCGATACCGGCAACGACGAGAAAGAAAAGCGCATAGAGGATGTAGAGAATCCCCAGGCGCTTGTGATCCACGGTGGTCACCCATTCGTGCAGCCGCTCGCCAATGGACCGCGCGGACTCGCTCACCGTACCTAGTACAATGGATTCAGACGACATGCCTCTACGCCCTCACGCTCATCGAAGCGTCTCCAGATAATCCGTCAGCGCCTCCAGGTCCTTTTCATTCAATTGCATCGCTGGCATCAACGACCCCGGCTTGATCGAATCCGGCTGCTGAATCCACGCGCGCAGGTTTTCGCGCGTATTCGGTGCCGCGCCCGAAGCGATGGTATCGCGGCTCATCAAATGCGTCAGATCCGGACCGAAACGCCCATCCGCCACCGTCCCCGCCACGGCATGGCAATTCACGCAGGCCGTGGTCTCAAACATCCGCCGGCCTTCTGCGACTGCATCATTACTCACCCACGGCCTCTTTTGCTCCCGCACCCACTCATCAAACTGCTCCGGCGAATCTACGTAAACACGTAGCAGCATCTTGGCGTGCTGCGTGCCGCAGTACTGTGCGCACTGCCCCAGATACACTCCAGTTTCGTGAGGATCGATCCAGATATGGTTCGAGCGATTGGGAATCAGATCTGTCTTCCCGGCCAGCTGCGGCACCCAGAAACTGTGGTCGGTATCCGCGGAAAGCAAAGTAAGAAATGTGGGCGTCGAATTCGCAGGATTGCTCACGGGCACATGCAGCTCATTCGCCGTAACCACCCCGAGCGCCGGATAACGAAATTCCCACCAAAACTGATGGCCGATCGCGATGGCCTCGATCGCTCCTGCAGGTTTCGGAGCGTCCTCGATGGAATGGATCACGCGCGCGGTTGCCAGGAAAAGCACCAGCACGATCAGAGTTGGAATCACGGTCCAAGCCAGCTCCACCTGATTGCTGCCATACACTTGGGGAGGCTCACGCGCGTCGTCACCGCCGCGCCTGCGATACTTCACAACGGAATACGCCAGCAGACTGAAGACAACTATGAAAATTAGCCCCGTAATCGTTAGCACAAGCAGCGACAAACGAAAAATCGAATCCGAAGGTGTTGAGTCCGGCCGGAAGATACTGGGAATCTGCGAAGGACCCGCCGGAGCGCCAAAGCACAGCGTCGCCGCAAGCAACGCACCCGCGAGCAACACGGCGACCCCGGCAACCTTGCGCGCGAGACTCCCCAGCTGCCCGGTCTCGCTCACCTCGCTCTCGGGGCCCGTTGTGCTGGCCTTGCGCATTTTCCCTTAGTCGGCTCCAGACACTTGCTAACTGACGCCCGCTCTTTCGTCAAGTGCAATCGAACTGCCGACCGGTAGGACGAAGCTTCCCCGTCGCAAATGCCTGAAAGAAAAGGCACATCAACGAACCAAAGATCGTTCGTCGAATTCAGCGCGCCAGTCTCGCGACGACTACAGGTTGACGACTGTCAGCCCGCTGACACTTCCAATCCAATTTTCATCGCGCTGCCGCGATCCGCCGTCACGGCCTGCGCAGCCCACTCGCATCTAGCCCGCACCACAAGTAATTCCAAGAGCACGGTGTCGCCTTCCCGTTCGAGCTCTTCAAACGAACGGACGTCCACATAGACGTAGCTTCCTAAGTTTTATTGCGAGGTTTACGGCTGATCAAAAGTTGGCTGGGAGGCCTGGACTCGAACCAGGATAATCAGATCCAGAATCTGATGTACTGCCAATTGTACGACCTCCCAGCCGAGAGGGAGACAACAAAAAAGGGCCGTTCGCACGACCCTAACCTACTTTACTGGTGGAACCGAAGTTCGTCAACCACCTGCCCACACATCAACGCTCCAACCTCCCAGGGTCTCTACAGGAATTCACGCTCGAGAATCGCGCAGAAATTATTTACAGCCCGCTCACCGCAATGCCCCGCGACGCTGTTGCCACTCGCCTCTCGCCAGCTGATAGAAATTGATGATGCGGCCCCGCCCGCGAATTTCTTCCCGCCGCACATATTTGAAACCGAGGTTCTGCAAGATATGTTCCGAAGCGGCGTTGCCTTTTTCCACGTCCGCCTCCACCCGATCCAACCCCAGTCTCGTAAAAGCAGTATTGATGAAAGCACGCGACGCCTCAGTGGCAAGCCCACATCCCCAGTAAGGACGCGCGAAGTAGTACCCGAGACGTGCTCCTGACTCCTCGCCCGGAGCACGCAGGCCGCAACATCCGATGTACCGCCCTTCTTCCTTGAATACGGTCGCCCACAGACCGTAAGATTCCTGCGGCTTGCCCAGATACTGTTCCCGAAAGCGGGACTGCGCCTTCTCTACCGGCCAAGCTTGCCCTTCGACATACCGCCGGACTTCGGCGTCGGTGTGCATGCTTACAAAATCCGCTTCATCGCCGGACTCGTGCGACCGAAAGAACAATCGTTCTGTCTCCAGAAAAATCATGGCGCCTGCCAAACGCGCGAAAACTCTATCACACCAGCGCATGCAGCCCGCACAAAACGCCTGCTTGCCCCGCGGGCAAGCATTAAGCTAGGCTCCTGCAATCGTGGCGCCTCAAACCGAAGTCGACATTCGCGTGGGCACGTCTGCATTCACCGGTGCGGGTTGGGAAAGCACGTTCTATCCCGCCGGAATGCGGTCGTGCGATTTTCTGCGCCTAAACGAACAACCACTCTGCCGGCCATGCTCCTGCCACGGTCACGCAGTTCCTGGAGCTTTGGGAAAAGCTGAACAAGAAAACCTGACGCCGCCTGCATTCGTGGCCGCGAACTGGGTATGATGGTGAACGAATGAGCGAGCTATTCAAACAGGCGATGTCCCTCGGGTTGATTGGGAAGTGCGTCGCCGCGATTATCGGCATCCTGCTGATTCATGCCGGCTTTCGTGTACTCGAACAAACTCTGCCCCGCCACTTTGGCCGCGTTGATGAACGCTATCGAGTTCGCAAGTTCGTGGTCTTTTCCGGATACATAGCGATTCTTCTTTTCGTCTCCATCCTCTTTGAGGATCGCCTGGGCCGCCTCAGCTTTGCCCTCGGTGTGGCCGGTGCCGGCGTGGCGGTCGCTCTGCAAGATGTGCTGGCCAGCATTGCGGGCGCGTTCTCCATCGGATTTTCGAAGCTCTATACGGTCGGAGACAGAGTTCAGATCGGTGATACCCGCGGGGACGTGATTGATATCAGTCTACTGCGCACCACTTTGATGGAAGTCGGCAGCTGGGTCGGCCGCGATCTCTATAGCGGGCGCATTGTGCGCATTCCCAATAACGCGGTCTTGAAAGGTTCCGTTTTCAATTACTCACAAGGATTTCGCTTCATATGGGACCAGATTAAAGTGGTGCTCACCATCACCAGCGATGCGGCCCTGGCCAGGGCCATGCTCCTGCGCGTAGCCAGTGAGGCGGTTGGCGAGTACCTGGTCGCGGCGCAGAACTCCTGGAACGCAGTGAGCGACGACTATCGCACCGAAAATCCGCCTATCGAACCGGTCGTGGCACTCGCGGTAAATGCCGCCTCTCTGGAATTTACCGTCAACTACGTGGTGGACTACACGAAACGAACTGAAATGCAGGATCGCTTGTTTACCAAAATAGTTGAAGAAGTTGGGAAGAGCGATGGCCTTCTTGCATGGGCGTCGTCGGGAGTCACGGTGGTTAACCAGATACCGCCCCTCGACCCTACCGTCTCCCGCGCGGCAACTGTACCCCCTGGAGCACTCCGCGCCAGCGAATCTCGCTGAGCGGTATCCGCAAAAAAGGCCTTATTCGCCGCGCCCGCGCTGCCGCCTACGGTTTGGCCACGACGATGTTCCGGACGTGAATCATGTCCGAGCGCCCATCCAGAACGCCGGTCACCAACACATCCTTCCCAAGATACTTTTGCGCCTGCGCTTGATCGTCGAGGTGATACCACACTTCGTTTACATCGTCTCGCAGGATGAATCGGTCGCCATTCTGCGAAACGATCTTGCCCGTAAACGTACTCGCCGCGGGTTCATCGCCGGGCTGAGCCATTAGGAACGTTGACGGTGCAACAGAACCTCGGAGTTGGTTCGACTGGCCGCCCATGATCAAGAAAGCGGCGCCGCAAAGGAGCAATAACGTGAAGCGTAGCACTGAAGTTTTGCTCACAACCCACCTCTCGAAGAAATTGGGCGGGTGAACCAATCATAGTAGCCGCAAGAAGGTTCTCCCCTCGGGTATTTCGTGTAAAAAGGGTCCGATCAACGCTGTAAGGTAGCAACCCACTATTCGAGTGCCATTCCTGAACTCAACGGCAGTCCTCCGAACATCGCAAATTCCTACTTTCTACCGTGTAACTTATAGGTTACAATAGAAGCCGTGATCGAGGTCCGCCACTACGTCACCCGCGCCGGAATAGATGTCTTTGACGCCTGGTTGACGCGCCTAGCGGATGCACGTGCCCAGGCGAAGACTGCGGTCCGGATCGACCGGCTCACCGCCGGGAACTTTGGCGATTGCAGGCCTCTGCGTCAGGGCGTCTGTGAGTTACGGATCGACTGGGGACCCGGTTACCGCATCTATTACGTAATGATCGGCAAGGAATGTGTCCTGCTGCTCAGCGGCGGAGACATGAGAAAACAATCGCCAGACATTGATCGTGCGTTGGAATATTTAAGAGACTACAGGGAGAGGACTAAATCCTCATGAAACGAAAAGCCAGCACCTCGCATGACGAAGCCATCGTTCGGCGCCTCCGCAAGGACCCGGACTTTGCCGCCGAGTACCTCAAAGCCGCATTAGAAGATGAAGACGAGCCCCGCGTTCTGCTAGTTGCTCTGCGCCACCTCGCCCAAGCCCGAGGCATCGCCAAAGTCGCCAAGGCGGCCGGCATCGAGCGCGAGAGCCTCTACCGCGCTCTGTCGGTGCGCGGCAATCCCCGCTTGTCCACACTGGTTGCCGTCACCAAGGCCATCGGATTGAAACTCACCCTCGAAGCCGCGCATTAACCGTGGCATCGCAATAATTCGTGGCGTCGGACTCACAACCGCAAAATCGAAACCCACCCTGGCCCGCAGCGAAAATGCGCCCCTCGCCGCGTGTGCGATTGATTTGTCCGTGAGAGCGGAAGTTGTCTCTATGGCAGCGCGGAGGGCGCGAGGCCTGCTTGACGCGCAGCGTCTTCATTCTCGCCGAGCGCGCTCTGGAGTTGGTTAGCACGCTCGGCGAGGCTCTGAATCCGGTTAGTGGTCAGGTTGCCGCCCCATTCCGGCGTGGGTGGCAGAAGCACAATGCCTTGCGCCGCGGCTTGGCTGGACATTTCCGCGAGTTGGTTCTGGACGCCGTCGAGTTCGCCGATCAGGTCGCTCTGCCTTTCGATCAGTGCCGCTCGTTCCTGTGCCGGACTGAGCGGCTTGCGCGCGGCTTGCAGAATGGCGGATGGGTCCTGAAAGACTACGGGCGGAACGGCATTTTGCTCCGCCAGATCCTGAAGATCGTTGAGCTGCTGCTCGATTTCCTGCCGGCGCATCACCAGCTGCTCGATCGCGTTGTCCGTGGTAATGCCCTCGCAAGGCGCGTCGAATCGTAACCCAATGGTCACCCCGGAGTCCGTTCCGATCTCTCGGAAATCGCGCAAGCTTTCTTCCCTGCTGGTCAAGCGATCGAGTTCCGCGTAGAGCGATTTAACCTGCGCCGCATACCACAGTGGATTATTCTCGCGAGTCACCGGCACGCTCGCGGTGCTCGGAGTCCGCGAAACAGAAGCCGTCCGCCGCCCCGCTGGCGGCGTGTACGCGCTCGCAGGATAAGTCTGCGAGTCACTCGCGACCGCTTGCGGCTTCGGCCACATCTGGTCAAGATCTTCGTTGGTGTACACTTTCTTTTCGCGGTCCGGCCGAGCCGCGGTGGTGGACGGCACCGCGGGCTTGTCTTCGCCCGACGCAAATGCAGGGATCGCGATTACGCAAGAGAGGGCTGTGGCGAGAATCGCCGGGAAAAGCGAAATTACACGTATTGAGTCGCGCATGGACGTACCTCCGACCTTCAGCTCGGGAAGTATCGCATGCAGGGCAAACGGATGTAAATGAGGACGCGAGGCCGCAGAGCCAGCAGCACCTTCCAGGGTGTTCGCGTTGGCGACGGCTGGAGCGAGCAACCCGGATGGAGTGCATCGCTCCGATTTTCTATATCATCGAAAAAACCAGACAGGAAAGCACATGAAACTTGATCCGAAGAAGACAGCATTGCTTACTCTTGATTTCCAGAAAGGTATTTTTGGATTCATCCCCGCTGCTGATGCCATAATCCCCAACGCGTCCAAAGCCGTGGAGTTTGCGCGCAAGAAACAATTTCAAATCATCCACGTGGCACTGGGATTCTCCGCGGGCCATCCCGAAATTCCAGATACGGAATCCCGCTTCAAGCTCGTGAAAGAAAACAATAGCTTCGTATTTGGCACCCCTTCCAACGAATTTCACACCGCGATCGCTCGCCCCGGAGATCTCGTCGTCTATAAGCAGCGAGTCGGCGCATTTTCGGAGAACCAGCTGCACCTAATTCTGCGCTCTCGCGGAATTGAGAATCTGGTGCTCTTCGGAATTTCTACCAGCGGCATCACACTCTCCACGCTTCGGCGCGCCGCCGACCTGGATTTCCGCTGCGTCGTCCTCAAAGACGCCTGCTTCGACCCCGACGAGGAAGTTCACCGCGTTCTGACAGAGAAAGCCTTCCCGTCGCAAGCAACGGTGCTAACCGCGGATGCCTTTATCGCCGAGCAAGGAGACTGACGGAGCATGCGGTCGAACGAGCATCGAAAAAAACGCGCGCCGCGACTCTTCTCCGCCACCAAACTAAAACGCCAAACGGAAAGGTCACCGACGTTAAATGACCGGTAACCTTCCGCCCTTAACTATTAACTTTAAACTGTCGACTATTAACCGTTAACTTTCAATCCTCCGCAAGTCGTCGAACTCAAAAAGATCTACGGCCGGCTGCCCGGCTGCAGGTTTTGCGACACAGGTCCGACCGTCGTTCCAATCACCTCGCCGGAGACGATCATCTCCACGCGGCGATTCTGTTGACGCCCTTCCGCCGTGTCGTTTGTCGCGACGGGCTGCGTTTTGCCAAATCCCTGCGACGTCATGGACGTCGCAGGAATGTTTTGCATGGCCAAATAATCCAACACCGCTTTTGCGCGACGTTCGGATAGCTCCTGGTTCATGGCGTCGCCGCCCACGCTGTCGGTGTTGCCCTCGATCGCCAGCCGCAAATCCGGGTATACGAGAATGATCCCGGAGATTTTGGAAAGCTTCTCGCGCGCGCCCGGACGAAGCGTGTACTTCCCCGTATCGAAAAGCACGTCCGACAAATTCACCACCAGCCCGCGAGCCGTGTCCCGCGTCGAGAGAATGGCGTTGAACTGTTGCAGCAATTTCGCGCGCAGCTCTTCACGATCCTGCACCGCTTGCTGGAGTTGCTGATCCGAATTCACCGCCGCAGCTCGATTGCGATCCGCATCCGCTTGCGCATCCTGCGTCGCCAGCTGTGCCGCAGCCGCTGCTTGGTCCGAATCCGCCGCTGCCGCTCGATTGCGATCCGCGTCCGCTTGGGCGGCCTGCGTCTGGAGTTGTGCCGCAACCGCTGCGCTATCGGCATCCGCACGACGCCGGTCGGCTTCGGCCCTTCCTTCTTCCGCGTGGTGGCGAGCCCGCTTGTCTGCATCGGACTTGGCGTTAGCATCGGCGACTTGTCCAGCCGCCGTGTCCCGCTCGGCGTCCAAGCGCTCCTGATCCTCTCGTTTCACTGCGATTTCGCGCGCGTCGTCGGCCGTCTGCACCACTTCGCGCGATTTTGCGATCAGCTCTTTCGTCTCGAGGTGTCTCCTGGTTGCCAGACTATCCACCGCGTCCAACTGCGCGACGGCGTTGTTATAGCTGGTCGTTGCGTAGGTCTCTGCGCCGGCCGATTGGGCGATGCGCACTGCATTGCGCGCCTCATAGAATTCCAAAGGCAGCTTCGCATTCAAGACCACCGGGTCGAAGTGATAGCCGGTGGGAATGTAGCCGCCGCGATCAATCAGCTCGAATTTCGCGTCCACAACTTCGCTGGCGCCGACAGTGTCGGAACGAATCGCGTTCTCCAGCACCACCACGTTGCTCGGGCGCCGCACCGCATAATAAGGTTCCGCGGTTACGATCATCGCGAATGCCTGCAGGTCCGTGGTCACGTCCAGTTTGCTGCGATGGTTATCGCCTACCAATACTTCGCCGATATTCACTGCCCGGCCTTCCGGCGAAATCGCCCACAAGACATAAGTGAGATACTCGCTGCCAAACGCCGTGGGCTCCTGGAGCCCGGAAAATTCGGCTTTGATTTCCAGCGCCCCGCGCTTGCTATCCACGCGCGCCTCGCCTTGGGCCGCAGCCATCAAATCGGTGCCTGCAAAATCGATTTTTGTGGAGCCGCTGCGGTGTTTATAGCTCACCGCTCGAGTCGTGCGGCTTACGACGTTCTCTCGGTATATGACGATATGACTGCTCTCGGACGAAACGGCTGTTTGAGCCTGGGCTACGGCACACGCACCCAAACCCGCCAGTACTGCCACCAACGCTGCAAACTTTTGCACAGGAAGTCTCCTTAAGTAGCTCGGAAGACCCCAGTGTAAAGTTGCGCGCCCACGAATACTGTGCGCTATTGCACGTTGTGAAGGGATTCTCACGACCAGGACCGGTCGTCGCGCAGGCGTTCGTGCACCTCGGTGCGCGCGGCAGGCGCAGAGCAAAACGCCATTCGGGAGAACGGCGTTCCCAGAAAAACATGCGCCAAACATGCGATTGTCGGCCGATTCGAATCGGAGTCCTCCGTTTGTTTTCAGTGGGTTGCGTCGATTTCTAATCGCGGTGCTGCCGATTAGAGGGAGTGGAGCGCGATCGCGACACGGCTCCAGCAAATCAAAGAAAACAGTCGAAAAACTAGCGATTCGAAAACTTTTTGGCGTTTGTTTTGAGCAGGTTAGCTCGTTTTTTAATATTCGAGCACTAGCGATTAGACTTCGCGAAGCAGGCGGCGTTGACGAGTGATGAAATGCGCGATGCGCCGCAATTCCTGGACTATCTTAGTGGGGCTTGCGGGTCATATGGCCGCCGAATCGTCCGTCGCCCCGTCTGTTTCAGCAAAAAGCAATGTCCGCACATGGTCCATCAAGCGCCCGAGGTCTCCCTTGGGAACGACCAAATCCACGCACAAATCCTTCGCGAACAACTCATTGACGGTACTGGCATGGAGCGTCAGGAGAATAATGGGAACAGTGGGCATGATTTTCTTCAGCTCACACGCGGCCTCAAGCCCATTCATTTTGGGCATGGATAAGTCCATTATTACTAAATCGGGTTTGCACTGTTTGGCGAGAGAAATTGCCTCGTAGCCGTCAGCCGCTTGTGCGCACAGTTCACAATTCTTTTCGATCGCAAGCAACCTGTAGAGGGCCTGGCCAACTATCGGACTGTCGTCTGCTAGCAGTATGGTTTTTGGCATCTGGCCCTTTGGCTATTCCCCTAGACTAGCCGCGCTGATTAAAAAACGCGATACATGGAAATCTGTACTTGGCCGATAGCTGTGCGGGGGCGTCGTCGCATGGAAATCGGGGAGGTGGCTGACCTTTCCACACCGCGCGCGTGAATGTTTCTGGGTTTTCAGGACGCCGACTCTTCCCGGAGGCAAGGGTGGGGATTTTGAAGTGGCGTTACGAAACTACCCGGTCGGGCACCCGCCTCGACGAAACGCGCGTCGGAATCGTCAGGCTTCAGCGACGGGCTCGGTCTGATTTGCGAGGCGTCGCGACGAGGGGAAACCGTGGTCTTGCGGAATAGACGGGGCAAAGGCGCGATCAAATCCAGAGATCAGGTAGGTGAACCAATTTTCGACATCGGCCTCGGTGATCTGCTCTGCTCGAAACAGCGAACTATACTGGACGTGAACGACACATTCCTCGATGCCCAGCAGTTGATAAAACCAGGCGAGGAAATTCGGAAATAAGAGGTTACGCCATTTCCTGCTCAGGAAAACGACTGTTGGCTGGGGACCCCAGCTCTCCAGTTGCAGAAGGTAATCCTGGCTGTGCCGCTGGAAGCAGAAGCTGCGCACCAGCGCTTCCGGCGGAAGATAAGACTGCACATCGATCAGCAGTTCACCGGCCTTGAAGTTGACCGTGTCGGCGACGCGGCCCATTGTCGCGAGAAGTTCCGACCGATCCAGCTGCTCGCGATAGATGGCCGAGTAGCGACCGCTGTCTCTTCCCTTAACATCTTGCTCTAAGAACTGCCAAAGAGACGGCGTGCGACGGGTCATCTGAGTCCTTTCGCACCGCCGAAAGTCGGCGACGGCGGTCTGTTGATTTTCGGGCAGTCC
>Ga0209006_10006014_pt1 | contig 11017 bp, 8 predicted proteins | sample JacPin_JW_Ref_O2_FD_188567 | JGI IMG/M metagenome (GOLD analysis project Ga0209006, IMG submission 188567) | Forest soil microbial communities from Algoma, Ontario, Canada - Jack Pine, Ontario site 1_JW_Ref_O2 (SPAdes) (version 2) | ecosystem: Environmental > Terrestrial > Soil > Boreal... | reverse complement strand
ACCCTAGGATCCGTCTGACCAGCATTCAATTCAAAAGCCAGCGGCATGCGTGCATAAACGGCCGCAGCCTTCATCCGGGTTTGAGAGTCTGTCTTCTGGCTGGTAACAATATCAGGACCGGCGAATATAGTTCGCGTGACGGCCAACGCGAAAACACTGAGCACGCCGAGGCGATTGATCGTTAACATGTCGTTTATTATATGGTGTCATTGCAGCCTCCATGGCGAACACGTCGGCTGCCCCGCACGCGGAGAGTACCGCGAAGGACTCGGTTTATTTATTGATTCCCTTCGACTTCACATCCCAGTTCGAATTCGTGCAGAGACCGCAGGCATTTCCGACGAACATCTTGCCGGCTTCCTTGTCGCCTTTGAACGTCCAGAGGAGCCAGTTCGAGGCGACGTTAGCGAACTCACCTCCGCCGGGATGAAAATACGTCGCGCTGTGGCCGCCGTTGTGCCGCGCGCCGTAGAACGCCGGCACCTGGCTGATCGCTTCAAACGTCGCCTCCGATGCTCCCATCAGGAAGTCGGGTTCGCCGCCGTTGAGCAGCAGGACCGGCCCGTGCAGTTTGGGAAGCGCGTCCGCAGTTGGTTGCGGCGATGGGCGCCCGCCTGCTCCCTGCGCCTGCCCGGCTGGCGGAGTTTGCACGCCGGAATTGAACACGCCGATGCTCTTGACGCGGGGATCGGCGCCCAGCGTGAGCGAGAGAAAACCGCCGCACGACGTACCCATGGCTGCAACTTTGTCGATGGCAATCTTTCCGCTCAAAGGCGAGCCGGCCCGTGCATTTTCCTTCTCGGCCCAGTCGATGGCGGCGCGCATGTCATCGGCGGTTTCCTGTCGCCGGGCAGCGCCTTCGATAGGGACCGTGCTGACCACCAGGACGCCATGGGAGACGATCGTCGAAAGAAAACCGGCGAACGTCTTGCTGTCGATCCCGCATCCGCCGTTGCCCCACACCATTACGGGCAAGGTGTCCTTCGCGGGAAAGGCGTCCAGCGTCGCGGGGCGATAAACCTGCAGGCCGGGCGCGCCGAACGCAGGTTCGGACGTCACCTGGTACGGTCCAGGCTCGGCCTTGGGGGCGCCTTCGAGAGGCAGTGCCCTCGCGATCATCTCACGCGTGATGCCGGGCGGCTGCGCGGGGCACACACCGATACCTGTCAGAAACACCGCTGCGGCAAAAACGATTATCTTCTGCACAATCCATCTTCTCCTTGAACCGGGATTATCTCAAATTGAGACCGCCGGTGCATTCCGCAAAGCGCCGACCTGACTCATTGCGTAGGCGAAGAAGGTAGAGCACCGAGCTGGGTCATCAGGCCGAGAGTGTCCATAATGATGCGAGTGTCCTTGATACGCCCGTCCTCGAGGCGATCAATAACAATACCCCACACGCGCACACGCCGGTCTGTTGCGGGAATACCGAGGAACTCACCCTTGTGGGTACCGGTCCATTCAAAGCGGCTGGCGACCTTATCGCCTTCCGTAATTTGCTCCCGGATTGAGAAGACGATGTCGGGGAAACCCGCGCGCATAGCGCGAAGGATATCTTTCAGACCTTCAAGCCCAGGACCCTGTCCGGGCAGTGGAACTTGCTCAACGACATCTTCCCAGAGATACTGTGCTGCCGAGTCGATTTTCCCCTCGGTGATCACTTCATCTACAAAGCGGCGGATGATCGTGGCATTGTTTTGTGCCATTCCGTTTCCTCTGGATTTCTCGGATTGTAGCCATTGTACATGCGAACTCGCCCGGTTCACAGCCAACTCGGTTTATGTCGTAGGGGTCTCGTGGCACTCAGAACTCGGCTCGTAGCCTGCCTTAACACCAGGCTGCAGCCGATTGCCTGTGATCAATGAAGCTGCTATATTCGCGGCCATGCACCGGGTTGCTTTTACCAGCCTGACGATTATCGTCGCCACCGCGGCCCTCCCGGCTACCTCTTTCGAAGCCGCACCGCAGTCTTCCAGCCCTGCTTCGCCACAGGCGGTAACGGAAGCTGCACCGGCGGACCTCAACACCCTGAGGCGGCAAGGTATCGACGCTTTCCGGCAAGGAGACTACGCTCGAGCCCTTCGCATTTTCCGGCAGGTGATCGCGGCCGATCCAAGCGACATCGTGGCCTTTAATGTGGCGGCCAATTCCTCGCTGCGACTCAAGGACTATCCATCTGCCATTACCTCTTTCAAGAGCGCACTCCAGCTTCAGCCCGACGAGTACCACAATGTTTCAGGTTTGATGCGCGCCTACACGCTGGCGGGAATAGCGCCGGAGCGTGACGAACTTCGCAAACGTATCGCGGAGCTGGAACAGTCTGGTAAACTGCCTGCCGATTTCAACTACGTCTTCGAGACGTTCGACGCAGGTGACAAGAAGATCGAGGTTGCCGAGTTTCCTACAATCCAAGGATTCTACGGCGAACGCTATCGCTTCAAGATTTTCAACAACGCCGGAAAGCAAATCTTCTGTGTGACTCTTGAGTCCGATGCGGCGAGTCAGCCAACTTGGGCCAAAGAGCACCCAAAGGAAGCCGCCGCGGGTGGCCGAGGGTTCTCTCTCGACGGCTACGCTAGTGACTCGCACTCAACCTATGGTTTCTATAACGGTGAGCCACCCTACGAGCAGGTCCGTGAGGAAGTGAGACAAATGCTCGCCGGTAAAAAACAGGCGATCTCGAAACAGGTGTATTCGATGCCTCAGCCGATCCCTGGCGACGAATAGGCGCGCTGCCAAGTCTACGGATCTGATACGGGCAAGGCAACGGCTTCTTTGAGGCCGCCGAGGTTTGGTAAACACTGCGCCGAGCGGACGATCTTGGTCTCTACCTCCACTTGACAATCAAGTGCAAAGGCGCGACACTGCTTCCGGGAGGTTCCACTCGATTGCCAAGTGAAGGGAAGTCGCGTATCCAGGTCCTGCAGGGCACGCTCGATCTCATCGTCCTGCGTACGCTTCGCAGCCTGGGCCCACAGCACGCTTACGGCATTGCCGCCCGGCTGGAACAAGTTTCCGGGGACTTGTTGAAGCTCAACCAGGGCACGCTCTATCCGGCCTTGGTTCGGCTGGAGCAGCAGGGCTGGATCAAGGGCAAATGGGATACGACAGAAAACGGCCGGGAAGCGAAATACTACGCCATCACCAAGGCCGGATTGAAGGCGCTGGGGGAGGAAACGCAGCGCTGGCGCCAGCTGTCCGGCCTCGTCGAAAAGCTGTTGGGCGAGGAGTCTTGAGCCATGCGGCACTGCAGACGGCTGTTTGCCAAATTGAAAAATCTCTTCCGTCGCGGCCACGCTGAGCACGAACTCACCCGCGAAGTGGCGGCTCATTTGAGGCTGCTCGAAGATGAGTTTCAGCGCCGAGGTATGAGCCTCGATGAGGCGCGGATCGAGGCTCGGCGCGCTTACGGCGGCGTGGAGCAAGCCAAGCAGCTGCAGCGTGACGAGCGCTCCATCCTTTGGGTGGAACAGACCTTCGCGGACCTGCGCTTCGCCTGTCGAAGCCTTTTGAAAACTCCCGGATTTACCACCGTCGCCGTACTCACCCTGGCGCTCGGCATCGGCGCGAACATCGCCATCTTCACCGTGGTGAACGCCGTACTCCTGCGGCCGCTTCCGTTCCAGCATCCCGAGCGCCTGGTCCGCGTCCTGGACGATTTGAAAGGCGCGGGCGCGAAGGACGTCGGCATGTCCGTGCCCGAGTTGGAAGACCTGCGCGACCGCTCCGGCGTTTTCGACGACATCAGCGTCATATGGCCCGTGAGCACGGCGCTAAGCGGCGGCGATCACGCCGAGCGCATTGAGCTGCTCGGCACCGGGTTCGATTATTTCCAGATTCTCGGCGCTCAGGCCGCCCTGGGACGCGTATATGGACCGCGCGATGCGGCGCCCGGCTTCAGCGAAGCCGTAGTGATCAGCGACGGACTCTGGAAGCGGCAATTCGGCGGCGACCCGCGGATCTTGGGCCGACGGATTCGAGTGGATGAGGATGGCTACACCATCGTCGGCGTCATGCCACCCGATTTTCGGCATCCTGGCCAGACCTTGGCCGGCGACGTGGAACTGTGGTCCGCGGCCGGTTTCGTCGCCAATCCGTTCCCAACGCCACCAGTGCGCGCAAAGCGTTTTCTGCCCGGCGCCATTGCACGATTGAAACCAGGCTTGACCGTAGAACAAGCTCAGCAACATTTGGATGCGCTGGCCGCGCAACTCGCGCAGACCTATCCGAAGGAATATCCGGCGGCATCCAGATGGTCGCTGCGGCTCGAACCGGTTGAGCAAAACCTTACGGCCAGCGTGCGGCCCACGCTGGTGCTACTACTGGCGGCAGTTGGATTCGTATTGCTGATGGTCTCGGTGAACATGGCCAGCCTTCTGGCCGCGCGCTCGTCGGCCCGGATGCGCGAGTTGGCCATTCGACAGGCCCTGGGCGCCTCGCGTGCGCGCTTAGTGCGGCAGTTGCTAACCGAAAGCGTACTGGTGTCGCTCGCTGGCGGCTTGGCAGCGATGCTGGTTCTAGCGCTAACCAAAGGGTCGCTGCTCGCGCTGATGCCGGCCGATCTTCCGCGTCTCACCGAAGTACACTTCGATGAACGAATTGTGGGCCTGGCCTGCCTGCTCTCGCTCTTTACCGGCGTTCTGTTTGGCTTCACCCCGGCTATCCATGCCTCCGCCGCCGATCCCAATCGCGATCTGAAAGAGGGCTCGAGGAACGGATCGCCGAGTTTGCGGCAGAATCGTTTTCGGGGCGCCTTGGTTGCTATCGAGGTCGCCTTGTCGGTGGTGTTATTGAGCGGCGCGGGGCTCCTGGTGCATAGCTTTTGGAATACGCTCCGGGTGAATCCCGGTTTCGATCCGAAGGGCCTGATGGTGGCTCGCATTTGGATTCCGAATCCGAATGACCCGGCGATGAACCGGTATCAAACGGCGCCACCCATCGCGGGCTTGAGCCGCGAGATATTGCGCCGAGTGAGGACCCTGCCCGGTATTGAAGAAGCCGCCATGGGTGGCGACAACAGCGTCCCCTTGGTGTACAACTCCCTCGGCCAAACCGCGTTTTCGCTGCCGGACCAGTCCGATTCCTCCCGGAAGGAGCGCTCCGCCGAGTACACGGCCGTCAGCCCGGAATTTTTTCAAGTCTTGCGAACGCCTGTGCTGCGCGGGCGCTCCTTCAGCGAAGCGGATACGGACAAGACGAAGAAAGTGGTTGTCGTCAACGAATCGTTCGCGAAACAGTATTTGTCCGGCCACGATGTGGGACAGCGCATCAACTTCTTTGGTGTCGACAGGGAGATCGTCGGCGTGGTGGCAGACGTGCGCGATGACGGGCTGGATTCCCCTCCCGTGCCCCGCGTCTATCGCGCGCTGTATCAAGTTCCCAATAACGAAATCGCTGTTTTTCTGCGCGGCGCCTCCGATTCCGCCGGGCTCAAGCAGGCGGTCACGCGAATCGTACAGGCCGTGGATCCCGAACTGCCGGTTTACGGGGTTCGCGCCATGCCCGAAATGATGGCTGCTTCGCTCGCTCGCCGCCGGTTCTCGCTTTCCTTGATGGCAGTCTTTGGCGCGCTGGCATTGTTTCTGGCCTCCCTTGGAATTTACGGCGTCATGGCCTATGCCGTCAGCCAGCGAGCGCAGGAATTCAGCATTCGAATGGCTCTCGGAGCGCTGCCGCGCGACATTTTACTGATCGCGCTGCGGCCGGGCGCCAAGCTCACACTAGTCGGCGTGCTGGTGGGACTGATGGCCGCACAAGGGACCACGCGTCTGATGGCCAGTCTGCTATTCAACGTCTCGCCTGCCGATCCCGTAACTTTGATCGGAGTGCCGATAGCGCTCGCCGCGGTCGCGTTGCTCGCCTGCTGGATTCCGGCCCGGCGCGCTGTTCGAATTCCGCCAGTGGCCGCGCTGCGGTCCTAGGCCTGGGATGCTCAGTGGACCGGAGAGATAACGACCACCGTCACGCAATCTTTAGCCGCGAGCGATAATCGCCTTACGCGCGAAATCTCCATCTGGAAAGCTTCGGCCGGTTTACGCGTAACTCTTCCATAGCCGTTCGCGGACCGCGCGCATGGCCGCTCTCGAAGAGTAGCCGACTATACTCTCGGAAAGACAGAGCCGCTGCTCCTTGTGCCGCATTTACGCAGTACGAATTGGCGACGCCGGTACGACGATCTCAACAAGTCCGGTCGCCACGTCATAGACGAGGCCGGAGATAAGCCACTGGCCCGGCAGCGCGGGAATCGCCCGCAGCGAAGCAACGTCGACGGCAACCGCCGCGCGGGGATCGGTGACCGCTTTTTTCTTGAGTTCCCCCTCCTGTATTTGAAAATAGTGCGTCAGCAGGGCGGGGTCGCCCGCAAGGCGAGTGATACCGCAATCGGTGTGCTGAAGTATGATGATGTGAAACTCCCCGCCACCTCCAGGAATCTCTCCGGCAACCTCACCGATTCGCCCGAGTAGACCCAACTGCTCCAACAATCCGGGGGTGATTCGGCCGCCGATGTTACGGATCACGACCGCCTCGCCCGGTTTAATTCCAAGTACATGAGCCGGATCCACGCGCATATCAGCGCAACCGATGATAATCGCCTTTACATTGGGAAGCGCCCGTGGAAGCGAGGGCATAAGGGCGCCCGAGGCAGACTGCTGAGCAGCAAAGTCTCTGTTACGTTCTACCAGGCGGTCGAGATTGTTCATGCTCATGCTCCTTGAGACTCATTCTCCTTGAGAAATGTTGCGCTACAGTTTGCTGAAATAGATGCTGACCGCTTTGATGGCATACTTTGATAGATGCGTTCGCCTCTTATCGCCGCGTGCTTGATCCTGGTCTCGACGGGCTTTGGTTGGGCCCAAAAAAACGTTGTGTTTGAGGCTCCCCGGCGTGATTTCGTTGCCGGTATAGGGCCTACTTCTCTGGCCGCGGCCGATTTCAACGAGGACGGCAAGTTAGACCTGGTGGTAGGCGATCAAGGAAACGTAATCTCGGGAGGCGGCACGGGCGTGAGTCTGCTGCTCGCGAGGGGAAGCGAGTCGTTTCAAGCCGGCCAGTCGATCTGGACGGGGGGCACTCCGCAAGCTGTCATCGCCGCGGACTTCAACGGAGACGGCCACCTAGACATCGCCATCGCCGCTTATGGTCTTGTCATTCTCTTAGGCAACGGAGATGGCACGTTTCGAGCGCCCGTAACGGTCGCCGGAGTTAGCGGCGCGGTCTGCGAGGCAACCGGGGATTTTAACCACGACGGCTTCATCGACATTGTTGTCTGCGACGTCGGCGCGAACAGCGTTCAGGTTCTGTTCGGCAAGGGCGATGGCACGTTCCAGGCGCCTCAAACTTATGCCGCGGGCAACAGTCCGAACTCCGTCGCCGTCGCGGATCTGAATCGAGATGGCCTTCCCGATCTGGCGGTTAGTAACTTTAGTAATCCAGGTTCGCTCAGTATCCTGTATGGCGAGCCAAAAGGATTATTCCGTGCGCCGGTGACTCACCCGATGCCTGCGTACACTTACTACGCCGCCGTAGCGGATGTAAACCGGGACGGCATTCCCGATATCGTTGTTATTTCGGAGACGACGAACACACCTGTCATCGTCGTCCTCCTGGGATCCGCGGATAACAAGTTCTCGCTAGGCTCAGAGATCCGTCCCGGCTCGTCGGCGCTGCAGTTTTTGATACGCGATCTAAATGGGGATGGCATTCCCGATATAGCGCTGGGTATTCAGGGCTCGACGAATGTGCTCCAGATATACGACGGTGCGGGCGACGGAACTTTTGCCGCCGGTAAGGCTTTTGCTGTCGGGTATTCTCCTTGGGCCGTCATTGCGGCTCGCATCGAAAAGGATGCGCCTCTCGATTTGATTACCGTCAACTTCCTCGGGAACTCGGTTTCCGTGCTGCAAAAGCGCGGGTCTGGGTATTTTGGGCAGCTGGAGTATTCCCTCGGTCCGGGCGCGAGCGGCGCCTCGGGCATTGCGGCGGGTGACGTGAACGGCGATGGCATACCGGATCTGGTGGTCTGTAACGCCGGATCTAATAACATTTCAGTCTTGCTGGGCACGGGCGTAGGTACATTCCTTCCAGCTCAGGTATTTTCAACGGGCGCCGGTCCCCGGTCGATTGCGCTTGCCGATTTTAATCACGATGGTCACCTGGACGTGGTGACCGCGAACTTCGGCGACGGCACTGTCTCCGTTCTGCTGGGCAACGGACACGGCGCTTTTGAGCCGCACCAGGACATCTCGGTCGGCATCCAGACCCAGTCGGTGGCCGCGAAAGATGTGAACCATGACGGCTTTCCCGATATTGTCGTGGCGTCCGTGCAGAGCGAAAACGTGACGACGTTACTTTCCAAGGGCGACGGAACGTTTGAGGCTCCCATCAATTGGTACATCAATAACGGATACGCGGGAGTCACGGCGATTCAGCTGGCGGATTTCAACGGAGATGGGAATGTCGACGTGGTCGGTGAATTTTTCTATGGCAGCGGACTGGCGCTGCTGAGCGGTAACGGTGACGGTTCCTTTACGGAAACAAGCTGCGTGTGCGGACCAGGATATCCCAGTGGGCTCGCCGTCGCGGATTTCAATCAAGATGGCAAGCCGGATGTCACCTATGGGCTCTTTCTAGACAATCTTTTAAGCGTGAGCCTGAATCACAACGGAAAGCTCGCTCAACCAGTTACTATCGGAGGGCTCAGCGGGCCCACAGTTCTTGCCGCCGGGGATTTCGACGGCGATGGAATTCCCGACGTAGTCGCAACGGGATTAAATAGTAACTTACTATCTTTCTATCTCGGATCGGCAAGTGGGACGCTTAGGGCATCAACCACTTATGGCGTCAACCTTCCGTCCGTGACAACTTATCCAACCGTCGCGGTAGCTGCGGATCTGAATGGAGATGGAAAGCTGGACCTCGCCATTGCGCAGCCATCAGGGGTGGCAGTTTACTTGAACGTGACGAAATAGGCGAGTGGGCCGGGAATTTCAGCACGATAAACCCAATTCGCACCTTAGATATACGTTTGTAGTACCTCGTCCAGGGCCGCATCACCGGTCGGATACTCCTCGCGTTCCAGCGGACTGCCCGCCGCCAGCAGCGCCTTGACCACTCGGGCGAACTCACCTTCCGGATGACGCTTCTCCTTCAGGCAGTCATACAGCGCCCACCCAAGAGGAGTCGCCTGATGTCCGGGATCGCGAACATCCACGGGATGCCCACGCGTAATCAGCAGCTCCACAAGGTCACCCGAGCCCGCCCATGCAGCATTGTGCAGCGGCGTGTAACCATGGTTGCGCTCTGGATGCGCGACCGGAAATCCCAGGTCGAGCATTAGCTTCACCGCGTCGTAATTCGTGTTCGTCTCCCAGCAATACTTCGCCACGAGCTCGCGGTCCACATCCGGTAGCCCCGGTACGATCTCCGGATGCTCCTTCGCGATCGCCTCCGCCTCCGCACGCCGCGCCAACACGCAGTTCACCAACAACCGGGTCGCCGTATCGCTCTCCGCGTACAGGAAATCGAACATCGCCTGGTGCCCCTTCATCAGCGCGATTTGGTGCGGATAAGAATTAAACCGCAGCGTCCACTGGTAGATCGTGCCGCCAAGCCCCTGATGGCCGACCGGTGGAAACTCCGCCAGTTTGCCGATCCGGTACGCCAGGCAGCTCCGATCCTCCATGACCAGCCTCTCCGCCAGCGCCGCATCGCCTAGGGCAGCTGCCAGGAAGATGTCCGCTTTCGCGCCGCGCTCCAACAGGAATCGGGCCACCTCCGGTGACTCGCCGATGCGCCACTGCGCCGGCGTCGAATCGTGATCCTCGTCCCGGGCGTCAATTCGAGCCCCGCGATCCAAGAGCAACGCCGCCACCGCCACCGTCCCCGCGCAATGCAGGGGAGTTCGCGCGTCCATCCCCTTCGCGTCGATCAGAGAAGGGTCCATAGCCAACATCTCCGCCAGTTTATCGGTGAGCCCTGCCCGTGCCGCCTCATGCACCGCCTGGTCCGCACTTTGTTGCGCCATTCCGCAAGTGTATAACGCCTCCAGTTGTCGAAGCTGCCACAAACATTGCTCTACGCGAAGATCGAGGGATCGATGGCGTCGAAGAACGTCTGAGACAAACCCGTTTTGACTTCCACTAAGCTTGCAAACGCGTATCCGGCATGGTGGTTTGGGACTGAACTAAAGTTCGGAAGGTGCGGCATGAGATCAATCACCTGTCAAATTCCCGATTCACTCTATGCGGCACTACAACGCCGCATAAAAGTGGAGAACGAAACGTGCGACCACATTGTCGCCGTGGCTCTTGCTCAGGGCCTCGCTACCCCTATTCACACTTTGTTTCAGGTCTCCACCAGCGCAGCCCTTGTCGAAGGAATTTATCAAGGGGCATTGCGGGTTTCGCGGTTATTGAACGAGGGAGATTTTGGACTAGGAACCTTCGCCGATCTGGACGGCGAGATGGTAGTGCTGGACGGGGTGTGCTATCAGGTCTTCGCGAACGGTACTATTGCTCCCGTCAATGGAGAAACCCTCATACCGTACGCAGTGGTAACACGATTTAGCGCCACCATCCACAAGGACCATCAAGAAATAGCCAATTTCGGCAGCCTGATTGCGACTTGCGACCAGCTGCGCGACTCAAACAATGTCTTCTACGCCTTTCGAGCGAGAGGTACGTTTCACACGGTGAAGACCAGAGTCATGAAGCCAGTTTCGGAGGGAACAACGCTCAAGATGGCTGCGTCCGGTCAGCAGGAATTTCGATTCGAAGAGCTGCGTGGAACTCTGGTGGGATTATGGGCGCCGGCCTTCGCTGCCTCGTTTAGTGTGCCAGGCTACCACTTCCATTTTCTATCGGAGGATTTGCAGAAAGGTGGTCACGTTCTCGATTGCCGGGCCTTGGACATCGAAATCGATGGCTGCGCTATGAACGAGATGCATGTCTCACTGCCCGAGACGGAAGAATTTCTGAAAGCCGATTTAACACGGGATCCGCAAGCAGATCTCATGAAG
>Ga0209006_10006012_pt1 | contig 11018 bp, 12 predicted proteins | sample JacPin_JW_Ref_O2_FD_188567 | JGI IMG/M metagenome (GOLD analysis project Ga0209006, IMG submission 188567) | Forest soil microbial communities from Algoma, Ontario, Canada - Jack Pine, Ontario site 1_JW_Ref_O2 (SPAdes) (version 2) | ecosystem: Environmental > Terrestrial > Soil > Boreal... | reverse complement strand
GTGCGGGGAAAGCTTTTTGCACCAGCGTGTACCGTGCCGCACCAACCAAGCCACAGTCGTCGTTGAGAATGATCTTGACCGGCATATCGTTGAGCAGGCTTTCCATGCGGCCCTTGTCGAGAAACGCCTCCAGGAAAACCGGGTCTTTCATCTTGTCGACGTTTTTCGCGGCAATGCTTCCGCCGATGAAAATGCCGCCTGTGGACATGTAGTGCAGCGCGCAGTTTCCAGTCTGAGCCCCGAACACGGCAACGAAAACAGACATCGTCTGATCACAGATAGCGGCCTTGCCCTCTTTTGCGAGTTGCGAGATCAGGGCGGGAGGATCCGGCGCGGCGCTGATCTGGTCGTGCAGCCAGGCTGGCTCTTCTGCTTTGTGCGTGTCCCGGAGAAAGTCATAAATATTCCGGATGCCTGGACCGGAGAGAATCCGCTCACAACTGACGCGGCCGTATTTTTTCTGAAGATACGCCAGCAATTCCATCTCAAGATCGCTTCTTGGAGCGAAGTCGGCATGGCCGCCTTCACAGGGAAAAGGATGATGTCGAAAACCGTCCCAGAACAGTCCGGCAACACCGAGTCCAGTGCGCGCGGAGATGACGGCACGGTTGCCTTCGGCGTCGTCGGACCCTTCACTGAGCGTGATGAAATCTTTGGAATCGAGGGCGTCGATGCCATAAGCGTAGGCTTCGAGATCGTTGAGCAGACCGACCGAAGGCAGCTTGAGTTGCTTGGCCAACGCACCGGAATCGATGATCCACGGCAGATTTGAAATCTTGCTGCGCCCGGAGCGTACCGGTCCGGCCACGCCAAAGCACGCGCTGTGAACCGGGATCCCCTCGGTGCGGATGAACTGAGTGAGAATTTCCGGCAAGCCGTCGTGTTCCTGGTTCATGTATATCTTTTCAACCACGCAGGAAAGTCGACTGCCTTCAGTTTCGAACGCGGCCAGCCGAGTGCGAGTACCGCCGATGTCGCCGGCAAGAATCATGGCTCAATCTTCCTCCATTGACGTTCGTCGAGTTGCAGCAGTTGATCCGAGTCGGCAGGGCCCCAACTGCCTGACGCGTAGTTCGGAAATTTGCGCGGAGGCAACGCCCGCCACACATCCAATACCGGATCGACCACGGTCCATCCTGCTTCAACCATATCCGCGCGCTGAAATAACGTCGCATCGCCTATCATGCAGTCATACAGAAGAACCTCGTAGCCAGTGTAGGCGTCAGCGCCAAAGTATTGGGAATATTCAAAGCTCATGTCCACTGAGCCCACGCGCAGGAGAGGGCCAGGAATTTTTGCGCCAAAGCTGAGCGAAATACCTTCCACCGGCTGAATCTGTATGACCAACGTGTTGTTGTGCGGCTTGTGCAGCGGCGCATTGCGGAACAACTGAAAGGCTGTGCGCTTGAACTGAATTGCAATCTCCGTATGCCGCTTGGCCAGGCGTTTGCCGGTACGCAAATAAAACGGTACACCCGCCCAACGCCAGTTATCGATGTTCAGCTTAAGCGCAACAAACGTTTCGGTGCGCGATTCTGGAGCGACTCCGGGTTCGGAGCGGTAACCGGGCACTTTTTCCAGTCCGGGCTTGCCGCCGACAATCCCCTCAATCGTTCCTTCGCCGTACTGGCCACGCACGCTCCGCTGCAACACGTCATCGGAGTCGAAAGTTTGCAAGGAATGCAGGACTTTCGCCTGTTCATTTCGTACCGCATCCGCTTGAAACGAGACCGGAGGCTCCATCGCGGTCAGGCTGAGCAGTTGCATCATGTGGTTCGGCACCATGTCGCGCAAGGTGCCGGCGCTGTCAAAGTACGCCCCGCGGCGCTCCACGCCCACGGTTTCAGCGTTGGTGATTTGTACGTGATCGATGTACCGGCGATTCCAGATCGGCTCGAAAATGGCGTTGTCGAAGCGGAAGACCATGATGTTCTGCACGGTCTCTTTTCCAAGGTAGTGGTCGATGCGGAAGATCTGGTTTTCCAGCAACACGCTCTTAATGTCGCAGTTCAACGCTTTGGCGGATTCCAGATCGTGGCCGAACGGCTTCTCGATGACCACGCGTCGCCAGCGTCCGCCGTCTTGTTTCGCCAGGCCGGATCGTCCCAACTGCTGAACGATCGGAGCGAAGAACTTCGGCGCAGTCGCCAGGTAGAAAAGATAGTTGCCCTGTGTATTGTGCTCGATGTCAATCGCGGCGAGCCGTTCGCTGAGTGTCGCGAACGTGTTGGGATCGCCAAAGTCTCCGCGCACATAGAACAGGCGATCTCGCAGCCACTTCAAATGGCCGGTCGCGTCCGCGCCCGATGGAAGAAATTCGCTGACCTGGGTCCGAAAAGCCTCGACCGACAAGTCGTCGACCGAAACGCCCATCACAATGAAATTATCAGGCAGCAATTTCGCATGTACCAGGTTGAAGAGCGACGGAACCAGTTTGCGTTTCGTGAGGTCGCCGGCGGCACCGAAAAGCACGAAGACGCACGGGCCGGCAACTTTGCCAGCGAACTCCGCGGGAGTACTCGGGTTGGTGGTTGTGGTGGCTGCCATCGCTGACGCTCAGTCGTGATTCCTATGAAATCATGGGGTGGGCAGCATTGTAGGACAAACAGGTTTGAATTCCCAAACTAGACGCGGCCGCGGCGGCAAGGCATTCGTCACCTGCGCCATGGAAGCGAGTCGAACAGAGTTGGCGAAGTAGTCTCGCGAGCCTGGCATGATGTGCTCGCAGGGTGTACGATTCTCCCGTCTCGCTAGGCCTTTCTTGAAATTGATCGAGTTGACGGCCTTATCGTAGCAACGCCGTGTAGCAAAGCCACGAGGAGGAGCCATGTCGCTCATTCCGCAACGCATAGTCATCCCACAACCTGGAAGAATCGCGCAGTGTCTCGGAGTCGCGCTCTCTCTGCTCCTGTGCACAACCGCGGGATTTTCACAAAAAGCGCCCGACACCAGCGCTCCCAAATACGACCGCGGGACCGAAATGAAGTCCAAAGGCATCGTGGAAGAAATCAACGTGCTCACAGTGGGCACACGGAAAGACTTCACGGAATTAGTCCTGAAAAGCGGCGACGATAAGTTGCACATCTACGTCTGTCCTAAGCCGTTCCAGGACGAGATGGGAATCACTTTCACCAAAGGCGACGAAATCGCTGTGACGGGTTCTAAAGTAAAGCAGGATACTTCAGACGTGATCCTCGTCAGAGAGATGATAAAAGGCAACGATACGCTGATGTTCCGCGACGACAAAGGCAAGCCAGTGTGGGACGAGAGAACCGGCAAATGACTGCTCCGGGCAAGAGCGATTCGCGCTCCAACGGTCGCTACGCGATTGACTGGCTGGAATCTGGTCGGTAGAAGAAGAGAAACACACAAATAGGCGGAGGCCTTTAAAAAGGCTGGTCACGCGAAACTCCGGCGTCATACGCCCACCAATTCTGCTCGAAAAGATAAATCCTTTCAGGCTGCCTCTCGAAGCTGACTCGCCCACTGGCGGGTTCCGGACCGCAAGTGCGAACATGACGTAAGACCAGCCGCGCAAAACCAAGGAAACTCCTATTGAGAGGCGCCGAAAAGAACCGGCGTTACCACGGCTTCAATTCTGGCTGCCATCTCTTCGGCAGGGATACGGTTGGGGGTTTGAAGCCAGCGGCGCGCGGCTCCAAAAACGGCCCAGGCCGCGGTGGTCGCCAGCATCTCCACATCGGTACCGGGCGTAGTTCCATGAAGGGCAAGGCCTTCCTTGAACATGCCCTCGACGACGGGGATGATGGAACCTTCGAGCGGTGCGCGAGCCAACTGGCTGGGACAGCCAGTGGTCTCAGCAAGATAGTCGCAGACGCCGAGTGCAATGGCGCGCAATGCCCCATGGCAGTCTGTAAAGCTAATACTGCGGCGCCCTATTAGGTCCCGAAAGCGGACCTCTGTCATGGCCTGCAGCAGCGCGTTCTTGTCTGAATAGTGCAGGTAAAAGGTGGCACGGTTCAGCGTTGCCTCGTCCGCGATCTCCTGAATGGAGATATCTTCGAACTCCTTCTTTTTCAATAACCTCACTAGCGAATCCATGAGCATGCGACGGCTGCGCAGAATGCGCGGATCCGTCGTTTCGGTCTCGGGCTGGAGAAGATGGGCCATTTCTACTTGATGAAAGAATACCTCCTTACAGACTAAAGCGACACTTGTTTATTTTCTTTGAATCGACACATGTTGATTACTAATCAATTGTCGTGTAGGAGGAGATCTCAATGTCGACTTTGCTTCACATCGATTCCAGCCCACTCTACGGTCGGTCAGTTTCCCGCGAGCTAACCGCTGCGTTCGTCACCCAATGGAAGGCTACGCACCCGGATGGAAGGGTCATCGACCGCGACCTCAATGCAACAGCAATCCCGCCCATCAATGCGGAGTGGGTTGGTTCCGCCTACACGCCGGAACAAGCGCGCACTCCGAGGCAGAAGGAATCACTTTCGCTCTCAGACTCCCTACTCGCCGAATTGGAGCAAGCCGAGGAGTACGTGATCGGAACGCCGATGCATAACTTTGGCGTGCCCTCCGTGCTCAAGCTATGGATCGACCAGATCGCTCGGGTCGGCAGGACCTTTTCCTACGGGGCTGGAGGGCCAAAGGGCTTGCTTGTTGGCAAGAAGGCGACCTTCATCATCGCCACCGGCGGCATTTACGACGCCCAAACGCAGATGGCCTCATTCAATTTCGTCGAGCCGTATCTGCGGTCCGTATTTGGTTTTCTTGGCGTGACGTACGCAACCTTCCTCACCGCCAGTGGAACCGCTGTGCTGAACCAGGGGCATGACCGAAATGCGTTTCTTGCAGCACACCTTCAGTCCGTGCAGACGCACGCGCAGACCTTTTAAGAGAGGACACATTAAGAGAGGACACATATGAAAATTACTTCAATCGTTGCTCGCTATCTGCTGGGCCTTATGTTTACGGTCTTTGGGTTGAATGGATTTCTCAACTTCATCCACCAGCCGCCACCGGCGAATCCGCTCGCGATTCAGTTTCTTGTCTCCGTCAGCGGGTCGCATTTTGCCGCATTCTTCTTCGCTGTGCAGGTTCTTGGCGGCCTGCTGCTGCTCTCCGGCTTGTTCGTGCCACTCGCTCTCACAGTGTTGGCGGCGGAACTCTACAACATCCTTGCGTTTCATCTGACGCTTGCGCCGGCAACCATTGCTCCGGCTCTGGTGGCCTCTGTACTGTGGGTACTGGTCTTCCTTCAGTACCGCGAAAGCTTCAACAGCATCTTCAGCGCGAAGCCTGCGACGCAGCCATGAACTGCGTCGCAGCAAGGGACCGTAACCCGACTTAGGCACTTTGCCTCACTTACCAGCATCGATCCACCCGTTTGCTGAATTGATTCCGGGTCACTGGTTTGCTAAGGTCGAGATCATGTCAGAGCGCGTCGTGTCCGAGCGCGTCATCTCCGAACGTTCGCCCGAGCAGAGCCATGATCAGATACGCGAATTGCTCGACGCCCTCTACCGCGTGGATTCGGGAAGAATCCTGGCAACTCTGATCCGCCTGCTCGGTGATTTTGATCTTGCCGAGGAGGCGATGCACGAAGCCTTTGCGGCTGCGCTGAGCCTGTGGCCGACCAGTGGAGTTCCCGGCAACCCGCGCCCATGGTTGATTTCGACGGCCCGCTTCAAAGCCATTGACACTCTGCGCCGACGGGCAAGATTTGATGCGTCTCAGGACGAGCTGGTGCACTATCTCGAAGCGCAAGGGAGTTCCGCGGAGTCCAATAAAAATCAAGAGGGCGGCCTTGCGGACGAGTCTCTTGAAGACGATCGCCTCGGAGATGACCGGCTGCGTCTGATTTTTACCTGCTGTCATTCATCTCTGGCGCCGGAAGCGCGCGTTGCGCTCACCTTGCGTGAGGTGTGCGGGCTGACCACCGAGGAGATCGCAAAGGCCTTCCTCACCACTCCGCGTACGCTGGCACAGCGCATTGTGCGCGCCAAGGCAAAGATTCGCGAAGAACGGATTCCGTACGAGGTGCCGACCCCGCAGGAATTGCCGGAGCGGCTGGGCGCGGTGTTGCAGGTCATCTACCTCGTCTTTAACGAGGGTTATTCGGCTGCGGCAGGAGCGGAGGTAACGCGCGCCGAGCTAACCGGCGAGGCGATTCGACTGGGCCGCTTGCTGATGGAACTCCATTTGACCGAAGTCGGGCCAGAGCCGGAAGGCGTTGGCCCGGAAGTCATGAGTTCAGAAATCATGGGCCTGCTTGCGCTAATGTTGCTGCAGGAATCCCGCCGCGCCGCGAGAACCTCTCCGACCGGAGAGCTGATTCTGCTGGAGAATCAAAACCGCTCGCTCTGGAACCGGGAGCAAATCGCCGAGGGAGTGGCATTGCTGGAGAAAGCCCTGGGGTACCGTGAGAAGCACCAGCAGAAGTCGCGCCGCTTCGGCTCCTACACACTGCAGGCTGCGATTGCGGCCGTTCATGCGGAGGCGGAATCGGTCGCTGCCACCGACTGGCGGCAGATAGTTGCGCTTTACGACCAATTACTACGAATTCAGCCTTCGCCAGTTGTGCAACTCAATCGCGCCGTGGCCATTGCCATGCGCGATGGTCCAGAGGCCGGTCTGGCGCATATCGACGCGGTCCTGGAACATGGCGAATTAGCAAATTATTACCTGGCCCACTCCGCCCGCGCCGATATGTACCGCAGGCTCGGCAGAACCGCCGAGGCTCGTGCGTCGTATGAGAAAGCCCTGGCCCTGACTCAACAGGAACCAGAGCGTCAATTCCTCCAAGACCGGATTCGCCAGTTGAAATAGAACAATGGAGAAAGGCTGACGAGATGACTATGTCGGACGGGTGCCCCATTTCTCGCGTTCTTTGCGAGAAGTGGGGCTCTTCGCCGACACCCTCCCGACCCTCAGCCAGCGCTCTGTCGAATTTTCTCCTCCCACCGACGGAAACCGGCGGACTGACGGAACCCCGCGTCCCAGGTTTTGCCCCCCATGCGGGTCATGTCTGTGACGGATGAAACATTGGCTGGGCTTGGGCTCAAGTCAAAAGCCCCACTTCTCGCAGATGGCGCGGGATAATCGCGGGCTTCAGAGGAATAGAAGGGGCAACTCAGTCGCGCGCGTTTTTAGCTTTTGCCTAGGTTGCCGATATGAGCGACTTGCGTTTCAATGGCCGCAATCATCTCCGGGATTTCCGGCTCATAGAAAATACGAGGCACCTTGTTGGGTCTGGGAAGAGTTTCAACGCGCCGCTTCCACCCCTTGTCTAGGGTCGCATAGGACGCCAGCGCCGAAGCCAGCACGGCGTGATGAAAATCAACGCCGTCGCCTTTCTTTAACTGGTAACCCCGGTCCAAAATCAAAGCCCTAAGAAAGTTGACATATGCGAAGCGAACACGTCTTGAAGGATTAAACGGAAATTGAGGGAGCACCGCGTCAAGCCAGGTCGGCTGTCGCTTGGCCTTCGCACGTAGGCGATCTATGCCGTCATTCAAGACATCATCAAGGGCGCGGCATAATGCAATATGGCCGTGCCTTCGCGGCTCCAGCCAATCAATGAAAGCACCCAACCTAAACGCTCCCGCCGATAGGTCGATCACTTTCTGAGAACCGGACACGTAGTCGCATGTACTGTTCGCAAAATACGCCTTCAAAAGGTCCTCATCGAAACAACATCGGTCTGGAGGGTTACCCGCATCTTCACGGTCCAAGACTTTCTGGATCACCATCTCAATCGGGTACCAGTGGTCCCCTAGTTCATCCAAGAACGCTTTTACAGTAATGGAATTGGGAAGTTCAATCGCGTGAGCAATGGAGAAAATAAGATCGGCTCCGTTGTCGATAGCCGCAACAAAGCGCTTACGGAGAGTGGCATCGCCCGTCGCAAGGGCGCTAATAGCGAAGTTGTCTAAGTAAACAGCGGTGCCGCCGACCGACGCCGCTAGATTGAGCGCTCCGGTAGTAGGGTGGAGGAAGGGTTTAATCACAGAGCGAGTTCCCACTCTCAGTATAGACGGGCGGGTGGCCCATCCTTTCACGCCCCGCTCCTCTTTCGAGTTAGATAACTGCGGGCCCCGTCCTTACGTTTTGTGCAAGGGCGGGTACGATGCTGCCGATAGTATAGGTTCTAATCGGCTCGTTTGAGTCCGAGCGAAAACCATTCACCGTTGGCAGTCCGGTACCCGCCCCGTCGCACAACGTGCGCGAAGGCGAGGCACCCATAATAGCGGTAGCTCGGGAATTCAGAGTCTAGGCCACCCGCCTTCTCTGGTTCCGATCGAACGGACAACTATTGAAAGATCACAGCCAGCCAGCCTCACTTCATCCAGTGAATTTTTATTTCTCCTTCGAGCGGCTTGAATTCCGTGTCCCCGGTTACGAGTTCAGCCTTGTTTTCTCTGGCGAGCGCGGCGGCGAAAGCGTCGGCCAAACTCAACTTGAAACGTGCTTTGAAATCGGCAGCAGTGTCGGCCAATGCGCGGGTTGTGGAATGAAAATCAATGGGCAGGCCCTCTAGGACCTTTGCGGCTTCTGCCCAGGCTGCGGCGCCGTCTTTTTTCACAATCGAGTACTTCACCTCGGCGTAGTTCACATCGGTCATGTGGAGCGAGCTGTCTCTTTTGCTGGCGGAGACGAGTAGTTGCTCGATCGCTTCCGCGCCCGATTCGTCGCGGAAGTAGGCGATGAGCGCGAAGCTGTCGAGCACCTTAGCGGGCATGGCGCTCCTCTAGCGCTCGTTCCTGCCTTTTGTGCTCGGCCCGGTCCTCGGTCAGCGATCCATGTCCCGGCGACCCATGTCCCGGCGACCCGTGTCCCGGCGCGCGCTTGAGGATGCCGCGCCCGCGTCTAATGAGTGCCGCAGTCACTGGTTTGAGAAGGATACCCTCCGGCGTCGCCTGAACTACCGCTTTGGTTCCGTCCTCGATTTCGAATAGCTTGCGAAGACGAAGCGGGATAACGACTTGTCCTTTTGTCGTAAACCACACGGTGTCGGTTTTTTCTGTCATACTCATGCTTGATAGTATTACATCTGTGTAATAGTCCGTCAATGTCAATTGAGTAGGATTAGTATGCATCAGGAGGACATAAGCTGGCAATACCGATACACGGTGGCAGGCGGAACATTCCGCCAGCTTTTTCGAACAAATCGACACGGGTGAACGCCGCCTGTTCCAGGTTCTTCAAAAAACGTTCGCCTCGCGCTGTCGATTTTCCGTCTCCCCAACGACTATAGGATGAAAGAACGATGCGCTGCGGTTCCTGAGGTGAACAGAGAACGGGTCATCGGGAACAAACCATAGAAACATAAGGAGAAGAACTCATGCCGCAATATCTGGTTGCCAGCTACCTTCCGGACAACTTCGACCCGTCCACTGTAACCGAAGCGATGATGGAGGAGATCCACGCGCTCAACCGCGAAATGATTGCTGCCGGCGTGAGGAAGTTCGCCTGCGGCATTTCCCCTGCCGCTAACGCCAAGACGGTGCGGAAGCAGTCCGACGGCAAGGTGCTCGTCACCGATGGGCCCTACACCGAGACCAAGGAGCACATGGGCGGTTTTTGGATACTGGAAGCCGCCAATATGGACGAGGCACTTGCGTGGACGCGCAAGGGTGCCATCTCCTGCGATGCGGTGGGCGAAGTGCGCGAGCTTCTATTCTTCCCGGCTCCGGAACAAGAAACCGGCGGAAGCAAGTAAAGAGTTCGGGCGCCCGCCCCTTCGGAATATGCACCGCGCCTATTGAGGGATGCACCTCGGCTCGGGGATGTGGGCCACCCGCCAATAAATAATGGCTTGATTTCACATTGGAGCTGCGCCAGAATTGCCCGATTGATCTAGGGGGTATTCGTGGCATCCTCTCCGAATCAGATTCCGGCGAAGCCCGCCGCAATTAAACCTAGCGGCTCTGCGGAAACTTCGGAAGACGACACTAAGTCTTTCCTGAGCGCCTCAACCGAACTCGTATTTGTTCTGCTTCCGTTTATCGTCATCGGCATCGTATTCGCTCACCTCGATCAATTCCGGAGCATCTTCTTCATCCCAGAGTGGTCGATTGTATCGGCCGTTATCATTGGACAATCGATTGTCAAAGTTGCATCGTCTTCAGTCGGAAGAGCCAACGTCGACAAAGAATGGATCATATTGGTTATGGCCATTTTGCTCGTCGGTTTGCTCATTCCCATTCTCATTATCCTCACAATCGCTCTGACCTCACCTAAGATATCGAATGCCCTAGCCATTACGCAGGCTATTTTCTTCATCGTGAGTTGCGTGCTTTTCTGGTTAGCGTCAGCGGTCGAGCACGGCATAAAAACTGGGGACTAGGTAACTTCCGCTCGTTATCCTCAGGGGGCCTCGCCCATATGTTCGCATTTTAACGCCTGGTACCGCCCCGAAAAATGCTGGTCCATTGCCAAAAAATGGAAAACGTCCCGTCTGTCCCCGGTTTCCCTCCGATTCTTATGCCGCTGAAACAGACTGCTTCCTCGCATCGAGTGCCGGTAGAAGAAGTTTCAGAAGCGCTTGATCAGAGAATGGGTTCTGGCCTGAGATCAGCTCGCGATCCTGAATGACGTAGCTCGACCAGGGAGCGAGCACACTTACGTTACCGCCCGCCGTACGCAGGGCGAAGTCCGGGTAGAAGAGAACCTTACCACCAATCTCCAGCGGTTCCCGCTGCTGCTCTTCCGCTGTCGAAAAGATAGTCATCTTATATCCAGAATAGATCCAGCCTTGAGCCTTTGCGTGCGCTCCGGCGGCATCGCCCGCACTCAGCGCGGCGACCACTTCCTTCGAATTCGGAAAAGCCGAGAGAAGTGAAATCGGGCCATGGCAGAGCACCGCCGTAGGCTTGGATGTTTCATGAAAGTGCCTCATCACGATGCCAGCGTCGGGATCATCGAGCAGATCGATCATCGGGCCATGGCCGCCGGGGACGAAAACCGCGTCATATTGATCCAGGCCCGAGGCGACGACGTCCGAGATACGACTTGGATCTCTGAGCCCAGCCAGGCCGTCGCGG
>Ga0209006_10006010_pt1 | contig 11019 bp, 9 predicted proteins | sample JacPin_JW_Ref_O2_FD_188567 | JGI IMG/M metagenome (GOLD analysis project Ga0209006, IMG submission 188567) | Forest soil microbial communities from Algoma, Ontario, Canada - Jack Pine, Ontario site 1_JW_Ref_O2 (SPAdes) (version 2) | ecosystem: Environmental > Terrestrial > Soil > Boreal... | reverse complement strand
AGCATCACGATGACGCTGGCGCCGAACACCCAGCGCGGCGCACCGTGATCCATCAGGAAACCGAACATCAGCGGCCCGACCATGCCGCCGATATTGAGCCCCATGGTGACGACCCCGAAAGCCCGACCCATCGCCCCCGGCGGGGCAGCGGCGCGCACCAGCATGTCGCGTGACGGCATGATCATGCCGCCCAACAGCCCGGCGCTACCCATCGCGGCGATCAGCGGTGCCGCGCCAAGGCCAAGCGTGCCGATCGCCAGGACGATGCAGGCATTGACCGCATAGCCGAGGGCGGCGACTTCGGCATGGCGGCGCGTCTTGTCGGCGATAAAGCCGCCGGCCAGGACGCCCACCGCCTGCATCGCGAGATAAACCGTCAGCGCGAGGCTCGCCGTCGCGAGCGGCGTATCGAAGGCGCCATGCAGCGCGACGACCGAGAAATTGCTGATGCCGCTGCCGGACAGGCTCAACAGCGCGAAGAACCCCATCAGAAACATCATCATCGGGGTCAAGATCGCGGTCAGGCCGAGTTTTGGCGGCGCCGACTGGCCGGCTTGGGTGGCAGGCTGCCGGTTGTCGATGCCGCGGATCAAGATCAATGGCAGCGCCGCGACCAGCGCGACCCCGCCGACGGTGAGGAACGCGACCTTGAGGCCAAACGCGGCGGCGATCGGCAATAATGTCACCGGGGCGACCGCGTTGCCGAGAAACCCGGCGAAGGTATGGACCGAAAACGCGCGCCCGACGCGCGCCGACGGGATTAGCGCCGACAGGATCGCGTAGTCGGCCGGATGGAAGACGCTGCCGGAGATGCCGACCAGGCCCATCGCCAGCAACAAATGCGGATAGCTCGGCGACAGGCCGAGGCCGATAAAGGCGATCGCGCTGACCATGAGGCCGAGCACCAGCATCCACCGCGAGCCGACGCGGTCGACGAGAAACCCGACCGGCAATTGCGCCAGCACCGACAGGATATTGGCGACAGTCAGCGCAAAGCCCAATTCGACAAATCCGATGCCGAGCTCAGCCTTGAGGAACGCGAACAGCGGCGGCAGGACCAGAGTTTGGAAATGCTGAACGAAATGCGCCGAGCAAACCACCGCGATCGCCCGCGCTTCGCGGCCCTTTTGGTCACGCATCCTGTTGTCGGCGCCGTGGAGGGCGACCGCATCAATCGTCATCGGCGTTCAGCCTCCCGGGACCGCCGCCTAAAATAAAGGCGAGCACCTCGACGCGACAAGCGCCCGTTTGGCAAGGCTGACTTGCCCGAGCGCCTGCGCGGAAACTACCGCCGGTTGACATCGGGCCGCCCCGCCGATAAGCGCAACCAATGGGCAACATCCTCGAACAGATCGTCGCCACCGTGCTGATCGGCAGCCGCTGGCTGATGGCGCCGCTCTATGTCGGTCTGATCGCCGCGCTGCTTGTCGTCGTTGTCGAGTTTTTCGCCGAGCTGGTCCACACCGTCGCCGGCTTCGCCAAGCTCAATGCCGACGGCACGATCCTCGCGGTCCTGAAGCTCGTCGACCTGGTACTGATCGCCAATCTGGTGCTGATCATGATCACCGCCGGCATCGGCACGCTCGGTTCTATGCGCCGCGGCGAGGACGACGCCCCTTGGACGCAGTTCATGGGCAAGATCGATTTCACCGGCCTAAAAATGAAGGTCATCGCGTCGTTGGTCGCGATCGCCGCCGTCGACCTCCTCGAAAGCTTTGTCGAGGTCGCGACGATCGACAAGACCGACCTGTTCTGGCAGATCGCGATCCTCGGGACATTTGTCGTGACCGGCGTCATGCTCGCCTGGATGGACCGGCTTACTGTACCGAATGATAGTTCAAGCTAGCTCGGGGCGGCTGATAAGGAGTGTGAAGATGACGGCAGTGATGGAGAGGGCGCGGCACCGGGAGGGCTGGCTCGGCGTGGAATTCGACCGTAGCGCGCTTTATTGGGACTTCACGCCGGCGCATCTCACGGCGATCGACGAGCTGATGGAGCGGCTCGCCGGCGACTCCCGGCCCTTCCATCAGATCACCAAACGCGATTTTGCGCACCCGGCGCTCGACCGCGACCTTGCCGCGGTGCTGGCCGAGATCAAGAACGGGCCGGGCCTCCTGGTCATGCGCGGCTTTCCGGTCGACAAATACGACGCCGAGCAGATGCAGACCGTCTATTGGGGCATTGGCGCGCATTTCGGCCGGGGCTGCTCGCAGAGCGCCGACGGCGACTATCTTGGCCATGTCACCAATGTCGCGAAGGCCTCCCGCGGGTACACGACGGCGCGCGAGCTCTCGCTCCACACCGACTCGGCCGAGATCGTCGGCCTCCTCTGCGTGCGCGACGCCAGGGAGGGCGGCATGAGCCTCTACACCAGCTCGCTCAAGGTGTACGAGATCATCGCCCGCGAGCATCCCGAATACCTGGTGCCGCTCGAAGGCGGCTTCCGCTGCGATCGGCGCGGCGAGGAGGCGCCGGACGAAGACGCGGTGACCCCCTATCGCGTGCCGGTATTTTCCGAGAAAGACGGCGTGCTCAGCACGCGTTTTGTGCGTGGCGTGATCGACCGCGGCGCCGACGCGCTCGGCGAGCCGCTATCGGCGCTGGAAAAGGAAGCGCTCGATTTCCTCGAGCAGGTCGCGCAGCGCGACGAGGTGCGGCTCGAACTGACGCTGCGGCCGGGCGAAGCCTCGTTCATCAACAATTACGAGATGCTGCACGCCCGTACGGCCTTCGTCGACCACGACGACCCGGCCAAGAAGCGGCTCCTCTATCGCCTGTGGCTCGAAGGCGAGCCGCCGCGGCCGATGCGCAAGGAAGTTCACCTCTACCAGAACCGCTCCGGCCGGATGGGCGTCGACCCGCAGCCGGGCAGGGGGCCGCGGTAAACCCTTAAATGTCATTCCCGGGCATCGCGCAGCGATGAACCGGGAATCTATGAACACGACCCTCGATCGGCGAAATTCGACCGCCGCAATTTCAATCGCCGATCGCCGGTGTTCTTGGGTTCCAGGTTCGCTGCTGCGCAGCGCCCCGGAATGACAAATCGATGCTAAACCGGCTCCAGCCGCCGTCGCGGCTCGGGCGGCAATTCGATCTCGATCGCATCGCCGGGCCTGACCTCGCCGGCGGCGAGGACGATCGCCATCACCCCGGCCTTGCGGATCAGGTTGCCCGCGGCGTCGCGGTCGAGGGTCGCGGCCATCAGCCCCGGCTGGATCTTGTTGAGCTGCGCGCAGGGGTTGCGCAGCCCGGTCACCTCGACCAGCGCCCTTCCGAGACGCAGACGCGCGCCGGTCGGGAGGCCGAGCAGATCGACGCCGCGCGTCGTGACATTCTCGCCCATGACGCCGGGTGCCAGACGAAACCCGGCGGTTTCGAGCTCGTCGTGCAATTCGGCGTGGATCAGGTGGACCTGGCGCAGATTGGGCACGGTCGGGTCCTTGGCGACGCGCGAGCGGTGCTTGACCGTCACCCCCATATGCGCGTCGCCCTCGACCCCGAGCCCAGCCAAGAGGCGGATGCTGCCCTCATTCGGCTTCGACAGCGTGTGGCTAGGGCTGCGGCTGACGGCGATCACGGTCCCGGCCATTTCTCCCCCGGCTACTGCGCGACGCTGGTCGTCAGGATCAGGACGGCCAAGTCGGCCTTTGGCGTGAAGTCGGTGTAGTGCACCTGGAACTGAGTCGGAGAGAGTTTCTTGACCCCCGTTCCGCAAAAGCTGATCAGGTTGTCCGGCTTGCCCTTGTCGACGGTCAGCGTGAAGTCGGCGATCGGTCCCGCCCAATTGGCGCCGGTCTTCAGGATGTAGTCGACCCGCTGCTCGCTGATATAGGCGTTCTTCACCTTCTGTGCCGCCTGCTGCGCCCGAGCCACTGCCGCGACAAAGCCCGGGTCCATGCAATAGGTGTCCTTGTAGCCGTGTGCGTCGGGGATTTGCGAATTGCCGATCCCGGTCCCGGCGGTGCTGCCGACACTCGGCTTGTACTGGTGCTCGATCACCAGCTCCTGCTGCGGCGGAAAAGTCTGCTGCCAGTAATACGTGGTCTTCAGCGTCCAACGCGGTTCGAGATGCTGCTGCATCTTGCCGTCGGGCGTGTTGCCGTATTCGACGACCTCCGCGATCCCGAGGTCGATGAGCGGCTGCCACTTGTCCTTGGGCAGCGCGTCGAGCGCGTCATAGGTGGCTTTGAGCTGCGGCGCGAGCGGGATGCCGAGCCCCTGCAGCATCGGCGTGCGATCGAGCCCTTTCGCAAAAACCTTCTGCTCGACCTGCGTCGTGACCGGCTGGCCGTTTGCCCGGGTCGAGAAGCCGAGCAGGTTTATCGGGTCCTCGGTCGGCACCGCGATGCTGGTGTCCTGATCGGGGATCGTGACATCGGGCATCGGGAAAGCGACGAGGTTGGTGACCGGCTGATCGCTTTTGTTGAAGAAGTGGTAGGTGACACGAACCTGCTCGGTCGAAACGAAAAGCTGCTCCGAGCGCATCTCGACGTTATCGTTCTGCACGAAATCGAGCCCGCCGGTGCCGAGCTCAGCGGTGGAATCATTGGCGTGGACCGGAATAGTACAAAACACGAGAGTTGCGGCAATAGCCCCCACCCCGACCCTCCCCCGCAAGCGGGGGAGGGGGTAAACGGAGCAAGCGGCAAGGCGAACTCCGTCCCCCGCTTGCGGGGGAGGATCGGGGCGGGAGCTTACGGCTCCATCACCCATCAATGCGTCTTTTCCACCGCGACCCTACGAACCCGCGTCGCGGCGCTCGCCACCGCCTTTAGCGAGGCGGTAATGATGTTGCCGTCCATCCCGACGCCGTGGAGCGTTTCGTCGTCCTCGCCGCGTACCTTGACGTACGCTGCCGCAAGCGCGTCGGCGCCGCCACCGACCGCATGCTCGCTATAGTCGAGGAAGGTCAACGCGATGCCGCAATCTCGCTGCAGCGCATCGACAAAGGCGGCGATCGGCCCGTTGCCGACTCCTTCGATCCGCCGCTCGGCGCCGTCGACGGTCACCGTCGCCGAGAGCCGCCGCTCGCCGGGGCGCGGCTCGGGCAGCATCGTGTAGTCGACGAGGGCGATGCCGTCACGCCCGAGATAAGTCTCCTGGAACAAGGCCCAGATATCGGCGCTGGTCATTTCCTTGCCGGTGCGGTCGGCGACTTCCTGCACCACCCGCGAGAACTCGATTTGCAGCGGGCGCGGCAGGTCGAGCCCGTGATCCTCCTTCAGAAGATAGGCGACGCCGCCCTTGCCCGACTGCGAATTGACCCGGATCACCGCCTCGTAGCTGCGCCCGAGATCCTTCGGATCGATCGGCAGGTAGGGCACCTCCCACAAATCGTCGTTGCGTTTGCGGAGCGCATCGAACCCCTTCTTGATCGCGTCCTGATGCGACCCGGAAAAGGCGGTGTAGACCAGTTCGCCGGCATAGGGGTGCCGCGGATGGACCGGCAACTGGGTGCAGTACTCGGCGGTACGCACCAAATCGTCGATGTCGTTGATCGCCAGCAGCGGGTCGACCCCCTGGCTGAACAGATTGAGCGCCAGCGTGATCACATCGACATTGCCGGTGCGCTCGCCATTGCCGAAGAGCGTGCCTTCGACCCGGTCGGCGCCGGCCATCAGCGCCAATTCCGTCGCCGCCACCGCCGCTCCGCGGTCGTTGTGCGGGTGCAGGCTCATGATGAGGCTGTTGCGATCGCGGACGTTGCGGATGAACCACTCGATCTGGTCGGCATAGACATTCGCTGTCGCCATCTCGACCGTTCCCGGCAGGTTGACGATCATCTTGCGGTCCGCCGTCGGCCGCCAGACGTCCATCACCGCCTCGCAAATCTCCACCGCGTAGGGCAGCTCGGTGCCGGTGAAGCTCTCGGGTGAGTACTGGTAGACGATCTCGGTGCCGCGCATCGTCTCGGCAAGCTCGCCGATCTGCTTGGCGCCGGTGACGGCGATGTCGGTGATGCCCGGGCGGTCGAGGCCGAACACGACCCGCCGCTGCAGCTCGGAGGTCGAGTTGTAGAGGTGCACGATAGCCCGGCGGGTGCCGCGGATGGCCTCGAAGGTCTTCTCGATCAGCTCGCCGCGCGACTGGGTCAGCACCTGGATCGTGACGTCCTCGGGGATCAGATCCTCCTCGATGATCTCGCGGACAAAGGCGAAATCGGTCTCGGAGGCGGCGGGAAATCCGACCTCGATCTCCTTGAAGCCCAGTTTCAGCAGCATGTCGAACATGCGGCGCTTGCGCTCGGGACCCATCGGCTCGATGAGCGCCTGGTTGCCGTCGCGCAGATCGACGCTGCACCAAACGGGCGCTTTTTCGATGACTTGCGATGGCCATTTCCGGTCGGGCAAGTTTATCGGGGCGAACGGGCGGTATTTGTGAATCGGCATAGACGACATCGGGAACTCCTGGCGGAAGGGCGCCGCCGGTCGCGGCTGGCGGCTATGGATACGGGATCGCAAAACTGCGGCCGGCGGGCTCAGCCCCGTCGGCCGGCGATAAGTCGCGGTGCGCGACTACCGACGCGGATGCCCCGAAAATTCCCAGAAGCCGAAATCATGGCAGTCACCATTTGCGCAAAAGCCCCGATGCGTGGGGCGACGACGAGCAGATCGGCGCCGATTCAGGACGCCGAGGAGGTAAGTCGCAGCTCGTCACGCGCAAAGGTCATGCGCTGTAGATAACAGATGAGCGGGGAAAGTCAATTCGCGCCGGGCGAGCATGCCGGTGAGGGCGCTATGCTTCGCGGTGGCCGCAATCGATGATCCGCGCCGGGCCTTCGACATCCGCCTCGAGCACGCGAACGCTCCAGTTGCGCGGCCGGCCGCCGCTGAACCCTTGCTTCTGGGTCTCGGCGATCGCCATCTCGCGCGCCTGGTCGTCGCTTTCGGCGATGAGCGTCGCGTAGTGGATGTCGCTGATCGACATCATCGTGAGGGTGTATTTGTTCATGGTGGCTTGCTCCTAGAAGGTCTCGATCCAGGGCCGCAGCTCGATCTCCCAGGCCCAGGCGCTGCGCGGCTGACGGTGCAATTGCAAGTAAGTCTCGGCGATCGCGTCAGGGTCGAGGAGGCCGTCCGGCCCGCGCTCATTGGCGCGTGGATCAGCATCCTTGGCGATGCCGCCGTCGATCACGATGTGGCCGATATGGATGTTTGCGGGCTGCAATTCGCGTGCGAGGCTCTGCGCCAGCCCGCGCAGCGCGAACTTCCCCATCGCGAAGGATGACGAGCGCGGGTAGCCCTTGACCGCCGCGCTGGCGCCGGTGAACAGGATCGTGCCGTGGCCTTGCTTCACCATGCGCCTCGCCGCCTGCTGGGCGACGAGAAAGCCGCCGAACGCGGTCACCTTGACCGCCTGCTCGACCGCGGCGGGGTCGAGATCGACGATCGGGCCGCGCGCCCGGCCGCTGGCGTTGTAGACGACGAGGTCGACCCCGCCGCCGGCATCGACGGCCGCAAACAGCCGCTCGACATCGGTAACGCTCGTCGCGTCGCAAGCGATCGCCGTGGCGCCGGTCTCCTTGACCAGCCCGGCGAGCTTCGCGGTGTCGCGCGCGGCGAGGAAAACCTCCATTCCCTGCGCGGCGCATTTCCGGGCGAGCGAGGCGCTCAGACCCACGCCTGCCCCGACGATCACGACCCGCTCCGCTGTCGGCATGGAAAGACTCCTTTCCTGTCTTTTAACTTGTCTTCGCGTGCAGGGCGATCGCGGCGCCCTGTTCCCCTCGACCCCAACCCAGCCGCTTGCCGCACTTCGGCGAGCCCCTGGCTCGCTGCGCCGCAGCATAACCGACCATCACAATAGGGCAAAGCTCCTTGCCGAATTCTGTAAATAAGTGGAAGGCGAGCTGTCTCGCAGAAACCGTCTTCTGTGGATAACTCGTGTATATCTTGGTTCTGGATAGCAATCTCTTATCCAGTATCTAAACGACCAAATAGTGGGAGATGCAGTTCTTTGTTGCAGAAATTGTAACAAAAATCTCATAAGCAGTTTCAATGCCTGCGGCCGACTTGCCATGACAGACGCATTTCATTCGCTTTCCGGTTGACAATCTGCAGAGCCGTTGCCTAGGCTGGGTGAATTATCCCCCTGTCCTACCCGGACGGCTCCTCCAACGATCCGGGACGACGCACACCGGCAAATTTGCAAGACGGTTTGGGCCCGAATACGGCGCACGCTGAGGGTCTGCGTTGCGGCGCACAGCAATAACAACGAGGGGTCGGGTGCGGATGAAGTTTTACGTCACAATTAGTTCCGCGGTCGCCGCGCTCATGCTGATCAGCGGTGCGATGGCCGATCAAATGCCGCCGCGGGTCGCCGCTGCGGCCGACAAGACCGCTTCCGGCCACCAGGGCCCCACCGGCACATCGGCGGCCGACACGATCGTCGAGATCGCCGCGGTCACCCAGGAGGTTGCGCAATTCGCTTCGACCACCGCGATTGTCGCTCCGCCTGTCGCCGAGATGACAGCGCCGGTCGAGACGTCTCCGTCAGTATCGCTCAAGGACGCGTTCGAGCCGGTCATAGAGGCGGCCGAACCGGCTCCCGTTAAAGACGCGAGCGCGCTGGTGAAGAGCGCGAGCACCCCGGCCAAGGCGGCCCCGGCGCGATATGCGGCCAACGACAAGATCGCCGGCAAATCCGACAAGCACGCAAGCAATACGGCACGGCACGAACAGGTCGCCGCGGCCGATCCGAAGCCGATCTTGGTCCGCGCCGTGGGCAAGACCGAAACGGGCACCGCCGCTTGGTACGGCGGGCGCTATATCGGCCGGCGCACCAGCAGCGGCGAGCGGCTCGATACGATCCATCCGACCGCCGCACACCGCACCCTGCCGCTCAATTCGCTGGCGCGTGTGACCAATCTCGCCAACGGCCGCTCGGTTGTCGTCCGGGTCACCGACCGCGGCCCGGTCGCCGATTCCCTGCTGATCGACGTCTCGCCGCGCGCCGCCGATGAGCTCCGCATGAAAGAGGCCGGCCTCGTCCCGGTCAGGGTCGAGCAGGTGGTCGAGGTTCCGCCCGACGCCAAGTAAAGGCGTAAAGGCCGGATTTTTACTGCAATCGCCTGATAGGTGCGGCCGCGGTGCCGCAGCATGCCGTTGGAGCCGCGCGAAACCAGGGGTTTCGCGCGCTGTCTCGTTTTTGCAACTGTGACTGAAAAGCAACGGCCGCGAGGAAAAGCCAATCGGACGCCGTGGTTCGATTGACTTGGAATTGGGCCTTCATTGTATTCTCTGTGGGTGCACCGCATGGGCACTGTATCGGTTGGAAGACGAGAAGTAGTCGGTAAAAATTCGCCTTTCAGGTTTACAGCGACTCGGCGGGAGTGGAGCCGCGGGCTTCCGGGGAATGTAAGGGGACGGTGCCTGCGATGCAGGGCGCGATCATTGGGGGTAAAGTGGACAACCTGTCCGAGACTACGAATGTTGTACGCTTCCCGGTACGGCACCGAGCAGCGACGTCGCTAGGGGCGGCCGCCTTGTGCCGCGACCCTGGCGGCTACGAGTTTACCGAGGGCGAATTGGCCGCGTTGTGCCGCTGGTTCTCGGCGATGAAATACGCCTTTCCCGGTACCGAGGGCGTGATGGTGGTGAGCCACCAACATGGCTATTCGGCGGTCGGGCTTTACCATCCGGCGCGCGGCGTGCCGAACTGCCTCGTCGCCAAGCATGACGTCGGGGGCGCCGCCCGCTTCTTCTGGTCGACCGAAGTCGACCCGCCGCGGCCGATCGACGATCTCTGCGAGATCACCGACGCGCATATCCGCGCGATCCAGCCGCCACGCAACGAAAAGGGCTGGCTCGACCCGACCGGATGGATGGGCGTCTATGCCTCGCGCATGATCGCGACCGAAATGCAGGTTGTCTGACTGAATTTAAGGTTGTTTCAAGATTAGGGTAATGTAACCTACGGGGGTATGCTTCGCGGCTCGCGCACCCCCCTGACGCGAAAGCTCGACTGCCTCGCCATGGTTGTCGGGCTTTTTGTTGCCGGTTGCGGCGCCTTGCCGACCGCCGGCCCGACCGCTCGCCAACTCGTCAGCCAACAAGTCGACGATAACCAGCCGCGCTTCGCCGTCGTCGACATCGACCGCCGGGTGGTCGACGGCCTGCTCGCCGCGCCGCGGGAAAGCCTGCGCAGCCGCTTTCCCCATCACGCCGCGCCGCCCGAACCGATGATCGGTATCGGCGACAGTCTCGTGGTGACGATCTGGGAGGCAGCCGGCGGCGGCCTCTTCGCTTCCGCCGCGACCGACCAGATCATGCCGGGTTCGCGCAGCGTCGCGCTGCCGGAACAGATGGTCGGACGCGACGGAGCGATTAGCGTGCCGTTCGCCGGACGCATCCCGGTCGCCGGCCGGCCGCCGGTCGAGGTGCAGCATGCGATCGAGCAGCGCCTCGCCGGTAAGGCGATCGACCCGCAGGTGATCGTCACGGTCAGCAAAAACATCAACAACGCGGTCACGATCACCGGTGAGGCGATTGGCGGTGCACGAGTGCCGCTGTCGCTGAAAGGCGATCGGCTGCTCGATCTGATCGCCGCGGCGGGCGGCGCGCATGCGCCGGTCTACGAGACCTTTGTGCGGCTGTCGCGCGGCGGGGTCACCGTGACGATCCCGATGGAGGCCCTGGTCTCCGACCCGCGGGAAAACATCTATGCCGAGCCCGGCGACATCCTGACCGTGGTGCGGGCGCCGCAAACCTTCACCGTGTTCGGCGCGACCGGGCAGAACAACGAGATCAACTTCCCGTCGGCCAAGCTCACGCTGGTCGAGGCGCTGGCCAAGGCCGGCGGGCTGCAGGATGCGCGGTCCGACCCTGCCGGGATCTTCCTGTTTCGCTACGAGCCGGTTTCGGTCTTGCGGGCGTTCGGCCAAGAGCCGGTCGCGGCGACGCCGGACGGCTGGTCGCCGATTGTCTACCGGCTCAATTTGCGCGACGCCGGGGCCTATTTCGCCGCTGAGCGGTTCCCTGTCGAAGACAAGGACATCCTCTACGTCGCCAACGCCGATCT
>Ga0209006_10006009_pt1 | contig 11021 bp, 11 predicted proteins | sample JacPin_JW_Ref_O2_FD_188567 | JGI IMG/M metagenome (GOLD analysis project Ga0209006, IMG submission 188567) | Forest soil microbial communities from Algoma, Ontario, Canada - Jack Pine, Ontario site 1_JW_Ref_O2 (SPAdes) (version 2) | ecosystem: Environmental > Terrestrial > Soil > Boreal... | reverse complement strand
ACCAGGATCTGCCAGGGAATGCCGATCAGGTCGGCGGCGGCGAACTTGGCGCCGGCGCGCTGGTCGGTGTCGTCGTAGAGCACCTCGACGCCCCCGGCCGACAGCTCGCGGTAAAGCTGCTCGCAAGCGGCATCGGTATCTTCCGAGCCCTGTTTCAAATTCAGGATCACGGCCCTGAACGGGGCGACGGCATCAGGCCATTTGATGCCGGCATCGTCATGACAGGCTTCGATGATGGCGCCGGCCAGCCGCGAGACGCCGACGCCGTAGGAGCCGCCATGGATCGCCACCTCGGCGCCGTCGGGGCCCGCGACAAACGCTTTCATCGTGTCGGAGTATTTGGTGCCGAAGTAGAAGATCTGGCCGACCTCGATGCCCCGCGTCGTCACCCTCTTGTCGGCGGGCACCTCGCGGTCGAAACGCGCGGCATCATGGACGTCCTCGGTCGCGGCATAGACCGAGGTCCATTGCTTGATGATGGGGACGAGATCGCCGTCATAGTCGATCTCCTCGCCGGGCACCGGCAGATCGAGCACGTCGCGGTCGCAATAGACGGCGGATTCGCCGGTCTCCGCCAGCACGATGAATTCGTGGCTGAGATCGCCGCCGATCGGGCCGGTTTCGGCGCGCATCGGGATCGCCTTCAATCCCATCCGCGCAAAGGTGCGCAGGTAGGCCACGAACATCCGGTTGTAGGCGCGCCGGGCGGCCAGCTCGTCGATGTCGAAGGAATAGGCATCCTTCATCAGGAATTCGCGGCCGCGCATGACGCCGAAGCGCGGGCGCTGCTCGTCGCGGAATTTCCACTGGATATGGTAGAGATTGAGCGGCAGGCTCTTGTAGGATTTCACGTAGGCGCGGAAAATCTCGGTGACCATTTCCTCGTTGGTCGGCCCATACAGCAGTTCGCGCTTGTGGCGGTCGGTGATGCGCAGCATCTCCGGGCCGTAGGCGTCGTAGCGGCCGCTTTCGCGCCAGAGGTCGGCGAGTTGCAGCGTCGGCATCAGCAGTTCGAGCGCGCCGGCGCGGTTCTGTTCCTCGCGGACGATCTGCTCAATCTTCTTCAGCACCCGCAAACCCAGCGGCAGCCAGGCATAGATGCCCGCCGCCTCCTGCCGGATCATGCCCGCGCGCAGCATCAGACGATGCGAGACGATCTCGGCCTCTTTCGGATTCTCTTTCAGGATGGGTAGAAAGAACCGCGATAATCGCATGGGCACACTCGATCAGAATCGGTCAGGCACGGGAGGCCAGCAGTGAAACCGGATCGGGTGCGAAAACACAAGGGCAGGATCAGGAAAAGCCGCTAAGACCGCGGATTTCCTGTTGTTTTGCCGGCGACTTTGACGGTGTGAATAAGGCAGGGTCAGGCCGCAACGCGCGCTGCCGATGAAAAAACCAGCGGCGGCTTCTCAGCGCGCGGGCACGTCGAAATCGTCTTCCAGGGTGATCTTGCGGAAGTCGGTCACCAGCGCCTCGATGCGCAGATGCCAGCGGCCGGGAACAGGAAGCGGCACGTCGCGAACGTGCCAATATCCGTCCGGGCCGAGGGTAGCAGGCCGCTCCAGCGGTTCGATACCGCGCTCCGGCAGGCTCAGGATCAACATGGCCTCCCTGGCGGCGAGCGGGCTGGCATCGCCGTTCATCAGTTGCAGCACGAAGCTGTCGGCGCCGACCGTTGCCGGCGAAACCAGGACCTGGAACATCGCGGCTTCGGTATGGATATGGATCGCCAGCGGCGTGACGGCGGCCGCAAGCGCGCGCGGCGGCGGCGTGAAGCGCCAGCCGGCGACCACGGCCAGAATCGCCGCGACGGCAACGCATTCTGTCAGGATTGATCGCGCCAGCGGTCGTGTGTTCAGCCGGTCGGAGGCAAGCGCCGGCGTAAGGCGAAAGCGGTTGAGCGCGGCCAAGCCCAGCAACACCGCGACGAGCGCCAGCTTGATCGAAAGGATGATGCCGTATTTGGTCTCGGTCAGCGCGCCGAAGCTCTGAAGCTGGACGACGGCAAGCGTGATCCCCGATAGCACCAGCACGCCCACCACCGGCACCGCCGCGCGCGAAAACCGGTTCAAGACCGGAAGCAGTCCCTCGGACGGTTTCCACGCCATCACAGCCAGAGGGGTGAGCGCGCCGACCCAGAAGGCGACGCCAACGCCGTGCAGGAACACGATCGGCCGCGTCAGCCATTGCGGCGGCGCGGTCGCGGCATGTCCGCTCACCGCCAACGACAGGCCGACACCGGCCATCGCGATGGCCGACAGCGTGCGGGCAACGCTCTCTGGGGCGCCACGCTGGACAACGAGGCCTGCCGCCATCGCGGCGATCGCGATCAGCAACGATGGCCCGAGACTGGTGGCCAGCGCCGCTTCCCAGGGCGCCAGCATCACGATGTCGCGCAGCGGAAGATCCAGCACATCGAGGCCCTGAAGCCCCAGCGACGCCACGGCGCAGAAGAGACCAACGATCAGCGCGGCGCCGACGCCATTCGAACTGGCACGCGCCGGCGCGATCCAGCAGCCGAAAAACACTCCGCCGACACCCGCGAACAGCCCGAGGTAAAGCCCGATCCGCGCCAGCCAGATCAGGCCGTCAACAGGGCCGTCTTTCTCCGGTATCGCCGCCGCCGTCGTCACCGCACCGATCGAAAACACGGTCGATCCTCCGACCGGGTGGCCGTCCGCCGAGATCACGCGATAGCTGACGACTTGGGTTCCGCGCGGCAGGTTTTCCGGCAGGATGATGACGATGGTTTCATCGGCGGCTTGCACCGTTACATCGTCGCGCGTTCTGCCCTCGGCATCGATCAGGCTGATCACGGCCGGCGTCACGCTTTCGTTGAAACGCAATTGCACGGTCTTCGGCGCCAGCGCCAGAACGCTGCCGTCGCCAGGCTCGACGGAGACCAGCGACGCATGGGCGGATGCCGATGTCGCAAAGCAGAGAACCGACAGCAGCGTCGCCAACCCGGCGATCAGGCGCATCATCGGCGCCGTCTAAGGTTTCGGTATCAGTTTGACACCCGGCGCCGGCGACTTGCCCTCGTTCATGTCCATATGCATGCCGTCATGCCCATGGGCAGCATGGCCCTCCTCCGGAATGTCGATCCAGCGGCTGATGCCCTGCTCGCATTCCTGCACGACCGGAAAATACAAGGTGGTATTCGGCTTCAACGCACCGGTCAAAAACATGCTGATGACGAATTCGTCGTAATTGTCGTCCGCCAGCTTGCCGCCGCTCCACACCACCTCCTTGACGCCTTCGGCAGATTTGGCGCCGTGATAGTCGTATTCGGCGGCATATTTGCCCTTGATTGTTTCCACGTTCCAGCCCGGCTTCGGCATCGGCTTCACGGCGATCACGCCTTCGGGAATTTGAACGCGTATCTTGATCGTGGCGGAGCCGGCGCAGCCGTGTGGCACGGCGAACACCGCCTTGTAGGACGACCCGATCGTCGCCTGGCGGTTTTCCAGCGTGATATGCGCGCTGGCCGACGATACGGCGAGCATGGCGAGTGCAAAAAGAACAAGCGGACGGGCGGCTTTCGACATCGTCAGCCTCACATCTTCATGCCGGAGGGCATCTTTTTCATATCCGTGCCGCCTGAATTATTCGTCGCGTCGGGGCCTTGCGCACCAATCCCCTCCACGTCGAACGATAGCTTCACCTTGCCCGCCTTTTCGAACTCGAGCGTCACCGGCAGCTTGTCGCCCTGCTTGAGCGGGCTCTTGAGATCGAACAGCATCAGATGATAACCGCCGGGCGCCAGCTTGACGGTCTTGCCGGGTTCGATGATCAACCCGTTGTCGAGCGGGCGCATCGTCATCACGCCGTTCTTCATGGCCATTTCATGGACCTGAACTTTACTGGCGACATCGGCCGAGCCGCCGATCAGCCGGTCCGGCGCCGAGCCCTTGTTCTCGATGGTGAGATAGCCGCCGCCGATTTTCGCACCGCCCGGCGTGGCGCGGCTCCAGGCCTGCGTGATCACGAGATCGCCGGCCTTGACCTCCTCGGCACGCAGCGGCGCGGCGAACAGGCATGCGACGACAGCGGTGCAAGCGAGGCTGCGCAGAATTTGTTTCATGAGGTGCTCCTTTTTCTTGTCGTCGTTATCCATTCTGATTTTCTAATCACGCCTGCGTTAACCGCGTCGCGCAGTTCAGAAGGTGTATTTCCCGGCCAGAACAAAGGTTCTGCCCGGGAACGGATGGAACAGGAAGTATTGCTCGTTGAAGAGATTGTCGATGCCGAAATCGAACGAAAAATTCTTCGTCGCGTTGTAATGGACCTTCATGTCGACCACGAAGAAGTCGTCGAACGCACCGAACACGTGCGAAACGATGTCCGTATTGTCGAGCGTCGAATATTGCTTGCCGCTGAAGCGCGCCGCGACGGTGTAGGCCCAGCTATCATTCGGCCGATAGGTGACCCCGAACTTGGCGCGCCAGTCCGGCACATTGGGGACGCGCTTGCCGACTACGCTATCCGGCAGGCCCGTCAGGGGATTGGTTCCGGCCCAGGTCGGGTCCGAGAGAATCCGGGAGTCGACATAGGTCACGCTGCCGAAGAGCTGCAATCCGGTGATCAGCACGTTATTCTTTTCAGCCGACAGTTCGACGCCCTGCATCCGGATCGCGGCGACGTTGCCGATGGTCGTGGTCGGAACCTGTGCGCCGGTGACGGGATTTGTCACGAGGTTGGTTTGCGAGATGATCGCGTCGTTGGTCCGCTCCTTGAACAAGGTCAGCCGAACCCGGCCGTCGCTCCATTTGCGCTCAATGTTCAACTCGCCTGTAAAGTCCTGCTCCGGCGCAAGGTTCGGGTTGGCGAAGGTCGCCACGCCACCGACCGATATGTTTTGATAGAGTTCGGTGACGGTCGGATAGCGGTAGGCCTCGCCGAAATTCGCGGTGATGTTCCAGTCCTTGTTGGGATCGTAGGATAGCGATGCTTTCGGCGAAAAATTCGTCGAATTGAGCGAAGGCTGATTGATGGTCGCGGTAGACGTAATGACGCCGGCGGCGCTGGTGGTCGTATTCAGGTTGAAGCCGTCCAGCGCCCGCCAGGTCTCCAGCCGGCCGCCGAGCGTGAGCTTGAGGTCCGGGACAATCTTCCAGGCGTCCTGAACCCACAAGGCCCCCGTGCGCGTCTCGCCCAATCCCTCGGAGTAGAACTGACCGGTACCGGTCGAAGACGTGACGTTCCAGACCGTCGATGCGAATATCGGATTGTCGAAGCGATACCGATCGCCATGAATACCGAAACTGATTTCCTGCGAACCGTCAAAGCCAAAGGGACGCCAGATGCCCTTGGCATCGGCGTTTTGCCAGTTGGTTCCGTCATTGCGGGTGATCTTGCCGTTCTCCGAGAAGCCGACGCCCGTCGGCGTAACCGTGAATGGGTTCAGCAGTATGTCCTGGAGATAGTTGTAGCTCGATGCCGAAAGATCGAAATCGAATGCGCCTTTGGTGTCGCTTTTAAGCGAGACGGCGTTGCTGAGATGGGTTTGATCCCACGTGTATTTGTTGCTCGCGAACGCGGACAGGCCCGCAAAGGTCGGAGCGCCCGTCGCCGTCGATGTCAGATAGGTCTGCGGATTGGAGGTCTGGACGTTGTTCCAGATGCCCAGCGAGTACGTCGCCTGCACTAGCGGCGCAACATCGTAGGCCAACCTCAGGTTCGCCGAGGTCTGCTGCGAGTGCGCGAGCGTCCCCGTGCCGACGACATCGGCGACCAAACCTTGCTTGTTCAGCGCCGGAAAAGTCCCGGTGGTCCCCGCGGGGATCGAGCCATTGGTCGTGTAGGTCAACGGCTGCTGGTAGCTGTCGAGATAGTTGGCGGTGACCAGCCATGACAACTTGCCGTCGCGGTTGCCCGCCGCAGCGCTGGTCTGGCTGGTCACATAGGTGTCCTTGGTGCCGTATTGATTCCATGGCATCACCGACACCGTCTCCTTGGCGATCGCGAACGGCCTGTCCGGCATCTTCGAGGTGATCAGCAGCACGCCGCCGATGGAGTTGCCGGGATAGGCGGCCGCGAACGGTCCGTTGAGGAAATCGATCCGCGCGATGGCTTCGGGCGAGATCAGGTTCCAGTGCGGCGAGGCGCCCGAATTGTTGTTGCCGATCAGCGCGGAGACCAGCAGGTCGTCGTAATAGATCAGCGTGCGCGCGCTCGAATTCAGCCCCCAGCTCCGTGTCGCCAGCACCGCCTGGTTGTCGCCGTCGTTGCGCTTTCGGACGAACAGGCTCGGGAAATACTTGATGGCGTCCTCGGGGTCCTTGAGGTTGATGGTTTCATCGATCTGCTTGGCGGTGATGCTGAAACTCTCCTGCGGAAGCTGGAAGCGCTGCTTGATCGGCGGCGTGCCCAGCGATGCGTTGGCGCCGCCGCTGCCCTCGGCAGCGTTGACAACAACGACCGGGAGTTGCCGCTTCGGCGCGGCAGCCGCGTTCGGCGTTCGCCGCCTGATCGCAGCAGCCTGCTCGCCGGGCTTTCGCACAACGCGCCTGGCCGGCGCCTCGGGCGCCTCGATCGTGACCGGCGGCAGCACTTTCTCCCGGCTTTGCGCGCTTGCCACGGTCGCAGGCGCCAGCAGAACCAGCTGAAGTGCGGCGACACTCACGCCGCGAAGGGCATGATAACGGGACATCTTGAAATCCTGACACTGGCGCGATGGCCAGCCTATTGAACGGCGCCGATCGGCGCGGCAGTAGCCGCACCGGTCGCTCGGATGTTCGCGAGGTCAGGAAATGTGCGGAGGGGCGCGCGCCTGGGCGTGAGAGCCGGTTCGCGAACCGAAGGGGTCCGGGACGCGGTCGGGCCAGACCACACGGCTGGACAGGATGTAGGGCGCGGTAGCGGCCGATGTCTGCGGCGTGTCGAGCAGCGCGCTCGCCTGGGCGACGCTGCAGACGGAACAGCAGCCATCATGCGCTCCGGGCTGGCCGGTTTGATCAGTTTGATCGGTTTGGCCGGAAGCCGCCGCATTGTCGTGACAAATGACGGCGGCATGCAGGGGATCGGCGGCGGCGATGCCGGCCGCCCAGCAAGCGGCGATCGGCGCAATAATCTGCACCGCCAGGGCAAACAGCACGATTGGAAGAAATTTCCGCAACCGCCGGCGCATCAAACCATCCACCCCTTCGACGCGGCTAGCTAATCATGCAGCGACTCAGCTGTCGAGATTTGTGTTCCCGACCCACTTTGTACCCTTCGGGAACCGGATTATTCCCTCCGGCCATGCATTGACGAGAGAGAGCTGCGCTTTCTCGCGCTTTTCTGTGCCAACCCCTTAATCCAAAGTCTAATTCACGCGGCCCGGGCGCAACCTTCAGTGGCGAAATCTCGATCATTTCGGAAATTGCTCGAATTTTGAACAATCGTTGCTGAAAATGGTGACAAGACGAAAAAGATGGTCTACCAGTGCGGGCTCAGGCTGACCGAGAGGTTCAAGTCTGGTGGTCCAAGTCTCGGGAGGAGCCCTGGCGCGCACAAGCAGCGTCGCCCCGTCAATCAAAAACAAATCCAAATTTTCGGGGAAATAGGGTCGACACAATTTTTAGAGCAGGGCTTCGTGCCCTGCTCTTTTTTTCTGGTGGAGCAGGGATTAGCACCCTGCTCCTTTTCTTTCAGAAATGCGTTCCCGCTCGCATCCCGTTCGAGATGCCTCTCGATAGTGATCCGCGATGTCGTGTGCGCGAAAGCTGCTTGATCTGCCGGATTGGCAAGGTGGACTACGTCGTCGGGCAACCGGGCACAGGGGTCACGTAAGTATATTTCTCGTCAGCAAACAGCACGGCCATGCCGCCTTTCGAACATGCGTGCACCGAGCCGCCGCCAAACACAAACCATTGCATGCCCTGCCCGAACGCACCCAGTGAACGACTGAAAGTGGATTTCAGGACGGCAAGCGTGCCGACGACCGCCGGAGGCATGGTATCCATGTCGAGGGATTGCAAGGGTTCGTCCTGCGCGCCGCGGGCTTCCAGCGTACTGGGACGATCAAATGTGAAACTTCCCTCTTTGGTTCCGTGGGCGTGGACGATACCGATGACGATGTATTTATCCAGCAAGTCCCGCGCGGCCTGGCTTGTGGCCGGCATCATTGGCGGGGCGATCCAGTAAACCAGGACGACCTCGCCGTTGCCGCGATTATCGTTTATGAGCAAATAGTCCGATGCACTTGGCGCACCGCGTGGCCAGGTGCGTGCATGTGACGGGCCAACGGTCGACAGCGAGATGGCAAGTGGAATGGCAAGCGTACAGGCAATCCACCGCGCTCCTGCAACAAGCAAACGCATTCCAGCTCCCTCCCTCGATCCGGCTGACGAGGCGACGCACGGATACGCAACCTGCCGTCGAGACATTAGCGAGCGGCGACTCGCGAGGCAACGATGCTGACGCTCTCCGAACCGATCCGGCGCAGTTTTGAACTGGCTGCCGAGCGTTGCGAGGATCTGACGCCCTTGGTCTATATCAGGCTGTTTCGCGACCATCCCGAGGCCGAAGCGATGTTCCGCAGCGAAGGCAGCGATCTCGTGAAGGGTTCGATGCTGGCGCTGGCCATCGACGCCATCATGGATTTCGCCGGCGAGCGCACCGGGCATTTTCGCATGATCGAATGCGAAGTGCAGTCGCACGATGCCTATGGCACGCCGCGCAAATTGTTCGGCGAATTCTTCGGCGTGATCAAGGACATCATGCGCGAGCTTATCGGGCCCGACTGGTCGCCAGAGATCGAGGGCGCGTGGCAAAGCCTGCTGACGGAGCTCGATCAAGTCGTCGCTCAAAGCGAGGCAGCCGGCGCAGGGAGCCAGTCTTGAGCGTCATGCACGATCCCGAACTGGAACGCCTGCTGGCAGCGTTGCACGCCCGCAGCGACGCGCAGGCCGCCTTGCTGAAGCGCTACGATGCAACGCGGGCCGAGGGTGCCCTCACCGAGGACGAGATCAGGGATTTCCGGCGCGACAAGCTGGTGGCGCTCGATCGCGACAAGGCGGAACTCTGCTATCAGCTCTGCCGCGCCGCCAATGCGCGCCGGATTGTCGAGATCGGCACGTCCTTCGGAGTTTCCACGCTCTATCTCGCCGCGGCCGTGCGCGACAATGTCCGCGCCGCCGGCGGCGATGGTGTGGTGATCGGCACCGAATACGAGCCGAACAAGGCATCCGCCGCGCGGGCGCATTTCGAGCAGGCGGGCTTGAGCCGTTTCATCGAACTGCGCGAGGGCGACCTGCGCGAGACGCTGCGCCAGATCGACGGGCCGGTGGATTTCATGCTGGTGGATATCTGGATCGCGATGGCGCGCCCCGCGCTGGAGCTGGTCGCCCCGCATCTCAAGCCCGGCGCCATCGTGGTCTGCGACAACACGGAGCGATACCGCGGCGAATATGCCGATTATTTCGCGTTTCTCGAAAATCCGGCCAATGGATTCCGGACCATGACGCTGCCGTTCGACGGTGGCTTCGAACTGTCGGTGCGTTGCTAATCTCGCTCGAGGAAGTTCGATCCGATGTCGGCTTTCTTCTTGATCGGATCATAGTCGCAATAGACGCCGTCGGCGACCAGCGTATAGCTCGCGCTGACCGTGTATTTGTCGAGCTTGACCGAATTCAATCCGATGACGGAGGTCCTGGTCCCGCCGTTCCATTTGAACGGCGTCGAACTCGGCGCCTTTTCGCAGGCCGCGACCGCTTCGGCGAAAACATAGCCTTCGACAAAGGCCTTCATCGTCCGCACCTTGACCGCCAGTTTCCAGTCGATGTAAAAAGCGCCCGCAAGGCCCGCGATAGTCAGAATCAACAGCCCGACAATGGTTCTTTGCAACGTCATATGCCCCTCCCCCCGATCAAAACGCTATCCCCATCAGCCTCGACAGCCGCTCGACATTCAACAGGCCGGCGTTATAGGCCAGCATCGATACGGCGAAAAGGACCGCCGAGACGACCGTGGTCCAGATCAGCTTGCGGCCCATTCCGGTTGTGACCGGCGCGCCGGGATCGGTCCCGGGAGAACTCGCGCCGTCCTCGTGCTGGCTGCGGATGCCGAACGGCAGCGTCAGGAACAGCACGATCCACCACATCACGAAGTAGACCGCAAACCCCGTTGAGATTGTGTAGACCATCGCGCGCCTCAGGCCTGCTCGATTTCGACGAGCGCGCCGGAAAAATCCTTCGGGTGCAGAAACAGCACCGGCTTGCCGTGGGCGCCGATCCTGGGCGTGCCATCGCCGAGCACGCGCGCGCCCTCCTTGATCAGCCGATCGCGCGCCGCGATGATGTCGGGCACGTCATAGCAGATGTGGTGAATGCCGCCGTCGGCGTTGCGCTCGAGAAATTTTGCGATCGGCGACGTTTCGCCGAGCGGCTGGATGAATTCGATCTTGGTGTTGGGCAGCGTCACGAACACGGTAATGACGCCGTGCTCCGGCAGCGGCACCGCCGCGGAGATTTCGGCGCCGAAGGCTGCGCCATAGATTTTGGCGGCCTTCTCGGCGTCCTTGACCGCGATCGCGACGTGATTGAGCCGGCCCAGCATCAAACTCCTCCCACCAAAACTCAAACCGTCAGAACGTGAACGTAGCACAGGGGCTTCTTGCCCCAATGCTCGTTGATGACAGAGCGCACCGCCCGGCGCACCGATTCGGCCGTGGCATCGGGATCGCGCCGCCGCGCCCGCGGCAGGCCCTCCACCGTCGACACCACGACGTCGAACACGATCTCGTCGATGATCTCTCCGGCGGTGTTCTTCTCGGGGATGCCGACCAGATCGACCTCGGGATCGTCAGCCAGTTCGCCCTTCTCGGTCATGGCGACCGCGACAAAGGCACAGCCGGCGAAAGCCAGCTTGCGGCGTTCGACGACGGCACGCGACCTGGAATCCTCCAGGATCGAGCCGTCCTTGTAGAGCCGTCCCGACGGCAGTTCCTCGATGATGCCGGGATCGCCCGGCCCCAGCTTGACCAGATCGCCGTTGCGGCAGATCAGAACCTTGGGCACGCCCGCGGCCCGCGCCAG
>Ga0209006_10006008_pt1 | contig 11022 bp, 8 predicted proteins | sample JacPin_JW_Ref_O2_FD_188567 | JGI IMG/M metagenome (GOLD analysis project Ga0209006, IMG submission 188567) | Forest soil microbial communities from Algoma, Ontario, Canada - Jack Pine, Ontario site 1_JW_Ref_O2 (SPAdes) (version 2) | ecosystem: Environmental > Terrestrial > Soil > Boreal... | reverse complement strand
ATCCCTGATGTAGTCCTTGAATTCGGCCTCGTTCCAGGTGATGCCGGAATTCTTGTTGGCATCCGAGTAGGAATAACCTTCCGTCGTGCCGGACTTGCGGCCGTCCAGTCCGTTGAGTTCAGGGCCGACCTTGTTCTTGGCGCCGTCGCCGATCGCGTGGCAGGGCAGGCATTTGTTGAACGAAGTCTTGCCGGCCGCGACGTCCTGGGCGAGCGCGGCGGATACGGTTGCCAATGAAGCGATGACGGCCAGTGCGCTCAGTGTCGGGGTGTTCATGGAGGGCTCTTTTGTCGGTTCGGGGTGGCTCTGCGGGGCGTTTGTGGCATGGGGCGGCAACCGTGCACAAGCCGCCAAAGCTCCGATGTTGCTACGGAACGGCTTTTCAGATCAGTCGTTCCGTAGCACCTTGGTGATATGTTCAAAGCCGTCCGGACGTGCTTGATTCGCCATGACAAATCAAAAGCGCGCGGATGCCCCTGCGGCGGCAGAGACACGCAGCGGGGAATTATCGGGAGAACGACATGGCCGTCATGATGCCCGCATCCGACCAGGCGGTGCTGGGACGCCGCGACAAGATCGTGGCGGCGCTACGCGCGATCGTGCCGGGCGAGGGCGTGATCGACAGTCCGGCCGAAATGATCCCCTACGAGTCCGATGGCCTGATGGCGTATCGCCAGCCGCCGATGGTGGTGGTGCTGCCCGATACCACCGAACAGGTCTCGCAGGTCCTGAAATACTGTTTCGAGCAGGGTATCAAGGTGGTGCCGCGCGGCGCCGGCACCTCGCTGTCCGGCGGCGCGCTGCCGCTCGAGGACGGCGTGTTGCTGGGCCTCGGCAAATTCAAGCGCATTCGCGAGATCGATTACGACAACCGCGTGGTGGTGACCGAACCCGGGGTCACCAATCTCGCCATCAGCCAGGCGGTCGCGCATGCCGGATTCTATTATGCGCCCGACCCCTCGTCGCAGATCGCCTGCTCGATCGGCGGCAATGTCGCGGAAAATTCCGGCGGCGTGCATTGCCTGAAATACGGCATGACCACCAATAACGTGCTGGGTTGCGAAATCGTGCTGATATCGGGCGAAATCATCAGTATCGGCGGCAAGTCGGCCGAGACGTCTGGCTACGACCTGATGGGCATTATCACCGGCTCCGAGGGCCTGCTCGGCGTCATCACCGAGATCACGGTGCGGATCCTGCAGAAGCCGGAGACTGCGCGCGCCCTGATGGTCGGTTTTGCAGAAGTCGAGGCGGCCGGCCGATGCGTGGCGGAAATCATCGGCGCCGGCATCATTCCGGGCGGCATGGAAATGATGGACAGGCCGGCAATCCATGCCTCCGAGGCCTTCGTCCATGCCGGCTATCCGCTCGATGTCGAGGCGCTCCTGATCATCGAACTCGATGGTCCCGGGGTCGAAGTGGACGAACTGATCGGCCGGGTCGAGGCGATCGCGCAAAACAGCGGCTCGACCACGTGCCGGATTTCCGGTTCCGAAGCCGAGCGCAATCTGTTCTGGGCCGGCCGCAAGGCGGCCTTTCCGGCGGTGGGCCGGATTTCGCCGGACTATCTGTGCATGGACGGCACCATCCCGCGCGGCGCGTTGCCGACCGCATTGGCGCGAATCCGTGACCTCTCGGCAAAGCACGAACTGGGTGTCGCCAATGTGTTTCATGCCGGCGACGGCAATTTGCATCCCTTGATCCTGTACGATGCCAACAAGCCGGGTGAGATGGAACGGGCCGAGGCTTTCGGCGCCGACATCTTGAGAGTCTGCGTCGAACTCGGCGGCGTCTTGACCGGCGAGCACGGCGTCGGCATCGAGAAGCGCGACCTGATGCCGGAGATGTTTTCCGAGATCGACCTCAACCAGCAGCAGCGGCTGAAATGCGCCTTCGACGCCCAAGGCCTGCTCAACCCCGGCAAGGTATTTCCGACCCTGCATCGCTGCGCCGAACTCGGCCGCGTCCATGTCCATGGCGGCAAGCTGGCATTTCCCGACCTTCCGAGATTTTGAGCAGGCGCCCGTGGACACTTTGAAGGTACGCGACGCAGGCGACGTCGAGCAGGCGGTGCGGGCGGCGCTTGCCGGCGAGCAGCCGCTGGAAATCATCGGCCATGGCACCAAGCGGCCGATCGGCCAGCCGATGGCGACCAACGCGCTGCTCGACCTTTCGGCGTTGAATGCGGTGACGTCGTATGAGCCGAACGAACTGATCATCACCGTGCAGGCCGGCGCGCCGCTCGCCGACGTGCTTTCGCTGATCGACTCCCGGAACCAGCAGTTTGCCTTTGAACCCGTCAATACCGCGTCCCTGTTGGGCACGCCAAAGCTTGGAACCATCGGCGGCATGATTGCCGCCGGGCTCGCGGGTCCGCGCCGTGTCAAGGCCGGTGGCGTGCGCGACCATCTGTTGGGCGCGCATGCGGTGTCGGGGTTCGGCGACAGTTTCAAGACCGGCGGCCGGGTGGTGAAAAACGTCACCGGCTACGATCTCTGCAAATTGCTGGCGGGGTCCTGGGGTACGCTTGCGGTGATGACGGAAGTGACATTGAAGGTGATGCCGAGGCCGGAGAGCGAGCGCACGCTGGTGTTGCGCGGGCTGGACGATATCGCCGCCAACCGGGCGATGACGGCCGCCCTGGGCTCGCCGTTCGATGTCTCGGGCGCCGGGCACCTGCCGAATTCGGCGTTTCGCGGGCCGCAAAGCGGGCTTGGCGGGCTCGGTGATCCGCAGGCCGTCACCTTGCTGCGGCTGGAGGGCATTGCCGCCTCCGTTGTCCACCGCGCCGACGCGCTCGCCAAACTGCTTGCGCCGTTCGGACAGGCGGAGATTGTGGCGGATGCGGCCTCGTCGTCGATCTGGAACTCGCTCCGCGACGTCGAGCCGTTCGCGGCCAATGGCCCGCTCGGAGCCTGGCCAGTGTGGCGGATCGTCTGTCCGCCGGCCTCCGGCGGCGCGCTGGGCCAGCAACTGTCGCGCGATACCGGCGGCGACGTGATCTACGATTGGGGCGGCGGCCTGATCTGGGCGGCGTTGCCGCCCAAGCCCGACGCCCATGCGGCGCTGCTGCGTCAGCGCGTCGACGCCGTCGGGGGCCATGCCAGCTTGCTGCGTGCCTCGGTCGAGGTGCGGCGCAATGTCGATGTGTTCCATCCTCAGCAACGCGGTCTTGCGGCCCTGAGCGAGCGCGTCCGCCGCAGCTTCGATCCCAGAAATATCCTCAACCGCGGCCGGTTGGTGCGAGAATCCCCAGCATGAAAACCGAATTCAGCCTCGCCCAACTCGCCAACCCCGATATCGCGGAAGCCGACAAGATCCTGCGCGCCTGCGTGCATTGCGGCTTCTGCACCGCGACCTGCCCGACCTATGTGCTGCTCGGCGATGAACTCGACAGCCCGCGTGGCAGAATCTACCTGATCAAGGAGATGCTGGAGAAGGACAAGCCGCCGACGGCGGAGGTGGTCAAGCACATCGACCGCTGCCTGTCCTGCCTCGCCTGCATGACCACCTGTCCGTCGGGCGTGAACTACATGCATCTGGTCGATCAGGGCCGGGCAAGGATCGAACAGCAATATGTCCGGCCGCCGACCGAGCGGATGTTGCGGGCAGTCCTCGGTTTTGTTCTGCCGCGGCCGGGGTTGTTTAGGGTAAGCATGGTGCTGGCACGGTTGGGCCGGCCGCTGGCGGCCTTGCTGCCGGCAGCCAAAGCGACATCGGCATCACCGACTTTCTTCAGTCGAATCAAGGCGATGCTGGCTCTGGCGCCGCGCCGGCTGCCGGCGCGGGGACCATCTGCCGGGAGTGTTTTTCCGGCCCAGGGGACGCGGCGCGGCCGGGTCGCGCTGTTGCAGGGCTGCGCCCAGCAGGTGCTGGCTCCCCGCATCAACCAGGCCGCCATCAATCTTTTGACGCGCCACGGTATCGAGGTCGTGCTGGTCAGGGACGAACAATGCTGCGGCGCGCTGACGCATCATCTCGGGCGCGACGCTGACGCATTGGCGCGCGCCCGCGCCAATATCACCGCCTGGCGCAAGGAACGCGCGCGCGACGGCCTCGACGCCATCCTGGTCACCACATCGGGCTGCGGCACTGTCATCAAGGACTATGGTTTCATGCTGCGCGAGGACAGCGAATATGCCGCGGCGGCAGCGGAGATTTCAGCGCTGGCCAAGGATATCACCGAGTATGTCGGTGGTCTCGAACTGGGTCCGGTGCAGCAGCACGACGACATCGTCATCGCCTATCACTCCGCCTGTTCGCTGCAGCATGGACAGAAAATCACACAGGTCCCGAAAGAATTGCTTTCCAAGAACGGTTTCGTGGTGAAAGATGTACCCGAGAGCCATTTGTGTTGCGGTTCGGCGGGGACCTACAACATTCTCCAGCCCGATATTGCGAGCAGGTTGCGCGATCGAAAGGTCGCCAACATTGCGACAGTCAAGCCGGACATGATAGCTGCGGGCAACATTGGATGCATGGTGCAGATTGCCGGTGGTACGTCAGTTCCTGTGGTGCACACGATTGAGCTTCTCGATTGGGCGACAGGCGGTCCGCGGCCAGGATTGAACTGATCGATCGGCCCGCTCTTCAAGCGGACTATCGAATCGCTCGATAGACATGGATCGGCGGCAACAGGAGGATCATGATGGCTAAAGCAAAGAAGAAGAAAGGCAAGAAGGCTAAGAACAAGAAAAAGGTTCTGACGGCGAAGAAAAAATCTGCGAAGAAATCCGCGAAGAAAGCGGCGAAGAAGACCAAAAAGTCGGCAAAGAAATCCGCCAAAAAGGCGAAGGCGGCGCCGAAAAAAACAGCCAAGAAGGCGAAGAAAGCCAGAGCCAAGAAGGCGGCGCCCGCTCCCGCAGCGCCTCCGCCCGTAGCCGCGAAGCCCAAGCCTGCGCCCAGGCCCGCTGCGCCCAAGCCTGCAGCTCCGATGGCGGCGCCGGCTCACGAGCCGCCTCCCAGCCACGCTCCCGAACCGGCGGCTCATTCATGGGCGCAGCCGAGTTCGCCGATGCCGTCCTCAAACGGAGACGACGACCACCATCACTAATCTGAAAAGGGACGTCCTTGGGCTTGGATCCCTCAGACTTGAGCCCGAGGGCGGGAACCGTATCTTCCTGACAAAAGACGGGGAGATGCGGCCAGCGCCTGAGGCGCAGGCGCGTTGCGGCTATCGCGAGTGATAATTCAAGGCCGCAGTGCCCGCCACTGCGGCCTTTTTCGTGCCGGCTTCCGGATGGGCTCGAGCCGGATTCGGTGCGATAGCACCTGCCAAAAAATCCCGTTTCGTCAAAATTCAGCACCCGTCCGTTCCGCCAAATACCGGTTGGGCGCCGGACCGGCTCTGTTCGTTGTGGGAATGCAACACCCGCCTACAACATCCGATGTAGAGACCGTTTGGACTAAAAAATCATCAGATGATTACATTTTTTGCTTCTTGGATCGGGTAGCCTACCCGCAAGTTGCGATCGGGTTTGAGGGTTTTGCCGCGGCCGGTTGCCGATTGTCCCCGGGGGATACCGGAACCGGGCTGTCCGATGAGAGTGATTGGGGATGGTCGAGAGGAAGCTGGTTCTGGCCGCGACGGTGCTTGCGATCATTGCTGGTTCGGCTTTCGCGGCCGATATGCCGGTGAAAGCCGTCAAGGCGCCGCCGCCGTTCGATCCCTGGGATATCGCCTTCGGCGGCGCCGTCATGAACGACTACATCTTCCGCGGCGTGACCCAGTCCAATCACCAGCCGTCGGTCGCGGCCTATGTCGAGCCGCGCTACAACGTCAACAAGGATCTGCAATTCTATACCGGCGTCTCCTCCGAGAGCATCTCGTTCGCCAACCGCGCCGCGGCCGAGGTCGATATCTACGGCGGGTTTCGTCCGACCTTCGGTGCATTGGCCCTCGACTTCGGCCTCTGGGGTTATCTGTATCCGGGCGGCAGTTGCGCCGATAACGTCCTCACCGGTGGCGTTCCCGGAGGCGGTATCTGCCCGGTCAGCACGAGCACGATCTTCCTCGCCAACGGCGACGTCATGAAGAAGGACGTGAGCTTTGCGGAAATCTATGGCAAGGCCAATTACACCATCAACGACAACTGGCAGTTCGGCGTGAACGAGTATTATTCACCCAACTTCCTGAACAGCGGCGCCTGGGGCGATTACGCCTCCGTTGTCGCCAGGTACAGCGCGCCGAGCACGACTTTCGGCGCCAGCGGCGTCGGCCTGTATGTCTCGGGCGAGTTCGGCCGGCAGTGGTTCGGCACGACGGACAGATTCTATGGCGTGGTCAGCCCCTTGGGCAACTTCGCGGCCGGCATCCCCTATCCGAGTTACAACACCTGGAATATCGGCATCGGTTTCACCTACAAGGTGTTCACGCTCGATCTGCGCTACTCCGACACCGATATGTCGAAGGCCAACTGCAACGTCTTCACCAGCGCGTTCAGCGCCAGCGGGACGACCAACGTGACGCCGATCAATCCGGATGGTGCAAGTTCGAACTGGTGCGGCGCAGCCGCCATCGTCAAGCTTTCAGCCGACCTGACCGCAATGACCAACCTGAAGTAAGCACTTTGCTCATGATGACAGGGGCGGCAGAGCTGTTCTCACAATGTCACGTCGACTTGGTGCTCCGGCTGGGGTTTTGCAACGCAAATCGCTCACCGTCGGGGACCAGCACGATGTTGCGCTGGTGGAAAGCCTCGAGCGTGGAGCGATGGCCGATCGAGACGATGGTGGTGGCCGGCAATTTCTCCTCGAGAAGACGATACAGCGCCGCCTCCGAGGGTTCGTCGAGCGAGGCGGTGGCTTCATCCAGGAACAAATAGCGAGGCGCATGCAGAAGCGCACGCGCGAGCCCAAGGCGCTGTTGCTCGCCGAGCGAAAGCGTCCGGTTCCAGTGCCCGGTCTCCTCCAGTCTTGGGGCGAGCAGCGGCAGGCCCACCGAAATCAGCGCCTGCCTGACCTGGTCCGCAGTGAACTCGCTCACTGCCGAGGGATAGACGATCGCGGCCTGCAGCGAGCCCAGCGGAAAATACGGCCGCTGCGGCAGCATCATCAGCGTGGCATTCGCAGGGATGGCTATCGAGCCGCTCCCGAACGGCCAGATTCCGGCAATGCCGCGGAACAGGGTCGACTTGCCGGATCCCGATGGACCGGTGACCAGGGTTCGCTCGTTGCCGCGAATGCTCAGGCCATCGGCCGTGACCTGCGGTGTTCCGTTGGGCAGCTTGACCAGAAGCTGTTGCAGGTCGATTTCATCGCCGCCGGTCGACGGCACGATGTGAATCGAATCGGCGCGGGTTTTCAGCGTCCTGGCGCTCGAGATCGCCATCTCGAATCCGTCGAGGCGTGCGATGACCGCGCGCCACTCCGCCAGCGACCGATAAAGCGAAACGAAGAATGAGAGCGCCGTTTGCACCTGGCCAAATGCTTCCATGGTTTGCTGCACAGTGCCGAGCAGGATCTTCCCGGCGAAAAAGGCCGGCGCCACGAAAATGATGGGAAAGATCACAGCGGCCTGGTCGTAGCTCTGGGTAAACGCGATCAGCCGCTTGGTCCGGCTCATGATCGCGTACCAGTTTATGACAACGCGGCCGAAGCGTTCCGACAGCCGCTGGCGCTCCGCCGGCTCGCCCTGCAACAGCGCGATCTGTTCGGCGTTCTCGCGCACCCTGACCAGGTTGAAGCGAAAATCGGCTTCAAAACGTTGCTGCTCGAAATCGAGGTTGACCAGCGGTGAGCCGATCCATTGCGTCAGCGCCGTTCCGAAGATGGCATAAATCAGCGCAGCCCAGACCAGGTAACCCGGGATTGCGAACGTGGTGCCGAGAATATCCAGCGGCGCCTGCGCGGAAAGACCCCACAGGATGATGACAAAAGACACTAGCGTCACCACCGAGCTCAACAGGCCGACGCCGATATCCAGCGTTCGATCGACGAACAGCTTGATGTCGTCGGCGATGCGCTGGTCCGGGTTGTCTGCCGCATCGCCCTGAAGCTGCATGCGGTAGTGGTCGGCGTCGTGCAGCCATTCGCCGAGATATTTGCGCGTCATCCAGTTCCGCCAGCGGATCTGAAGCCACTGATTGAGATAGAGCTGGTAGACCGCAAGGGCGACGGTGGCCGCCGCGATCGCGCAAAAGACGATGGTTTCCCTGACAAACCCGTGCCAGTCCTTCTCCTGCAGGGCATTGTAAAAGCGATTGCGCCACTGGTTTATCAATACGTCGGTTCCGACCAGCGCGAGTGCGATGGCAATCACCGCAGCCAGCAGGCCGTAAGCAGCCCATTTATCCTCGGAACGGAAATAGGGCGCGGCGATCCGCCATACGATCGCGAGCGTCGAACGGATTTTGTTCACAGATTGGCTCTCCGGGAAGGTGGCCTCAAAGGCCTGAAAAAGCGAAAGAATTGGGAGCGACTAGACTAAAGTCGTAGAACTCTCGGTCGGCGCTGGCTTGTCCCAGCCTTCCGATCAACCCTAGCATGAGCCTAACGGCGAGGGGCGGGGGACATTCCGATTTCGCGGGGTTGTGAGCGGATTTGGCAAGGCCAGTTCGCCGATTGATTCCGCGCATTGCCAACGGGACTTCCCTGCGATCGCGCCAGGCATGCCTGTCCGTCCACGCTGGCCGGGCTGCCGCATAATGGCGTGGGGGAGACGTGCAATGTGGAATCAAGTCTATAACCCGTTCAGCAATACCGCGCTGTCGACCATCGCCGCGGCTGTCCCGGTTGTCACCCTGCTGGTGTTGATCGCAAGCGGCAGGGTCAAGGTGCATATCGCCGCCATCACCGCGCTGGTGGTCGCCAACCTTGTCGCGATCTTCATCTTCACCATGCCGGCGGGCATGTCGATCCGGGCATCACTGCTCGGCGTCGTATCCGGTTTCTTCCCGATCGGCTGGATCGTGCTCAACGTCATCTTCATGTACCAGCTGACGGTGTCCGCGGGCCGCTTCGAGGCGCTCAAGCGCGCGGTCGGCGGCGTGACGGCGGATCGGCGGCTGCAATTGCTGCTGATCGCGTTTTCGTTCGGCGCGTTCTTCGAGGGTGCATCCGGCTTCGGCACGCCGGTGGCGATCACCGGCGCGATCCTGATCGGACTTGGCTTCTCACCGCTCGCGGCCTCCGGCCTGTCGCTGATCGCCAATACCGCGCCGGTCGCCTATGGCGCGCTGGGTACGCCGATCCAGGGCCTGGCCCAGGTCACCGGCCTCGATCCCTATATTCTCGGCGCGATGGTCGGCCGGCAGTTGCCGATCTTCTCGCTGATCGTGCCGTTCTGGGTGGTGTGGGCGTTCGCCGGCTGGAAAGGCATGAAAGAGGTCTGGCCGGCCATCCTCGTCACCGGCGTATCGTTCGCGGTCCCGCAATTCGTGATCTCGAACTTCATCAATCCCTGGATCGTCGACATCGGCTCATCGCTGATCTCGATGGGCTGCCTGATCCTGTTCCTGAAAGTCTGGCAGCCGAAAGTGCTCTGGCTGTCGCCGGCGTTGCGCGGCAACGACGAATCCGCCTCAACGATGCCGCCGGCGAAGCTGATCGATCCGGCGCCCCTGACGACGGCGGAACTGGTCACCGCGTTGCTGCCATGGATCATCCTCTGCGCGATCCTGTTGATCTGGGGCACCGGCTGGTTCAAGGCCTGGGCCGACGCGAACTTTTTCTTCAAGTATCCGGTTCCCGATCTGAACAACATGATCAACAAGGTGCCGCCGGTGGCGGCGAAGCCGACGCCGGAAGGCGCGGTGTTTGCCTTCACCTATCTTTCGTTCACCGGCACCGGCATGTTGATCGCCGCCGTCATCGCCGGCTTCATCATGGGACTTTCGCCGGGCAAGATCGTATCCGAATACGGCCGTACCATCAAATTGTGCGCCTATTCGCTGATCACGATCTCGGCGATGCTGGCGATCGGCACCCTGACGCGGCTGTCGGGCGTCGATGCGACGCTCGGTCTCGCATTCGCGGCGAGCGGCGTGCTGTATCCCTTCTTCGGCACGCTGCTCGGCTGGCTGGGCGTGGCGCTGACGGGATCGGATACCGCCTCCAACATCCTGTTCGGCAACCTGCAGAAGATCACGTCCGAACAACTCGGCCTGTCGCCGATCCTGATGAGCGCCGCCAACTCCTCCGGCGGCGTGATGGGCAAGATGATCGACGCGCAGTCGATCGTCGTCGCCTCCACCGCCACCAACTGGGTCGGACACGAAGGCACGATCTTGCGGTTCGTGTTCAAGCACTCCATCGCGCTGGCCTGCCTCGTCGGCCTGTTCGTGATGCTGCAAGCCTATGTTTCTCCCTTCACGGCCATGGTCCTGAAATAAGGGATCGGGTGACAAAAGTTTCCCCGCGGGCACGGCCCGCGGGGAGTTATTTGTACGATCAGCCGAACTGGTCTTTGTCACAATAGTTTATTAGAACGGCGCGCTCCGAGGCCGGATATTTTCTAGCGAGGCGAGATGCCCAAAGCGGCGACATGTTTGAGACGGACTGCGTTGGTATCGATTTTGATGGCGGCTGCGGTGAATGCCGCGCCGACCCGCGCCGAAGGGGGTTTTCCGTTCGGGCTGGAGATGACGCTGGAAGCAGCACGCCAGCCCGGATCGAAGCGGCTGCCGACGATGGAGATCGGCGACAGCGGCGAGGTAACGCTCGATCTGTGGTGCAAGGCCGGCAGGGGACAGTTTTCGGTGGCGGGCAACACCGTTATTTTCGTCGCTGGTCCGCTGCAGGATCGCGCCTGTCCGGCGGCGCGGGCGCAGGCCGACGACGACCTGGTCGCGGCGTTGAGCGAGGCTGCCACCTGGAGCCGGCAAGGCGATCTGGTTTCCTTCAACGGAACCAAACCGCTGCGATTCCGCATCAACACCAATTGAAGGGCCGCTACGGCGACATGAATTTAGGTTGAACCATGTTATCCGTCATCCTGAGGTGTGAGCTCTTGCGAGCCTCGAAGGATGAACGGCCACGGGCCGTCGCCCTTCGAGGGCCGTGCTTTGCACGGCCACCTCAGGG
>Ga0209006_10006007_pt1 | contig 11023 bp, 10 predicted proteins | sample JacPin_JW_Ref_O2_FD_188567 | JGI IMG/M metagenome (GOLD analysis project Ga0209006, IMG submission 188567) | Forest soil microbial communities from Algoma, Ontario, Canada - Jack Pine, Ontario site 1_JW_Ref_O2 (SPAdes) (version 2) | ecosystem: Environmental > Terrestrial > Soil > Boreal... | reverse complement strand
CCGATCATCGGCATTATCGCCATGCCGCCCTCGCAAACGTCCTCGACCGTGGGCAGGTTGCCGCGGCTCGCATAGCTGTTATAGCCATCGATATCGCCGCCGAAAACCAGACCGCCCTTGTCGGACTGGCTGATATAGAAGTGTCCGGCACCGAAGGTTATGACGCCCGGGATGACAGGTTTCAGCCCTTCGGAGACGAAGGCTTGCAGCACATGACTTTCGATCGGCAGCCGCAGGCCCGCCATGTCAGCCACGCGCGACGAATTGCCCGCGACGGCCACGCCGACCTTCTTCGCCCGAATATTGCCGCGCGTTGTCTCGACGCCGACGATGGCGCCGCGCGCGTCGCGAATGAAACCGGTCAATTCGCAATTCTGGACGATGTCGACGCCGCGATCGGACGCGCCGCGCGCGTAACCCCAGACCACCGCATCGTGGCGCGCGGTGCCGCCGCGGCGTTGCAGCAGTCCGCCCATGATCGGAAAGCGCGCGTGATCATAATTCAGAAACGGCGCCAGCTTGCGGACGGCCGCACGGTCGAGCAGCTCGGCATCGACGCCGTGCAACCGCATGGCATTGCCGCGCCGCGCGAACGCATCGCGTTGCCCGTCGGAGTGACAGAGGTTGAGAACGCCGCGCTGGCTGATCATTGCATTGTAGTTGAAATCCTGTTCGAGGCCCTCCCACAGTTTCATCGACCATTCGTAGAAAGGGGTGTTGCCGTCGAGCCCGTAATTCGAGCGGATGATGGTGGTGTTTCGCCCGGCATTGCCGCCGCCGATCCATCCCTTTTCGACCACCGCGACATTGGTGATGCCGTGCACCTTTGCGAGGTAATAGGCTGTTGCCAGCCCGTGGCCGCCGCCGCCCACGATCACCACGTCGTAGGCCTCGCGCGGGCTGGCGTCGCGCCAGGTTCGCTGCCATTGGCGATGACCGGAGAGGGCGTTGCCGACAAGATTGAGGATCGAGAAGCGTGGCATGACGCTCGTGAAAAAGTGTTGATCGAGAAGAAATTTACGCGCTAAAAGCTATTCAGATTTGATCCAGAGCGACGCTTTTATGCCGAAAAACGACATAGTGCCGGAAGCTTCCCGCCGAACCCTCGGCCTGCTTCTGATCGACGGCTTCGCGCTGATGTCCTACGCCTCGGTGATCGAGCCGTTTCGGGCGGCCAACACGCTGGCAGGCCGCGAGCTCTATCGCTGGACTCACATTTCGGTCGATGGCCGCGAGGTCCGTGGCTCCAACGGCGCCAGCATCCTCGCCGATCACGCGGTGGGAGATTCGATCGCGTGCGACACGTTGTTTGTGTTTGCCGCGGGCGACCCGGCGGCATTTTCCGACTCCAGAACATTCGCCTGGCTCAGGCGTCTTGCTCGTTCGAATGTGCGGCTGGCCGGCGTGTCGGGAGGCCCGTTCCTGCTGGCACGCGCCGGCGTGCTTGCCGGCTATCGGGCGACGATCCATTGGGACCACCAGCCCGCATTCCTGGAAGCGTTCCCGACACTTGCGATCGAACCCGGCCTCTATGTGATCGACCGGCGCAGGCTCACTTGCGCTGGCGGCACCGCCGGGCTTGATCTCGCCATCGAACTGATTGAGCGGGAGCACGGACACAAGCTTGCCGCCCAAGTGAGCGAATGGTTCATCCGCACCGAGCCGCGTCCTGCCGGCAAATCACAGCGGCTAAGCCTGCGGGAACGCGTCGGCATCAGCAACGACCGCGTTCTCAAGGTTTTGGCAAGGATGGAGGAGACGCTGGAGGAGCCGACGAGGGTGCAGGAGTTAGCAAAACTGGCCGGTGTATCGTTGCGCCAGCTCGAAAGGCTGTTCTTCAAACATCTGCATGAGACGGTGACCGAACGCTATCTTCGCATTCGCCTCGAGAAGGCGGCAGAGCTGCTGCGCAAGACCGGCTCGTCGGTGACAGCAGTCGGCGTCGCTTGCGGTTTCCAGAGTAGCAGCCACTTCTCTCGGGCCTTCAAGGCACGTTATGGAAGGACGCCGAGTTCGGAGCGCCGCCGCTGATAAATGTGTGGAATTTGTCTGCGTATCGCCGAGCTTGAGCAAGTCTTCGTGGTCCGATGTCGTCAAGGCAGTCCCCTGTGGCCTCGGCAGCGGACTGCGGGACGGCGATACCATCGCGCTTGTAATTGATGTCCTGCAAGTCTCGCGCCGCAGCGGGATTTCTGAGCGGGCGTTGCACACAGGGGGTAAGCCCTTCGGCTCAATTTGGCAGGCCACCCCCCATTTAGGGTAGCTTTGCACGATCCGCTGGGACCCTAAGGTTAGCTAGGAAGCCGCTTGGTAGTTGCGGTTTGTCGGGCTCGCGAGCAGGGGAAAGCAATGAAAAAGTCATCTCGTTTGTTGAGGATCGTTGCGGGATTATCCTGCGTCTTGGCCTTGATGAGCGTCTTCACCGCCTCATCCGCCAAGGCCAAGGATCAGATCATCCTTTGCACGGTCGATGATCTGTCGGGCGACTTCTCCATCATGTCGACGCCGAAGACCTACGGCTATCGCCTCGCCGTCAAGGAAATCAATGACGCCGGCGGCATCCAGGTCGATGGTGCGAAGAAGCTCATAAAGCTCATCTCCTACGATGGGCAATCCGATGTGAAGCGCTACCAGGAGCTTGCCCAGCGCTGCATCTTCAACGACGAAGCTCAGGTCGTCATGGCCGGCTACACCGGCGCGGAACGTGAGGCAGCGCGCAAGGAGGTCGTGCGCAACAAGGTCATCTTCTGGCACAATAACCAGGGCGAAGGCGGTATCGCCGACAAGTATTCCTTCTTCTCCGGCCCGACGCCGGAGCAGCAGGTCCTTCCCGCCTTGAAATACATGATCAAGGAAATGGGGCCGCGCATGACATTTATCGGCGCGGACTACAATTTCTGCCGCGCCATTGGCCAATGGGTTCACGTCGCGGCCGGTCTCTACGGCGGCAAGATCGAAATGGAAGAATACTTCCCGTTCGGTGTCTCGCAATGGCAATCGACGATCGACAAAATCAAACGGGTCAAGCCGGACTTCCAGGTGCACTGTCTGGTCGGCGCCGAGCACGCGCAGTTCTATCCACAGGCTCAAGCCGCCGGCCTTGTCACGCCGATGTGGTCGAACGTGACGATCTCCGACGGCTACGAACACAAGCGGTTTGCACCTCCTTCGCTCGCCAACATGTACGTGCCGCCCGGCTATATCGAGGACGTGCCCGGCGAGACCAGCAAGGCTTTCGCCGCCAAGATCCGAGCCATGTTCCCGGATACGGTTTATGTTAACGAGCACGCGGCGTTCGGTTACGTCGCCGTCAAGGCGATGGCCGAAGCCTGGAAGAAAGCCGGAACCACGGACACGGATGCCGTGATAAAAGCCCTCGAAGGCGACATTTCCGTTCCCGACGCACCCGGTGGACCCTGGACGCTGCGCGGTTCGCAGCATCACGCGGCGATGCCGACTTATCTCTTCAAGGTGGATGACAAGCACAAGCTCACCCTCATCACCGAACTCGGCATCAACGAGCCTACATTTCTGACCGATATTGGTGTAGACATGACCAAGAAGTCGCCCGGCCGGCAATTCCTGCCGCCGGACAACCAGAAGTGGAAGAGTTTCTTCCCCGCGAACTGATGAGGCGTGTGTCGCGGCCGCTTCGTGGTCGCAATACATTCCGCGCTTCGCAGTTGGAAAGATCTGCGCCGTGGAGATGGCGATGGGCATGATGGATATCGCCGGCCAAATTGTCAGCTACACGTATCAGTATTTCGACAACTTCGGTTTTCTGCTGCTATCCGGAATTGGTCTGATTGTGATCTATGGCGTCATGGGCGTGATCAACATGGCCCATGGCGAACTGATGATGATCGGGGCTTATATCGCGGTCAGTACGTTCTACGCCGGAGTTCCGGCGCCCCTCGCGGTGATTCTGGGCGGAGTGGGCGCGGGCCTTGCCGGGATGATTATCGAACGGCTCGTCATTCGTCATTTCTACAATCAGCTCTTGTCCTCGCTGGTGGTTACGTGGGGCGTCAGTCTTATCATAAGCCAGGGGACGCTTTTCGTACTTGGACCATCGATCATGAACATGCCGACCCCTCTCGGTAGCTTCAACGTTGGACCATTTGCTTTCGGTATTTACCGCCTCGTTATGTTTGCCACGGCAATTGGCCTCATCGCCGGTGTCTGGGCAATCTTTCGTTGGACCAAGTTGGGGACGCAGGCGCAGGCGACGATGGAAAATCCCACGATGGCGAGCGCTCTCGGCATTGACACGCGACAGGTGTACACACTTACCTTCGGCCTTGGCTCGGCGCTCGGCGGTGTCGCTGGCGGCATGTTCGCGATGACGGCGACGATTTCGCCCTTCTTCGGACAGAACTATACGCCGATGGCCTTTATCACGGTTGTCGTCGGCGGCGGCGCCAACCCGATTCTCGGTCTTGCTTATGCCGGGCTGTACCTGGCGGGCGTGCAGACGATCAGTTCGAATCTGGTCAACGAATATATCGGCTATGTTTCAGTCATGGCCGCGGCCTTCCTTGCGCTGCTCGTCATGCCGTCTGGCATTTCCGATTTCTTCGCGCAGCGACGCACGCGCCGGATGCAGAGGTAACGATGCGGTCCTTCGTGAGTCCACTTGTGCGGGTTGTGCGACCATTTACGGGTCCACAGACTCTTGGAAATAGCCCGCTGTTCTGGGTCTGCTGGCTGGCAACGGTCATCCTTCTGGTCCTGCTGCCGGTTTTCGGTTCGCGGTATCAGATCATAACCGCCAGCAATTTTTTGATCTCGGCAATTCTTGCGATGAGCTTGTGCCTGATATGGGGATATTGCGGCATCCTGAGCCTGGGGCAGGCAGCATTTTATTGCATCGGAGGATATGCCTACGGGATCGTCGCAATGAATCTGATCGACCGCCAGGGCAACACCGATCTGGCTATTGCAGCGGGAATCGCCGCGCCTGCGGCTTTCGCTGCGCTGATTGGCGCTCTGATGTTCTACAGCCGCCTCAAGGGTGTCTATGTGGCGATTCTCATGCTGGTCACCTCGCTGCTTCTCGGACTATTCATGCGGCAGACTGCTGACCCGAGCTACACGATTGGCGCCGCCTATCTCGGCGGCATGAACGGCCTTGCCCCGGCAAAGGCGTCGGATCCGTCATTGCCCAGCATCATCCTCGGCTTCGGCGACATGACGCTCGAATTCGACGGCCGCGGCCGATCATTCTATTGGCTGGTCGTTGGCGTGGCGATCTCGATCTATCTGGGTCTGCGCTGGATAGTGAATTCAAGTTTCGGCTATGTACTCGTTGCCCTCCGCGAGGATCCCGAGAGGACCGAAACGTTCGGCTACGATGTGCGTCTCATGCAGCTTGCCGCGTTTTGTTTGTCCGCCGCCATCGCGGGCCTCGCCGGTACACTTTACACGGCCTGGGGGACCTACATCCATCCCGACGGCTTCAGCGTGGCGGCCAATATTCTGGTCGTCATCTGGGTTGCGGTCGGTGGACGCAAGGATTTGACCGCGGTCGTTGTTAGTACCGTGGCGCTGAACTGGATATCGATCGAGCTGGCGACTTGGGGAGAAATTTCCATGCTTATGCTGGGATTTATTCTTGTCATTGCCATACTGATCGCCCCCGAAGGTGTGTTCACCGGCATTGGTGCTGCGATCGGCAGGCTCACGCGCCGAGGCCAGTCGGGCGGCGCGCTGGACATCAAACCGGCGCCCGCGGCTTCCAACATGATGCCGAAGCGATCTTGATGAACACACCGCACGCTTCGCGCTTCGCGACCGACTTCGAGCCCGCTGCGTCGGTGGCCTCGCCGATTCTGGAAGTGCGGGATGTATACAAGGTATTCGGCGGCGTGAACGCGCTGGACGGGTTGTCGCTGACGATAGTCGACGGTGAAATTCACTGCGTGCTCGGTCCAAACGGCGCCGGGAAAAGCACCTTGTTCAAGCTTCTGATGGGCACCGACCGGCCGACTTCCGGTCACATCTTGTTCCGGGGAGGTGACGTCACGCGGCTGCCCGCCTTTCGCCGGGCGAGACTCGGGCTATCGGTGAAATTCCAGAACATTCGCGTTTTCGCCGAACTGACGGTCTACCAAAATCTGTTTATCCCGCTGCGGCGGCACCACGATGTGCGCGATATTCCCGACCGCGTGAAGACGCTTCTCGCCCAAATCGGCTTGTCCGGCGGCGAACAGCGGCTGGTACGCGAGTTGTCTCATGGCCAACAGCAATGGCTCGCCATTGCCATGTCGATGTCGCTGGACCCGAAGATACTACTGCTCGATGAGCCGACGGCGGGGATGTCGGTCGAGGAATCCAACAAGACCGCGGATATTATACGGCAGCTCAATGCACAGGGCGTGACGGTCGTCGTGATCGAGCACGATATGGGTTTCATACGCAATCTCGGCAGCCGTACCAGCGTCTTGCATTACGGCAAGCTGTTTGCTCAGGGCAGTTTCGCAGAAATCGCAGCCAATCAGGATGTGCGACGCATCTATCTCGGCGTCTTGTGAGGGATGATTGATGCAGCTCAACGTCTCGTCCCTAACGTCCGGTTATGGCCAAGTCCGCATCATTAACGACATATCCCTGACTGTGAAGCCAGCCGAGATAATTGCGGTTATTGGCCGCAATGGCGTCGGCAAGACCACGCTGATCAAGACGATCATGGGCATTTTGCCGGCGATGGCAGGGACGATCGTATTCGGCGACACCGACGTCACCCGCCTTAGTTCGACGGCCAGGGCCCGCCGCGGTATCGGCTACGTGCCGCAGGGGCGCGGGATATTCACGCGTATGACCGTCGCGGCCAATCTTTCGCTCGGTGCTGGAATCGGTCTCGCAGACCGGCCGAATCTGGAGAGGGCGTTCTCGTTCTTTCCAATCCTCGAAAGACGCCTGTCCCAGCTCGCCGGCTCGATGAGCGGTGGCGAGCAACAGCAGCTTGCCATCGGGCGGATCTTGGCGGGAAGACCTGACATTGTCCTGCTCGACGAACCCTCCGAAGGCATCCAGCCCAATATCGTCCAGCAGATCGGTCAAATCGTTCGCCGTCTGCGGGAAGAGGAGGGGCTTTCGATCATGCTCGTAGAACAAAATCTAACCCTCATACAGGCGGTGGCCGATTACTGCTTGGTGATGGACAAGGGCGCGATCGTGGCTCGCATCTCGCCGGACGAACTCACCGATCCCGGCGTCGCGCAACGCTATCTTGCAATTTGAATGGGCTTGGCGAAACGAGCTCGATCATCGCAGCACAAAATGGCTCGCGGATGCGTCGACCGGCACGCAGAGGGCGCGCGAAGTCCTCAGATCAGGCCAAGATGTACTGCCTTCGCGATCGCCTGAGAGCGATTCGTGGCGTTGAGCTTGGCAATGGCGTTTTTGATATGCAGACGAATGGTTTCAACCGAACGGTCCAGGATGATGGAAATTTCGCTGGATGTCTTTCCAGCCGAAGCCCAGCGCAGGCATTCCATCTCGCGTGGTGTCAGCTTGGATGTGCAGGCAACTTCGATCTGACTCTCCAGTTTCAGTTCGTGAATAACTTTCGTGAAGATGTGCATCAGCCGGAAAAGCGGTTCGTGCGAGCGATCACGGATATCGTCCCAGTTAGCGCAGGACCGATCGACGATGGCACTCATGACGGCAAAGCGACCGAAGGGCAAGTGCACCGGGATGGTGATGCCACGGGAAAGGCCGAAATCGCCCAAGTAGGAACATGCGGCGCGCTGAGGCGGGCTCAGCCGTTCATTGGCCTGAACATCGTTCCAGTCGATCGGAAGCGTACCGTTGAAGCACTCCCGGTAATAGGGGTCCACCGTCATGAATTGCCTCCAGCCCTCCTCCCAGTCCTTCGGAAAATTCCGGACATTGAGCTTGAGCGGCAGCCACTCTCCGCTCGGGAGCTGTGGTCGCACGGGCAAATAGGCATAGAGGACCTGGGTAAAACCCAGATCACTGGTGAGTTCCATAAGGATGTCGAGCGCATTGCCGAAATCTGTCGCGCCTTTGATCCGCTCTTTCAGGTTTTCGGGTAAACGCCCGGCATTCATCTCCATCACAACGCAGCCCTCCACTCACAAGGAGACTACTCATCCCGCCACAGGCCGGATCAACCTTATATTGAATGCAAATATGGTGCCAAGCAAATATGGAACCAGCACCGCCGTTTCCGAGCAACGGTCAGCATTTTCGGATCGGTCGAGCCGGTTTCCCCGCGATATGGGGTCGTAGTACGCTCCAGCATCGAAAGATCGCGTCGTGGCATGCCCATGCTTCGTTGGCCAAGATGCGGCAGATAATAATATTGCCCATTCGAGTGGCACCGGAGGTCGTGATTTCGCAATTCTTCATCGCTCCCTCGAGGGTTCGTTCGATGTCGGACGGCAGATCGCTTCCCACCGCGACAACGGTTGCCAGGTGCGAGGCCCCTCCCCAAAGCCGGCGTAGCGCATCGATTTCCTCGGGATCCTGCGCGATCAGGCGATCGAGCAATATGGTCCGACCATCGACTTTTATTTCGAATTCAGATCGCAGGGCTTTGAACATAAAGGCTTCGCCGGCGCTGTAGTGGATGCGGCCGGCTGCGATCATGTCGGTGGCGAACAGGCTCGCAGTTGGATCAAGGTCAATCAGCGTTCGCCGCTCCGCGCGCGCATTCGCAAATATGATGGCTTCGTCGGGATAATATTCCAGCAGCGCGGCGGGGCCGACCTTCAGGCTGATCGTTTCCCGCGACGTTACTCCCTCCGGACACTTGTAGAACTTGCTGGCGGACGTTGTGGTGATAAGCGCCCGCGTGGCGGGCTCCATCGTTGCATAAAGCTCGGCCGTGTCGCCTTCGACGAATCCACCGCCGCTGTTGATCGTCAGCAGAAAGGGCTGATCATCGTTATCCTGGTAATGACAGCCTTGCCATTGATAGGGAATACGCCAGCTCTTCGGATCGATTTCCGTCCGTCCATTTCGCTTCACGACGTGCAGGTTCATCAAGGCGTGCTTGCCGATGACCCAGTTACGGTTGGGAAGGACAACCCGCATGACCGCTCGTTTCAGGCCGCGTCGGACATCAGGACGGCATGCTCGATCCAGGTGATGACTGCTTCGAGCCCGGCCCCGCTTTTCATGTTTGTGAAGATGTAAGGTTTCATGCCGCGCATGCGCCGGGCATCGCGATCCATCACCGCGAGGTCGGCGCCCACATAAGGCGCGATGTCCATCTTGTTGATAAGGAGGAGCGGAGAGCGCGTGATACCGGGACCGCCTTTGCGCGGAATTTTCTCGCCCTCGCCGACGTCGATCACGTAGATATGGCTGTCGGCAAGCTCCGGGCTGAAGGTTGCCGCCAGGTTGTCACCGCCGCTCTCAATCAGGATCAGATCAAGGTCCGGAAAGCGCCGGACCATGGTATCAATCGCGAACATGTTCATCGAGACATCTTCCCGTATCGCAGTGTGAGGGCATCCGCCGGTCTCGACCCCGATGATGCGGTCGGAGTCGATGGCGCCGCTGCGCGCGACGATCTCGGCGTCTTCCTGGGTAAATATATCGTTGGTGATGGCGGCGATTGAGTAGCGCTGCCCGAGTTCGCGGCATAACTGAATGAGAAGCGTTGTCTTGCCTGAGCCGACGGGACCGGCGATGCCGAGACGGACTGGTTTGCGCATGGGTCACCTTCTTGACATGTGTTTGACGCGTATGGATTGGATTGTGTCAGGAGATGCATAGGCGCGTGTGCAGCCGCTCATGCCGCATCGAGGCAATGTCGAGAGCTGCGAGCGACGCAGTCATGGTTTGCAAGTTGCCCATTCGGGCGATTTCGGAACAGCGATCGATCAGGGGACCGGCATCGGCAATGATGCGTTGGGCTTCGGTTTGGCCGAGCGGCACCAGGCGTTGCACGACGCCGACCAGGCTGGAAAAGCCGGCCCAGAGGAAGCTCGTCACCGTTTCGCGTTCAGTGAGACCGAGACCCACGGAGAGTACGCCATAGACGATCGCATGGTGACCTTCACACTCGCCATTTACCATCATGTCGGCGAGTCGCGAGATCTGCGATAGTCCGAAAATGTCGCGTCCCGCGGCGATGAGGGCGGCCCCGGTCATCCTGGAAGCGCTGCGCGATTCCCGGCTGAGCTTGATAGCGTCGAGCTGTCGGTCGATTTCGGCGATACGCGACATTTCGTGGTGCAAGGTAACCCGATATGAGAGCGCCGCGGCGACCGCGTCGCAGGTCGTGAGGTTGAAGCGCAGCCAATCCAGGCACTGCCGTTCTGCGTGGGCGGCGTTGTTGACGGTGCCGTCGTCGATCCAGGTCTCGAAGCCATAAGAATGCGTGAAGGCCCCGGTTGGGAACGCTGCATTTGTCAATTGCAAAAGCGTGAGCAGGCGCTCCCCGCCGTTGCTGTTCAAGCCGCCTGCTGTCGTTGACCGTTCAATGGTCATGGCCATGGGCGGCGTGGCTATGACCATGGGCCGCTCCGTGATCTCCCGCGTGGTGGTGATGTGCGCCGGCGGCGCCGAACCTGCGCCCGACAAAGGGTTCCCGAACCCGTTCGACCGGTACGCCGAGGCCACGGATGATCTGGAGCGCCATCGGATCGTACAGCGTAAGGATCCCGTCTTCGCGAAAGCGGGCGGGGCGGTGGAGATTGCCGAGCTGGTAACAAGCGGCCCACCAGGCGACGCGATCGGAGCCAGGTTTGACGAGGAGGAGATCCTCCGCCTTGGCCTTGACGACCACGGCGGTATCGTGGTCCAGCGCAAGAACGTCGCCGTCCTGGAGCTCTGTGCCCCGGGGAAGCGACACCCGAAGCTGACGGCCGGAAGCTGTCTCAGCCACGAAGTGCGTGCTGGCCCGCTCCTCGGAAGTCAATTCGACCGGGTCGATACTCGCCGTCAGGGCCAGGTCCGGCAGGCGTCCTGCGACGGCGGTGATGATGCCCATGCCGTTCACCGGAAGTAGAAGAGTTGCGTCAATGGCAGCGTCTTGGCCGGCTTG
>Ga0209006_10006006_pt1 | contig 11024 bp, 5 predicted proteins | sample JacPin_JW_Ref_O2_FD_188567 | JGI IMG/M metagenome (GOLD analysis project Ga0209006, IMG submission 188567) | Forest soil microbial communities from Algoma, Ontario, Canada - Jack Pine, Ontario site 1_JW_Ref_O2 (SPAdes) (version 2) | ecosystem: Environmental > Terrestrial > Soil > Boreal... | reverse complement strand
GGTTCGAATAGACGAGATGAAACTGGCCGATGCCACCCACTTTGGGGGACCGAATGGTCAACTCGTTGCCCTGGATCAGCGCTCCCGCGATGGTGAGCGGCAGGAAGGCGTTCGAGTTGCCGATGTTGTTGTGATCGAAGAAGTTCTTGGCCAGCGTATGAAAGTGATCCACATCGACGGTCCAGCCCTGAATGGGGATCGTGACCCCAAATTGATACTCCTCGTCGCGTTCGCCGTGCAGCGGAATGAAACCCAGATTGCTGTTCTGCGCGAACTGGAGCAAGGGACCGCTGAGCGTGGTCAGCGGCGGCGCCTGATAGTACTTCCCCCAGAATCCACGCAAAATCCAGTCGAGCCCCGGAAGCCGCAGGGTCGCGCCGAGGCGCGGACTGGTGGCGTTCTCCGCGATGGCGCCGGCGAAATGCGTTTGACGCACCCCGCCGGCGAAGCTCAGCCAGTCCGTCGGCCGGTAGGTATCCTCGAGGTAGGCGGCGACCAACGAGCCGGAGGGATTCAACGTCTGGTGAATGTCTGGATTGCCGGCGTCCGGATTGCCGGCATCGTTGAAGAGCACGATGAATGATTCATCATCGTGCTGACTGAAACCGGTCACGCCAGCTTGCAGATCGTGGTGCGCGACGTGCCAGCGCAATGATTCCTGGCCCCCGACATAGGTCGAGGTGCGCTGATCGGTGGTGCTGATGGGAGAGTCGTTCGGCGCGGCATCCAGATCGGCCTCGTTCCGGTGATAAAACAACGCGCTGGTCAATGCCGCATCGGGGCCCAATTTTCGCACCCAGGAAAGAATGGCGAACGTGTCGGTTTCGCGCTGTACGTCATCCGCCAATTGGCCTGGCATGTTCGGAATGTCATAGTTGTCGTGGCGCGCTGCGACAACCAAGCGGAACTGATCATCCGGCGTGGCGTTGAATATCAAGGTACTGAAGCCGCCGAAGCCATCTTCGGCGTCGTGAATGATTTGCGCGACGGGCGTTCCGATCCCTAAATCGCTGCGATTGCCGTTGACGCTGGCATAGTAGGCAAAGCGCTCCGTGTGGCTGCCCACGCTCAAGTAGTCGTTCGTCTGGCCGAAGCTGCCGCCGCTGGCGATGAGTTCCGCCTGATTGTCTCGCTCAAATCCGGTGCGCGGCACGACATTGAACACGCCGTAGGTGCGATCGCCCTGATCCGCCTGGTAACTGCCGCGCTGCACTTCGAGGTAGTCGATGTCCTTCGGATCGATTTGCGGACCCAGGTTGCTGGCAATGTTGGTGTTGGGAATTTCGACGCCGTCGACCGCCCACGTCGTCTGGTGGCCGCCGCGCACATGCAATTGGTCATGCACGACATAGGCGCCGGGTACGAAGTCGGTGATCATGGCCAGGCTGTTGGTGCGGTCCGCGCCCGGCGCGCGCTCGATGTCCAAACGATTCACCACGGTAGTCGGGGTTGCCGTATTCAGCACGGTGGTTTCCGGTGCCGCGCTCACCGTGACGGTTTCCAACGGCGCCCCTTTGGCCAGCTGCACATGCGCGATCGGTGAGGAACCCGATGCAACGCTGACCGCCTGTGCCCTCGGGACGAAGTCGGTACCGCTGACGTTCAGGATGTAGTCGCCGAGCGGTACGGTCATGAAAGAAAACTCGCCGCGCGCATCCGTCACCGCGGACTGCGTCCACTGCGATGTGGCCGATTTCAATGCCACTTGGGCACCCGGGATGGGATGGTGATCCTGGTCGTGCACGACCCCGCGCACGCTGCCGACATCCGCGGCATAAAGTGCTGACGACCAAAAAAGCGCGGCCAGCGCCGCCGTCGAAAGTCTGATTGAGAAAGACATGGGAATCTCCTTCGCTCCAAAATTGATACACGCGATCGTTCGAAAAGATCGCGCCAACGGTCAATTCAATTCAGGCGAGCGAGGGAGGTCCGCGAGGCAGGTGGGATCGTTGCGGGCGAAAGCTGAAGAACGGTGACTGAAACGCAACGGTGGGGTGGGAAAGAGCAGGCTCAGGGGTTTCGAAATCAACATGATGCGAGATCGGCCCAGCAGCAGGAGCGCTGCCGAACGGGCAGGTCGCGAAATCGGCGTGCGCCCCGGTGTGGTCATGCGTGCCGGCATGGTCATGGGTCCCGGCATCGCGGGTGCCGGCATGGTCATGGGTCCCGGCTTGGTGAAGAAAATGGGCTGCCGGCATTCCCGCCAACCCGACGGGACACAATTCCAAAGCGAACGGCACACCGCTTGCCGGCATGAAGCCGGCCGGTATATAGGCGCGAAACAGAAGCAGGGCCAGCAGCCACAGGGTGGCCCGGCCTCTTCGCCGGCGAATGACGGCAGGCTCGTGCATCAGGAGCCTCGATGACAGAATGGCGTACCCGCGAGTGTAGGAATCCCGGCGCGTAGAATACGCCGCTCGCTCGGATTATTCAGCGCAAATAAGGAAATTCTTTGGTCGATCGGGGCTTGGCAATATAAAACCCCTGGGCGAATCCGATCCCCAATCGGCCCAATTCGGCGAAAACCTCGGGCGATTCCACCCGCTCGGCGATCGTTTGAATTCCCATGGAATTGCCCACCTGGCTGATGGCGGCAATCATGCTGCGATCGACCGGATCGCGAGTGACGTTTTCGACGAATTGGCCGTCGATCTTCAAATAATCGACCGGCAATGTTTTCAAGTACATGAACGAGGACAGGCCGCTGCCGAAATCATCCAGCGCGAAGTGACAGCCGCGATTCTTCAGTTCCCGCATGAAGTACACCACATTGCTCAAGTTTTCGATCGCGGCGGTTTCCGTGATCTCGAAGCACATTGCACCCGCGACCAAATCGCTGGCGCTCAGTTCGGCAATCAGAAACTCGAGAAATCGTTCGTCGTTGAGCGAGGTCCCCGACAGGTTCACCGCGACGGTGAAGGGCTTCACACCCGATGCAATGCGATGAACCACCCGGTCGAGGGCCTGACGAACCACCCAGCGGTCAATTGACGGCATGATGTTGTAGCGTTCCGCCGCGGGAATGAATTCGGCGGGAGTCACGATGGTTCCGGTCTCATCCCGCAATCTCAACATCAGCTCAAAGTGCTCGCGCTCATGCGGCCTGACGCCAATGGGCACTATGGGTTGATAAAACAATTCAAAGCGGCTCTCGTCCCGCGCCCGCGCCAGCTTCGAGACCCAATGCATTTCCCGATGCCGCTCCGGCATGTCATCGGGCCTGTAAAGCTGGACGCGATTTCGGCCGGAATCCTTGGCCGCGTAGCAAGCCACATCGGCCGCGCTCATGACATTGGCCACGGTCGGAATCTCGTTGGTGATTTCCACGATGCCGATGCTCGCCCCGACCGCCAGCGCACCGCCCTGCCATGTGAACCGATAGTCGCGAATGGCCTGGCGCATATTCTCGGCAATGCGCAGCGCCTGATCCTGCGTACAGTCCTGCAGCAGGATGCCGAACTCATCGCCCCCCAATCGCGCCAGCGTATCGCCGCCCCGCACCCGTGACTGAATCACGCCGGTGATCTGTTTCAAAAGCAGGTCACCCGCCGGATGTCCGCAGGTGTCGTTGACCAGTTTGAATTGATCCAAATCCAGATACAGAAGCACATGACGGGCTTGCGCATTCTGCCGCGCCTCCTCAACGGCGGCCGTCAGGCGGTTCTCGAACTCTCGGCGATTGATCAATCCGGTGAGCGCATCGTGGCTTGCCTGATAGTGCAGCGCGCGATGCAGCCGGCGCTCCTTGCTGACATCGTGAAACACCATGACCGCGCCGATGAGGTTGCCGGCCCGGTCATGGATGGGAGCCGCCGAATCCTGAATTGCGATTTCCTGACCGCGCCGATTGACCAGCACCGTGTGCTCTGCAAGTCCCAGGACCTGGCCTTCGCGAAGGCAACGCGCCACCGGGCTTTCGCAGGCCTCGCGGGTGATCTCGTCCACGGTGGTCAGTACGGCTGCGATCAGCTGCCCCTGCGCTTCGCGGTTTTCCCATCCGGTCAGGCTTTCGGCGACCGGATTCATATAGTCGATCCGCCCTTCCGAGTCCGTTGTGATCACCGCGTCGCCGATCGATTGCAAAGTGACCTGGGCGCGCTCTTTGGCCTGGAAAACGGCGGTTTCCGCTTTTTTGCGCTCGGTGATGTCGGTCAAGGTCCCGTCGAAGCCGCAAACCTGGCCGTTCGCATCTCGCACCACGCGGCAATTGTCGACCACCACTAGCATGGAACCGTCCTTGCGCCGCATCACGTATTCTTCGTTGCGCAATTCGCCCTCGATCTCAGCCCGCCGCGCAAAATTCTCGCGGTCGTTGGGATACCAATACAATGCGCCCGCGGGCACCTGATAGAGCTCCTCGGCACTACTGTAGCCCAGCAGATTCACGAAGGCGGGATTGGCGGCGAGAATGCGGCCGTCACGCGAGGTTTGATATACGCCCTCCATGACGCTTTCGAACAGGCCGCGAAATTTCGATTCGCTGTTTCGCAGAGCGTCCTCGGCCGCGCGCCGCTCGATGGCGATGCCCGCGATCTGCGCCATGCGCATCATCAGTTCATGATCGCGCGATGAAGGAATGCCGGGCTGGCGGCGGTAAACCGCCAAAGTGCCGACCACCTGGCCGTCGGAGGCCACGATGGGCACGGACCACGCAGCCCTGAAGCCCGCCTGGCGCGCGGCCTCGCGGCGATACTCCCACAGTGCATCGGTTTCGATATCGGCGACGGTCACGAGCCGGTTCAAGAACACCGCTGCAGAACAGGAGCCGTAGCGGATCTCGATCGGCGCATAGTCCATGGCCTGCACGAACTCGCGCGGCAAATTCGGTGCCACGCCAAAACTCAGCGCGAGCTTGTCGCGGTCCAATAAATTGATCGCGCAGCTGCTTTCCGGCATGGCGCGTTCGATCAGTCCGCTGATCGCCTGCAGCGCAGCCGACAGCGGCGCATTCGCGGCGATTTTCTCGAATACCCGGCGTTCTCCCGAGGCGATGGCGTCGGCGCGCTTGCGCTCGGTGATGTCGATGATGCTGGCCCTGAGCAATCGACGATTGGTGCTCGGGAGCCGGACGAACCGGACTTCGCATGGGAAATTCTGGCCGCTCGAATCGCAATGCAGCCACTCGAACACCGGCACGGCGCCTGCCAGGGCGCTCTCGACGTGGCCGCGAGCCACGCCGAAGGAGGGCGTGCCGTCCGCCTGTGCCGCGGGACTGATTTGTTGCGGACCGCAGCTCAACAGGGTCTCGCGGTTCATCTTGAAAAAGCGGCATGCGTTGTCGTTGACGTCGACAAACTTTCCCGCGTCCACGTCGAACACGACGATGACCTCGGGCGCGTGTTCAACCAGCGTGCGGTAGCGTCCCTCGCTTTCGCGCACCGACACTTCGGCCAGATGCCGCTCGGTGATGTCACGGATACAGACGATGTAGCCGATCCGCGAATTGAGCGCAGGCTTGCTGACGGCGACTTCGATGGCGACCTTGCTTCCGCCCTTGGACAGCCCCCATGTCTGGGTGGCAGCCAAGTCCACATGCGTATCGTCGATCTTGGTTGCCAAGCGCTCGAGATATTCGCAAGGGTTCCTACGATCGATGTCGGGGAGCAGCAATGCCAAGGAGCGCCCGAGCACCTCCGCGGCGGTGTAGCCGAATATCCGTTCTCCCGTGTGATTGAACGATTCGATATGGCCGGCATCATCCACCGTGATGATGGCGTCTTTGACGTTATCGAGAATGGCCTGGAGATGCGAAGCGGTTTCCTCGCGAATTTCGCGAGTCATCGCCTGTGCCTCATCGGACATCAGCTGCATGGAGCGCACGACACCGCGGCGTTCGGCGTCGAGCCGATCGTAGTGCGCGCTGACGGCCTGCAGCAGCCGGCCCATATCAGGCTCGTCACCGCGCCCGCGCGTCTCCGCGATTTGCCGTTCCAGCAGAGCGTTGTAGCTCTCTGCCGGCTGCGCTGGCTCGCTGCGAATTGCAGCCGCGGTTTCCCGTGACAAGACCTTCGATCTCCCGCATTTGAGTCGGTGCATCCCCGCACCCGAACTAGTCAGATGGTAGGGAGATCCCGGATGCGGGGCGTGACGGCCGTCTCGTTTTGGTCAATATTCGGTTAAATGCCCTGATCAGCGGTTTCGCGCTCGGAGCGCTTGCGGTCGGTTTCCTTCAAATTGCGCTTACGCAGCCGGACGGAGGTGGGAGTCACTTCGATGAGTTCATCGTCGTCGATGAATTCCATGGCCTGTTCGAGCGTGAATCGGATCGGCGGCGAGAGCACCACCGCCTCATCCTTGCCGGAGGCGCGCATGTTGGTGAGCTTTTTGCCCTTCAGCGGATTGACGACCAGATCATCGAGGCGATTGTTCATGCCGATGATCATGCCCTCATAGACTTCTTCGTTCGCGCCGATGCACAGGCGTCCGCGCTCCTGCAGGCTGAACAGCGAATAGGCCAGGGCAACGCCCTGACCGTTCGAAATCAGCACACCGTTCGGGCGCTGGCCCAATTGGCGCGGCACCACCGGACCGTAGTGATCGAACACGTGATGCAGCAATCCCGTACCGCGGGTCATGGTACGGAACTCGGTCTGAAATCCGATCAAGCCGCGCGAGGGAATCATGTAGTCCAAGCGCACACGCCCCCGGCCGTCTGCCTGCATATCCTTCAAGTCCGCGCCCCGGCTGCCGAGCGCCTGCATGATGGCGCCCTGCGCGTCGCTGTCCGCGTCAATGGTCACTTGTTCGATGGGCTCGTGCGCAGCGCCGTTGACTTGTTTGATGACCACGCGCGGTCTGGACACCGCCATTTCGTAGCCTTCGCGCCGCATGTTCTCGAGCAGCACGCCCAGATGCAATTCACCGCGCCCAAATACCACGAATTTATCGGGATCCGCGGTCGGCTCGACACGCAGGGCCACGTTGTGGATCGCTTCGCGTTCCAGACGTTCCCGGATCTGCCGGCTGGTGACGAACTTGCCTTCCCTTCCCAAGAACGGCGAGGTGTTGACCTCGAAGGTCATGCTGATGGTCGGCTCATCCACGGTGAGGCTGGGCAGCGGCTCGACTGTCGCGGGGTCGCACAACGTGTCCGAAACCTTCGGTTCCGAGATGCCCGCGAAGGCGACGATATCGCCGGCACCGGCCGACTCCACTTCGACGCGCGTCAGGCCGTGGAAACCCAAAATCTGCGTAATCTTCTCAGAGCGCTGCTTACCCTCGCGCGATACGACGGTGACGGTCATGCCGCGCTTGATGGTTCCGCGCTTGATGCGTCCAATGCCGATGGCGCCGACATAGCTCGAGTAGTCCAGCAGCGTCACTTGCAGCTGCAAGGGACCATCCACATCCACATCGGGGGGTGGACAGTGTTCCACAATGGTCTTGAACAAGGGCTGCATGTCGCCGTCGCGCACGGTGGACTCCAGCCCCGCGAATCCACGCAATGCCGAGGCGTAGATGACCGGAAAGTCCAATTGCTCGTCGGTCGCTCCCAGCCGGTCGAACAGATCGAAAGTCTGGTCCAGCACCCAGCCCGGCCGAGCCTCGTCGCGGTCGATCTTGTTGATGACGACAATGGGGCGCAGCCCATGCTTGAAGGCTTTTTGCGTCACAAAGCGCGTCTGCGGCATGGGGCCATCAACCGCATCGACCAGCAACAGCACGCAGTCGACCATCGCCAGCACGCGCTCGACTTCGCCGCCGAAATCGGCATGGCCCGGCGTATCCACGATATTGATCCGATAGTCGCCCCAGGTGATCGCCGTGTTCTTGGCAAGAATGGTGATCCCGCGCTCGCGCTCCAAATCGTTGGAGTCCATGACGCGCTCCTGCAAATCCTTGCGCGCATCGAGCGTACCGGACTGGCGCAACAGCTGATCGACGAGGGTGGTCTTGCCATGATCGACGTGCGCGATGATGGCGATGTTGCGAAGTTTCTGAGTCACAGTGAGGTCTCGGGGAGGAAACCCACCATTATAGGGCCTTTAGCCCGACCCTGCCCTAGTTTCAGCGCTTGAGCCTAAGCTTCAGCGCTCGGCAATGATGGGAATCGAAAAAACCCGCTGTTCGGTGATGTCGTCGTGTTTGAGCGATACCGTTACGCCGACCAGCGAGACCCCTTCGGCATTCGGCGTTACCTTCAGGGTCTGACGATACACCCCGCCCGCCTCCCCCGCGGGCATATCGAACTGACTGGCCTCCGGCGCCACCGTCAGATCATCGGCGCCGCTCGCTTTCAGGGTGATGGAATTGGCGGCAATTTGCGCGATGAGGGCAAGGTTGATCTCCAGCACTTGTCCTACTTTCGGTCTTGCCCCCAGGTCGAACTTCAATTCGACCGGCAGCTGGGACTTACCCTGAGTCGCGGCTTGCACCATCCCTGCCGTTTGTTCCGCGGCCGTAGGGCCGGCGTTGGCGGTGCTGGGGGCCTTGGGCTTGGCGCGCGTCGCTGGGTTGCCGGCGTCGCCGGCGGGGGCCGAGCTCGAATCCCGGTTGCACGCGCTCAACGCTGCCACTGCACAAAGCAGCAGAATTGGGATGCTCGCTGTCCTCATCGCGTCGCCGGCCATCTGCGTATCATCACCAAAACCGGCGCCAATCACAACGTGCGACGGTCACAACTCCAAGGGCGGTTCGAGCACCGCCGCCAACTGCTCCTCGAGCGAGCGGTAGTGCTGTTCCCAGTAACGCGGCTCGGCAAACCAGGGAAAGGCCTGTGGAAACGCCGGATCGTGCCAGCGGCGCGCGAGCCACGCCGAATAGTGAATCATGCGCAAGGCGCGCAGCGGCTCGATGAGTGCGATCTCACGCCGATCGAACGGCAAGAACTGTTCATATCCCTTGAGTAGATCATGCAACTCCGTGCGCATGTCCTGCAGTCCGCCGGACAGCAACATCCATAGGTCTTGGATCGCGGGCCCCGTCAGGCAATCGTCGAGGTCGACGAAGTGCGGGCCCTGATCGGTCCACAGGATATTGCCGCGGTGACAATCCCCGAGAATGCGCCCGACCCTGGCCCCACCCCAATTCCGCGCCCGCTCCGCCACGGCCTCCAACAGCTCATCCGTCAAATCCCCGTACTTGGTCGCCAAATAATCCGGCATCCATTCGCCTTGCAGCACAAAATCGCGCGCTCTGAGGCCCAGATCGTCCATGCTCAACGATATGCGCTCGCGGAAAGCAGCAGCCCGCCCCACGGCGTGGATCCGCCCCAGGAAGCGGCCGACCCATTCCCGCTCATCGCTGGAACCCAGCTCCGGCCAGCGTCCGCCGCGGCGCGGAAACACGGCGTAGCGAAAACCCTGATGGACGTGCAAGGACTCGCCCGCTTGCACGAGCGGCGCGACCACCGGAATTTCCTGGGCCGCGAGTTCGCCGGCAAATGCGTGCTCCTCGCGGATCGCTGCATCGCTCCAACGACCCGGCCGATAGAACTTGGCCACCAAGGGCGGCCCATCGTCGAGCCCGATTTGGTACACCCTGTTTTCGTAGCTATTCAGTGCCAGTACCCTGCCGTCGCAGCGAAACTCGAGCGCTTCGATGGCATCCAGCACGGTCTCGGGAGAGAGTTGGGAATACGGCGCTTCGCTGTTCATGCGAGCCAATTCTACAGATACGATCCCGTCACTCCTTTTTGGCTGCTGCACGCTGCTAGAATGCCGCCCATGCGATTGCCCCGACCCAAGTCTTTGAGCGGACTCATGCTGATCGGATTCACGATCGTGGCCGCTCCGCTGCTGTTTGCAATCGTGAATGCCGCCGTGCAAATGAACTCACTGTCGGTCCGCAGCCAGCAGCTCGTGGTTCACGGCATGCAGGGTACCCGCAACAACCAGCGCATGTTCGAGGAGATCGGTGCACTGGAACGTCAGGCGCGGCTGTATCAAATCATCGGCAGCGCGGATCTGTTGGACGTGTATGCACGGCACCACACGCGGCTGATTACCGCCATTCACGAACTGCTCACGCTGCCCTTGGACGAAACCTCGGTGCAGGGTGTGCGTGCGGTGGAATCCAAAGCCGATCAATTGCTGGAGGATTTCAGACATGCGGCGCCGAACTCCACGCATATGGCGGATCTGATCGGCAGCTTTCCGCAGCTGTCGGAGGCGGCGTCCAATATCTCGGACCGGATCAGCCTGCAGATCGACAGTGAAACCGCGAGCCTGGAATTGGCGACGCAGCATGCACAGCAGAATCTGCTCTGGCAAACGCTGCTGCTGGTGCCCATGACGCTCGCAGTGGTCGGCGTGTTCACGTATTTGTTCGGCAGACCGATCCGGGCGATCGACCGGGCGATCAGCGAGCTGGGGCGCGGCACCTTCTCGAGGCCGATCGCCATTCGAGGCCCTGCGGATCTGGAACGATTGGCGGCGCAGCTGGAGTGGCTGCGGGGCCGCTTGCTGGATTTGGCGCAGGAAAAAAACCGGTTTCTGCGACATATGTCGCATGAATTGAAAACTCCATTGGCAAATATTCGCGAGGGAACCGAACTGTTGATGGACGGTGCGGTCGGTGAACTGCAAAGCGGCCAGCGAGAAGTCACCGCGATCTTGCGCGAGAACGGCATGAAGCTGCAGCGGCTGATAGAGAATCTATTGTCATTCAGCGCCTGGCAGGCCAAGAGCGTGGGACTGGAGATTTCCGAGTTCAAATTGCGTCCCTTGATCAAAAGCGTTTTGGAGAATCAGCAGCTGACGCTGGTGGCGCAGCGCGTGCGCCTCGATGTGCAGGTCGAAGATCTCACGCCCCTGGCGGACCGCGGCAAGGTTCGGCTCATTCTGGACAATTTGCTGTCCAACGCCGTCAAGTTCACGCCGCGTGGCGGCACAATTTCCCTGCACGCGCGGGGCGAGCGCGAACAATTGCTGTTGGACGTCATGGACAGCGGACCGGGCATTCCTGCGGAAGAGCGCAACCGGATCTTCGAGGCCTTTTATCAGGGGAAAACGCCGCAAGGCGGACACGTCAAAGGAACCGGCATCGGACTTTCGGTGGTGACGGAGTTCGTCAATGCCCACGGC
>Ga0209006_10006005_pt1 | contig 11026 bp, 6 predicted proteins | sample JacPin_JW_Ref_O2_FD_188567 | JGI IMG/M metagenome (GOLD analysis project Ga0209006, IMG submission 188567) | Forest soil microbial communities from Algoma, Ontario, Canada - Jack Pine, Ontario site 1_JW_Ref_O2 (SPAdes) (version 2) | ecosystem: Environmental > Terrestrial > Soil > Boreal... | reverse complement strand
CTGGTCGACATAACTGGCAATACCCATCGAGCCGAAATCTGCATCGACAAGCTCTATTCGCCTGACGGCACCACCGGCCGGCTCGGACTGGTCGAATTCCGCGCGTTGGAAATGCCGCCCGATCCGCGCATGTCGCTGGCCCAGCAATTGCTGGTCCGCGCTTTGATCGCCAAGCTCTGGCGTGAGCCGCTGGATGGCAAGTTCGTGCGCTGGGGCACGACGCTGCATGACCGTTTCATGCTGCCACATTTCCTCTGGGAGGATTTTCTGGGCGTGCTCTCCGAGCTGAAGCAGTGCGGTTATGACTTCTCGCCGGATTGGTACATGGCGCAGCTCGAGTTTCGTTTTCCGGCCTTCGGGCGGGTTCATCATGGCGGCGTGGCGCTGGAAGTGCGCCAGGCGCTGGAGCCCTGGCATGTGCTGGGCGAGGAGGCGTCGGCCGGCGGCACCGTGCGCTATGTCGATTCCTCGGTGGAGCGGTTGCAGGTCAAGGCCAATGGCTTTGTCGAGGGCCGCCACGTCGTGACCTGCAACGGCAGGCGGTTGCCGATGACGGAAACCGGCCGCTCGGGCGAGGCGGTCGCCGGCGTCCGCTTCAAGGCGTGGCAGCCGGCGTCGGGGCTGCACCCGACCATTCCGGTTCATGCCCCGCTGACATTTGATTTAATTGATACCTGGAACGGCCGCTCGCTGGGCGGCTGCGTCTATCACGTGGCGCATCCGGGGGGACGCAGCTACGATACCAAACCGGTCAATTCCTACGAGGCCGAGGCGCGGCGGCTCGCCCGCTTTCAGGACCACGGCCATACGCCCGGAAAGATCGATCCGCCGCGCGAGGAACGCACAATTGAATTCCCTTTGACCCTCGACTTGAGGACGCCCCTCCGGCATTGAGAATGGGCTTGGGGGCAGGAGAGTCGGGATGGTGGGACAGGCCGGCCAGGGAAGCAGTCACGGAAGCGCCCACGGAAGCCGTGAGGGAAGCAAGGTCCGCCCGGGCCATCGGCGCGTGGCGCAATGGACCCGCGGCTATAGCCGCCTGCCGGGCATTCCCGACGAGTATATTGGCCAGGACGGCGCGCCGCGTGAGGTCTGGACCCGGTTTTTCGAGGCCTTTGCCGACCTGACGCCGGGCGATATCGAGCGCCGCTTCGGGTCTGCCGACCGGCATCTGCGGGAAGCCGGCGTGACCTATCGCGCGCCCGGCGAAACCGCCGAACGGCTATGGCCGCTGAGCCATTTGCCGCTCCTGATCGGCGAGGCCGAATGGCAACAATTGACAGCCGGTATCGTGCAACGCGCTGAATTGCTGGAACTGGTCCTGAGCGACATCTATGGCGAGGGCCGATTGGTGGCCGAGGGAGCGATCCCCGCGGCCGCCATTGCCGGCAGCACGGAATATCTGCGCGCCGTGTGCGGCATCAAGCCGCCGGGCGGTCGATACCTCAACACGTATGCCGCCGACGTCGGCCGTGGACCCGATGGACGCTGGTGGGTGCTGGGCGACCGCACCCAGGCACCATCCGGCGCCGGCTACGCGCTGGAAAACCGGCTGGTGCTGTCGCGCGCCTTCACCACGCTCTACAAATCGATGAACGTCGAACGCGTGGCGCCGTTCTTCGAGGCGTTCCGCGATGCCTTGCGCGCCAGTGCCGATCGCGACGAGCCACGGATCGGGCTGCTGACGCCGGGCGCGTTCAGCGAAACCTATTTCGAGCACGCCACGCTGGCGCGTTATCTCGGCTTCCTGCTGGTCGAGGGCGACGATCTCGCTGTCAGTGGCGATCGCATTCATATCCGTACTGTTGCCGGCTTGAAGCGGCTCGATGTGCTGCTGCGCCGGGTCGATTCCAATTCGCTCGATCCCCTGGAACTCGACGCCTCGTCGCAGCTCGGCGTGCCCGGCCTGATCGATGTGCTGCGCAAGAACGGCGTCGTGGTCGCCAACATGCCGGGCTCCGGCGTGATGGAGGCCCGCGCGCTGCTCGGCTTCCTGCCCAGCCTGAGCCGGCGTTTCTTCGGCGAAGATTTGAAGATGCCGCACATCGCGACCTGGTGGTGCGGCCAGAAATCCGCGCGCGAGGAAGTGTTGTCGCGGCTCGATGAGGTGGCGATCGAGGGCGCCTATAGCCGGGGCGTTCCGGGTTTTCCGGGCAATGGGCCGGTGCTCGGAAGCGAGCTGTCGGCCAGCGAGCGCGAACGGCTCAGGACGGCGATCAGCGATCGCGGCATCGACTATGTCGGCCAGGAACTGGTGCGGCTGTCGACCACGCCGGTGTGGGATCAGGGGCGGATCACGCCGCGCCCGTTCGTGCTGCGGGTTTTCGCCGCCGCCACCCCCGGTGGATGGACCATCATGCCCGGCGGGTTTTGCCGGATCGCCGATCAGCTCGATGCCCGCGCCGTTTCGATGGGCGATGGCGCGCGGGCGGCGGACGTCTGGGTGGTCTCCGACAAGGCGGTCTCGACCGCGACCCTGCTGCCGGCGTCCGACACGGTGCGGATCAGGCGCATCGCCGGCTGGGTGCCGAGCCGGGCCGCCGATAATCTGTTCTGGCTCGGCCGCTATCTGGAGCGCGCCGAGGCGACGTTGCGGCTGATACGGGCGCTCGGAACCCAGCGCGATCCAGGCAAGGGACCCTCAACGGCGCTTCCCTCGTTGGAGCGCATCCAGCGGCTTCTGGTGACATGGGGTGCGACGTCGCAGGTGGCGCGGGCGCAGCCGGCCAGGATCGCCGCCGAAGCGTTGCAAAGCGCGGAAAAATTTGGCTCGGCGTTGTCGTTGCTGCGCTCGGCGCAGCGCACCGCGACATCGCTGCGCGAACGGCTGTCGCCGGACGCCTGGCAGGTCATCACCGAGATGACCGAGCGCCTCGCCACGGAAGTCGATGATGACGACGGCGTTGTCAGCGCCGCCGAACTGACGCTGCAGGAGCTGGCGAGTTTCGCCGGGCTCGCGCAAGAGAACATGAACCGCGCCGCCGGCTGGCGCTTTCTTGAAATGGGCCGCCGTGCCGAGCGCGCCATCAACACCATGCGCTTTGCCCGCCAGTTCGCCTATGACGAAGCCGATGGCGAGGACCTCGATGTCCTGCTGACGCTGGTGGATTGCCAGATCACCTATCGCTCGCGCTATCTGGTCGGGCCGTTGCTGGCGCCGGTGCGCGATCTCGTGGTGCTGGATCCCTATAATCCCAGATCAGTGGCGTTTCAGGTTTTTGCGCTGAACGATCACATTGCGAGCCTTCCGACCCTGAAAGAGGGCGGATTGATCGAGCGGCCCCGTCGTCTCGCGGTCGGCCTGCAGGCGACACTGACCACGACGGAAGCCGCAGAGCTCGATACCAAATCGCTGTTTGCGCTGGAGCAGGAACTGCTCACCCTCGCCGATGCCATCGGATCGCATTACTTTCCGCATGGGCCCAATGCCAGCCGGCCTGAAAAGCTGACGGGCCTCGCGTGATCTACGACATCCGTCACGTCACCACCTATTCTTACGAAAGCCCGGTCAGTTTCGCCCGCTGCGCGCTGCGGCTGGAGCCCCGAAGCGGCGACGGTCAGGAATTGGTCTCGCATACCGTCGACATCAAGCCGCGGCCGGCGGATCGCACGGTCCGGCGCGATTTTTTCGGCACCCTTACCGAGAGCGTGCTGATCGAAGCCCCGCATCGCAACCTTCGCATCGATTCGCGCTCGCGGGTGTCGGTTTTCCGCCACGCGCCGGGACGCGCCGCGCCAAGTCCGGCCTGGGAGAGCGTCCGCGATATCGCGTTCGAGGCCACCAGTCTCGGGCCCTCGTCGCCGATCGGCTATGTTTTTGCGAGTCCGTTGGTGCCGGTGCAAGGCCCGGTCACCGAATATGCATCGGCAAGCTTTCCTCCGGCCGCTGGGATAATTGCCGGTGCGGTCGATTTGATGCACCGGATCCGCACCGAGTTCAGCTACGATCCGAAGGCGACCGTGATCTCGACGCCACTTGGGCAAGTGTTCGAACAACGCCGCGGCGTCTGCCAGGACTTCGCCCATGTGATGATCGCCGGCCTGCGCGGCCTTGGACTGCCGGCGGCCTATGTCAGCGGCTATCTGCGCACCATTCCGCCGCCGGGCAAACCGCGGCTGCAGGGGGCTGACGCGACCCATGCATGGATTTCGCTGTGGTGCGGCGCCGAGATCGGCTGGGTCGGTTTCGATCCGACCAATGACATTCTAGTGGAGAACGATCACATCGTGCTGGCGATGGGACGGGATTTCTCCGACGTCTCGCCGGTCGACGGCATCATCGTGGGCTCGCGCAAGCAAAAGCTCGCGGTGGCGGTCGATGTGCTGCTGGTCGAATGACAAGCCATCCGTCGTCGCGCAATCCGTCCCTGAATTTCTACGATGTCATTGTGCTCGGAGCGGGTGCGGCGGGCCTGATGTGCGCCAGCGTCGCCGGCCAGCGCGGGCGCTCGGTGCTGCTGCTGGAGCAGGCAAGGCAGCCGGCTGAGAAAATTCGTATTTCCGGCGGCGGGCGCTGCAATTTTACCAACCTGCACACCAGCCCTGCGAATTTCCTGTCGGACAATCCGCGTTTTTGCACCTCCGCGCTAAGTGGCTACACCCAGCGCGACTTCATGGCGCTGGTCGACAGCTACAACATTGCCCATCACGAAAAGACGAAAGGCCAGTTGTTCTGCGACGGCTCCTCGCGGCAGATCGTCGACATGCTGCTGGCGGAATGCCGCAAGGCGAATGCGCAACTGCGCGTGGGTATACGAATATCCGCGGTGTCGAAGAGCGAAGGCGGCTTTGTCGTGGTCACCGATCAAAGCGAGTTTCGCGGCCGATCATTGGTGATTGCAACCGGAGGACCGTCGATTCCCAAGATGGGATCAAGCGGTTTTGGATACAAGATTGCGGAGCAATTCGGCCTGAAGATCGTGCCGCCGCGGGCCGCGCTGGTGCCGCTGACATTCGATGCCGCGTTGCTGGCGCAGTTCGGCGATTTGTCCGGCGTTTCGGTCGATGCCGTCGTCAGTTGCGGCAAAACAAGCTTCGACGAGGCGCTGCTGTTCACCCATCGCGGGCTGAGCGGCCCGGCCATCCTGCAGATATCGTCGTATTGGCGCGAGGGTCACGACATCGTCATCGACATGGCGCCGCGGATCGATGTGCTGGCCACCCTGAAGAAATTGCGCCACGATCATCCCAGGCAGGAAATGGCGACCGCGCTGGTGGATATTCTGCCGAAGCGGCTGGCGCGCAAGATTGCGGATGCGACCTCAGATCCGGAACGTATCGCCGACTTCTCCGATAAGTTGCTGATGAAGGTCGCCGCGGACGTGAAGCAATGGCGCGTCAAGCCGAACGGAACCGAGGGCTATCGCACCGCGGAGGTGACGCTGGGCGGCGTCGATACGTCAGGGCTTTCCTCGAAAACCTTCGAAGCCAAATCCGTGGCCGGGCTCTATTTCATCGGCGAGGTCGTCGATGTCACCGGCCATCTCGGCGGCTTCAACTTTCAATGGGCCTGGTCGTCGGGATACGCCGCCGGCCGGCACCTTTAGGGCGTTTTCCAGCGACGAAGGTATTTTCCGGCGAAAATCCGGCCCGGCATCCAATGTGGGGCAGAGCCTTTACGGTTGATCTCCGAAGCGGTCCCGGGCAGGGATGAGACATGCTGACGCAACCATTCGGTACCCTGCGGGTTGGCATGGTCGCCAGCCGGCATCGCTGCCACAATGTTGAGGAATTTATAGCTCAATTTGGGCAGGCGTGCTTAACCTTGGTTTGCCGGACGCCACAGAGGAAACCCGCAGAGGAAACTCAATGAGAGCTGAGGGTATTGAGACCGTCCGGCGTATTCTGTGCGTTTTTCCGCGCTACACGCCCTCGTTCGGCACGTTCGAATATTCCTATCCGCTGACCGACGGCGTCCAGGCCTTCATGCCGCCGCAGGGACTGCTGTTGATTGCGGCTTATTTGCCCGCGAATTGGCCGGTCCGCTTCATCGACGAAAACATCCGCGCCGCTACTGCAGAAGACTTCAAATGGGCGGAGGCGGTATTCGTCAGCGGCATGCATATCCAGCGTCAGCAGATGAACGATATCTGCCGGCGGGCCCACGCCTTCGATCTGGCGGTCGCGATCGGCGGACCTTCGGTCAGCGCCTGTCCGGAATATTATCCGTCGTTCGACTATCTTCATATCGGCGAAATGGGCGATGCGACCAATGAGCTGATCGCGCGGGTCGCCCGCGATCCATCGCGCCCCGAGCAACAGGTGGTGCTGAAGACCGCCGACCGCCTCGAGATGACCAAATTTCCGATTCCGGCCTATGAACTCGCGGACATCAAGCGGTATTTTCTCGGCAGCATCCAGTATTCGAGCGGCTGCCCGTATCAGTGCGAATTCTGCGATATCCCGGGACTTTACGGCCGCAATCCGCGTCTCAAGACACCGCAGCAGATCACCGCCGAACTCGACCGGCTGCTGGAATGCGGCGTCGTGGGTTCGGTCTATTTCGTCGATGACAACTTCATCGGCAACCGAAAGGCCGCGCTGGACCTGTTGCCGCATTTGATCGAATGGCAAAAGAAGACCGGCTATGTCCTGCGCTTGTCATGCGAGGCGACGTTGAACATCGCCAAGCGGCCGGAAATCCTGTCGGGCATGCGCGAAGCGTTTTTCGGGACGATTTTCTGCGGCATTGAGACGCCGGATCCGGTGGCGCTCAAGGCGATGCACAAGGATCACAACATGATGGTTCCCATCATGGAGGCGATCAAGACGCTCAACAATTACGGCATGGAGGTGGTGTCCGGCATCATCCTCGGCCTCGATACCGACAAGCCCGAGACCGGGCAGCATTTGCTCGAATTCATCGATGCATCGCAGATACCGCTCTTGACCATCAATCTGCTCCAGGCGTTGCCGCAGACGCCGCTGTGGGACCGGCTGAAACGCGAAAACCGGCTGATCGAGGACGAAGGCCGCGATTCCAACGTCGATTTCCGGCTGCCCTACGAAGACGTCGTGAGGATGTGGCGCGCCTGCATGAAGGACGCCTATCAGCCCGGCAAGCTGCTGGAGCGCTACGAGTACCAGATTCGCGAAACCTATCCGCATCGCATCACCCCGCCGCCTTCGCGCGAGCAGAGGTCATGGCGGAATATCAAGCTCGGTCTGACCCTGCTTCGCAACATCTTCTGGAAGGTCGGGGTCCTCGGCGACTACAAGCGCGAATTCTGGAAATTCGCTCTTCGGCGTCTGGCCCGCGGCGAGATCGAACATCTGATCGGTTCGATTCTAGTGGCTCACCATTTGATCCTGTACGCGCGCGACGCTTCGGTCGGGCAGCAGAACGCGTCGAACTACTCGGTGCGGCTGCGCGGGGCGGCTGTTCCGGCCGAGTAAACCCCCCTTTGAAAAACACTCGGCGATGGGCCCGTTTGCCAGGCGGTCTGCGGCGTTTGACCCTTGGCGCGGGCAGGGCAAACCCGGTTGGCCAATCGGAGATTTGAGGCCTCTCGTCGCCGCCGGCGCGGCGTTTTTGGGCTGTGGGGCGCGCTTGCGAGACGCGGTGGAGACCTGCTACACCAGCGCGCGGAAAATTTCTGCATGTTTTCAAGAGCCGCACCGATCAGGCGTGGCCAATTCAGCCTCATTCGCGCCCGGGAATTTGCGTTATACATTGAGCCGCAGCGAGAATTGGACAGGGCATGCTTGAAAAGAACCGCGACAGTGAGGTCCATGTCGAGAAGGTCGAGACACGGGCGACGGCGAGCATCGCCTTTGGGCTGGAGCGCATCGGGCTGATCGCGGTCAAGGCGCCGATCCTGTCCTGCATCATTCTGGTCGCGCTCATCATCGGCGCGGTGTTCGGTATCGAGCGCATCAAGATCGACGATTCCCTCAGTCAGCTGTTCCGCTCCAATTCGAAGGAATACCAGCAATACGAAGCGGAAACCAAACGCTTCCCGGCAACCGAATTCGACGTGCTGGTGGTGGTCGAAGGCAAGACGCTGCTCGCGCGCGAAAATCTGGAGAAACTGCGTGATCTCGTCACCGATCTGCAACTCGTCGACGGCGCGCGCGGGCTGATTTCGCTGTTCTCGGCACGCCAGGCCCCCGCGCCCGGCAAGCTGCCGGCGGCGCTGTTCCCGTCGGAACTGCCGCAAGGCGCGGACTACGACAAATTCATCGAGACCGTCAAAGCCAACGAGATCATCCGCGGCAAGTTGCTGTCCGAGGACGGCACGCTGGCGCTGATCGTGCTGTCGCTCGAGCCCGATGTCGTCGCCAGCAGCAAGCTCGGCGTAACGGTTGGCGCCATCCGCAAATTGATGGCGGATGATCTCGCCGACAGCGGACTCAAAGCCGAGCTATCGGGCGTTCCGGTGATGCAACTCGAAATCCGCAACGCGGTCGAGCGCGACGGGTTGACCTATAACATCCTTGGTATTCTGGCCGGCTGTATCATCGCAATCATCTTTTTCCGCAAATGGTCGTTCATGGTCGTCGCCGCGTTCCCGCCGATGATCGCGATCCTGCTGGCGCTTGGCGTGCTCGGCTGGGCCAATTTCAGCCTCAACATGTTCTTGAACGTGATGACGCCGCTGATCATGGTGATCAGCTTCTCGGACTCGATGCAGCTGACCTTCGCGGCACGCGACCGGCTGATCGCGGGCCAGGACAAATACACCGCGTTCAGGAACGCCGTGCTGGTGGTCGGTCCGGCCTGCGTGCTCACCCACGGCACCGCCGGCATCTCGTTCATTGCCCTGCAATTCTCTGATTCCGACCTGATCCGCAAATTCGGCGAGGCCGGACTTGCCGCCACCATGATCGCGCTGGTCGCGGTACTCTCGCTGGTGCCAGTGTTCGGGGTGCTGCTGGTACGCAACGAAAAAGTTTTCGCGGTGAAATTCCAGAGCGCCGACGCCGGGGTCCAGGCGTTGCGCAATTTTTGCTACTGGATCGCGGTGCGCATGGTCAGCCGTCCCGGCCTGTTCAGCCTGATCGCGGTCATCTTTGTCGGCGGCCTGGCCCTGATCTACTCCCATCTGGAGCCGCGTTACCGACTCGCCGATCAGGTGCCCGACAAGCAGCAGGCGGTGGCGGCGAGCGGTCGCCTCGATGCCAAGCTCACCGGCGCCAATCCGATCGATGTTCTGATCGAATTCCCCAAAGGCGCTTCGCTCTATGCGCCGGAGACGTTGCAGACGATTGCCGACGTGCACGCGATGGTCGAGACCCAGGCCGGTGTCGGCAACGTCTGGTCGCTGGAGACGTTGCGCCGCTGGCTCGCTGAAAAAGCCGGCAGTTCCGATGTCGCGACGCTGAAGGAGTATGTCAGCCTGATTCCGGAACATCTGGTCCGGCGCTTCATCGCGGCCGATCAGGACGCAGTGGTGGTCTCGGGGCGGGTGCCGGACCTTGATTCGAGCCGGATCCTGCCGGTGGTCGACAAGCTCGATGCAGCGCTGAACGCGGTCCGCGCCAAGCATCCGGGTTACGAGATTGCCGTCACTGGTCTTTCGGCGATTGCCGCGCGCAACAGCGCCAACATGATCGAAAAGCTCAATCGCGGGCTGACCATCGAGTTTGCACTGGTGGCGATCTTCATCGGACTGGCATTCCGCTCGGTGGTTGTGATGTTGTCGTGCATCCTGCCGGGTATCTTCCCGGTGGTGTTGTCGGGCACGGTGCTGTGGTTGCTCGGGGAGGGGCTGCAGTTTGCCAGCGTCGTGGCCCTCACGGTGTCGTTTGGATTGGGACTGAGTGCGACGATTCACTTCCTCAACCGGCTGCGGCTCGAGAGCACGCCGGGCGTCAGTCCGGAACTGGCGGTGGAGCGCGCCACCGTGCTGGTCGGCCCCGCGCTGATCCTGACCACGGTGGTGCTGGCCTGCGGTCTGGTGGTGACGGTGTTTTCCGACCTGCCGTCGCTGCGGCTGTTCGGCTGGCTCAGCGCCTTCGCGATGGTCGCGGCCCTGGTCGCGGATCTCTTTATCCTGCGGCCGACCGCGATGTTCCTGATCAACCTGTCAAACCGGATTCGCGGCGTCGCAGGTCACGCGAAGCCGGCGGAACAAACCGAAGCAGGCCGGTGAGGCCGTAGCGTTTAGCTTTTCACCATCGTGATCGAGACATCCCGGATATCTCCCTTGGAGCTGATCTGCACGGTCTGCTTGTTGCCGTTGGTCCGCAAGGTCAGGTGAGCGGAAAACCCCACCGCCTCGACGGCGACATTGATCTGGCCGCCGCCGGCCGTGCCCTGCAGATTGCCGACGATATTCCGGCTCGTTTCGCTCCAACTGCCGGAAATGTTGTTGCCATCGCTGGTCACATTGCTGCTCAGATCGAATTTGTAGCTGTCGCTGGCGCAACGCAGCGTTTGCTGCAGCGCCCGGCCGGTACCGTCGACTGCGTAGGTGGCGCGGCACCGGATGCGCTCGCTCGATCCGTCCGACAGCGAAACCTTTCCGTTGCCCGACCACACTCCGCTAAAGCCGGCAAACGGGCTCGACTGGGCGTGGCCCGCCGACACCGAAAACAACAGCACGGCGCCGACGCCGGCAGCCCTGATAGCGTGTCCAAACAACCTGGAATCAGACGGTTTCATATTGAGTTTCCCAATTCAAATTGACGATCTTGCAAAGATAGTCGCGCCACATCGAAAGTTTAGTGTCGCCGCAATGTGTTAGGTTCAAATGACAAACGACCGCTGCGCCACACGTTCGCGGCCGGCGACGCTGTTGGGTCCGATATCCGTCAAATCAACGGCGCGCACCGCGGATTGGTTCGGGCGAAATCAAAAAAAGCGTCGGATGTCGACAGATTTCTTGATCCGCGATGATCGGTCGCAGTTGCGCGCGCGCGATCGCAGCAAAAAACCCGTCACAAATTTACGTTTTAATATCAAAAGGTTATCGATGCAGTTGAGTCGCCGCATCGGACCGGCTATGCGGAACAGGGCCGACGCAAATTTGGCCGCATTTGCCAGCGCTTTTGGATTGGCTCGCCACTTTCGTTTTGTGGCGGG
>Ga0209006_10006004_pt1 | contig 11026 bp, 11 predicted proteins | sample JacPin_JW_Ref_O2_FD_188567 | JGI IMG/M metagenome (GOLD analysis project Ga0209006, IMG submission 188567) | Forest soil microbial communities from Algoma, Ontario, Canada - Jack Pine, Ontario site 1_JW_Ref_O2 (SPAdes) (version 2) | ecosystem: Environmental > Terrestrial > Soil > Boreal... | reverse complement strand
AGCCTCTGTTTGCGATTCCCACCACTGCGGGAACGGGAAGTGAAACCACCGGCGTCAGCATTTTCGACCTGATTCGCATGCACGCGAAAACCGGCATCGCAAGCCGGCGGCTAAAACCGACTTTGGGACTGCTGGATCCGGAAAACACGCGCAGCATGCCTTCGCAGGTAGCGGCTTCGAGCGGGCTAGATATTCTCAGCCACGCGATTGAATCCTACACCGCGCTGCCGTACACCGGCCGGCCGTATCCGGAGCGTCCGCTGGTGCGCCCGGCATATCAAGGATCGAATCCGATCAGCGACGTTTGGTCTTTGCAAGCCCTGCGGATGGTGGCGCGGTACATCGTTCGCGCCGTGGAAGATCCAGCGGACGATGAAGCGCGCGCCAATATGCTGCTGGCGTCTTCCTACGCGGGCATGGGATTTGGAAACGCGGGCGTTCATCTGCCGCACGGAATGTCGTATCCGGTGTCGGGCAACGTGAAGAGCTATCGCGCGCCCGGTTATGTTTCGGATCATCCACTGGTGCCGCACGGCTTTTCCGTCATCTTAAACGCGCCGGCGGTTTTCCGTTTTACAGCTTCGTCCAGTCCGCAGCGGCATATGGAAGCGGCCCAGGCGTTGGGCGTAGATGTGGCGCGTTGCCACCAGGAAGATGCCGGGCGCATTTTGTCCGAGCGCATCACCTGGTTTATGCAGCGCCTGAAGACGCCCAACGGGCTGCGCGAGATCGGCTACACATCGTCCGATATTCCGAAACTGGTGGAAGGAACGCTGCCGCAGCATCGGGTGACCAAGCTCTCGCCGCGCCCGGCGGGGCCAGAGGAATTAAGTACGTTATTTGAAGACGCAATGACCGCCTGGTAAAGGACAATGACCCATTCGCGCCGCGCATTTCTGAAAACAACCGCCATCGGACTAACTGGCGCTACGCTCGCCCAATCCGGCGTCCCAACGCTTGGCCTGATCTTTCCGGTAGCGCGCCCCGTCCCTCCAGAAGGGCTCGCCATGTATCCGACGGGCGTAAAGTTTATCGTTGCGGATGTCGGCTTGAAGACCATGACGCCCGAGGGCTACGACGCGGTGCTCGATCGCATCGGGCCGGCCGGCGAGAAACTCGCGGCGCAAGGCGCGAACGCGGTAGTGCTGATGGGAACGTCGCTGAGTTTTTATAAAGGCGCGGCGTTCAATCAACGCTTGACCGAAATACTCAAGAAAGCGACCGGTTTGCCCGTAACCACCATGAGCACCGGCGTTATCGAGGGGCTGAAGACGGTGGGAGCGAAGCAGGTTGTCGCGGCCACGGCGTACGACATGGAAGTGAACCGGCGGTTAGAGACATTTCTCAAAGAGTCGGGCTTCGAGGTGCTCGGAGTAAAAGGCTTGGGGATTGAAAAAGTGGAAGACGTGGATCGAGTGACACAGGACGGTCTGCTCAAATTTTGCGTGGGCGTGCGCGAAACGCAGCCGAAGGCCAACGCGATTCTAGTGTCCTGCGGCGGTCTTCGGACGCTGGAGATCCTGGCGCCATTGGAGGAACAAGGCCATATCCCCGCGGTTTCCAGCACGCCGCATGCGCTGCTGGCGGGCGTTCGGCTGCTGGGCTTAAGCGGACGCGCGCCAGGCTTTGGAACGCTGCTCTCAAATGCTTAGTAGTTCATGTAAAGGACGTTTCCGTCGGGATCTTTGAGCGTAGCGGCCGGCGACGGATAGCGCGCGTCGCGCACCAGCAGTTTCCAATCGGCCGCGTGTACCGGAGGAATCATGCGCGCGCCGCGCACTCGAGTGCCGGAGCCGATGTCCGACACAATCAGATCTTCAGCAGCGAGCGTTTCATAAGCTGTCAGCGCCGTAGTTCGCGAAATGCCGAACAGCTTGGCGGCGACGCGCGTGGAGGGCAATCGCGATCCAGCCGGAAGGCGCCCATCCTGGATCGCGCGCTCGAGCGCGGCACACAATTGCAAATAAAGCGGTTGATGGGAGGTGGGGTCCAGCAAGATGGGCGGCAGGCTGAATCGGCGGCGGCGCGTCATTTCGTTTCCCCTTGAAAGTGGTTTCCTTAAGTGGACCTTTTCATTTTCGCAAGTCTGAGCGACCCTGGTAGCGGAGGGTCACAATGATTTCAGGCGGCAACATTACAGTAATGGTTTCGAATATGGACGCTTCCGTCCGTTTTTACACCGAAGTCTTGGGCATGAAGCTGACCAATCGTTTCGGCGATCATTGGGCAACGGTGGACGCAGGCCGTGGACTCATCATCGGGCTGCATCCGGCGTCACCCAAATATCCGGCGCCGGGAACCAGGGGAGGCACACTCATCGGGCTGGAGATCGACGAGCCGATTCAACAGGTGGTAGATCGCCTGGGGGGCAAGGGCGTGCGCTTTCTGGGACCTATCATCAACGACGAGGGCGCGGGATCCTTCGTGGATCTGGAAGATCCGGATGGGAATTTCATTTACTTGTGGGAAGTGCACCGCGGCATGATGAAAGAAAACGCGTCGCAGTATTCACACGCTTGAACGCGGGAAACCTCCTGAACTTGCTAACATTGAACGGTTACAAATTCAGGAGGACAACCCAAGTGCGTTGGCCAGTTATTTTTCTTCTTTCGGTATCCGGAGCCTGGGCGCAAACCGGAGGCAGCAACCCGATGGTGGAAAGCTCCAAGGTTTTCTACACGAACGCGAAGCAGGACATCCTGCGCTCAGCGGAAAAAGTGCCGGAGGAAAAGTACGCGTTCAAGCCGGTCGATTCGGTGCGTTCCTACGGACAAGTGCTGGCGCACGTCGCGGATGGACAATACGAATTCTGCGGCGCGGCGGCGGGCAAACATGACGAAAAAGGGATTGAGCAGACCGCCAAAACCAAAGCTGATGTCGTGGCGGCGCTCAAGGCGGCCTTCGCTTATTGTGACGCCATATGGGCCGGAATGAGCGACGCTAAGGCGGCCGAAATGATACCGGCCTTCGGCGGGGCCAAGATCACGCGGCTCAGCATGCTGGATTTCAACGTGTCCCACACCATGGAGCACTACGGGAATCTGGTGACGTACATGCGAATCCAGGGGATCGTTCCCCCGAGCAGCGAACCCCAGCGTTAACGCAATCCGCCGGCGGCGGAAATAATTTGGCCCGTGATCCAGCCTGCATCATCGGAGGCCAGAAACGAAACTACGGTCGCGATGTCGCGCGGCTGTCCCACTCGACCCAGCGGCGTTCGTGGCACCAGCATATTCTTGAACTGATCCCAGTTGTCCATGGATTGAGCGCCTTCAGTTTCGACAGGGCCGGGCAACACCGCGTTCACCAAAATTTTCTTCGGGCCCAGCTCCGCGGCCAGACCTTTGGTAATGACATCCAGGGCGCCCTTGGTGGCGCTATAAACCACACTTCCCGGGGGCGGCGTCTGAGAGGCCATTGAGCCGATATTGATGATAGATCCTCCCCGGTCGCCGAACGCTCCGGCCGCCGCCTGCGTGGTGAACAGCAGCCCTTTCACGTTGAGGTTAAACATCCGATCGAAGTGCGCCTCGGTGACCTGCTCCAGCGGAAGAAAGTCATAGACGGCCGCGTTGTTGACCAGGATATCCACTCGCCCGAACTCGGAGACCGTGGTGTCGATCAGTTGTTTGGCCTCGCCCGGCTTGCTCACATCCGCGCGCACGGATTTAGCTTTGCCCCCGGCGGCCTTTATTTTCGCGACCACCGCGTCGGCCTGCTGGCCACTGGATGAGTAATTCACAATTACGGAAGCGCCGTCCTTCGCAAGCTCCTGCGCAATGGCGGCCCCAATTCCCTTCGACGCGCCGGTGACGACGGCCACCTTACCTGTAAGTCTTGCCATGCTCTGTCTCCCTTGGTATGCCGATCAAGATGCTTCGACAACAATCCATACGATGAGGCAGCCTTGGAATCGGATTCAGCGGAAGCGATTGCGGATGCTAGAATCACGGCTGGAAGCTAGTCTTAGCCGGTGCTGGGCCTGGTCTTCAAAACCAGTTGTGCGGCACTTTGTGTCGCGGGTGGGTTCGACTCCCACTAGCTTCCGCCAGAACACACAAAACGAGTCCTATACAATCGGTCTTATGTCTGATCTGCGGCGTTTTGGTGTGGCCATTGAGGGCGAACTTCTGGACCAGTTCGATGCATTGATGGAGAAAAAAGGCTACACCAACAGATCGGAGGCGTTTCGAGATCTGGCGCGAGCGGAGCTGGTTCGGGAGAGCGCGCAAAAACCCAACGCAATCGTAGTGGGGACGGTGACCATTGTTTACGACCACCATGTACGGCTGCTCAGCGAAAAGTTGACCGAACTGCAGCACCAACACCACAAATGCGTCGTATCCGCACTGCATGTCCACCTGGATCATGACCATTGCCTGGAGGTGATCGTACTGCGGGGCAAGGCCAAGGACGTACAGCAGATTGCCGATTCACTGATTGCGACCAAAGGTGTCACGCACGGCCGTTTGATCGTCGCGGTGGCGGATTCAGGCCACCATCATTAACCCGCTAGTGTCGATCGTGTCGATGCAAGTGCGGATGTGGATGGGGAGAATCATCGGCGTCATGGACGTGCTCATGAACCCGCACCAAGCCGGTGCGCTCCAGAAGCGCGACATCGTGCAGCACCTGGAGCGGCGTTCCCTCACCGGCAATTCGTCCGCCCTGGAACACGTAGCAGCGGTCCGCAATGTCTTCCAATGTATCCAGGTCGTGCGTGGCCGTGATAACGGTCTTGGCGCCGTTTTTCCAGGACCGCAGCAGAGCGATAATCTGGGCTTGGCTCAGTGGATCGAGAGCTGCGCTCGGCTCGTCCAGCAGGATCACCTCCGGATCGGTGACCAATACGGAAGCCAACGCAACGCGCTTCTTTTCTCCGCCTGAGAGCCGGTGCGGCGCGCGATCGCGCAGGTGGCTAATCCCCATGGAGCCGAGCGCCGCTTCCACTCGCTCCCGAATTTGTGCTTTCGGCCAGCGAAGCTGCAGCGGCCCAAAGGCAACTTCATCGAAGACGCTGGGATTGAACAACTGGACATCGGGGTTCTGGAAGACCAGTCCCACGCGCCGCCGGAAGCTAAAGAAGAACGCCTCATCTTGCAAATTTCGTTCAGTTACCGGTTGACCGAAGAACGAGATCTCGCCGCCATCCGGGAACGACAAGCCGGCGAGCAAACGCAGCAAGGTAGACTTGCCGGATCCGTTAGCTCCGAGCAACGCGACACGCTCGCCGGTCGCCACCTGCATCGACACGCCATTCAAAGCGGGTACCTGATGATAGCGGTAGGATACGTCGCGAATGCGGAAGGCGGCGCCGCTCATCGGCCGAACCACAATGCCGCGCACGCCGCGCTAGCGAAAGCAGCAAGCGCGACCCAGTCCTTCGATTCGAGAATTGGATCGTCCAGCAGACGAACATCGCCGCGGAAGCCTCGCGCTTGCATCGCCAAGTGTACTTCGCCGCTCAACTGAATACTTTTGCTAAGCAGTAGTCCGGCGCTGGCGGCCGCCAGACGGCGACGGTCCGATGGCTGCAGGATGCCGATCAGACGGGCCTCGCGCGCTTCGAACATTTCTTCGGCGGTTTGCACGAGCAGGAAAAGATAACGGTAGGTCATTCCTACGATCGCCACCAGCACGGCCGGGATACGAAACCAGCGCAGCGCTCGCAGCAGCTGCGCCCAAAGTGTACAAAGAACCAGGAGTGCGGCCAGTGTGGCGGCGGTTTCCGCGCGGAGAATCAGGAAAGCCGCGCTGCGAAGCCCTTGGTAGGATGCTGTCCAGTGCAGAACAGGAACCCGAAAAAGCACAGCTCCCGAGGTCAGGAAAATTGCCGGTATCGCAATCACGCCGGTAAACGCTAAGACAGCGACCCAAACCTTGATGGCCAGAATGCGAACGGGAATCCGGGAGGCCATGGCAAGAACAATGCACGCGGCTAGCAGCCCGGCCAGCACGGAAAGGCGATGTAAAGCCACGGCCGAAAATATCAGCAATACGATTCCGGCCAACTTTACGCGAGCATCCAGACGTTGCAGGAAGCCCGGCAATTTGGCCGTTTCTTCGGCGAACAGCGCCTGCCGCAGGACTTGCAACAAACCGCGAATGGTCTTTTCGACGAAGTTTTCGCGGCGACGGCGGCGATCCTTCCTGAACCACCACAGCAGTAAGGCGAGAAAGATAATGAGTCCGACGCCGACCATCGCGGACACCAAATATCCGAGCGATGCGCCCCGGATAAACGCTGGCGCGTAGCGCGGGAGGGGCGCGCTCCAGAAAGTGAAGAGCCGGGCCAAGCCGCGAGGGACCTGATGCCGTGCAAAATCCGCCGGGTTCCATTCACCCCAAGCAGTTCCTACGGCCAAAATACCTAAGGGCGTCAAAACCAACAGAATGCCTAGGGCCAGCCAAAGCTTCCAAGCTGCCGGCCAAAGCATGCGATCCGATTGCGGCGCGGCTGGGCTGTCGCGATCGGGAGCATCGGGCGCGGTAAGACAGAGCAACGACGGATCCATTTTTTGCAGCCAGGCCACGAGGCCGGACGAAATCACCAGTTCGGCGAGGCCCGCAAAGCTAAGGTGACCAATCAGCATGGCAGGAATGGAAATGCTCAGACCATACGGCGCATAAAGCGGCGCGCCGGAAGCATCATGGAACAAGAGAGGCTGAATTCCGAATTCAATCGCTGCGCAAAGGGCCGCGACATTGATCGCGGCATAACCGGCGATTCCGGCGGCCACTACTCGTCTTCGGGAGCCGATGGAGGCTCCGCGCGCCAATATGCGATACGCGCCATATGCCACCAGCGAGCCGACTATGGCCATGTTGAAACAGTTCGCGCCGATCGCAGTAATCCCGCCGTCGCCGAAGAAGACGGCCTGAATCACCAGGGCGACGGAAATCGCAACAATGGAGGCCCACGGCCCAAGCACGATACTCGCCACGCCCATACCTACGGCGTGTCCGGTAGTGCCGCCCGGCAAAGGCAGATTGAACATCATGATGACGAAAGCGAACGCGGCGAATACCGCCAGCAGCGGAATCATGCGCGTGTTCAGCGTTCGTTTCACGCGCTTGAGAGCCACAAACCAGAAGGGCGCGGCCGCGCCAAATAAACCTACGCAAGTGGATGGACTCAGGTAGCCATCGGGAATATGCATAAGCGAATCAGACTGAAAGCCGTGCTGCGTTGGCCGTCCCTCGGAAGGATAACACGATTGTGCGGTTCGTGCGAATGGCTTTGGCGATTCCGTCACGCGTGCAAATAGGCCAAGACCGCCCGGACGGCTTCTTCCCTTGCGGCGGCCAACGACAAGCGGGGCGGCCGGCGGAGCACGGCGCCGTGGGAAAGAGCTTCCACCATGTTGGTGACGATGAACACGACCAGATCGATGTCGCGGCGTGTCTTGAACTCGCGCATTCTGGATGCGATGGCCAGCCGGAAGGCGCCGTGCAGGCGGACCGCGAAGTCCCGTTTACCGCCCGCTCGGTGTGGAACTTCGGTCAACAGAAGTTCATAGAGTTCGGGGTCGCCTGCATGGCTGTCGATCATCGCTTGCACCATGGCGCGAACCAGCTCATCGAGCGATCCGGCGGCATGTTCGATCAGCTTGATCCCCACCATACGGTCAATTTCTTCCAGATGGCGATTATGCAAAGCGACGAAGATGGCGCGTTTGTCTGGGAAGTACTGATAAACGGAGCCGATGCTGACTCCCGCTACCTCGGCGATATGGTTGGTGGTGACGGCGTCAACACCTTCGCGCTTCAAGATTCTCACCACGGCATCGAGTACGGCTTCGACAGTCTCGCGTGCGCGGCGTTGTTTTGGCTGGCGCCGGGCGGAGGCTTTTCTGGGCTTGGATTTCATGAGAACGAGGATAGACCAAATGTGAGCAAATCTCTATGATGAGAGCATATCTCCTTGGAATCATTCTGGAAGCCACGCCCGGGTAAAGCGAGTAGACGGATACTCCGCCAAATGTGACTCTAGAGTTGGTTCATGAGCAAATGTCCATATTGCTAGGAGGAGATGGCATGGTTTATCTTGTTACCGGCGCGACCGGAAACGTCGGATCGCTCGTCACCGAAGCCCTAATCAAGCGCGGTGATCGGCCGAGGGTGTTGGTACGCAATGCCGAGAAGGCGCGAGCGCGCTACGGAGATCGCGTGGATGTCTTCACCGGCGATCTCGCCGACACGGCCTCAATAAAGCCGGCGCTGACGGGCGTTCACGCGCTCCTGCTCATCAATTCGGGTCACGATCTCGCGTCGCGCGATGCAGCGACGGCGAAAGCCGCAAAGGCCGAGGGTCTTGAGCTTCTTGTGAAACTTTCGTCCTACGACGCTGGGGAAAACGTCGGCACCGGCGTGTGGCACGCAGCCGGCGAATCCATGATTCGCGCCACCGGGATTGCGTTTACTTTCGTGCAGCCGTCGGGGTTTATGTCGAATGCTCTTTTTTGGGCGGGATCGATCAAGAACGAAGGCATTGTGGCCGCATGTACTGGCGCCGGCAAGATCCCTTTCATTCATTCCCAAGACATCGCCGACGTGGTCACCAATGCGCTGACGACCCGGGAGTACCAGGGGCAATCACTGCCGATCACCGGGCCAGAGGCGCTGAGCTACGCCGAGATGACGGAGAAGATCAGTGCTGCGATCGGAAGGTCGCTCGAGTTCCAACCGATTTCGGAGGAACAGGTGCGCCGTCGAATGATGGAGAGCGGCGAGCCGGAGGTAGAGGTCGCCGCGCATCTTTCAATTTATCGCGCGATTCGGGATGGGCGTCTGGCGAAAGTCACCGACACCGTGGAGCGCGTCCTGGGTCGAAAGCCGATCCGTTTCGATAAATGGGTGCAGGAAAACGTGGTGGCGTTCCAGTAAAATGCCGGGCCCTCACGGCACCATCTGATACAACACCGTCTGCGCAGTTACGTCTCCTCTATTTGTTTCCGTCATACGAACCTCCGCAAGGCTGGAGAGGATGCGGCTGAAGCTCGCGATATTTCCTGAAAAGAATGCCGGTGCGCCGGAGGACGGGAAATCAAGCCCGGTCGTCACGCGCTGGTAGTTGGATCGTTCGCGCGCCAGTCGAAATCCAGCGGCGTAGTCAACGGCGCCCAGTTGCGGACTTGTCCCGACCCGATCCAATACGGAACCCAGAAGACGCGAGTTATTACTGAGGAATAAAAAGCGTCCGATATTCGCGAACATCAGCGTTCCGGGGCCATCCAGGCGATCCATCGGATGACGTCCGGTTGCGTCGCTTACCCATCCAATGCCAAGTTGAGACGTGCTCCATAGCTTTCCGGCAGCCGAGCTCAGAGACGTTCTGACAAAATCCCGATCCCAATCCTGGGCGCCCTCCAGAACGATCACCGAAGGCATCTGTACGAAAGTTCCAGCGACCTCTGAACTCGATTGCGCCAGCAGGAGAGAATGCACGCCGGACTTTTCGACCATGGCACGCACAGCGGCCACGGAATCGGAAATACCTGCGTCGGATGGCAGCGGTTGCTCGTCGATGCGCGTCTCCAGATCGCCTTCGCTACCGGCGTTGTTGTCGGGCGAGACCGCCGGAGGAGCATAGCGCTCGTCGCGGCCGCCTTGCGGTTGGGGTGCAATCAGTTTTTGCACAATCAGAGCGGCTGCATCGCCAGCATCGCTGACGCCCATCGCTTTGTACATGCCTACATCCGGAGGAACCAACGCCAACAGATTGGAGACCGTCGCGGACGCGGCATTCGTGGTTGGTGCATCGGGCGCACGAAGAAATACTCTGGTTTCCACGATGTTGCCATTCGTTCGCCGGACATCGGCGACGCCGGCCCAATACTGGCGGACCACCGACGCGTTGTGCTGGACCCAGTAAGATCGAAAATAAACGCTCTGTACCAGGGATTCCAGGTTCATCACCAACCGCCGTTCGCCGGGAGTGGCGGCCGCGGCCGTGGCATCGCGATACCAGCGGTCCGACGCGATGCTCGGGCTTCCGCCGCCCGCCATCAACTGCAGGGCCTGTGCCACGAGGCCATCTCGCGTGGCCAGCAGCAGGTAGCCTTTGTTGAACGCGAAGGCGACGGTTCGCTTGGATGCCGGATCCGTGCGCAAATAGAAAGATACGCCGCCAGCCTCGCGCTGCTGGAATTTATCGCGCACGGCCCACAGTTGGCTCTTCATGAAATCGCTGTCGCCTATGTGAGTGATGTAGAGAAACTCGACGCCGCGAATGCCGTAGAGCGCCAGGGCGGAGTCCGTTCCCGCGATGCCGATTACGCTCTTGAGATCCGGTAGGAATCCCGCCGCCTCGCCGTACTGGGAGTAAACTTCCTGAAGCTTGCCGAAAAGATTGGAGCGGGAGAACACGGAATAGTTCGCGCTGCGCAGCCAATCGGCCTTGACCTGGGATGCATCCCAATCGCGCAGCAGGCCGCCGAAATTCGGAGCTTCCAGATAGAGCAGCGCGCCGCCGGGCATCAGCGTGGCCAATTGGGGCGCGGGAGTTGTGGTTTGCAGATAAACATATCCGGCTCCTGCCAAGAGCAGCGCCGCGAATAACAGCACTTTTTTCATTGCGCACTCCTTGGAATTCGCGCGCGCACCACTTGATCCTGCTCGATCACGTTCTTAATTACGGGCTGGCGCGCTGCGTTAGTTGCGCGTCGATCCTGTTCGGCAATAATAGCGTTCAATCTTGCGGTGAGGGGGTCGCGCTGGCCGGGCGGGCTCAGTTCGATGGCGGTACGCAGGTAGCTTTGCGCGGTGGTCAAATCGTCCAGGCGCTCAGCGGCGTCGGCCAGCGAATCCGCTATCGATCCTCGCATTTGCTGGTCGAGCTGCGCAAGCGCCAGCGACAAGTTATCGCGGCGTAGCGCGATGGCGGCCTGCAGCGCGCCGAGGATAATGCGCTGATCCGTGGGAGCAATCGCCAGCGCCTCCCGCAACAGGCGGAGTTTAACTTCGGGATCGGCAACAGTGCGCGCTGCATCGATACGCGCTTCCACTTGATGCGGCTTCACGGCGG
>Ga0209006_10006003_pt1 | contig 11026 bp, 10 predicted proteins | sample JacPin_JW_Ref_O2_FD_188567 | JGI IMG/M metagenome (GOLD analysis project Ga0209006, IMG submission 188567) | Forest soil microbial communities from Algoma, Ontario, Canada - Jack Pine, Ontario site 1_JW_Ref_O2 (SPAdes) (version 2) | ecosystem: Environmental > Terrestrial > Soil > Boreal... | reverse complement strand
CAAACGGTCCGTCTCGCTGGAAATCTGGTGCGCCCGCATCACGAACAGCACCTGGCCCACTATCTCGCCTGCGGTGAGATTTCGCTCCAGTCCCATTAGCGCGGTCAGGCAGAACTGGCAGTTGACAGGGCATCCCACCTGGCTTGAGATGCAAACGGTGTCGCGACCTTGCTCCGGCATCAGGACCGTCTCTACCGTCCGGTGGTCCTCCAGTTCCAATAAATAGCGCCGCGTACCGTCGGTACTCTTGTATTCCGCTGAAGGAACCGGCAGGCCTAGCGCGAGCCTGGTAGCCAATTCTTTCCTAAGAGTTACAGGTAGGTTCGTGATTTGCACGAGATCCGCTACCCTTTGCCGGTACACCGCGTCGTATACCTGGCGGGCCCGAAACGCGGGCTGTTCTGGTCCCAGAAAAGCTTGTAGATCCGGAAGTTCAAGGCCTACAATAGCTTGCGCCATATCTTCAGTATAGTGGACGCTGGAGTATAGCACCATATTCGAGCCCGGAAGCGCTGAAATCCGAGATAAAATAAGAGTAGACAAAATGGCAGACGCAGTTCAAACTCTCCGCGATATTGAGGTTGCAACCCTGAAGAATGGCGTCAGGGTAATCAGTGAGGAGATGGGCCACGTTCGTTCAGTCTCCCTCGGCGTCTGGATTCGGACCGGCTCTCGCCGCGAAACCTCGGTTGAAAACGGGATCTCGCACTTCATCGAGCACATGCTCTTCAAGGGCACCAAGAACCGCTCGGCGGAAGAAATCGCGCGCTCGGTGGATTCCATCGGCGGCGGCCTGGACGCCTTCACCGCCAAAGAGATGGTGAGTTACAACACCAAGGTGCTGGACGAGCACCTGCCCATCGCGTTCGACGTCCTGGCGGACATGGTTCGCAATCCGCTATTCCGCGAAGAAGACATTGAAAAGGAAAAGGGCGTCATCCTGGAAGAGTTGAAGATGGACGTGGATAACCCCGAATATCTTCTGCACGATATCTTCTCCAGTAATTTCTGGAAAGACCATCCGCTCGGCAAGCCCATCATCGGCAGCAAAGACACTATTCGCGGATTCGATCGCGGGATGATCGATTCGTACTTTCAGCGCTACTACTCGCCGTCTAACATCCTGATAACTGCGGCCGGCAATTTGAATCACGCGCAATTGGTGGAGCTGGCGCGCGAGCACTTTGAGGATTTGCGGGTGAACGGTGAACTGGCTCCCGAGGTGGCGCCGGTGCCGCACGCGCGCCTGGTCTTTCGCAACAAGACTTCGCTGGAGCAAACCCATCTCTACATGGGCGTGCCCGCTTATCCTTTTCCACACCAGCTGCGCTTCGCCTGCTGGACGCTGAACACCATCCTGGGCGGCGGGATGAGCTCGCGCCTGTTCCAGAACATTCGTGAAAAGCAGGGATTAGCCTACGCCGTGTACTCCGAGCTGGCGATGTATCGCGACACCGGCTATATGGCGATCTACGCCGGCACCGCTGTGGAAACCGCGGGCAAAGTGATCGATTCCATCGTTAAGGAGTTCCGCGAGCTCAAGGAAAATCTCGTCCCGGCCGAGGAGTTGCGCCGCGCCAAGGACAATTTGAAAGGCTCTTTCATGCTCGGCCTGGAATCGACGTCCAGCCGCATGGGCAATCTCGCGCGTCAGGACCTGTATTTCCAGCGCTTCTTCACTTTGGACGAAATGCTGGAGAGCATCGAAGCCGTCACCGCCGAACAAGTGCAGCAGATCGCGCGGGAATTCTTCAATCCCAAGAACATCACCCTGGCGGTGCTGGGCAACTTGGGCGAATTCCGCATCAAACGCGAGGAGCTTGACTGCTAAGCTGGTACTTGGCGAAACTAACCCGAGCCTTCCTGGTTCTGTGTGCTGTTAGTTTTTCTCTCTTTGCCCTCGATCTAAAATCCCTCAAGCCGCAAGGTTACGTCAGCGACTTCGCGCATGTGCTCGATCCGCAATCGCGAGCGGAGTTAGAAAGCTATTGCGGCCAAATGGAGCAGGCAACCGGCGTCCAATTGGCGTTTGTGACTTTGCCCTCGCTGGATGGCAATCCTATTGAAGACGTCTCCAACACCCTTTTCCGCGAATGGGGTATCGGCAAAAAGGGCAAGGACGAGGGGATGATGCTTCTCCTCTCGGTGCAGGATCATCGCAATCGCATCGAAGTGGGATATGGCCTGGAGCCGATCCTTCCCGATGGATTCGACGGCAGCATTCTTCGCAACATTCAGCCGATGTTGCGGCAAGGCGAGTACGGCCAAGCGCTGATCTCGGCAGCCGCGCAAATGAGCGCCATGATCGACCGAGCGAAAGGCGTTGCGCCCAGCACCGGCGAGCGTCGGCCCATCCGCGAAGCTCCCGAGCGCCGCGGTCTTCCGTTCCCACTCATCGTAATCGGGATCATTGTCTTGCTGTTGCTGTTTCGCGGCGGAGGCAGCGGCGGCGGTCTGCTGACCGGCCTGATTCTCGGTAATCTATTAGGACGCGGCGGCCGAGGCGATGGCTGGGGTGGCGGCGGATTTGGCGGAGGCGGTGGTGGAGGCGGAGGCTTCGGTGGTTTTGGCGGGGGGGATTCAGGCGGCGGTGGAGCATCGGGCAGTTGGTAGCGAATCATGGAAGACAAACTACTAGAGCTGGTGGATCGTATAAAGCAGGCCGAGGGCGAGCGCTTGCGCTCCGTGATTTTGTACGGCTCCGCCGCGGCCGGCGAACATAACGAGCACTTCTCGGACTTGAATGTCTTGTGCGTGCTCACGCGCATTACTCCATCCGAACTGGCGGACGCCGAACCGATCTTCAAATGGTGGCGCGCGCAGGGTAATCCGTCGCCGCTCTTGTTGAGCGAAGAGGAACTGCGCACTTCCACCGATTGTTTCCCCATCGAATTCGAGGATATGAAGGAGCGGCGGCGTGTGCTGCACGGTCCGGATTTAATTCAGGATCTGGAGATCGACCGGACGTTCTATCGCGCGCAGGTGGAAATGGAGCTGCGTTCGAAACTGCTGCGCCTGCGGCAGAAAGCGGCTGAAATCCTGTTCGAAAAGGCAGCGCTGCTGCGCCTGATGATCGATTCGGTTCCGAATTTCCTGGTGCTGGCGCGGCATGCCTTACTGGTCTCCGGGATGCCTTCGGGATGGCGCAAGCGCGAAATCGTGCGGCATCTTCCGGATATTGGCGCCGACGGCACGCCGTTCGATACGTTGCTGGACCTGCGGGACCAAAGCAAGCTAGCGCGCGACGTGGATACGGAAGCGCTGTTTGCGAGCTATCTGAAACAAATTGAGGCGCTGGTCGGTCACGTTGACCGTCTCGAGAAATGAGGGGGATTGCATGAAAATCGCATTAGTGGTGATTGGGGTGATTGTTCTGGCTGTTCTGGCCCTCTTCGGCTGGGCCGCTGGCTCGCGGAACACGCTGGTAACGGAGCGCGAGGCGGTGAACGCGGCATGGTCCCAGGTGGACGTCGCGCTGCAGCGCCGCGCCGACTTGATTCCGAATTTAGTCGAAACCGTGAAGGGTTTCGCCAAGCAGGAACAGGCCGTGATCAAGGAAGTCACGGACGCTCGCGCAGCTTTGGGTGGCGCACGTTCGCCGTCCGAGAAAATCCAAGCCAATTCGCAACTGGACGGGGCACTCAGTAGGCTTTTGGTGGTGGTGGAGAATTATCCGCAACTGAAATCCAACGAAAATTTCCTGCGTTTGCAAGATGAGCTGGCTGGCACCGAAAATCGCATCGCGGTGGAGCGGCGCAAGTACAACGAAACCGTGCAGCGCTACAACACCGATATCGAGCTGTTCCCCAATAACATCGCGGCATCCATGTTCGGCTTCCAGCGTAACGATGCTTACTTCAAGACGGAGCCGGGCGCTCGCAACGCTCCGAAGGTTTCCTTCTAGGCCCGGCGTCTGGCACTCCACGTGCCCGAACATCGTAGGGAGGGGATTTCCTTGCGACGTTTCTCATTTGTTACCGCTCTGCTATTCGTAGGCTTGGCAGCTTGCAACAAGCCGCAAACCCAATCGGCTGAAGTCAGTAACGGTGATCCAGCCAACGGGAACCTGGCGCCCACCGATCAGTCCGCCGCGCCAGCCCAGCCGGCGACTCCGGTGAGTACGGCCGGTCAGAGTTACGCACCTCCCACGGGAGATTACCCATCGGACTACGATCAAACTTCCTACGCGCAACCCGTGGAAGCCCCCCAACCTCCGCCGCCTCTACCCGATTACAGCCAGCCGCCCGCTCCCGGCGACAATTACATTTGGACGCCAGGCTATTGGGGATATGCCAATTCCGACTATTACTGGGTGCCCGGCGCGTGGATTGTCGCCCCTTATGTGGGCGCGCTCTGGACGCCTCCGTGGTGGGGCTACGACAATAACGTCTATCAGTGGCACTCGGGCTACTGGGGGCCGCACATTGGATTCTATGGCGGCGTCAACTACGGTTTCGGATATACGGGCCATGGCTATTACGGCGCGTATTGGAATAATGGGACGCTGGACTATAACCGCTCGGTGACCAATGTAGATGTTTCCGTGGTTCACAACGTCTACAACTACTCGGTGCCGGACAACCGCGGCAATCGGGTTAGCTACAACGGAGGTCGCGGTGGAGTGGAGGCGCGGCCCACGCCCCAGGAGTTAGCCGTGGTGCGCGATCCCCGCACTCCTCCAGTGAGCGCTCAGGTGCAGCATGCGCGGGCAGCTTCTTCGAACCGCGCACAGTTCGCGACGGCGGGCGGCGGGCATCCGGCTGCGCTGGTAGCGCCTCGGCCCATCGCCACTTCGTACAAGGCTCCGGAGGCGCGTCCTCCGGCTGCCGCGATGCGAGCCGCACAAGCCGCGCCCGCGATGTCGCCACGGCCGGAGGAGCGCACGCCCGCGCGCGCGCCTGAGCCTACGCCTGAAAATAGAACGACCGCGCAGCGTCCGGCGCCCGCTCAGATCCCGGAGAATCGTCCGGCCCCGGCGGTTCGCCCGGAAGCGCAGCCCGCACCAGCACGTCCGCCAGCGCCCGCGCGTCCCGAACCGGCAGCTCGTCCTCAGCCAGCAGCTCGTCCACAGGAAGCCGCTCGGCCGCAGCCAGGAGCGCGCCCGCAACCAGCGGCTCGTCCTCAACCGGCAGCGCGTCCGCAACCAGCCGCTCGCCCCGCAGCTCCTCCTCGTCCGGAAGCCGCACCGCCAAAACCAAAACCAGCAGCGCCGCCACGTCCGGCGCCAAAGCCGAAGGAAGAAGAACACAAAGAACCCTAGCGCCCAAAGGCCGCTTGCTCACGCGCGCGGTTCAGCTTCCTGCGCGTGTTCTAAAATAAGACTACCGCGCCCATTCCTTATCGAAATCGGAGTGTGTCCATGCGAAGTCTTATTCTTGTGTTGCTCGGTGCTTCCGCGTGCTGCGCGCAAACGCCTTCCGGGCCGGTGTTGATGGGCGCCGGCTTTTCCAATCCCTTCCCGCTCGCGGTTGCTCCAGGCCAGTTGCTCACCCTGTACGTGCAGCCGGGGTCCGGATACAACCCGTCGGCTCCCCTGCCCGCCGTCTCGGCAGCCTTCTGGAATGGAACCGCGGAGGAAGCGATGCCCGTGCTACAAACCGTCCAGGTGACCACCGGTTGTGGCGGTCCCTCCAGCCCCGTGCTATGCACCAACGTGCTGGCGGTAACGGTTCAAGTCCCGGTAAACGCTCCTATCAGCAGCGCGATCGTGGTGTTACCCCCCAGCGCGGTTGCCCTATCCGTGAACAACATGAAGACTCCCTATGTCGCAGTACAAACATGGGCGGACCATGTTCACATTCTGACTGCGTGCGACGTCATCCTCTCCCCAGCAGCTTCTACCAGCGTGTTTGAGACACCCTGCGCGCCCATGATCACGCACGCGGATGGAACGCAGGTCACAGCCGCCAGTCCGGCGGTAGCGGGCGAAGAACTAGTGGCGTACGCCACGGGCTTGGGACAAACCAATCCGGCGCTCACCACCGGCCAGCCCGCGGCCACGAGCAGCCCAACCGTTACCACCTTCAGCTTGGATTTCAACTATCGGCCCAACGCGCTGGCTACCGATCCTCTGCCCACGGCTCCGGCCGCGCCATTCGCCGGCGCCACCCAGGGCTTCGTCGGCCTGTATCAAATCAATTTCACCGTGCCGGCCCCCCCCGCTGGATTACAGCCGTGCACCAACTTCGTCGGGGTAGCATCAGGCTTCATTACCGGCATCAATTCGAACTTGACCGTCAGCGTGGGTTCGATTTATTCTTTCGATGGCGCGGGCATTTGCGTCCAGCCTTCATGAACAAGCGCCTGCTCCTGATCGGCGCCACCACCGGTTATCAAACGCGCGCCTTCGCCGATGCGGCCGCGCGCCTGGGCTATGCACTCACGCTGGCCACCGATCGCTGCCACGTGCTGGACGATCCCTGGGGAGATCGCGCCATTGCGCTGCGTTTCGAAGACCCGCCGGGCGCAGCCACAACCCTGGCGTCCGAGGCTCAAGTGGATGGCATCGTCGCAGTGGGCGATCGTCCGGCCTACATTGCGGCGCTCGCGGCCGAGCGCATGGGCATTCCCTACAACACGCCCGATGCGGTGGCGGCCAGCCGCAACAAATTTCTCGCGCGTGAGCGATTTCGCGCCGCCGGTTTGCTGGTTCCCGAGTTTCACCGCATTGCTTTGTCCGACGGTCCCCTGCGGGCCGCACAGCAGACTCCCTGTCCCTGCGTGCTCAAACCGCTGGGACTCTCGGCCAGCCGAGGTGTGATTCGCGCTAATAGTCCGGCGGAGTTCAGCGCGGCCTTCAGCCGTATTGAAAACCTGTTGGCCGATCCCGACATCGCACGCCTGCATGAAGAGCAGGATCGATTTCTGCAAGTGGAATCCTTCATCGAAGGCCGCGAGTTTGCGCTGGAAGGCATCCTCACGCGTGGCCAGCTGCGCGTGCTGGCGCTTTTCGACAAACCGGATCCTCTGGATGGGCCGTTCTTTGAAGAGACCATCTACGTAACGCCGTCGCGCGAAGATCCAGGCACTCAAGACGCAATTGTACGAACCACGCACGCCGCCGTGAAAGCGCTGGGCCTCACGCACGGGCCCATCCACGCGGAGATGCGAGTGAATGCCCGCGGCGTGTGGATGCTGGAAGTGGCGGCGCGGCCCATCGGCGGACTCTGCGCGCGCGTTTTACCTGGATTGGAAGACCTGATCCTGCGCCATGCCGCTGGGGAGGACACAAAGTCCACGGCGATACCCACCGCTGCCGCGGGGGTAATGATGATCCCCATCCCGCGCGAAGGAATTTACGTCGATGTCCAAGGGCTGGACGCTGCACGCGCGCAGCCCGGCATCGAAGACGTGATCGTCACCGCCAAGCCGGGACAAAAGCTGATCCCGCTGCCCGAAGGCGCCAGCTATCTTGGTTTTATCTTCGCGCGCGCCGAAAGTCCCGACGCCGTGGAGCAGGCGCTACGAATTTCGCATCGGCAATTGCGGTTCGAAATCGCAACCGCTCTGCCGGTAGTTTAGTTCTTGGTTTGCGGAGGGACGTAGCCCGGCGGTAGCGCGGCGCCTTGGCCGAAGAAATAGTCTTCCATCTGCTTCAGAAGAAATTCCTGCGCTTCTTGTGTCCCCAGGTTGAGCCGGTATTCATTCATGATCATCTTCATCTGTTCCAGCCACATCTTCCAGGCTTCCTTGGAGACGTTCTCATAGATACGCTGGCCGAGCGGATGATTGTCGAAGGGAGGCTCATCCAGTCCCGGCATCTCGCGCTGGAATTTGACGCAAAAGACGGTGTGGCCGGGAGTCCCAATTGAGCTCATCTCTTTAAAGAATAGCAAAGGTGCGGAAGAGAGAACTTCGTTAGCTGGATGTTACCCGATTTGTTCGGCGGACTCGGGGGCGGCGGGCTGTCCGCCCGCGCCTTTCTTTCCGCTCAGGTACTGGGAGAGAGGCAGTGGAGTAGGGGCGCCTTTTTCCATGGCGCGTTGGACGGCCTTTTGGTAGCGGCGCAAGGTCTCGCGCTTTACAGGCTCGCGGATCTGGCAGGCCTCAATGTCGAGTAGGATCTGTATCTCCCATGGCTGGAACGTATTACGGTTCATGGCGCCACGGATCAGTTCTTGCATCAGGCGGTTGAAGCGGTTGAGCCGCGCTTCGCTATCAAGGGTCTCCACGAGCATATCTTGTCTTTCAGTACCTTATCGGCACCCGCCATTCGAAACTTGAACAAATAATTACCCGGGCTGACAATGAAGACTGAACCGGAGAGCCTCTCGTGCCCCCTGAGCCTGACCAACTAAAATTCGACACTCCGCGCGTGGCGCTGAACCGCATCTATACCAAAACCGGCGATCAAGGCCAAACCCATCTGGCCGGAGGACAACGCGTCCCGAAGGATTCCCCGCGCATCGAGTGCTACGGCACGGTGGACGAACTGAACGCCTTTGTTGGAATGGCCTGCATTTCGTCCGCTGAATCCGTATCGGCGCTGGTACCCATTCTGCGGCGAGTGCAGCACGAGTTGTTCAACCTGGGCTCCATCCTGGCAACCCAACCTGAGGACGTGCATCCCAAACAAGCTCGCATCACCGAGGCGGAAGTGCGGCAGCTCGAAATTGAGATGGACCGCATGAACGCGGATTTATCGCCGCTGCGTTCGTTCGTGCTGCCCGGCGGCACGCGCCTGAACACCGAGCTACACGCCTGCCGCACCATTTGCCGTCGCGCCGAACGGCTGGCCGTCACTCTGGAACGTGAGGAAAAGATCCCTCCAGAAACGGTTCAGTATCTGAATCGCCTGAGCGATGCGTTCTTCGTTTGGAGCCGCTGGGTGAATCACGTGCTGGGCGTTCCGGAGGTTCTGTGGGAGCCCAACCAGTCCGCATCCGGCACCACCTAACCTTGCGAAAAAAAGTCCGACAACGACGTTCCCCTAGGTCGCGAATTGGGCTATCCTTATAGGAAATTAGATCGGGCGTCATCCAGCCATGCTGGGCGTGTCATAGATTCAACGCTTCGTTCGCGTTTCGCCGACCAAAAATATTAGAAGTTCGTTCGCGTTTGCCATAACTAAACTGCCGCGCGACCCCGCGTGGAAGAGTTCGTGAGGAGGATTCTTATGACAAGCAACCTTCGTTTCCTACGACCAGTTCTAATCACCGCTGCCGTTCTGTTGCTGACGCTCGCCGGCAGCCTGCCATCCCGCGCGCAGCAGATTCTTGGCGCCATCACGGGGACGGTCCGGGACGCCTCCGGAGCCGCCGTGGCAGACGTGGCCGTGACGGCGCGTAACATCGCCACTAACCTGACGGTGACTGCGCGTTCCGCGTCCACGGGCTCTTACTCAGTTTCCAACCTTCCCGCCGGAACTTACGAGCTCAAATTCGCCAAAGAAGGATTCGACACCGAGACCCACACCGGAATCTCGGTAAGTGGCGACCGAACCAGCACGGTGGATGGCGACCTCAAAGTGGGTACCGTGGCCACTTCCGTCGAGGTAACCGGCACTCCGCTGATGAACCAGACTGACGCCACAACGGGCTATGTAGTGGATCAGGCCACCATCGAGCAAACTCCGCTCGGCACTGGCAGCTTCACCCAGTTGGCCATCTTGAGCCCCGGCGTTCACGCGGATTTCCTGGAAGGCGCGGGCACCAACGCCGGCTTGGGCAACCAGGCGATCTTCGCCAACGGACAACGCGATAGCAGCAACAGCTTCTCGCTGAATGGCATCAGCAGCGACAATTTGTTCAACGGCACCACCACCAGCGGCGTGGGCGAGAACCGCTTTGTCTTGAATCTGGGCGAGAGGTTTGGCCCTGGCGGCGCGGTTCAGACCGACACTTCGGTGTATGCCGCCATCGGGCAGGCCCTTCCCACGCCTCCTACGGAGGCTATCCAGGAGATTGCCGTCAACTCCGCGATGTATGATGCCACGCAAGGCGGCCATAGCGGAGCGCACATCAGCGTCCTGACCAAGTCGGGTGGTAACGAACTGCACGGCGAGGTTTACGAAAAGTTCCAGAACAGCGTCTTCAACGCGGCGCCGTTCTTCTACAATGCCTCGCCTGCCATCACTCAAAAAGATCCTTTCCTGAACCGCAATCAGTTCGGCGCTACGCTCGGTGGCCCCATCAAGAAAAACAAGCTGTTCTACTTTCTGTCTTATCAGGGTGTCCGCATCGCCGATGCGTCCGACGCCCTCACCACCGCTACTTTACCTCTGGGTCTCACCAACGATCGCAGCACGCAGGGACTTATCAATACCATTCAATCCACCTACGGCAAGACGCTCTCGGCCAGCCAAATAAGCCCGCAGTCGGCCGCCTTGCTCCAAGCCAAGCTTCCCAACGGTCAGTATCTCTTCCCCACTCCTCAGATCACCAGCTCCTCTCTGGCCCAGGAGTTGGGGTATGACGCCGTGCTGCAAGGTCCCAATGCTCAATCCAGTGTCGATCAGGGAATCGCGAATATCGATTACGAGATCAGCGACAAGGATCGATTGACGGCGAAATATTATGTACAAGAGAATCCCACTTCCACTCCTTTTGGCGCGGTAGGATCGCTGCTCGGATTTCCGCAGACGCTTTCCGCGGGCGCTCAGGCGTTTTCGCTCAACAACACAGTGCTTCTCACTCCGTCGCTGACCTGGGAACAGCGCGCCGGCTTCACCAGAATGCGGGCCTATTCCTCTACCAGCCAGCCCTTCGATCCAAGCCAGTTCGGAATCAACCTCCTGGGTTCCACCCAGTTTCCACAGTTCGAAATCAACACTGCCGATCCCAGCATAGGCGCCGCCCTGGAATTCGGGCCCAGCGTGAGTTTCGGCAACGTCGGGATGGTTCAAAACCAGTGGGAATATGGGACCACGCTCAACTGGGTAAAGGGCCGACATACGCTGGCTGTCGGCTTGTCCTGGGATCACACCCAGCTGAATATCCTCAATAACAACACCAATTCCGATCTAGTCGATTTCAAGACCTTTGAAACTTTCCTGGAGGGCTCGCTTCGCACGGGCGATTATTCGGAA
>Ga0209006_10006002_pt1 | contig 11029 bp, 8 predicted proteins | sample JacPin_JW_Ref_O2_FD_188567 | JGI IMG/M metagenome (GOLD analysis project Ga0209006, IMG submission 188567) | Forest soil microbial communities from Algoma, Ontario, Canada - Jack Pine, Ontario site 1_JW_Ref_O2 (SPAdes) (version 2) | ecosystem: Environmental > Terrestrial > Soil > Boreal... | reverse complement strand
AGCCTGGGCCCTGCACCACCTGGGCGTGGTTCAGCAGCTGACCGGAGACTACCCGGCCGCGACCGCCAGCTTGACCCAGGCGCTGCAGCTGTTCCGCGACCTGGGCGACCGGCAAGGCCAAGCCTGGGCCCTCAACCACCTGGGCGTGATGCAGCAGCTGACCGGAGATTACCCGGCCGCGACCGCCAGCTTGACCCAGGCGCTGCAGCTGTCCCGAGACCTCGGCGACCGGTACGGCCACGCCGACGCATCGATCAACCTCGGCGAACTCCTTTTCCTGTCCTCGGCCTACCGCGAAGCACGCGGCTATCTCGCCCAGGCGCTCAGCATCGCCCGCGACATCAACCTACCGGTCGAGGAAGCACGGGCCCTTGAGGGGATCGGACGATGCCACATCCAGGAAGGAAACCCCGGCCAAGGCGCCGCGGACCTACGACGAGCGCTTGAGATTTACCAGCGCATCGGCGCCCCAGAGGCCCAGCGTCGGCACGACCTCCTCAGCTGAGTTGAGCTACGACCGCCAGAGGAATGGCGCCGGGGGAGTCAGGGGATCCAGGGTGCTTTGTACGTGCCCGTGTCGTTGAGGATCGCGGTCCAGTCGTCGCCGGCCCAGATGTTGCTGATCTTGCCGTGGCTCAGGCGGTAGACGTCGACGCCGTCCCACTGGACGTGGCGCCCGCTCGCGGGGATGCCGAGAATGGCGCCCTCCTGCGTCCCGCTTACGACCACGCGCACCACGACCTGGTCGGCCTGGCCGAAGATGTCGTCGATGGTGATGTGCGCATCGGGGAACGCGGCTACCACGCCGGCGAACAGCCCGGCGACGTTGGCCTGGCCCGTGATCGTGCCCACGGTGCCGCCGGACCACTGCATGCCGGGGTTCAGGTAGTTGGCGGCGTGGTTGCCGTGGTGCTCGTTGATGACGTCCTGGAGGAATGCTTCTACTACCCGCTCGTTCGCCCTGACGCTCCCGGCGCTCCACGACACCGTCGCCGCCTGGCTGCTGTGCCCGGGGGCGGCCGTCGTCGCGTTCGCGGCGGCGCCGGCGACTCCCAGGCCGGCGGCGGTGAGGGCCGCGGCCACGGCAGCGCGCTGCAACTTCCGCATGACAGGCTCCTTCGTGCTCGATGCTCGGAGTACTGACTTGATCATTCAAGTGAACGTTAGCTCGCCATAACTTGACGAGTCAAGTCATTCTGCATCACTCAGTGGAATCGTGCCGAGCCTGTGGCCGTATGTGTCAAGGATTCAGCAGGTTACGCCAGGCACGGACCGGTCCCAGCCAAAGGTAGGACTTGACAGTTCAACTCACATGAATTACGGGCCGCCGTGGTCGGGAACTGCTGCCAGCAGCACGTGTTCACCCGTCCGCAGCCCGCGGCGGCGGCGCAGCGCGGCCGGGATCACGACCCAGAACGGCAACGGCATGTCGGTGGCAGGCAGGAGCGCGTCCAGCGGGACGCCGGAGCACGCGGTCAGTTCCATGAACGTTTCAGCCTTGATCTTGCGTCCGCCAGAACTCGAAGTCTCTTACGAGATCACCGGCCAGCCCGGATAGTGACCGCTGCTGATTACTCTCTGTAGGCAATTTGATGCATAGCATAGGCCCCGCGGCGGTGTCTGCAATTTCTTTAAGGCCGGCTCGGAATCGTTATCGCCATGTTATTAGCGGCGGCATAATTTCCGTTTGCGGACTCACTCTCGCGGCGAAATATTAGCCGCGCGCCGGTTCAAATCCGGGCATCCGGGCGCGGGGCGCCTCTGGGTCGATGGCGGTCCCGTGTGCGCCCTGTATGTACTCTCCGTGACGGCCGGAAAGGTCTTCTCGCGGCCTTCCTCTGCTTTCAGAAAGGTTCTGGCGTTGCGCTCGGCCAAGGCGCCAGCTCTTAGCGGCTAAATCGCGATCATGCCCGAAATAAGCCGGTTAGCAGCTAGCTTTCCGTCATATGTCATCGTGTCCCAGGTACTAAGTTTGCCCTGCTGTCATTACGGAAATGTCGGCTATACGCCAGCAGAATGTCCGGGCGAAGAACGATCTGGGAGGCTCGTTGTTAATTTTGACCTTTAAATGGTAAAGAGTTCGAGCAACGCTCAATTTTTTTATCGTTTAGCCATCCGCGGGGTAAACCTGCCGAGCCGGGCCCGCGTCACCTAAGCGTTTCTCTCGATTTCTCAGCTGAATCTTCGTGCGCGCGCAAAGGGTCAGCCCTGAAGGAGCCAACTTGAAAAGGAAATACGCCGGCGAGAAGCGGGTCTTTATCGTCGGTGGCATCGACGCCCTGGTCCTGCCTCCGGTTGGACGAACGGCAGCGCCGGTTTTGCTCATTTTCTCCTCATTTCACTAAAGGACGGCACGCGTGCAACATCAGCCCAGACCGCGCGAAAGGCTGGCCGCGCAGTCGGCGGCCGGACCGCCCGGCCGGCATGCGGCACCCCGAGCGCCGGGACAACGCGGCAGCCACTGGAATGCAACGTTTGGCAGCCTGAGCCGCCCCCCCGTCGTCGTCGGCGCGGCCGCCACGGCCGGGATTCCCATGGGTCTCCCTTCGCCGGCCGACCGCTGGCCGTGGCCGGGTGGCGTGCCTGCCGGCTTCTCCGGAGACCGCCGTGCCCCCGGTGGGTACCCCGCCGGCCGGGGGATGCCGGGCGGCCATGCCCCGGCTGAACCGGCCGGACCGCGTCTGGCCCAGCAGGGTGTCCCGGCCTCCCATGCCAGCGGCCGCGCCGCCCGCCGGCGGCGCGCGGCGCTTCGGCCCACCAGCACGCGGCGGCGTATCGCGGCGATGAGCGTGCTGGCCGTCATCGCGCTGACCCTGGTCATCTTCCAGTTCACGTTCCGGGTGGCGGAGGCCGGCCTCGCGGCGGCCTTCTTTCGCTTTTTCACCCCCGTCCTGGCCGCCTCCCGCGCGCCGATCATCTGGTTCGGCCTGGGCACGGTGCACGCGTTCGGCCTGGAGATCACGCCCGACTGCAGTTCGTCCCTGCTGCTCGTGCCGCTGTGCGGGCTCGGCATCTTGCTCATGATCCCGCGCCGGCTCAACGTGGGCCTGGTGGTCAGGGCGCTGATCGTCGCGGCCACTGTGCTGGTGGTCGTCAACACGCTCCGGATCGGGGTGATCGCCTTGTGCTGCCGTTTCTGGGGCCTCGGGGTCGGTTACCAGGTCGGCCACCTAGTGCTGGGCTCCCTGGTCAGCATCGTCGGCATCGGCCTGAGCCTGGTCTTGCTCACAGCTATCGTCGCCTCCCGGCGCGGCCTGGAGTTCAGCGCGGCCCTGCTGCCCCGGCACCGGCGGCGGCGCTCATGAGCGGCGCCGGCCCGGTCGCCGTCGCGCTCGCCCAGGCGGTCGGCTTGATGATGAGCGCCACGTTCATCATCTACGTGCTGATCATCGTGGTGGCGCACGCCCGCCGCCGCTCCCAGCCACCAGGGGACGCCCGGACCCTGGGCTGGCACCTGTTCGTTCCCGCACTGAACGAGGAGAAGGTGATCGGGCCCACGCTCGACTACCTGCGGCGGACGCTGCCCGAGGCGCATGTCTGGGTCATCGACGACGCCAGCGAGGATCAGACCGGCGCCATCGTGGCCAGCCGCGCCCGGTGGGACCCCATGGTGCACGTGGTGTCCCGGCGCTTCCCCGACGCCCGCAGCGGGAAGGGGCACGCGCTGAACGCCGCCTACTGGCAGCTGCGGGCCTGGCTGCCCGCGGCCGGGCACCGCGACCATCTGGTCATCGGGGTGATCGACGCGGACGGCCGTCCGGCCCCGGACTGCCTGGACGTGTGCGCCGGGCCGGGCCTGTTCGGCGACCCGTCGGTCGGCTCGGTCCAGATCGAGGTGCGGATGATCAACCGGGACGACCCTGGCCCGTACCGGCACCGCGGCCGGCTGGTGAACTTCCTGGCCCGGGTCCTGGTCCGGATGCAGGACCTGGAGTTCCGGGTACCGATCGCGGCCATCCAGTCCACCCGCCACTACACCGGGACCGTCGGGCTCGGCGGGAACGGCCAGTTCACCCGCATTTCGGCGCTGGACACGCTGGCCGGGGCGGACGGCGGGCCGTGGCGCGGCACCCTGCTGGAGGACTACGAGCTGAGCCTGCACCTGACCCTCAGCGGCCACCGCAACGAGTTCACCCAGGACACGTACGTCGACCAGGAGGCGCTGCCGGACTTCCGCCGCTTCGTCCGCCAGCGGACCCGCTGGGGACAGGGGACCATGCAGTGCGGCGTGTACCTGCGGCAGCTGTGGACCTCGCCCTACGTGAGCGTGCTCGGCGCGCTGGAGGCCACCTACTACCTGCTGCAGCCCTGGATGCAGATCGCGGGCACCATTGTCTACCCGCTCCCGATCGCGATGTTCGTCAGCCACTGGATCGCCCAGCCCTTCACCATGGAGGGCTGGTTCCTCGGCGGCGGCTGGATGATCATGCTTCTGTACCTGATCGGCGGGGCCGGGCCGTTCGTCCTGTGGGGCCCGATGTACCGGCGTAAGTGCGAACCACGCACCGGCCTGGTTCAGTCCCTGGGCCTGGGCTTCGCCTACTCGCTGTACGTCTTCATCTTCTACATCACCTCGTGGCGGGCCTTCATCCGGATCCTGCGGCGCCGCAACGAGTGGTTCAAGACTCGCCGCAACGCGGAATTCGAATCCGAGGCGGGACTGCCAGGCGGGGAAGACCTGGCCGTGCTCGATCCGCTCACCACAGCGACAGGGGGAACGATGGTGAAGCAACCCGCCGCCTGACCAGGCCGGTCGCGCCGCCTGTACCGCGCTCCCGGCCACCATGCCGGGCCACGGCCCCAGCAGCCATGACCTAACCGAACGGCCGGGCGGGCCAGCCCCATGCCCGGCTGTCCTTTAATGCTGCGCCGGAAGGGTCCGGCCCGGCGAGAGAGGTACGCGGCACCCGCGACGGACGCGGGCCCGCGGTTACCGGCGGCAACACGAGATGCACCAGCTGCCGTCGTCACGAAAACACGAAACTACCGGGAGATGACATGCAGAAAATCCGCGGCCTGGCCAAGGTCACGGCGTCGCTGTCGCTAGCGTGCGGCATCGCCGCCGCCGCGGCCGGCCCCGCCTTGGCCGCCAGCCCGAACGAGGCGTACGCCGCCCTGGCCACCGGTCCGATCAGTGCCGGCCCGCTCTACGAGGCCACCTTCCCGGGCACCTCGCCGGTCAGCGCGGGCAGCGTCTCCATCCCCGGCCTGCTCACGGCGGGCGTGATCACCGACTCGGCCAGCGCGACCGGCGCCTCGACCTCGGTGGCCAACGTCAGCGTGACCCTGGCCGCCGCCACCGCGCTGCTGACGGCGGTCAGCCTGACCGCCGACTTGGTTACCTCGTCGTGCACGTTCAACACCACCGACGGCACGGTGAGCGGCACGGCCAGCATTACCAACGGCGCGGTAGGGGGCAGACTGCTCGCCATCAGCCTCGCTGCCAACCCGGCGAAGAACACCACGGTCACGGTGCCCGGCATTGCCACCCTCACCCTCAACCGGCAGACCACCGCCACTGACGGCACGCTGACCGTGGACGCCATCTACGTCAGCCTGCTGAACAGCACCCAGACCCTGACCATCGGGACCAGCGTCTGCAATACCGCCAACCTGGCCGGCGCGCCGGCCCTGCCCGGGATGGCCACGCCGATCGGCGCTACCCTGGCCGGCCTGGTCGGCTTCAGCGGGATCGGCTACTTCCTGAACCGCCGCCGCCGCGTCGCGTCGCAGGGCTGACCGGCTGACCGGAACGGGGCCCGGCCACCGGCCGGGCCCCGTTTACCTGCGCCCGGGACGGCCTAGCGGTGCTCAGCCCAGGTAACCGCGCAGCAACCCGGCGATCTGCTCGCTGGCCGTCCCGTCGCCGTACGGGCAGGGCAGCGCGGCCAGCCGGGCGGCCAGGCCCTCATCGCCGATCAGCTGACGGCCCAGCTCACCGATCACCGGGCCGGGCTGGACCAGGTGCGCGAACCCGGCCTCGACGGACTCGGGCCGTTCGGTGGAGTTCCTGACCACGATCAGCGGCCGCTTGAGCACCGTGCACTCTTCCTGCACGCCGCCGGAGTCGGAGACCAGCAGCCGGGCGTGCCGGGCCAGGCCCAGGAAGGTCCGGTGGTCGGCCGGCGGGAGCACCCGCAGCCGGTCGAGCGCCGTGCCCAGGCCGTGCCGGGCCACCGCCAGGCGAGTGCGCGGGTGCAGCGGGAACAGCACCGGCAGCCCGAGCTTGCCCAGCTCGTCCAGGATCGTCCCGAGCCGCCGCGGGTCGTCGGTGTTCTCCGGCCGGTGGATAGTGGCCAGCACATACCGGCCGGGCTCGGCCCCGGACGCCGCGGCGATCTCCCGGGCCGCCGCCTCGCCGGGCAGCATGGCCAGCGTCGCCTCGACGATGGTGTTCCCGGTCAGCGCGATGCGGGCCGCCGGCACGCCCTCGGCGGCCAGGCTGGCCGCCGCCCGGGGCGTGGGCGCGCAGTGCACGCTGGCCAGCACGCCGATCACGCAGCGGTTGATCTCCTCGGGCATGTCCCGGTCGTAGGAGCGGAGCCCGGCCTCCACGTGCACGACCGGCACGCCGCAGTAGTTTCCGGCTTGCGCGGCGGCCATGGCCGTATTGGTGTCGCCCTGGACCACGACCGCCGCCGGGTGCCGCCGGGCGAACAGCTCGCCGAGCTGCTCGGTGATCCGCCCGACCTGCGCGTACCGGGGCTCGCCGCAGACGCCGGACAGCATGTGCGGAGCCGGCAGGCCGGCCGAGGCCAGGAACACCCCGGACAGCTCGGTGTCGGTGTGCTGGCCGGAATGGATGAGCCAGGCCCGCGCCCCCAGAATGCGTACAATATGCGCGAGTTTAACTATTTCCGGGCGTGTGCCTATGACTACGGCGATATGCGGTAAACCGAGATCAGATGGCATGGACTGCCTTTCGCGGAACCCAGATAAAAGCCTGGCAGGCAGGCTCCCGCGGGCAGCTTACCGCCATCCCGAATGCTTAATACCGGAAGCCGCTGGACGGAATTATTAGATCGCGGGTAAAGCGCGTTAGGTAACTAAAGCGTGGTGCGCCGAAATAAGCTGCGTTAATGACCCTATGTGCCTTCTGGCCCCGTGCGGTGAGTGGCGGTCGCGGCCGAGCTGCAACGCGGTGCCCCTCGGTGTCGAGTTTGCCGGACGCGCGCGGAGGTACGCATGGTGAGGTGCCCGCCGTGGCGGCCCTCACACGATCCAGGACGATGCCTAGCGAGGCGGTAGCGCGATGCAGCAGCGGCGCAGTGAGGTTGCCGGCCGGCAGCTGAGCCAGAGTCCGCGCCGGGCGGTGCACCGTGCGGTACGCCACGGCGCTGAGCTGGTCTGGCGCGATTTCCGGCTCAAGGACCTCTACCAGAGCGGCAAGGAATTCGAGCTGACGGGCCGCGCCATGGGCTTCGCCGCCCTGGCCATGCTCACCGTGATCCCGCTGCTCATTGTCGTGGCTGCGGCCAGCGCTGCCGCGCATCGCGGTGTCGCCGTCTGGGTGGTCTACGGCATGGGCCTGACCAGGTCTCCCGCCAGCGCCGTGGTGCAGCTGTTTTCCACGCCGGCCCGGGTGCTGAGCACCACGAGCGTGTTCAGTGCCGTGCTGCTGGGTGTCTTCGGGGTCATGTTCGCGGGCAGCGTCCAGGCCGGGCTGGAAAAGGTCTGGGGCCTTCCCGCCGGGCCGTGGCACAGTATCTGGCGTCAGGCGGTGTGGCTGGCCGGCCTGATCGCCTATATCTACGCGGCGGCCTCGGTGGGCTCTGTGACCCGCCACGCGCCGGCCGAGACGGTGAGCCGGGTGTCGGTGGCGGTGGTACTCGGCGTCGTCTTCTTCTGGTGGGGGCTTCACTTCCTGGTCGGCGGCCGGGTGAGCTACCTGGCGGCGATCCCAGGCGCGGTGGCCACGGTGGCGTTCCTGGCTGGCCTGCGCGCGTTCTCGATCCTGGTCTTCCAGCCGCTCATCGTCTCGAACGCGGTCACCTACGGGGCCGTGGGCACCGTGCTGATCGTGCAGTCGTGGCTGATCGGCGTCGGCTGGGTCATCTACGGCGGCCAGTTGTTCGGGCGCTGGTTCCACGACGGCTGGCTCCGGGCCTGGGCGGACAGCCGCCGGGACCGCGGAGAGCCGGGCGGCGGCGAAGAGGACCAGCAGGCGCCCGCAGGCCCGATCACACCGCCAGGGTAGCCGGGGGTCGTCATTCCCGGCTGCCAGCGATATGTGACAGATGAAAGTGGCACCCTAACGGGAAGAGCCGTCAGGATGCCACTTTCATCGGTTCGCGCAGCCGAACCGCAGCCGGTTCGCGCCGCCGGTTCGCGGCCGGGCCGGGCTGGCCGGTTCCTCGAGCCGCTGGCTTACGGCACGGCCGATGGTTGCTCTTCCAGTAGCTCGGGCTCCGGGATTGATTGCCGGTACAGCTTGCTCGGCCACCACACCCAGCGTCCTAGGTCCAGGTTGAGCGCGGTAACCAGCACGGACCGGACGACGATGGTGTCGAGCAGGACCCCGAACGCTACCGCGAAGCCGAGTTCGGCCAGGAATGTGACCGGCAGCGTGCCGAGCGCGGCGAACGTGCCGGCCAGCACCGCTCCCGCCGAGGTGATGACCCCGCCGGTCGCGGACAGGCCGGTCAGGGCGCCGCGGCGCGGTCCGTGCTTTCCTGCCTCCTCCCGCACCCGGGTCATCAGGAAGATGTTGTAGTCGATGCCCAGTGCGACCAGGAAGACGAAGACGAACAGCGGGAATGAGTTGTCGGCATTGCCGTAGCCGAACACATGGTTGAAGAACACCGAGCTCACGCCCAGCGCCGCGGCGAACGACAGGGCTACGGTGGCGATCAGCATGATCGGCGCGATGATCGCCCGCAGTAGCAACCCCAGGATCACGAACACCAGCACCAGGATGATCGGGATGATCAGGTTCCGGTCGTGATCGGCGGCGCGGGCGATGTCGAGAGTCACCGCGGTGTTGCCGCCGACGATCGCGTCCGCGCCGGGCACCGCATGCACGTTGGCCCGGACATGATCAATCGTGCTGAACGCCGCCTGGCCGTCCGGCGCCGACGTGAGCGTGCCCTGCAGGAACGCGTGCCCGTCCCTGGTCACCGGGTCGGTCACGCCGGTGATCCCCGGTGTGGCCTTGAACGCGGCCTCCACCTGAGCTGCTTGCGCCACGTTGCTGACCACGACGACTGGCTGGCCGGCGCCGGCCGGGAAGTTCTGGCCGATCACCGCCTGCCCGACCACCGAGTCCGGATGGTGCCCCACAAAGGACTCGGCGGCGGTCAGCCCGCTGGCCTTCAGGCCGGTCAGGCCGAGCGCCAGTATTCCGAGGATTACCGCGGTGGTCACCCAGACCACCCGCGGCCGGACCGCGATGCGCCGCCCCACCCCGGCCCAGAAACCCCGGGCGGTGGGCTCGGCTGAACCGAACGTGGGCTTGACGGGCCAGAATATCCAGCGCCCGAAGATCAGCAGCAGGGCCGGTAGCAGCGTCATCATGGAGACGAGGGCCACCGCGACGCCGATGGCCAGCACCGGCCCCAGGCTCTTGGTGGAGTTCAGCTCGGCGATCGACAGCGTCAGCAGGCTGAGGATCACGGTGCTCGCGCTGGCGATGATGGCCGGCCCGGCCCGGCGGATGGCGAGAGCCATCGCCTCGTGCCGGTCCTCGTGCCGGCGCAGTTCCTCCCGGTACCTGGCCGTCAGCAGCAGCGCGTAGTCGGTCCCGGCGCCGAACACCAGCACGTAGAGGATGCCGGCGCTCTGCGCGTTGACCGTGAGCCCGGCGTGCGCCGCTAGGAGGTAGATGAGCGCCTCGGCGCTGACCAGCGCGATGCCCGCCGAGATCACCGGGAATAGCCACAGCACCGGGCTGCGGTAGGTGATAAGCAGCAGCACGATCACGACGACCAGGGTGGCGAGCAGCAGGATGCCGTCGATGCCCTTGAACGAGTTGGCCGAGTCGGCGGCGCTGCCCAGCGGGCCGGCGATGTGCGTGGACAGTCCGGCGGCGTTCTGCTGCGCAATGTTGCGCAGGCTGGTCGCCGCGGCCGAGGCGCCGTTCCAGCCCTTCGAGCCCAAGTTGACCGGCACGAGAGTCTCGATCGCCTTGCCGTCCTGGGCCAAGATCGGCCCGGTGACCTGGCCCGGCACCACGCCGTTCACCAGCGCGAACCGCTTGGCGTCAGCCACCGCCTTCGCCCGGTCCGCGCCGGTCAGGCCGGAGGGACGGTCATAGACCACGACCGCCGTGAAGATGTTCGGAGACTGGAAGCGCGACTGCAGGTCGAGCACCTTGGTCGACTCGGCCTTGGCCGGGAGCCAGGACGACGAGTCGTTCTTCTCCGCCCCGGTGAGCTTGCCGGACAGCGGACCGGCCACTGCCACGATGATCAGCCAGAAGACCACCACGGCCCACTTGGCCCGGCGTCCGCTAGCCATGCCGATGAGCATGCGGGCTCGGTTCATAGTGATCCCCCGTTGAATCGCTAGTCTGGTGCCCCGTTGGCTGCACTCTGCGGCATGACCGGATCGGAAGTCAACACATTTCTGATGGTTGGACCCGGCGTGTCCGGTCAGCCTCGACCACCTGTCCCGATGTTCCGCTAACAAAGAAGGAACCTCGCGCCGAAGGACGGCGGCCGGGAATGAACAGGGCGCCGGATCGGCTCTACCACGCGGTGGCAGTTGTCTTGAGTTGTTCGCGTCGTCTGTCCGCTGGCAGAGAATGATGTTGCGGGCGTCCCTTCAGGGCTGGCGCCGACCCACGTCATGTCCGTCGCGACGGTAACTCGCCGCGCTTAATGAGACCTCGGCCAGACGGCGCTGTCATATCGTGGCCGGGGGCAGCAACCAGTGGGGAGTCAGAGGCGTTTGTGGAGCAAGGTGGTTGTACATGATCGAGGATAACGGCGGGGGTGCGAGCGGCTTCGCCGACCTGACGCTGGCCCCGGAACTGTGCCACGTGCTTTCTGGCCTCGGTTATGAGGAGCCCACACCGATCCAGCTTGCCGCC
>Ga0209006_10006001_pt1 | contig 11029 bp, 13 predicted proteins | sample JacPin_JW_Ref_O2_FD_188567 | JGI IMG/M metagenome (GOLD analysis project Ga0209006, IMG submission 188567) | Forest soil microbial communities from Algoma, Ontario, Canada - Jack Pine, Ontario site 1_JW_Ref_O2 (SPAdes) (version 2) | ecosystem: Environmental > Terrestrial > Soil > Boreal... | reverse complement strand
GACGTAATGCTGGACGTTCCATCTCACCGAATAATGATTGATCTCCTCCAGCTAATCGAGATGTATAGCTTCCAGGGCCAAGATTGGAAAACATCTGCTTGAATAATTGCATCTGCTCAGGTGTAAACTGTTGTAATTGACCGGCTTGATATCCTGATGGGATTCTATTACCTGAGCCGTACATTGATGACATATAACCGCCTGATAAATAACATGTTTAAATTCTAAATATACTCCCTTTAAAAAATCATTTCTACAGTATTTTCTTAAGAGATTACATTTCCCACTGAGTGGACATTTGCGAAAATGACATTTATTATAAAATAATGTATAATAGTTTAATGCGCTTCAGGAATTATATTATTTTTTTAGGCATCCCATATTTTAACAAAACAAGGAGGCTGATAATAATATGTTCAAAAGGATAAGAGAGATTATCACCAAATTTTCTAAAATAATTTTTCATACTTCCAATATCAAAAAGATAAAGGAAGCGCACCAGGAAACTCCAATATTCAGGTATATAGAGCTATGGCAATATGCACGAAACATTGGCGCGCCTATCCCAGTACGGGAAATTGGTGTAGCTGGATGTAATCAGGCTGAAAAGCTGATAAATCACACATGTAGTCGCATAAAGACACGTATCGCTCAAATGGTGAGAGATGCAATCGCATTCTTCAGCTTAATCCATGGTTTCTTTCACTAAACAAAGGTAGGGATGCCTTTTCTGAAACTATATCAGCAACGAGGCTGCATTTTCTAATTTCAATGACATAAATCATGGATAAGCATGAGATCTGCGTTCCTAAGTCATTTGTGATAGCCGGACAATGCCCTATCAAAATGTACGAGCACGATTGCCTCTAAATGCATCACGAGCATAATCAAACGTATTCGTATTTTGAATGAGTTGAGGTCCTGGGTGTTGATGTCCCATACGTTCTCGAAACTGACCGGATCCTAACGTCCTGCCATCATGTACATCATATTCGCGTTCTCTGATGGAAAGTTTGTTCCCGAAATACGAATAGATAGCATAACGTGTAGCATCGATCGCATGATTAAATTTAGAAATTGGAGAGTCTACACCCTTCTCGGATTGCTTGGTGTCCCATGAATAAGCCTGCATTTCTTCAATAAGATTTCTGCAACTTTTACTTATTTTAAAATCACCATTCGATAGGAGAGAGGACATTTCTTGTATCCCATTTAGCACATCGTTAACCGCATCGCGAATCGGCACCTGAATTCCAAGTCGCTTGAGCTCAAGCTTGAATGAAGCTGCTGCAGGATCAACGTAGATGAATTTAACTGGGTGGCTATCTATAAATTTGATCAGATCTTCTGCATATTCACTATTCGTCTTTTGCCTACCCGTCTTCCTACTGTCCCAATAATATTCCTTCGAGGTAAATAGATGAGGTGCAACATCACCATTGTATTCGAGCATGATGAACGCTGTTGGATTAGTTGTGCCGTGATCAATGCCTACCAATGAAAATTTCGAATTAGCAGGAGAGCGAGATAGGGTATGTACTTTTTCATCGAAGAAATCGAATACTGCACCCTCAGCTAAGCACCATTCACCTAAGACAAATCGTCGATACCATAATCCCTTGTGCTGTCTTTCAAGATATTCACGCTCCTCTCGAGTAAGCTTTGGGTTGTCGAGCATATTGAAGTGAAAATCTTGTGTATCTGGATTATTATCGACGACATCTCGTTTTAGCCAGTGCGCAGGTGAGTCAGGGTTTGTTGTAGCAAATATCCGAGCACCACCCATAGCACATCTCTGCACTAAAATTTGCCAAAATACTTCTGGAATTAATGAAGCTTCATCGACATATGCACCAGTAAACGTTGCACCTCGGATTTTTCCTTCTGCTCGAGAATCATGAGCACCTACTACATGAATTTTTCGACCCCATATCTCTAGAAGTGCATTTCCTTGTAGATATCTAGCGTCGCCTCCAATAAGCTGGAAAAGCAAGGGCAGTATGTTCCTACGGAATGCAAAGGCATCGCGACATACGACCACCATATCGCCTGGAGGAGCCTCTGAAACCTCTATTAGAAACCGCAGGAGTGAGGAATAGGTTTTCCCACTTCGAACAGCCCCATGCCAAAGATTGATCGGTTTATTCGATGTCGCTATCGCTAGCTTCTGCTTCAGCGACAACTTCATTTCTGATTGATTTAGCGAGTAGTTCAACATGGGTCCTATTGTCCTGTGCTATCTGTTCTCGATCCCACATCACATTCTTAAAAAGATTTCTCATACAGGTCTGCCACACAACAGGAGATCCACCTTTATATTCACCCTTCATAAGGGTTCGACCTTCCCCTAGCCAATGCTTATATCTAGCTGCCTGTGCCTTTTGCATCAAGATGGGTAGGAACTCAGTAGGATTTTCAGATATGTATCGATCCATTGTTTCCCACGAAACTGAATGCTCAGGATGATCGAAGAAGAATGCCTCTTTCGGCCATCCTTCAGCTATATGATCACAATATTGACGATAGGCCTCTTGCCGTACATCAGGGTCTTTGAGCTTTAATCCTCGTTTATTACCCTTAGGAGCTGGAGGCACATTGCATTTAGGCACAAATCGCCTCATTTTTATAAATTAGAGAAATGTAATTAATTAAACTGACGATCAAATCTGAATGGTTCCAAAATACAGGATCATAGACAGTTACATCTTCACCATCTTTCAATAGGCATGCCTTGCGATTCATAATAGTCCATGGGTCTAATAAGACGCTTTTATGAGGATTGTCGAAAAATCCCCATTCGGACGATTTTGATGGCATATCTAAAGCCATATAAATTCTATGTGCAATTTTGCCATACTTCTCTCCTAGCTCACCATAAAGTATTGCATCACCTGACCTAAATGCTTCTTCTATCTCATCAGAAACTATATTTAGCAATAGATGCACATCTTTTTCAAAATTGGGATCAGGATCAACTTGCATAATTTTTATCTCCGCAAATTGCATATCATATCAAAATATTTAATTTAATCCTATACCGTTCTACCCGAATCATCTCCAGCTTTTACGTAAAACATTTTTATATGATTGAGCTTCTCGCCTGGGTGGATCTCTAAGTTGATTAACAGGGATTGACCGAGTCAGCATCGGTTGTGCTGATCTCTTCTGAACCATTTCCTTTGCCTCATCATCGGCCATAGATTGCTGTGGCACCATCATTGCTGGAACTTGCTGCCTACGAGGCCAAATAACTGGACTTTCAGCATCAGCTAATCGTTTCTCAATGAATTTCTGACCCTGCTTTCGAATCCCCGTAATAAGTTCATGCTGACGACCCGTATCCTCAAATGAAATAAATGGATATCTCACTTCTTCACCTGTCTCATGATGGATCCCTTTTCTTCCTGGAATTGTGACGTGCCAACGATCCTTATTTTTCCTCACGAAGATTCCAAGCAAATGAATTCCGATATCGGGAAGCTTGATACGCAATGTGCCTGTCAGGGTTTTCCTCTCTGCATCACATTCCAGTGGATAAAACTCTACGATTTCAATGTTCATATTGATCCTAATTTAAAATACTTGTGATCCATTTATTCAAGTCTAGCCCTTTCTCAACAGCTTCTCCGATGTCCTTGCCATATTCAATTGGCACTGGACAACTTTTTGCATGTGGGTAGAGCTTTTGCCATTTTTCACTCATTGTATTCCCGCCTTCATCATTATCATGGCAGATAAGCAGTTTCCTACGCTTTGCCCAATAGTCGGTTACATTATCCGGCGTCTTTGTATTAGATCCGATAGCTACAGCAAAAAGAAGGTCGCCGCAATTATAATATAGAGCATAAGCGTCGAGCTCGGATTCGACAATAGTCATGACAGGTCTATGCATATCCCCCATAATATTTAGACCGTTCATCCCACCTCTAATTACCCAATACTTAGGCAATCGGTCTTTACGCCGTATTTTCACTCTAATTACAAGACCTGATGGTTCAATAGATGGAATGACTATGCCTTCAGGAAATAATAATTTTTTATCAGATTCAATCCCAAACTCAAGAGGGTTAACCCATAGATTCCGATCGCAATATCCTATCCGATAATTCTTAATCCCATATGGAGGTATACCGCGCTTCTTCAACTGCTCAATCACATCAGGAAATCTCCATATCTGTTCATGTGCCCAGATTACGAAATCTTTGGACCTTGCAGACCATTTCTCTGACGGAGGCGTTAATGTAGGTGCAACAAATTGTCGTTCAACTGGACGCAGGTATGGCAGCTTTGAAATCGTAGCACCGACCTTTTGCGATGCATCTCTGAATCCTAACCCAATAAAATCCTTGCAGAACTGAATCGCATCTCCTCTTGTGCCACATTTTCTGCACCAATAGGTGCCAGTGCAATTTTTAGCCTGTTGATTCGGCCATATGCGGAATCGATCAACGCCACCACATGCTGGACAAGCTGAGCTATACTCACCACCATGGGTTGCAGATGCACGTTTGGGTTCCAGTCCAATTTCTATTGCAAAATCTAGTAAATTCATTTTTAAAACTGCCTGGTCACACCTGATTCCATGTTCTGGTCATACCTCTGGGCATACCAAGAATAATTTTTAGTCATTGATAATCAACATCCGGTCATACCGGTCACGGTGGTCACACCTACTTTATTGTCAAAATTTTCGGCCGCCAAAAAATCTCCATTTTTTCTTTGCATATATTTTGGGGAATGAAAATGTGGTATGCCCAGCATACCCGGTATACCCACTCTTTAAATATAAGGGGGTTACAAAATAATGGAGGTATGACCAAGGTGCGACCAAAAATATAATAGGCATGACCATATCTAATCGTTCCAAATGCTTGACCCTGCCTTGTAAAATTTCTGAAAATCTTCTCGTGCATCTGTAATATCTGGAAGCACATACATTTTTGTTCTACCATTTCCGCTTCTACTTCTTGGTCGTGATATAGTTATCGATGGCATGACCTTCAGTAGATGCCTGCTGAAGATGTCTTTGATTACACCTTTCTCTCCATTTTTAGAATACCAACAGCAATAATCATTGAATACCGAGTCCACAGGAAGTGTTTTCCATATTCCGTTTGGGGAAACATTTCCTATATCGAAACACCCGTCTTTAAGCGCTTCATAGATATATTTGTGAATAGAATCGCTACTGCGAATTTTGATACTAAATGCAGCCTCACTATTTGGAAGCTCCCTTGGATTAAACACAATCAGGTCCTCATGTAATAAATCGTACAAGAGAGCTTCATATCCTCCTCTATCTAACTGTTCTTGAACTGCGGCGAAGTACGTGTGGTCTTCCTTATGATTCTCTGAAACCCTCAACACAAAAAATCGCCGATCATCGTGATCAAGATGAACAGGCCACTCTTCATTACTGCTGAGAATAATATGCTTAAAATTCTTGACCATGATCCTGTCCTTGCCTTTTCCCTCGATAAGACAGGTTTTTTCTGTGATCATAGCTTTCAAAGTTCCAATCTCTTTCTTATGTCCACCCCATAGGGCTTCATTAGCATGGATAAGGACGGCGTGCTTAAGGTGATAATTGAAATTAGAGACAAGTTCTTGAATATTGCTGAGTAGAACGTAATGAGAGCCCAGAAGGACACCGAGTGGCTCAACAAAGCTGTTTTTACCTACACCTTGAGATCCGCATAAGACGAGAGCTGTGTGTACTTCATTTGGATGTTGAAATAAGTAAGCACACCATTTTCTGACGTATCTATAGGCAACTCCATCTCCAGAGCAAATATTATCTCTGACATGACTCCAGTATTTTGAACAATCACCTTGCTTGGCAATTTTTGAAAACCCCTTCCAGAGATTATAGCATTTAGAAGCCTTAGCCACTTCGTGTGGTGTAAAATTGATGCCATTGAATTCTCTTCTATTTGAGCTTTTAAGCCATACATCAGCCTTGGTACGTGATCTCCCGTTTGAGCAAGTAATCAGTTTATTTTCATACTGATTCTTAAACGATTGCTTGCTCTCAAGGGTGAAGTCGATTCCCCCGAAAACTGGATTTTCCTTTTCAGTAAGGATGTAAAATTGATCAGTGTGAATTACAGCATGTTTTCTATTTAATTCCCTAACCACCATCTCTTCAGGAGTGAGAAGATTCAGTGCATCCACTTGCAATCGTAAGAGGATTCCCTGACGTTCGTGATCCCAGCCAGCAAATCCAGGAATATCCTTTTCAGGATCGATATCCCGTAGCTGGTCAATAGTGAGCTCAAGCCCAAGCTTCCTTAAATTTTCTATGATAGATATGTTTAAATCAGTAGATTTTCTAGCTGTATTTTCTTGTATTTTAAGATCAGTTTTAATATTATCAGACATGTATTTATCCATATTAAATCCGCTCCAGACCATACACTGGGCGGATATTTTTCTATTCGCGTGCTCGTTTGATCATTTCTTCCATAATTGAAATTTGCACTGTCCAAAAAATGTAGAGATTCAACCAGGTCAGGCCCTGATCATCGAGTGGATGTTTATAAAAATTCGTTAGGGACCAAAATAATTGCGACTTCATACGTTCCATCTCACTCTGTAACAGATCTTTACTGAGCTCGATCATTAGCTTGTTCCCTGACTTCAGTATTAATCCTGGCCTGCAACCACTCAATTAGTAAATGTTTATTATACAGGTATTTAAACCTTGAAATTTTGAGATAGGGCGGTCCTAAGCCACTCTGGCGCAGCTCGCTTAACGTGGCAGGTGAAAATAAATTGAGTTTAACAAGGGTGCTTGACGTTATAAATTCAGGCAGCTGCTGTATATGATTTAAAAAAATATTTTCTACAGATTTTGTCATCTGCTTCTTCCTCATGTTCAATATATTAGCAAGAGAAGAGGAAGCATGAACGTGTAACTTAAGAGAAATTTTCCCCAGAAAATTCCAAGTTAAGTTACAGTACTGATGTACCCATTTCGAAGTGTACATCTGAAACCCGACTAATTGCGTTAGTCGGGTTTCCTGCTTTTTTTTCCTTTTCTACTGTTGCCAGTATATAAAATCTTTTAATTCCATGCAATGGCTTCGACTTGATTTTGAAGAAGTTGTCTCTTTTATTGCATAAATTATGATCAATTCACTCTTTTTCATATAATTTCGTGATCCATTTATAAACATCTTCCTCACACGCTAGGACATCCATTTGTTTGCCAGGTTCTGATTTTAAAAAATGTTCAATCAAAGCTCGCAGTAATGTATTGGCCGTTATTCGCTCTTTGTCAGCACTTCCTTTTAATGCTGAAGCCCTATGTTTCATGATCCTTTTTACAACACGGTCAAGGCCAAGCTTCTGTTCAGGAGTTAAAAGTGCGGTTACTTTATCATAATTTTGATACTTAGCTATTTTCTGGCCTGTTGCAGTCTCATTTAATCGTTGAGGCTGTTGTGGTACAATTACCTCTTTGGAAGTGTTTTTACAATTACCGAACAGAGTATTTTTCGTATCCTCCTGGTTTATTGCTCCCATCTGTTCTCTACGCGCTTAAGTAATTCTTTTGATATGTTCAGGTAGTCAATAAATCCTTTTCCACTCGATTTTTCAGCTTCAAATATAGTTTGACGTTTCTGTGGACATGCTTTCAATTTAGTGTTAATTCGAACAGAATTGGTAAATACAGCATCTAAAAAAGTATCCCTCAATATTTTCTCCACATCCCCGCTTATAGCTTCACGACGATCCACCATTGTCAATAAGAAGCCAAGGTTACTTAAGAGCGGATTTAGTGACTTTATCTGATCGATAATCTTTAGAAGATTTTTTATACCTACTAGTGGCAGATATTCTGCGCTGACAGGTACTAGGAAAAAATGACTTGCGGCTAGGCTATTAATAGTTTTAAGAGAAACGTGTGGACTGTTATCTATGAGGACAAAATCATATTTTTTCACATAATCGTCTTGCAGTATAGACTTAAGTTTGAGTTCGCGACCTATTTCAGACTGAAGTTGCAAATCAAGATCTACCATTGATTCTCCGGAAGGGGCGATATCAAAGTTTACTATGTGTGTCCTTCTGATAATTGTGGATATGGATACTTTGCCGCGGACTGCTTCTGTAATATTTTTCTCATCATTGTCAAGATCGCCTATGACTGAATGAGTTAAATTCCCTTGAGGGTCGAAATCAATGCCTAGAACATTTTTCCCGAGTTGAGCAAGTCCAGCGCAGATATTCACGCAAGTAGTAGTTTTGCTAACTCCTCCTTTGCTGTTGACGATTGATATTATTCTAGGCGGCATTACCTTTGGCCCTGTTTTGAACGTAAATCCTCAGCAACTTTTTTCTCAATCCATCTTTCTAATGATTCCTTATGGAAGCGAAGAGCTTTACCTATACGGAATGATGGAATTTCGCCAATTTTAGTATGTCTGTATAGTGTTGCCTTTCCAACCTGCAGGAAATCGCACGCCTCCTGGGCATTTAATACTTCTTTAGTCATCCTGGTGATTGCTCCTGAAAATATAAGATTTCATATGGCCACTTATCTAAGTTTTCTATCATCTTGTCAAGAGTTTCGTTATCACATGTGTAATTTATGGTAGAGGACGTAATCATGGAAGATCTGAAGTTCTGAAAATTAGAAGTTGGTAAGTTCTGAAGTTTGGAATACTCCAAGTTAAGAGCTACTAAAGTTCTAAAGTTATTGAGTTCAAAAATTCATGAGTTCTGAAGTCAAAAACTTCTTAAGATTGTAAGTTCTTAACTTAAGGAGTTAGGGACTTAAGGAGTTTAGGGTTACTTAAGTTGAGAACTCCGTATATTATAGCTTCCGATATGGGAACCTTATCGTAACTTAGAGGCTAGAATATGAAAAATATGCTGATTCCAATAACACCTTCAGAAATTTATAATCCCTCCCAGGTGGAATATGTCAGGTATGCAAATTCCTTTACCGAACAGGATATGTCAAAGAATTCTATATGTGCATATCTTTCAGATTGGGAAGATTTCTGTAGGTGGTGCAATCACAATCACCGTCAATTTATGCCTGCTAATCCTCATGATGTAGCGGACTACTTAGAGGATAGGGCCAAGAATTCTTGGGTAGGGATATCAGGTAAAAATAGAGATCTTAAAGAAAAGACACCTCTTAAGTGGAATAGCCTGGAAAGAAGATTAACCGCCATCACAAAGATTCATCAATATAATGGATATAACTTTAGTAGAAAGGATTCTGCGATAAGGAGGACATTAAATGGCATCAAGCGCGTACTTAGCAAGGAACAGACACATCAAATTCTAGAGGATAGAAAATCACCTGTGCTTATGGAGGATATTCGTAAGATGATAGGCTCTTTACCAGATACATTAACAGGAAAGCGAGACAGGTGTTTATTGCTCATCGGTTTCTCTGGAGCGCTACGGCGATCAGAGTTGGCTAGTATCCAGAAAGAAAATTTGAAATTTCTTAAAGAGGGTATTGTTGTGCTCCTTCCGTGGTCGAAAACTGGTATGCGAGAAGTAAATATTCCATATGGATCAAATCCTGATACATGTCCAGTTCGTGCCTTGCAGGAATGGATTCATGCCGCCAATATCGAAAATGGTGCTGTATTTCGTGCCATTAATCGACATAATCAGATTCAGTTAGGTGCACTATCTGATAAATCTATTGTACTTATCATCAATCGTAACCGCTATATTCGAGATACAGTCAAAGAGGCTGAAGAAAAACAGATCCATGATTCAACAGTTACTATCCCAAATTTTGGAGGGCATTCTTTAAGGGCAGGTTTTGTGACACAGGCCATTTTAAATGATGTCCCCGAACACTCTATTATGGAGCATACTGGCCATAAGAAAAGTGATACTCTTAAGAAATACATCCGTGAAGTGAACAAGTGGAAAAACAATGCAGCGACTAAATTAGGGTTGTGAACTTGGATTAAAGAATTTAATTATCCTGTCGAGTTCATCAGCTACTTCATTTAACATTGGATCGCTATCCATCCTTGCTTTTTCATGAACATGTGCAAAATGGGCGCTAAATATCAGCTGCTTGTTCCTAATCTCAGATTTTAACTCAGGAGATGCAATCGCTTTGGCTTCTAAATCATGCAGATGTCTCAAATAAGCATTTAGATGTTGAAGATCCACAGGTTCCACAGCCATTCTCCTTAATCAATATCCATTTTATATATCTCATTACTTGCATTCGTCTTTTTCGGAAAGAATTTTTGTCGATGCCATGTAGGTCACTCTACGAAATGGAGGAAAAAGCACACTATGACATTGCTACATATTATTTTACATACTATAAAGTAATGTTTTGTCCTGCTGCAATTATCTGTATGACAGGAATGTAATAATAAAATTTAAAATAGGATATTTTGACAAATGAGTGCTCAAATTGGGGAACAGAATACGAGAAGAGAATTGGAAGTGAATGATGAATTTAAAAACCTCATACCTCGTCTTTCAGATCAGGAATATCAACTGCTTGAAGAAAGTATTGAAAAAGACGGGTGCCTGAATCCGATCATAGTGTGGGGCAATGTGCTTGTAGACGGCTACAATCGACATGAGATCTGCGAAAAGCTGGATATCGATTATGATATAAAATCTCTCGAATTTGAGAACGATGATGAGGCCATGCTATGGATCATCAACCATCAATTCGGTAGAAGGAATTTGAATCCATTTCAACGCTGTGAACTGGCTCTTAAAATGAAAGATGTGATTGCAGCACGAGCAAAGGCCAATCAATGCGCTGCGGGTGGGGTGGTTAAGCAGAAATCTGCGAAACCGATTGATACACGGGAAGAGCTTGCAGAAATGGCCAGTGTAAGTGCAGATACCATTGCTAAAGCATGGAAAATTATAGAGAAGGCATCGGATGAAGATAAAGAGGAGTTGCGGTCAGGTAAAATTACAATTAATGCGGTATACACTAAGCTGAATAAGCGAGATGCAAATCCTGAACAGAAAGTAGAAGGAGATGCGATCCAGCGTATGATCAAGTCACTCA
>Ga0209006_10006000_pt1 | contig 11030 bp, 8 predicted proteins | sample JacPin_JW_Ref_O2_FD_188567 | JGI IMG/M metagenome (GOLD analysis project Ga0209006, IMG submission 188567) | Forest soil microbial communities from Algoma, Ontario, Canada - Jack Pine, Ontario site 1_JW_Ref_O2 (SPAdes) (version 2) | ecosystem: Environmental > Terrestrial > Soil > Boreal... | reverse complement strand
GCGCGCGCCGTCTCGCGGCCGGAGCGCCTTCCTCCAAACGTGGGATCGCCGAAATCAGCCGGGCTTTGCGCGGGATCTCGGCCTGCGCCTGCATGCGCCACGAACGTGCCTGGGAGCCGTAACCCGGGGCGCTTCCCTTCGCTCAGCGTGTCGCATTGATCTACCGCAAGGCGGCACGCCGCGATTCAGGCGATGGCTCCGGCATGTCCCAAGGATCCATAGGACCAGCCGCCGGCGGCTTCAATTCATTGCTGTGCCCGAACTGCGCCAAGCCGATGACGCATGTGCGAACGATCTGGCGCGCCTTCCAGGACAATCTGGAAGTTCTCGAATGCCGACCGTGCAGTATCTCGGTCAGCCAAACCGCCAAGCCGCAACCGAAGGAATGAGCGTCAAGGAGCGAACGCAGGGTAGGAACGCAGTGTAGCGAACGCAGTGTAGCGAACGCAGTGTAGAGAGCCCCGGACGAAACCCCCGAGACGCCCGGGACTCTCTCCATACCCCGATACGAGCGGGTTTTCTCGCATCGGAGGATGCTCATGTCTGTGTCATGACGCGCCCGCGCCTTGCAACCTTCGTTTTTGCCAATATGGATGCGCCTGCGGTTGAGTTGCCGAAGGTCAGGCGCGGCGACCCGCAGCCATTGCCATGCGCTCCACACCCCGGCACAGCACGGTCACGCGCTCGATCGAGGCGCATACCAGCGGCAACACTGCGGCGCCTGCGCGTTGATCGGCGCGTTGCGCGAGGATAATAGTCGGAGCCGCACGTCGACGAGCTCATGTCCGCTTCCGATCCCGCCCCTGCCGCATCCCCTCAAGTTCATCATGGTGCCGCGCCGTGCCGGCGCGGATTCGACGCATGGTTCATCATCATGGCGACGGCGCTGGTGGTGCCGGTGTTTCGGCTGTTCGATCGGCTGATGGACCGCTTTGGCGTGGCTTGATGTCGCCTCGCTGAGCGCCGGCAGGGCCGACAAAATTACCCTCTGCAATTTTGCCCACGCGGCAGCCCGGCGCGAACGCTCGCGTCGGCATTGCGCTTTCGATCCGCGTTCGCGCGGCGAGGTTGACGCCGCGCAATGCCCACCCTACGGATGGCCCGATTTACCGCGACGGGTCGAGGAGACGAGCATGGCGCAAGGCAATCAGAAGATCGGCTGGATCGGCATGGGCCGCATGGGATCCGCCATGGCCGAACGGCTGGTCAAGGCCGGCTATGACCTGTCGGTGTGGAATCGCACGCGGTCGAAGGCCGAGCCGCTCGCCAAGAGCGGCGCCAAGATCGTCGACAAGCTCGCCGACCTCGCCGGCGTCGACGTGCTGTTCTCGATCGTCTCGGCCGGCCCCGATCTCGATGAGGTCTATTTCGGCAAGTCCGGCGTGGTAACGACCGGCGGCAACAAGCTGCCGAAAATCTTCGTCGACTGCTCGACCATCGCGGTCGAGGAGTCCGTCGCGGTGCGCAAGCGTCTCACCGAGCGCGGCAGCGACTACGTCTGCGCGCCGGTGAGCGGCAATGCCAAGGTGATCAAGGCCGGCAAGCTGTCGTCGGTCGCGTCCGGGCCGGAAGCGGCCTTCCGCACGGTCGAGCCGATGATCAAGGCGTTCGCGCCGCGCGGCGTCACCTATGTGGGCGAGGGCGAGCTCGCGCGGGTGTGCAAGATCGCGCACAACGTCATGCTCGGGGTGGTGATCGAGAACCTGATCGAGATCACGCTCCTGGTGAACAAGATGGGCGTGCCGCGCCATGCCTTCCTGTCGTTCCTCAACAACGGCGTGATGGGCTCGATGTTCACCGCCTACAAGTCGCCGGCGCTGGTCAATCTCGATTGGACGACGACATTCACGCCCGAGCTGCTGCGCAAGGATCTCGATCTCGGCCTCGAGCTCGGCCGCGAGAAGGACGTGCCGATGCCGGTGACGGCGGCGGCGCGCGAAATGCTGCAGGCCCACTTCGGCGTCGCCCAGCTGCAGAAGAATCCGGACGAATACCTCCAGAAGGATTTCGCGGCGCTGATGGAGACCATGGCGCTCGCCGCCGGCATGAAGCTCGTGAGCGAGAACCACAACGTGCCCACCGGGTTGGAGAGCTGAGGCTCTATCCGGCGCATTTTCGCGTCCACGCAGGTCGGTCATGTCAACGCGCGAGCGCGCGCCGGGTTCCGGGTGTGCGCACGATTTTGCGGCGCGGCCCTAACACAGTTGCGTCGTAACACAATTGCGCTCATGCAGTGGCGCACATAAACTTGTGGTCCATTAAAGTCATGGTCCACGGCAGCACGGGCGGCGTCGCGGCCGGTCGCTTGGCAGGAAACGCGTCGGGTCGCACGGTGCCCAGTTCCTTGGCGATCGAGCAGCCATCTCCCAAATCGCGTGCGCGGCGCTCTTGGCGAAGGCCATGGCCGCTGCGCACCGCGCTTGGTTTTTTTGCCTTGACGCTTCTGCTGCCGGTGCTGCTGTTTTTCGTGCTGCAGTACCGCGCCGCGCTCGCCGAGAAGCAAGCCGATGTGGAACGCGACGGCATCAGGTTCGCGCGCGAGGTCGGCGACGACGTGAACCGCGAGCTGCAGATCGAGCGCGGGCTGCTCAAGGCGCTGGCGACATCGCCCTCGTTGCGCGACGGCGACTACACGGCTTTCCATGCCCAGGCCACGGCGGCGCTCAAGGGCGACCGGGGTTGGATCGCGCTCCTGCGCGGTGACGGCACGCAGCTCATCGATACGCTGGCGCCGGCCGGGACGTTGCTCGATCCCGTGCGCAACACCGAGGCGTTGCGGCGGGTGCTGCAACGCGGTGCGCCGGAGGATTCCGATCTCTTCGTCAGCCGGCTGAGCAAGCGCATGGTGATCACCGTGTTCTACCCGGTCGGCCATGACGACCTGGTGCTGAGCGGCGCCCTGCCGGTCGAGTATCTGAACGACGTCCTGCGCGCGGACGCGCCGTCCGACCGCATCGCGGTGCTCTACGACCGCGAAGGGCGCGTGATCGCGCGCAGCCATGACCCCGCCGAGTTCGTCGGCAAGCTCGCCAGCCCCGAGCTGCGCGCGCACATTGCCGGCGCGCGGGAGGGTTCGCTCACCTCGCAGATGGCCGGCGATGCGCGCAGCTTCACGGCGTTCACCCATCTTCCCAACGGCTGGACCAGCGCGATCGAGGCGCCGCGCGAGATCGTCACCGGGCCCATGCGCGCGTGGGAACGCCAGATGCTGCTCGAGCTGCTCGGATTTGCCGCGCTCGCCTTCGTCGGCGCCGCCGCCGCCGGAGAATGGATCGCGCGCTCCATCGCCCAGCTCGCCAAGGCGGCGCGCAAGATCGGCAGCGGCGAGATTTCCCCGCCGGTATCGACCAGCCTGCGCGAGGTCAACGACGTCGGCGAAGCGCTCAGCCGCGCCTCGCACGACCGGCAGCGTGCCGAGGCGGCGATGCGCGAGAGCGACATGCGCTTCCGCGCCATCGTCGACCAGGCCACCGCCGGCATCTCGATCGTCGATCTCGACGGCCGCTTCCGCTTCGCCAACCGGCGCCATTGCGAGATCACCGGCTATTCGAGCGAGGAGATTCGCGAGCATACGCTGATCGACATCACCCATCCGGACGACCGGCCGAGAAATCTCGAGCTGCTCGCCGCCATGATGACCTCGGGCACCGCCTATACGATCGACAAGCGCTTCCTGCGCAAGGACGGCCGTTCGATCTGGGTGCAGGTCAGCAGCGTCGCGGTGCGCGACGCCGGTGGCGTTCCGCAATACGCCATCGGCCTCGTGCTCGACATCGACCAGCGCAAGCAGGCGGAAATCGCCAATGCCCATCTCGCCGCCGTGGTGGCATCCTCGGCCGACGCGATCGAAAGCCTTGCGCTCGATGGCACGATCCTGACCTGGAACCACGCCGCCGAGAGACTGTACGGCTACGCGGCCGCGGAGGTGATCGGCCGTGCGCTCGACGTGATCGTGCCGGAGGAGCAGTCCGACGAGATCGCGCGCACGATTGCGGCGGTGCATAACGGCGAGAACATGCCGATCGAGACCAGGCGTCGGCGCAAGGACGGCACGCTGATCGATGTCGCGATCGACGCCGCGCCGATCCGCACCGCCGACGGCACGATAGTCGGCATTTCCAAGATCACCCGCGATATCTCCGAGCGGCGTCGCGCCGAAGCGACGCTGCAGGAGCGTGAGGAGCAGTTCCGCACGCTGGCGAACTCGGTGCCGCAGCTCGTCTGGATGGCCGAACCCGGCGGCAAGATCGATTGGTACAACGAGCGTTGGTTCGAGTACACGGGCACGACCTACGAGCAGCTCGAGGGCGACGGCTGGAAGCGCCTGCACGACCCGGCGGTGTTGCCCGAGGTGCTGGCGCGCTGGGAGGAGTCGGTGCGCACCGCCGAGCCCTTCGAGATGACGTTCCCGTTGCGCGGCGCCGATGGGACGTTCCGTCCCTTCCTCACCCGCGTCGTGCCGTTGCGCGACAGCGACGGCCGCGTATCGCACTGGGTCGGCACCAACACCGACATCAAGGCGCAGGTCGAGCACGAGAAGCACCTCAACTTCGTCATGCGTGAGCTGTCGCATCGCTCGAAGAACCTGCTCGCCGTGGTGCAGGCGATGGCGCGCCAGACCATGCAGCACAGCTTGGGATTCGACGATTTCGAGGGCCGCTTCATGGGTCGGCTGCACGGGCTGGCGCGTTCGCACGACGTGCTGGTGCGCCAGGACTGGACTGGTGCGACCATCCGCGACCTCGTCACCGCCCAGCTCGCGCCGTTCGTGCGCGAGGACGGCGCCAGCATCGACATGAGCGGCGAAAACCTGATCCTCAAGCCCGACGCGGTGCAGAATCTCGGCTTCGCGCTGTTCGAATTGGGCACCAATGCGGTGAAGTACGGCGCGCTCGCGGCCCCGGCCGGCAAGGTCGCGGTTCACTGGGAGCTGGTCGAGAGCGACGGGCGCAGATACGTGCGGTTCGTCTGGCAGGAGCACGGTGGCCCGCCGGTCGCACAGCCGGTGCGCAAGGGTTTCGGCGCCATGGTGATCGAGCGCTTCATCGCCGTGACGTTCGGCGGCCGCGTCGAAAGCCTCTTCCTGCCGGAAGGCTTCTCTTGGACGCTGGAGATCCCCGCCGAGCACCTCCTGAGCGAGGCGCCCGCCAATCGGCCCACGGTCCTGCGCCGCGTGGCGGCGCAGTAGTTTTCGCGCCGCTCGATCGTAGACGCTCGCCGGTCGACATCACCGCAAGCGTGCGACAGCGAGCCGTGCCCCCTGGTTGCGGCAGGCTTGCGATTTGTCCATAAGTTTGTTCAACTAGAAGTATACGGGTGGGGGACCAAATTGTCGGACGCTGGAGGCTCGCGCAGGGAAGAAAGCTGGTTTGACGCCGTGCGATTCTGGATTGGGTCCTGGCGAAATGGCGGGGCCGACGACCAGAAGATCTGGCGGCACCGCCACCTGTCCACGGCGATCCCTTTTCCCGAGCTCGACTGGTCCGACATGGAGACGAGCCTCGGCGCACTTTACGACTACGCGGTGCAGATGGCCAACGGCACCATCGATTGGTACATCCGACGGCGTTTCTGGAAGAAGATTCTTTCCCGCGGACTGCACCTGGCATCCTTCGTATTCGTCGGCGCCGCCGCGCTGGTATCGCTGCTCAAGATCTTCAGCCCTGACGTCGAGCTCAAGGTCCTTCAGTTTTTCGAACGGCTCGTTTTCGGGAGCAACGGCGTAAGTCCGGGCTGTAACTCTTGCGATCACTCCGGGTTCGCCGCCGAGGCCGCGTTGGTTCTGATCGGCATAGCGACGGGCTTCAGCCTGATCGATCGATTGGCCGGGTTGTCGACCGGATGGATGCGCTACGTCATGACCGCGATGCGCCTTGAGGAGCAACTGGTCACGTTTCAATTCGAGTGGACCCGCCTGAAAATGGAAGCAGCTCGTGAACCGCGTGCGGCTGCGGGATCGGCCGACGATGAAGGAAGGGCCCCAAAACTGGAGGCCGTCGCGGTCCAATTCCGATTCGAGGGTGAAGGCCAGACAAGGTCGGCTGCATTGCGCGAGCTGGCGCCCGACCCGACCTCCCAGCGGATCAATCTGGTGCGGGATTTCTGCGCCCGCGTTCTTATCATCGTCAGGGACGAAACGTCGGTGTGGGCGGACGAGCTCAGGGAGAATGTCACAAATTTCGCCAAGCACGTCGCCTCGCATCATGGCCAGGACGCCGGGAAGACGTGAACAACATGCCTGATACGAAACCTGCTCCGCCCCGGAACTCGGAGGAGTTCCTGGTGCGCAGCGCGCGCATCCAGTCGCTGAGTCGCATAAGGGCGTGGGTCGTCGTCATAATGCTCGGCCTTTTGGCCATTGTCTTGATTCGCTTCATGTGGCCTCACGCGAACGGCAACGAGGCCGCAACGGTGCGGGCAAAATACGTATGGGTCCAGATGCTGCCCGCCGCGCACGGCCAGCCGGGCGGCAGGCTGGTGCGGGCGATCGTCACTCAGGGTGGCGGGTGCCCGACCATCGTCGAGGACCGCAAGCCGGTGCAAATGAACATACGACCGGCGCCGGCCCGCGCGGCCTTTCCGGTCGTCCTCTGCCAGGCGGAGCTTGCCGCCGCGAGCGACGCCTGGATCGGCACGCGTCCCCTGCCGGCCAGGCCGAGCGATCCGCACGACGTCATCGTCATCGGCGATACCGGATGCCGCATGGTCTACTACGAGCCGCCGCAGGGCTGCACGAGCGGATTGGACTGGCCGTTCGCGGCGGTCGCGAGCAGCGCCGCATCGGTCGCGGCGAAATCGCCCTCCGTCGTCATTCACGTCGGCGATTTCCACTATCGGGAGAACCCGTGCGCTGAAGACAGCCCCGCCTGCGGCGGCAGCCCCTACGGCGACAACTGGGCCACGTGGGAGGCGGAATTCTTCAAGCCGGCCGCGCCGCTCCTGCTGGCGGCGCCATGGGTCATCCTGCGCGGAAATCACGAAAACTGCGCGCGTGCCGGCGCCGGCTGGCAGTATTTTTTCGCCTTGCCGATGCAAGCCGACCAAGAGGACAAAGCCGCCTGCCGCAATGATCTCTCGTCGTACCGGCTGTCGCTGGGCGTGACGCAGGACAGGCGCCCACGCGTCCTGATCGTGCTCGACACGGCGGACGAACGTAACTCGCACGGGTTGGCTGCGCGCTGCCGCACGTACGAAAAATGGATGGACGAGATCACATGGTCGGACGCCGAATTCTGGCTCGCGCTGCATCAGCCGCTGTGGCTGCGCGACGCGCGCAATTCCACGAAGGACAAGCAGTGGGACGGGCCGGTACCGCTCGACCCGTGCGATCAGGCCAAATCCGCATTGGATGGAATTCGCGCAAGGTTCGACAAGCTCGCCGACCAGCGGACCGCGCGGCTCGTGCTGTCCGGCGACACCCACTTGTTCGAGTTCTTCCGGCCGGAAAAATTCACCCGCCCCATCCAGCTGGTGGCCGGCGACGGCGGGACGAAGCTGGACAGGCTCGAACCGCCGGACACCGCCGCGACGTCGGGTGCTTCGCAAGACCAAACGACGAGCGAGATGAATAAACCCGTCAAGTCGTACGGCGTCGATGGCGTCTCCTCGGCCATCGTCCAGTTCGGTTTCGTCCGCATGCATCTCGATCGGTCGATCTGGACGATCGATTTGATCGGCCTCGCCGGCAAGACGCTCGTCTCATGCGGGTTCTCCGAGTCGCCGGCTTCCGATCCGCCGGCGGACCATGATCCGTCCTGCCGCGAGGCGGCCAGCCAATAATTCGCCGCGTCGCTTCGCCGATTTCCGCTTCGCTCCCGTCGACGCGCGTGCATCGGCTGCTTGCGGAATCTGCAAGAGCGTTCTTTGATGTGTCCTGGATTGAACGCATCCCCAACCGTGCACAGACAGGAAACATGACCGGACCTCGTTTCCAGCCGATCGCGCCCGAGCAGATGAGCGCGGCGCAGCAGCGCGTCGCGCAGGCGCTCACCGCCGGCGTGCGCGGCGGCGTGCGCGGCCCGTTTTCGGCGCTGCTGCGAATCCCCGAGCTCGCCGACCGCGTGCGCGTGCTCGGCGACTATGTGCGGTTCGAAACCTCGCTGCCGGCGCCCCTGCGCGAGCTCGCGATCCTGGTGGTGGCGCGCTTCTGGTCGGCGCAATACGAGTGGTACGCGCATCGCCAGCACGCCGTGAAGGCGGGGCTCGACCCGAGCGTCCCCGAAGCGATCGCGCAGGGACAGCGTCCGCCGCGGCTCGCGGACGACGAGGCGCTGGTCTACGACCTGTGCACCGAGCTTCTGTACCAGCGCGACGTCAGCGATCCGACCTTCGCTGCCGCGGTCGCGCGCTTCGGCGAGACGACCGTGCTCGAGCTCGTCGGCCTCGCGGCTTATTACGGCTTCGTCTCGCTCATCCTCAACGTCAACCGCACGCCGATTCCGGAGGGTGCGACGCCGCTCGAGCCGCTGGCCCAGAAGTAACGCCGCTACCGTCTCAGTTGTGACGGCGATAGTGGTGATAGACGCGAACGCGCACATGCGTCCGAACGCCCGTCACATGGCGACCCCCGCCGACCACGAAGGTGCGGCAATCGACGCTGAGTTCCCGCGCCCTGCGCCGCAGACAGGCGCCGACCTTGGTGCGATCGGGGATGAATTCATTGCACAGCCGGAAGGCGTCGCTGCTGCACGCCTGCTCGGGAGTCTTCTCCTGGGCGGTGGCGGGCGTGAGCGATGTGAGCGCAAGGCCGATCAGCAAGCCGGCCGTCGCCAGCGACGTCGTGACAAGGCGGTTCAATCCAGTTGTTTTCATGTCGTCCCTCGTTGTTGGCTGATGTGGGCTATGCCACCCCGTCGGCAAGAAAATGGCACAATTGGGCGGTTTTGGCCGCAACCGATCACGGGCGTCGTTAACGTGAACAACGGGCCGGCGGCCGCGGAGTTGCATTGATATCGGCCGGGAAATCGCGTCGGCCCCGTCGCGGCGCATCACCGCGCCGGCTTGGCGATCATTTGCTGCTGGTCTTCTTCTTTGCCGGCGGCTTCTTGGTCGATTTCTGCGTCGGCGCTGACCCCTCCATTGCGGCGAAGGCCTGCGCGCAATCGGCCTCGAGGTTGCCCTGGTCGAGCGCCCGCTTGAGGCAGGCAGTGACGCTCGGAATCGTCACCAGGTACTCCTTGCACAGGCTCTGCACATCCGACTTGCACTGCTCCGGCGTCGCGAATACCTCGGCACAGCCGGGACTGAGGTTCGCCTTCTGGCGCTTGAGGCAGGCGACGATCTGCGTCACGTCCGGCACGTAGTCGTTGCACAGCTGCTGCACGTCAGGCGTACAGGCCTTGCGCTGCATGGTGTCGATGTCGTGGACGAAGCGATCGTCGTTTTGTGCCGATGCCGCAAACGGGCACAACGATAGTCCCGCCGCGAGGCAGAGCGCGGTCGCCAGATTCGATCGCATGCGAATGGCATTCCCCTATGGTCTCGCGCGGTTGTCTCGCCGGCTCGCGCGGGGCCAAGCCCGGACGAATTGCATTCTACGCCGGATTGCAGCGTGTCGCCACGAGGAATTGCAATGACGATTGTGGCCGAGTTCCGGCCGTCCGAGTGCATGTCCGGCGAAGTGGATACCGGTTCGCCGATCAAGGACATGCGACCAACAGTGAATCGGCCGATCAATACCGGTTCGCGATCGGCAGTTCCTCGGCCGGGAACAGCGTGATCACGCGGCAGCCCTTGTCGGTGACCACGACCTCTTCCTCGATGCGCGCCGCCGAGTAGCCGTCCTTGGCCGGGCAATAGGTCTCCAGCGCGAACACCATGCCTTCCTTGATCTCGGTCGGGTGCGTCATCGAGATGACGCGCGAGATGATCGGCCGCTCGTGCAGCGCCAGGCCCAGGCCGTGGCCGAACTGCAGGCCGAAGGCCGACATCTCGTCCGGGAAGCCGAAGTCCTCGGCGCGCGGCCATACGCTGCACACCTTGTCGGTGGACACGCCTGGCTTGATCAGCGCGATCGCGTCATCGAGCCATTCGCGCGCCCGCTTGTAGGCGTCGTGCTGCACCGGCGTTGCGCGCCCGACGTTGAACGTGCGGTAGTAGCAGGTGCGATAGCCCATGAAGGCCTGCAGGATGTCGAAGAATGCCTGATCGCCCGGCCGCAGCATGCGGTCGGTGAAATTGTGCGGATGCGGGTTGCAGCGCTCGCCCGAGATGGCGTTGACGGCTTCGACGTCGTCGGAGCCGTGCTGGTAGAGGAACTGGTTGACGTTGGCGACGATGTCGTTCTCGCGCACGCCGGGCTTGAGCTGCTCGTGGATGAGATGATAGGCGCCGTCCACCATGGCGGCGGCGCGGTTGAGCAGCGCGATCTCGTCGGCGGATTTGATCTCGCGCGCCTCCAGCATCACCTGCTGGCCGTCGTGCACCTTGAGGCCCGCCTTCTCGAGCTCGAACATCATCGGCGGCTCGATGATGTCGACGCCGATCGGCATGTCGGCGACGCCGGCCTCGCGGATCAGCGACGCGATCTCCTCGGCGTGGCGCTTCATCAGGCCGAAGGCCGGATTGACGGTGCCGCGCAGGCCGATCAACCCGGCCTTGCAGTTCTCCGGCGCGAGCCACGGCGTGTAGAGCTTGTGGTGCACCGCGGCCGAGCCGAAGTCCCAAAGGATCGGCTCGCCGGTGCGGGTGAGCAGCGCCCAGCGCGAGAGCTTGTCGCGCTCCCATTCGCCGATCTTGGTCGACGTGATGTAGCGGATGTTGTTGACGTCGAAGACGAGCAGGGCGCCGAGCTCGGAGCTCTCCAGCGCCTGCTTGACGCGTGCGAGGCGATAGCGGTGCAGGCGGCGGTAGTCGACCCGCTCCTCGAAATCGACCCCCATGATGCCGAGCGCCGGCAGCGCGCGGCCCCAGTTGAAGCGCGGGTTGATGTCCTCGGCGCGGATTTCACGAGCACGGGTGTCCATACAAGCCTCCTGGCAATGCCGTTGCGCCCCCTCCCCCGCGTTTGCGGGGGGAGGGCGGGGAGGGGG
>Ga0209006_10005999_pt1 | contig 11030 bp, 10 predicted proteins | sample JacPin_JW_Ref_O2_FD_188567 | JGI IMG/M metagenome (GOLD analysis project Ga0209006, IMG submission 188567) | Forest soil microbial communities from Algoma, Ontario, Canada - Jack Pine, Ontario site 1_JW_Ref_O2 (SPAdes) (version 2) | ecosystem: Environmental > Terrestrial > Soil > Boreal... | reverse complement strand
CGGTAGGCCTTGAGCCCCTCGAAGATCTCCTGGCCGTAGTGGAAGACGGCGGCGGCGGGGTCCAGCGTGATCGGCCCGTACGGTTCGATCCTGGCGTCGTGCCAGCCGTCCTGCTCGGTCCACCGGATGGTGGCCATGTGATCAGTGAATACGCTGCCGAACCCCGGGGCTACCAGCATCTGCGCCCGCTCCGCCGCCGGAATAGCGGTCGCGCTGGCGCGGATGTCGAAATCTGGTTCCTGGCTCGGTAGTGCGTTCATCTCTGGCTTTCCTCCGGATTCCCTGGGTGGGCTTACAGGTGGCACCCGGCAGGCGCCGGGTGCCACCGCGGGTACTGCGCAGCCTGCTAGTTGTCGGTGGCTGTGGCGGCGTCGCCGCCGTTGTCACGGCGGTCCATTGCCTCTTGGACGGCCTCCTGGGCCCAGCGCCGGGCCCGGGCCTGGCTCTCGGTCTCGGCTGCCGTCGGGCTGGCCTTTGTTCTGAACATCTCGGTTTCTCCTCGCGGCGCGTCATCGCTTGGGCTAGGCGGCCAGCTGAGGCGAAACCGATGGCTTTCCGGGAGACGAGGTCCGCGACGGTGGCCGCGAAGCAACGAGGACTTGGCGGCGAGCGACGGCGGGAGTGCAGGACCCGGAACGCGATACGGCCAGCGCCTCACCCCCGTAGCGGGTCGCCGGCCTGCCTAGATCAGATCCCGCTACGGCTGCTAAGGATGAGTACGAAGCGCCGCATGACACTACGCATGGTAGCCGAGGCCGGAGAGCGGTGTCAGGCGCACCGCGAATTTACTTTGACGACCTACGAAATCTCGCGCGGGCGTCAGGTTGCGAGTTATCGACCCAACCTGGGCCTTCCCTCCGCTCGCGACGCGAGAAGGCCCAGGTCGGCGCGTGGCTAGCGGGTGAAGTGCGCGAAGACGTGGCTCAGGGCCTGATCACCGCGGTGGTGCCGGCGAACTTCTTCTCGCAGGCCTATCTCGCCACCTACATCGCGGCCGATGCGGTGCTCAAGGGCAAGCCGCTGCCGCAGGGCTGGGTGAAAGTGCCGCATGTGGTGGTCGATAAGACCAACATCGCGGCTTATCAGAAGGCGTGGGAGAAGCCCGAGACGGGATTGCGCGCGTTCTACAACACGCAAATCGAGGCGACGCGCGATCATTTGCCGGCGACGTTGCCGGACAACGATCTGTATACGCATCCGCCGCAGTGAGGCGCGCGCGGGTGGCGCCTCGATCGGGCGGCACCCGCGAAAGTGTTTGATGTCGACGCCGCGGTTCGCGGCGCAGTGGAGAAGACGCGGAACGTGTCGGTCATTTATTCCGCCAGAGGCATCAGCAAGCGTTTCGGCGCCGTGCCGGCGTTGCAGGGCGTCGATTTCGACGTGGTCGAAGGCAAGGTGAACGGCCTTGTCGGTGCCAACGGCGCCGGCAAGTCGACGCTGCTCAAGATCATCGCCGGCGCGCTGCCGCCCGATGCCGGCGAAATCAAACTCGATGGCCGCCCGCTGGCGCTCTCATCCATCACCGACGCCGCGCGTGCCGGCATCGCCATCGTCTCGCAGGAGCTGAGCCTGTTTCCGGCGCTCAGCGTCGAGGAAAATCTGCTGCTCGCGCCGGGCAAAGGCGCCTGGCACGCCCGCCGCGCCTACGGCCGCAACGCCCGCGCCATTCTGCGCCGGCTCGGCGTCGACGTCGCGCTCAACACGCCGCTCTATCAGCTCAGTCTTGCCGACCGGCAATTGGTCGAGATCGCGCGCGCCATGTTGCAAAATCCGCGCGTGCTCATTCTCGACGAGCCGACATCGTCGTTGCATGTCGCCGAAGTGGAACGCCTGCACGACATCATTCGCGGCTTGCGCGAGTCCGGCATCGGCATCGTTTATGTCAGTCACTTCCTCGAGGAACTGTTGGACATTTCCGACAACCTCGTCATCTTGCGCAACGGCAAGCGCGTTGCGGAAGATATTGCCCGGGGGCCCGACCAACTCAGGGCCGTCGTCACCGCAATGCTTGGTGAAACGCCGGAATCCGCGCTCGAACGCGCGCAACGCGTCGGCGAACAAATCCGTCCCGAAGGCGAAATACCGCCGATTCATGTCGGCCCGCTGCGCATCGCTGGTCTGAAAGGAGCGGACGGCCTCGTCATTGATAACCTGGACATTGCACCAGGCGCCATCGTCGGCGTCGCAGGCCTCGCCGGTGCAGGCGTCGAGGAATTGTTCGCCGTCCTGTTCGGCACCGCCAAGCCAAAGTCCGGCCGGGTGATTTTGCCGAGCGGTGCGCTGTTGCCGCGGAGTACGGCCGGCGCGGTGAAGGCCGGCGTCGCCTACACGCCGGCGGACCGCAAGCAATACGGCCTGATGCTCCGCCAAAGCGTCGCCGAGAATGTCGTCAGCGTGCGCGCGCTCACGCTCGGCCGCGACGGCTTCGTGCTGCGCGCCGAACGTCTGCGCCAGACCGCGCTTAATCGCTGCCGCCAGCTCGGCGTGGTCGCCGGCTCGATGGCGCTGCCGGTCGGCGCACTGTCGGGCGGCAATCAGCAGAAAGTCGTATTCGCCAAATGGATCGAAGCGGCGCCGTCGCTCCTTGTGCTCGACGATCCGACGCGCGGCATCGATATCGGCGCCAAGCGCGAGATGCACCGCATCATGCGGCGCCTGGCGCAGTCGGGCCGAGTCGTTTTGTTCTACTCGAGCGATCCGGGTGAGATCGTTGCTGTGGCCGATCGCGTCATCGTCTTCGTCGATGGCGCGCTGACGCAGGAGCTCGATGGCGAGACGCTGACCGAGCACGCGCTGGTGACGGCGATGAATATCAGCACCAAGCCGCCGGTGCGTCCCGCAGCATGACTGGGAATACGGAGGAGTGACATGTCAGGACTGGTCGCAGGAAAATCGATCATCGTCACCGGCGGCGCCGGCGGCATCGGCGAGGGCATCGCGCGCGATCTAGCCGCCGAAGGCGCACGCGTTGCGGTCGCCGACATCGATCTTGCGGCTGCCGAGCGCGTCGCCGCGGCGATCGAGAAGGACGGCGGCGAGGCTATCGCGCTGCAAGTGAATGTCGTCGATCGCGCCAGCGTCAAGGCAATGATTGCGGCCGCCGTGCGCGCCTTCGGCCGCCTGGACGTCATGTTCAACAATGCCGGCATCAGCAAGGCCGGACAATTCCTGGAAGCGACCGAGGGCGACTGGGCCCGTATCATGGGCATCAACGGGCTCGGCGTGCTGATCGGCATGCAGGAGGCGGCCAAGCAGATGATCGCGCAGGGTGGCGGCGGCAAGATCATCAACACCGCTTCGATCGCCGGCAAGGTCGGCGAGCAGATCGCCACCGTCTATTGCGCCAGCAAGGCCTGCGTGATTTCGCTCACCCAGGCCGGCGCCGAAGCGCTCGGCAAGCACAACATCACCGTCAACGCCTTCAGCCCGGGCTTTGTAAAGACGCCGCTCTGGGACGGCCTCGATAAGGATCTGATTTCGGCCGGCTATCGCGATGAGCCGAATGCGGTCGATCATCTGGCCAAGACCAAGGCGATCCTCGGCCGCGTGTCGACGCCACACGACCTCGTCGGCGCCACCACATTCCTGGCGTCGTCGCGTTCCGATTACATCACCGGCCAAAATCTCATGGTCGATGGCGGCGTGCGCTTGATCTGAGCGGGAGTATTCTGATGAGCGTGGCGCAAACATTCGCTCCGCCGACGGCCGAGCTTTTGGTCGCCCGCGCGCGCGCCTTGGTGCCGCTGATCGCTGCGTGCGCCAAGGACGCCCGGCAGGCGCGCCGCGTTCCCGATCAGATCATCGCCCAGATCGCCGAGGCCGGGCTGTTTCGCATTTTGCAGCCGGCCGGCTGGGGCGGCTACGAGATGAAGCCGGAGACCTTTTACGAGGTGCTGATCGCGCTCGCGGAGGGCGACATGTCGGTCGGCTGGGTCTATGGGGTGCTCGGCGTTCATCCCTGGCTGATGGGGCTGATGGACCAGCGTGCAGTCGCCGACGTTTGGGGCAATGACGACAGCGCGCGGCTCTGTTCGTCACTGATGCCCGTCGGTAAAGCCCAAAAGGTCGATGGCGGATTTCGCGTCACCGGCCGTTGGCGTTTCTCCAGCGGCTGCCATTACGCCCAATGGGCGCTGCTGGGCGGTGTTGTCCAAAGCGACAGTGCGCCGGCCGGCGGTCCGCCCGATGTCCGCTTGTTCATGGTGCCGCATACCGAGTACCGGATCGACGAGACGTGGCGCGTGTCCGGCCTGTGCGCGACCGGCAGCGAAGACATTCTGGTCGACGAGGTGTTTGTTCCCGAATACAGAACCCGGCGGATGATCGACAATCTCAACTGTGTCGGGCCGGGGCAGGCGGTCAACACCTCGCCGCTCTACCGCATTCCCTTCGGCCAGGTATTTTTTCGCGGCGTGTCGAGCCCCGCGATCGGCGCACTGCAGGCGATGCTCGATGCGTTCGTCACCTACGCGGGCAAGCGCAGCGGGCCGGCGGGGAAATCGGTCGACGATCCGGTCGCGCAACAGATTTGCGCCGAGGTCACGGCGGCGATCGATGAGATGAAGCTCGTGCTGCGGCGGAACATGGCCGTGCTGTGGGAGTACGGTGCGCGCGCCGAGGTGCCGCCCATGCTGCTGCGCCAGCAATTCAAATTCCAATCGGCATCGGTTTCGCACCGCTGCGCCGAACTCGCCACGCGATTGATGCGCGCGACCGGTGCCGCGGGCATCTATGACGAGCAGCCGTTCGGCCGCACGCTCGCCGACATCAACGCGGCGCGGCAGCACATCGCCAATCAATTCGAAATGGTCGGGCGCAATTGGGGCATCTCCATTCTGGGCGGCAAGCCCGGCAACGACATGATGCTGTGACGCGGAACTGTATGTTGACACCCTCAGCACCAACGGCCGACGATGAGGTTAGGGCCAAAGACGGCGGAAAGCACGATCAGGGAGACGCGCAGCTTATGGATCTCGACCAGCGCATAGCCGCATTGACGCAGAACATGCTGCGGCTGAAATTCTATGCCGTGCTCTCGCAGCCCTCGCCGACGCCGGAGAAGTTGAAGCCGCTGCTGCCGGCGCATTTCGAGTACATGATCTCGCTCGAGAAACGCGGCGTTCTGTTCGCCTCGGGACCGTTCAGCGATCCCGGCGGCGGTCGGCCGAACGGTGCCGGCTTGACCATCCTGCGTGCTGCTAGTGCCGATGAAGCGCGCGCGCTTGCCGAGGCCGATCCGTTCGTCGTCAACGGGCTGCGTACGTTTGAACTCAAGGAATGGACGGTCATGGAAGGGTCTCTCGGCCTGAAGATCAATCTCTCGGACCGCTCGATCGAGGTCGCCTGATGAGTGCGCCGCAAACCATCGGCTTCGTCGGTGTCGGCAAGATCGGGCTGCCGATCTCGCAGAACCTGATCAAAAACGGCAACCGCGTCGTCGGCTATCGGCGCAGCTCGCTCGAGGAATTCGAAAAGCTTGGCGGCGTGCCGGCGCGCTCTGCGGCCGAAGTCGGCAAGGAGGCCGATATCGTGTTCTCCTGCCTGCCGTCGGACGCGGCCCTCCAGGAGGTGATGCAAGGTCCGGAGGGGCTCATACGATCCGCGCGTCCGGGCCAGATCGTCGTCGAGCTTGGCTCCTATCCGGTTCCGGTCAAACAACGCCAGGTCGCGCCGTTTGCTGCCAAGGGCGCCGCTTTCATCGACGGCGAGGTCGCCGGTACGCCCGGCATGGTGCTGGCGCGCAAGGGCGCTATTTTTCTCGCCGGCGACGCCGAGGCCTGCAAAAAGCTCGAGCCGGTCGTGGCGGCTTTCGCCGACACCTGCATCTATTTCGGTCCGTTCGGTGCCGCGAGCCGGGTCAAGCTGATCAACAATCTCCTGGTCTCCGTGCACATTGCCGCCACCGCGGAGGCGATGGCGCTCGGCGTCAAGGCCGGTGTCGATGTGAATTTGATGATCAAGGCGATCGCCAATGGCAGCGGCGGCTCGACCCAATTCGGCATTCGCGCGCCCTGGATGGCCGAGCGGCGCTTCAAGCCGCTGCAGGGGCCGATCCCGGGCTTGCAGCATTATATCGAGATGATCGGCGAGTTCGCCGACGGCATCGGCGTGGCTACGCCGCTCCTCGATCGAACTGCCGAATTGTTCGATCGCTTCGTCGCCATGGGACTGTCCGACTGCGACGGCGCCGCCATGATCGACGTCATCAGTTCGCTGCCGCGGGAGAAATCCAAAGACGCGGCCAAGAGCTAACCCCAACCCCCATAGAGAAAGTCCAAAGAGCTAACGCCCTCGACGGGCCGGACGACAGTTCAACAGGAGATTAAGCAATGATCCGCGTTCACAAGATTGCGCACGCCACCTACGAGACGCCCGATCTCGATCAGCAAACCGAATATTACACCGACATCATCGGGCTGACGCTGATCGCCAAGGACAAAGACGCGGCGTATCTGGCATCAACGGTCGATCACCATTCCGTCGTGCTCCGCCGCGGCAGCAAGGCGAGTTGCGTGGCGCTGGCCTTTCAGATTCCGCCGGACGCGGATCTGGGCGCTTTCGAGAAGCAAGTCGCCGCGCATCAGATCAAGACCGAGCGCAAGAAGGATCCCGAGCCGTCGGTTTCCGATATGGTCAGCTTCGCCGATCCGAAGGGCACCACCATGCAGGTGTTCAAGCGTGGCGAATTCGCGCATCAGAAGTTCACCCAGAAGGGCATCGTGCCGTTCAAGCTCGGCCACGTCGCTTTTCACGTCACCGACGTGAAACACGTTACCAAGTTCTATTGCGACGTGCTCGGCTTCCGCGAGTCCGACTGGATGGCGGATTTCTTCTCGTTCCTGCGCTGCGGCCCCGACCATCACACCATCAACCTGATGGAGACCGGCTCGAACCGCCACTTCCACACCGCCTTCGAGCTGCGCGACTGGGGGCACATGCACGATGCGTGCGATTTCCTCAGCCTCAACGGCTACAAGCTGTTGTGGGGCCCGGGGCGGCACGGCATCGGCCACAATCTGTTCGCCTATCATCGCGGACCGAACGGTCTGATCACCGAGCTCTTCACCGAGCTCGACCGCATGAACGAGGAGCTCGGCTATTTCGAGCCGCGGCCCTGGCATCGCGACAGCCCGCAGAAGCCGAAAGTGTGGGCGAAGGATCCGACGGCGTCCAATCTTTGGGGCATCATGCCGAGCGACGAAATGATGCAGTGAGGAAATAAGCGCGCCATCAAGTCACTGCGGTTCAACCACGCGTCATGGCCAGACTTGTTCCGGCCATCCACGTCTTCATGTTGTCGCGGCACTGAAGACGTGGATGCCCGCGACGAGCGCGGGCATGACGAGGCCACCATCCGGCATTCCGGATCGCCGCCAACGGGTCCGGCCCGAAGTGGCCGGCCCGATGACAAGCTCCGCGGCGAGTCCGGAATCCATAACCGCAGGTGAGCGAATGTGGATTCCGGGCTCGCGCCGTTGGGCGCGCCCCGGAATGACGAGGCCGAAATCGGCTATTCGCTCTTGCCGCCGCCGATCTGCTTGAGCTTGGCAAAAACGGCCTGGACATCGAGATCCTCCGACTTCTTCGTCGGAGCGGCCGGCGCCTGCGGCTCTTCTTTCTCTTTCGGCGCCGTGGTCACCGCGGCGGGCAGCAGTGTCGCGCCCTGCGCCTCGACCGGCGCCGGCTTTTCCTTCGCCGCGCGTTGAACCTCGAGGTCGAGATCGATCTGCGACGACAGGCCCAGCGTCACAGGATCGAGCGGGGTGAGGCTGGCGGAGTTCCAGTGGCTGCGGTCGCGAATCGACTGGATGGTCGATTTGGTGGTGCCCACGAGCCGCATGATCTGGCTGTCCTTGAGCTCCGGGTGGTTACGGACCAGCCACAGGATCGCGTTGGGCCGGTCCTGCCGGCGCGATACCGGCGTATAGCGCGGACCCTTCTTCTGCTTGGCTTCGGGCAGGCGCACTTTCGGATCGGCGATGTGCAGCCGCTGGTCGGGATGCGCTTCCGCGTCGGCGATTTCCTCGCGCGTCAGCTGGCCCGTGACGATCGGGTCCATGCCCTTGATTCCCTGGGCGGAGTCGCCGTCGGCGATCGCCTTTACCTCCAACGGGTGCAAATTGCAGAACTGGGCGATCTGGTCGAACGACAGAGCCGTGTGCTCGACCAGCCAAACGGCCGTTGCTTTCGGCATCAATGGGGCGACACCCATAGGTAAATCTCCTCTATGCTCCGCCCGCCCGTCCGGGCGAAGCCACTCACGTCATCGGCGATGACTGGAAAGCCCAATGAATATAGGGGGCGGGCCGTTCCGGTGCAACCGGCGCGCCTGGTGCGCCGGCCGTCGCCCGCGTTGGGCGGTCCGGGCATTGCGAAATACCGCGAATTTGGCACAAAGAGCCGGCGCACGCGGTCCCCGGAAGCCGCTTTTAGAGCATGATCCGGAAAAAGTGGGTACCGGTTTTCCGAAAAGATCATGCTTCATCAAATATCTAGCGCGGCATAGGGGAGCCTGCCCGTGGCCGAGACGGTCGCCGAAATCCTGAAAGCTTACCGCAGTGGCGCGACCACCCCCGAGGAGATCGTGGCGCGGACGTTTGCTCGCATGCGCGCCCATGCCGATCCGGCGATCTTCATCGCTACTCGGGCCGAGGCCGAGGTTATCGCCGAAGCGCGCGCGCTCGAGCAGGCCCGCAAGGCATCGCTGCCGCTCTACGGCATTCCGGTCGCCGTCAAAGACAATATCGATGTGAAAGGGTTGCCGACGACCGCCGCCTGTCCGGCCTACAGCTATCGTCCGCAAAAGGACGCCGCTTGCGTCGCGCGGCTGCGCGAGGCCGGTGCGCTCATCATCGGCAAGACCAATCTCGATCAGTTCGCCACCGGCCTTGTCGGCACCCGCACGCCTTACGGCATCGGCCGCAATTTGTTCGATCCGAAGCTCATCCCGGGAGGGTCCAGCAGCGGCTCTGCGCTGGCGGTCGGCGCCGGCCTGGTGCCGCTTTCGCTCGGCACCGATACCGCCGGGTCGGGCCGCGTGCCGGCCGCCTTTGCCAACATCGTCGGTCTCAAGCCGAGCCGCGGCATTGTCTCGAACGCGGGCGTGGTGCCGGCCTGCCGCACGCTCGACTGCGTCTCCGTGTTCGCGCTGACGGTCGACGATGCCACCGCGGCGCTCAGCGTCATGGCAACGCCCGATGCCGGCGAGCCTTTTACGCGAGGCCGCCTGCCGGATCATGCCGGGCCGATGCCGCAAGGCCTGCGGCTCGGCGTCCCGCTCCCCGGCCAGCGCTTGTTCTTCGGCGATCGCGTTTCCGAGGCTTTGTATGAAGCCGCGCTGATGCAATTTGCCAAGCTCGGCATCACCATCGTGGAGATCGATATCGAGCCGTTCTACGCGGCGGCGCGTCTGCTCTACGAAGGCCCCTGGGTCGCCGAGCGCTATCTGACCACGCGCGCACTGATCGCCTCATCGCCGGAATCGATCCTGCCGGTCACCCGCCAGATCATTCTGGCCGGCGCGCACGGCAGCGCCGCGGATGCCTTCGCGGCCTTCTATCAGCTCGACGATTTGCGCCGCGTGCGCGACCATACCTTCCGCAGCATCGACGCCATGGTGCTGCCGACCGCGCCGACCATTTATTCGATCGAGCAAGTGCAGGCCGACCCGATCGCGCTAAACAGCCGGCTCGGCACCTACACCAATTTCGTCAACTTGCTCGACATGTGCGGTCTTGCCGTGCCCTCGGCGATGCGAGCGGACGGCACGCCGTTCGGCGTGACGTTGCTCGGTCTCGCGCGCCAGGATCTGGCGCTGGCGGCGATCGGGCGCGCATTCCATGCTGCGACCAGGCTGCCGCTCGGCGCGCTCGATTATGCGCAGCCGCTGCTGACCGAAGAGACGCCGGCGCTCGCGCCCGGCGAAATCGTGCTCGCGGTGGTCGGTGCGCATCTCTCCGGCATGCCGCTCAACGGCGAGCTGCGCGCGCTCGGCGCGCGCTTGATCGAAGACACCAAGACGACGGCGCATTACCGGCTCTACGCACTCCCCGGCACCACGCCGCCAAAGCCCGGCCTGCTGCGGGTCAAAAAAGGCGAGGGCTCGGCCATCGCGGTCGAGGTCTACGCGCTCTCGGACAGCGCCTTCGGCCGCTTCGTCGCCGCGGTGCCGCCGCCGCTTTCGATCGGCACGCTCGAGCTCGCCGACGGCCGCGGCGTCAAGGGTTTTTTGGTCGAGGCCGAAGCCGTCACCGGCGCCCGCGACATTTCCAATTTCGGCGGCTGGCGCGCCTTCATGGCGCAGGCGAAGGAGCCAGCGTAATCTTTTCTCCCCCGTGAAGCGAAGCGGAACGGGGGAGGGGGACCGCCCGATAGGGCGGTGGAGGGGGCTGGCTCGCTCGGAGCAAGCGGGCACTTACCCCATCCGGCTCGCTTTCGCTCGCCACCTCCTCCGCGAGCGGGGGAGGATGACAATAGCTCGTAGGATGGGTTGAGCGCTTGCGAAACCCATCAAACAATCTCGCGGTCGAGTGATGGGTTTCGCTTTGCTCAACCCATCCTACATAACCGTTGCACCCGCCCCTGGATTCCCGCTTCGCGGGAATGAGCGAAATTAAATTGCTCCGCCGGATTAACTCGCGCGTCCGCTACGCCTTCGCGATCGTACTCGCGGGCAGCAAGGCGCCCGAGGTGTTGTGGGTCACCGCAAGATCGGCCTTGTAAAGGATCGGCTGCGCATATTGCAGCAGCGGCAGCACGTAGCCCTGCTCGGCGATATAGCGGTCGGCGTCCTTCCAGCCCTGGATGCGTTTGGCCTCGTCCTTCTCGCCCCAGAGCGGGGTGATCTTGGCGTCGAGATCGTCGGAGTGCCACGCCGAGTGCGGTGATTTGCTCCACATCGCAAACCCGGTCGAGGTGGTGGGATCGCCGATATAGTTGCCCCACTTGTAGAACGCCGCCGGCGCGAGTTTGTGGGTCATGCGCAACTCGAAATGCTTGGCAACCTCATAGACCTCGATGTTGGCGTCGAT
>Ga0209006_10005998_pt1 | contig 11032 bp, 9 predicted proteins | sample JacPin_JW_Ref_O2_FD_188567 | JGI IMG/M metagenome (GOLD analysis project Ga0209006, IMG submission 188567) | Forest soil microbial communities from Algoma, Ontario, Canada - Jack Pine, Ontario site 1_JW_Ref_O2 (SPAdes) (version 2) | ecosystem: Environmental > Terrestrial > Soil > Boreal... | reverse complement strand
TGAACCGATTCTGCCGAAGCACGATTGAGAACGCGCGTGAGCAAACATACGGTGAGTTCTTGCTGAACGAATTGAAATCGGGTAGTTGGCTCACAGCGAGACGTTTGCGGGCGCACGGCGTGATCCTCGCGCTCTGTCTCTGGTTGCTCTACGGGTGGAACATCGCGACGCCGGGACTGCACGACCGCAACGGAAATCTCAAGGGAACTGATTTTCTGCACTTCTATACCCTAGGCTTGATCGCGGATGCGCATCGCGGCGCTGATCTGTATGACATGAACGCGCAATCTGCGCTGGCCGCGCAGCGTGTTCCGGAAGCGGTGGGCTTGCGGTATTTGCCGCTGTATCCCCCGCAGGTTTCGTTACTCTTTGCACCTCTAACGCATCTGTCGTACGGCTGGGCGCTGGCAGTGTGGTGGGCTTGCAGCGCTGTGCTCTACGGCGTGTGCTGCTTTGGGATCTGGGGTGCGTGTCCGAACCTGCGCGATCAAGCTGGAACAGTATTCATTCTCGCGGCGGGCTTCCCTGCTTTCGTTCACTTGATCGCGTGGGGACAGACCTCGGCCCTGGCGCTGGCGTGCTTCACACTTCTGTTCTTCGAGCTCCGAGCGCGGCGAAATCTTGCCGCGGGTCTGATCTTGGGCTGCCTGATTTTCAAGCCGCAACTGGGATTGGCCGCGGCCCTTGTGTTCATATCGCTGGGCGCCTGGAGAGTTGTGGCGGGAGCGTTTGTCTCTGCAGCCGCGCAACTTGCAGCGGGCGTCGCATTCTACGGCCTGGAGCCACTGCGGCGCTGGGTGCAGATGATTGCCAACGTCGGTGCCGTGTGGCCCTGGCTCGAGCCCCGGCCTTATCAGACGCACTCTCTGCGGACGTTCTGGGCGATGCTGATCCCGTGGGCGAGTGTAGCTTCCGGCCTGTATATCCTGAGCGCAATTGTCATGCTCGCCCTGACCGTCGCGTGTTGGAGGCGTGCCGAATCTATGCCACTGGCCCTGCGATATTCGGCGCTGCTTCTGGCGACGGTACTGGTTGCGCCTCATCTCACGGTCTACGATCTAGTAATTCTGGCTCCGGCATTTTTGCTTCTGGCCGACTGGCTTGTGGGACAACTTTATGATTCGTCCAGCCGCATGCTGGGGACTTTGCTTTATTTCGCGTATCTTCTGCCGGTGGCGGGACCGCTCGCGCGATGGACGCATGTGCAGCTTTCGGTGATCGTTATGGCCGCCGCGGTTTTCGTGGTTTGGCACATCAGCCAGCAGGCTGGCGCGATATCAGCTTCATAAGCCCTTAACCGCGTGGGGCGCTGAGACTTCGCGAAGACGCAAAGAAATTCATTTCCGCCTCGCCTCAACTGAGGTCCGCACTTGATTTTGACTCAGACGAACTTACCGCTGCGATCCGAATAAGAAAGCCAGGGCTTCCGGAAATCGGCGTGCCCAGGCGGATTCATGGTGCCTGGCGCCGTCATCAATCATGAGGCGCAGGCGCTGGCCATCGAGACCGGCGTGGCCCAGAATTCCTGCAAGCTCGCGCACATCGTCGACCACGCTCCGGTCGCGATCTTCCCTTCCTACTTCTGCGGTTCCTGTGCCGAGATAAATTCGTTCTGGCCAACGCTTCACGTTACGGGCTCCCTTGATCGCTTGCCGATTCGATGCCCATAACGACGGGCTCTCGAGCAGCAACCGTCCGATCGCCGCCGGAGTTACGGTCGCCGTGTAGAGGGCGATGAGAGCTCCCAGCGAGGAACCCCCGAGGCCAGTATTCTCAGCCCCGGTCGCCACGCGATAGTTTCTCGCCATGAAGGGCATGACCTCCTTCATCAGGAAGGTGGGATAGCGGCTGCCCTGCACACGGAACATCATGGGGTGCAGCGACCGGTGTGGCATGTATTCGCGAATTCGTTCTTTGCCGGCATTGTCGATCCCGACAATCATCATCGGTGGGATCGTACCTTCGCGGATCAGACGATCCGCAGTTTCGTCGACGCCCCACTCGACCCCAGTGAAGGAAAGCGAGGCCTCAAAAAGATTTTGACCGTCGTTCAAATAGAGGACGGGATACCTCCGCCCCGCGTTCTCCGGTTCGTCGTATCCAGGGGGCAGCCACACACGGAGAAAGCGCGTGTTGCGAAATATGCGACTTTGGAATTGATGCAGGCGGAGATCTCCGGTCGCCGATTCCACGTGGATTACAGATGCAGCTTCGGCTCCGCCATCTTCAGCTTTCTGGATTTTTTCCATCAGGAAAGGCGCATACTCAGGATACAACGGCCGGTAAGGTTCACGCGCTTGTTCCTTTCAGTCTAATAGCAATAGCGCAAACCGTAATCAGCGAGACCAGCAACAACGAGATCAGACACAAAATACACCAGGTCCCCAGCACGTAGCCTTCGATGTAAGTGAGATACAACGCGAAAGACAGTCCGGCAATCGTGGTGCCCAGCAGGCGATTCGGAGTTGCCATCCGCTCGCGCTTGAGTGTCGAAAGCACCAGCAGAAATGCGTATCCCGCCACGCCAATGCCGGCAACCGGAACTCCCATAATGCTGGAGTACTCGCTACGGTTTACGATGTCACAACTAAACCTCTGGCTAAAATCACAGAACTGAGTTGCCGACTTCGCGTAGTGGCGTTGCAGGGAGATCGACGAGACGACTATTCCCGCCAGCGACAAGGCAGCGATACAGGAGAAAAGAATTCGATTGGCCCGCAGGAGAGGAGAGAAAATCGTCGACGAATCCGTCACGGCAGGCTGCACCCAGTCTTCTGGCTCAAGGCTTCCAGCGACAAGATTCCTTCTTTTGGCGGGTCGATGCCGAACTGCCAACTGGGAAATAGTTTGACTCCAGCGACCTTGCACTCGACAGCCATTTCCGATGAGCCCCTGACTGCGCATTCGGTATAGGGAACGTAGTGAAATGCCTCACCAAACATTTCTTTCTGCTCAAGGCAGTGCGGACACCAGTAGAGCCCGTACATTCTGGCCTGGTGCGCGCCGAGGCATTGAGCGAAAGTGTCGTACTTGTGATTCTTGTAATGCCAGCCCGCGTAGTAAGCGAGCGCCAACACGATCAGTATGGCGGCCCAGACGAGTATTTTCTTCGCTTTCCCGCCGCTTACGGCGGTGCCATCGCGCTCCTGCTGGCGCTTTCTGCGTTCTTCAGACATGAGACATTTTTATACCACGGGAACTGACGGCACTAGACGACAACATTCAGGGCGGAAGGCAGAACGTCCAATTCTTCAACATGCAGAGTTAGCACTTCGCCGTCGATCATCACATCGATGGGAGCATCCAGTCTGAACTCGACGCGGGGCGCGGCTTTGCGCTCGGCCAGAGGATGCTCGATGTGAGTGCCGTCATAAAGACCCGGTAAATTGCGGATCAGGCCGAGGCGCCCGATCGGTCCCCAGCGAACGTATTCGATCAGGCCGCTGTCGGTTTCGGCCTTGGGCGCGATCATCATGGTGCCACCAGTGAATTTGCTGTTGTTGAAACTGAGGAAAAGACAGCGGCGCTCGTCGAAAGCGGATTCGCCGTGGACTCGAACCGGAAACGCGCGGCGGTTGAAGCGGGCCAGAGTGAGAAAGATCGAGGCAATATAGCCCAACTCTCCCCACGTACTGAAACGACGGGCGCGCAGCGTGGCTACATCAGCAGCGAAGCCCATGCTTAGCAGGTTGATGCAATAGACAATTCCGTCGCGGTGCCGAAGGCGCAGAACGTCGCAGGGGCGGCTGCGCTGCGCGATCAGCGATTCAATGGCGTGGTCGACGCCGCGGTTGCTGAAATCGCGCAGAAAAGAATTCCCCGTGCCCAGAGGAAGAAAGGCCAGCGTGGGACGTTCGCCGTCGAGAGCATAGGGAAACAGTCCATTCACTACTTCGTACGAAGTACCGTCACCGCCTACAGCAATGAAGCGCCGAACGCCGTGTGCGTAGGCCTCTTGCGCGATCTTCGTCGCGTCACCCGGAGCGCGCGTAGGCGCTACTCTGACTTCCACACCTCCGGCCCGTAAACGTTCGAGCGCCGGGTCCAAAAATTTGCGAAGGCGGCCGCCGCCGGCTGCCGGATTTACGATTGCGAGATAGTCTTGGCCCAAGGATTCTGATCCAGTTACACTTCAGTCCACTTTGTTTCTGCCGATCGGCGAACCTCACAAGCTCGCAACGGTTGCGCGCTCCACCGCTTTTCCGATCTCCTCCGCCAACACCTGGCGCTTGATCTTCATTGAAGCGGTGCGAGGGAAATCCTTATTCCAGACCAGGTAACCGGTGACGCGCTTGAAGTCGGGTAGACGCCTGTTCCGCGCCGACATGTCTTCCAGCAGCTTGCTGTCGAATTTCTGATTCTCGTCCAGCCGCAACACGATCACCAGAGCTTCACCGCCAAGTTCTTTTTTCGGCCAGACATAGTTTGCTGCAAACACACAATATTCCTTGACAGGCAGTCCGTCGAAAACGGTTTCTATATCTTCGGGATAAATATTTTTCCCGCCCTCAGTGACGATCATGTTCTTCTTGCGTCCGAAAAGCTGCAGGTGCCCGCTGCCGTCGAACCGGCCAAGGTCACCGGTCAAGAGCCAGCCATCGACGATCGTTTCGAGCGTGAGTTCCGGATCGTCGAGATAGTGCGACATGACAGTTTTGCTGCTCACCGCGACTTCTCCCACACCCTCGTGATCGGGATTCAGAATGCGCAGTTCGACTCCCGGGAGTGGCTTGCCGACTGTATCCGCACGAAATGGTTTCAGATCGTTGAGCGTGAGAGCCGTGCCCGCTTCAGTCAGTCCGTAGCCGTTAACCACCGGAATTCCGAGATCGTAGAAAAACTGCATGGTCGATGGCTCCATGAATGCGCCGCCAGTGATCAGAGCGAGCAACTCGCCGCCAAAAGCACGGTGCACACCGGGAAGCAGCGTGCGGCTGAGCTTCACGTTGGGCCGGCGGCGGGTCAGCATTTTGTTGGTCGCGATCATCGCATTGAGAAAAGCGCGCTTCCAGCCGGGCAACTCGGCGAACTTGGCACGCAGGCCACGTTCCAGGTTTTTCACGATCATCGGAACCAGCGCGACATACGTGATGCGGTAGCGCACGAAGGCATCGCGCACAAACTCAGGACGCAGCGTGCGCAGGTGTACGACGCACGCTCCGCACATGAAAGGGCCGATGAATCCGACCATAAAATCGATGGCGTGATTCGTGGGAAGAATGCTGAGATAGCGCACTCCCGGCCAGAACGGATACCACGCGGTAAGGGCACGGCATTGCTCGATATAGTTTTCGTGCGTGAGTACGCACCCTTTGGGGCGGCCACCCGTTCCGGAAGAGTAGACAATGCATGCAACATCTTCGCGCTGGCGCATTACGAAGTCGGGCGCGCCTTTGCGCTTGAAATCTTCCCATCGAAACGCGCCTGCTAGTTCCGCACCCAGGGGGGCTTCGGTGACGAGAACAATCTTAGTCGCAATTTTATGGAAGCCAGGAGACTCACTGATAGCACGCCACAGGTAGTACTCAACGACGAGGACTTTCGCCTTGGAGTGCGCCAGCAGTTGCAGGTGCTCCGCCGCAGAGAGCTTGTAGTCCAAAGGCACCAGCACGCCGCCACAACAAAAGATGGCATAGGCCGAGATCAGCCACTTCGATTGATTCGTCATGATGATGGCGGCACGGTCACCGGCGTCGAAGTCGGCGTCTTCAAGCGCGCGTGCCAGCGGCAGCGCCATCTCTTTGAAATCGGAATAGGTGAAGCGTACTTTCTCGCGGTCGCGCTCCGCTTCGATCAGACACACTTCGGACGAGAAGCGCTCGCACGCATCGCGTAACGCCGCACCCAAACATGTGTATTGGCGGAGATCGAGCATAAAAATTGCTGACCCTAGATTGTAGATTGTCCTTTGAGCAAACACGCCCACGCTCTTCGGCAACGTGCCCTGGCAATCAACAATCAAGAATCAGCAAATCAACGGTTGACCCCTCACAGCCGCGCCTGGATTTTTCCGGCCAGAGTGCGGAAGTCGGTGACACCCTGGAGTTCGTAGTCCGGCAGTTCGACGCGGAAATGGTTTTCTAACTTTGTCAGCAGATCGAGCGTCTGGAGGCTGTCGATGCCGAGCGTCTTGAAAAAGTCGTCGTCGGGCGAGAGCTTCGAGCGCGGGACTTTGAAGTGCGTCGCGGCCAGATCCAGGATCTCATCAAGCGTCTTTTCTACGGTTTCCATAGGCGGTATTGTAATCGAGTCAGACTAGGGCAAGTACGGCTGTGCGTCTGTGCTTTCCACGAACTTCTTCAAGCCGGCCTCCACCTCCGGTCGCGTGAGCAATTCACAGAACAGGTCAATCTCGCGTCGAAGTTCCTCGTGCAAGACCGGCTTGATGAATCGCTTGGCGGTTGCGGCCGTTATCCGGTCAAACTTCGCCAACTGTGTCGCCATCGCACGCGCCGCTCGCAGCGCCTCGCCTTCACCCACCACTTGGCTCACCAGACCGATCTGATGCGCTTTGGTTGTGTTAAAGCTGCGACCCGTCAAAAGCAGATCGCGAACGACGGCATTGCCCAGATCGCGCTTCAGACGAGGAATTCCACCGTATCCGGGAATCAGTCCGAGGCGAAGCTCGGGGAAGCAGAACCGCGCCATCTTGTCGGCGATGATCAGATCACAAGTCAGCGCTAGTTCGAATCCGCCGCCGAAAGTCACTCCGTGTACCGCCGCGATCGTAGTCAGAGGCGCGGCGTCGATCGCGTTCATCACACCGTGGATTCGCTCCAGATACGGGCGCGCATTCTTGACGACTTCAGCGCGTCCGTGCTGCTGGAACCAGCCGTAGAGTTCTCGCAGATCGGCTCCGGCGCAGAAGCCGGGTTTCATGACGCTGTGGATAATCAAAGCGTGCGACTCATGGTTAAGGTCGTCAAGCGCAAGCACGAACTTTTCCAGCTCTTCGAGGGTAAGCGACCCGATTTCGTTGCAGGGCGCGCGATGCAGGGATAGTTCGATGATTCCGTTTTGCAACTCCCACGACAGCGTTTGCCCTCGAAATTGTTTCATGAGGATGGCGGTTGTCTTCCCAGTCGCTAGACTGCCTGCTTCACTCGGTACATCTCTTCGATCTCAGTTTTCATTCGCGCTGAGATCAGGTCGCGCTTCAGTTTTCCATTCGCAGTGAGCAAACCGTTTTCGATGGAGAAAGGCTCCGGCCGCAGAACAAATGCTCGCACCTGCTTATAGTGCGGCAACCGCGGATTGACCGCGTCAAGTGCGGCCTGCGCCTGGGCGTTGGTCACGTTTCCGGTGATGACCACAGAAAGATAGCCGCGGCCGTTGCCGACGACGACGACTTGCGGCGCGCCCGGCAAGTGACGTGCGACTTCTTCTTCAACCGTTTCCGGCGCGATTTTGTGGCCGGAGCCGAGGACGATCAGATTCTTGATCCGCCCGACGATGCGCCAGTTCCCAGACGCATCCATTTCGCCCTGATCGCCGCTGTGAAACCATCCGTCACGCAGGACATCGGCAGTCTGTTGCGGGCGGTTCCAGTATCCGGGAAAAACGTTCGGTCCGCGCACGACAATCTCGTCGCTCTCGCCCAGCCTCATCTCGATGCCGGGAATCGCAGGCCCAACGCGCGCTGCGACCGGATGTGCGGGATCATCCATAGTGCAGATGCCGGTAGTTTCGGTCAGACCATAGACCTGCAGCACGCGGATGCCGAGCATGCTGAAGTAGTCCTGAGTTTCGGGAGTAAGAGGCGCTGAGCCAGAGATCAGAGCCTTCAGATTCCGACCGACCATTTTCTTTCGGATCGTGGGAAAGACGATCGTGTTAGCCAACCAGAGCCAGAAAGCGTCGAACGATTGCGGCTTTTCTTTTCGACTCCAAGCGGACTTGGCACGCGAGTAAACGGCGAGCGCTACCCCGCCTTTTTGTGCGATCTGCTCGTCGACGCCACGGCGCATGCGTTCGAGTAATTGCGGCACATTGAGGAAATAATGCGGCGCGACGGCCGGGATGTCAGTTGGAATTTTCGTCAAGTCGGTGTTCAACGTCACGAGGCTGCCGCGAAGCAGGAACGTTAGCATGGCAATCCAAGACGCACAGAAACTGAACGGCAGGTAATGAAAGATGCGATCAGAAGATCGACCTCCCATCAACTGATCGAGGCGGGCAGACGTGCAGCCCAGCATGAAGCCGACGTTGGCCGCGGTAAGGATGACACCTTTAGCTTCTCCGGATGTGCCAGAAGTGTAGATAATCGTAATCGGATCTTCATCGCACACCCGTGGCGGATCAAGCGCGACGCCTCCTGCGCCAGCAAATATCTCGTCAAACAGAAAATAGGGCGGGGCAGTGGGCCAGTTCTGCTGAATTTCATCGCGCAGCGTCGCATCGCCACAACAGATGAGCGATAGCGAACTGTCTTTCATCATAGCGACCAACTCAGCGGGAGCCTGGCGAGAATAGAGCGGGACCACGATCAAGCCCTCGGCCATGGCGGCCAAGTCCATGGCCATCCATCGAATGCTGTTGGCCGCAAGCAAGCCACAGCGGTCACCTTTGTTCAATCCCTTCGAAGCGAGAAACATCCGCGCCTTGCCGACCAACCCAAGAAGTTCGCCGCCGGTCACCCCCGTGACTTGTCCGTCGCGGATTTCCTGCAGCACGCGAGCATTGGCTGCGGCTTTCAGTTGCGCGAATATTTCTCCGGCGAAGGGCATAGTGACTTTGGCCGCAGCCGCGGCGGACTCAGCTATAGGCCGAAACTAACTGGCGCAGCGAGGCGCTCATGGGCGGGAGGTAGTCCTCCCAACTCCATTCGCCGCGCCGTGTAGGAAATTCCGGATACCGGCGCTGCACTTCCTCCTCAAAGAAAACTCCCATGCGGGCCATCACTTTCAGATTCTTCACGACCGTGCGGGCAATTCCGTCGGCGATGCGTTCACTCTGCGTGGCGAGCACTTCGAGCGCCGCCAGCAGCCGGGGCTCAAGGTCGGGATCATCCACGTTCATCAGCAATTCCTGGTGTCCGCGTTCACGCATCAAATTGCGAATACGCTCGTCCATGGTGATGCCCGCCGAAGGCACCAAGGCCGGCATGGAAGTCACGATGCCGTGATAACGCGACGAAGCCATCATGTGGCAAGATCGAAGAATGCTGACCAGTTCGTACATGGTGTACTGATCGGAAGTCAGCACAGGAATGCCGCCGCCCAGTTTCTCGGAGATACGATTGGCGGGCCGTGCGTCGAGACGCTCAGTCGCCACGAGAATTACGAATACATCGCGCCGCTTGCGAAACGCTCCGACAGCCCCGGCGATCGCACTCAAATATTTTTCATAAGCGGCGTCGGCAGCCGGGCCGGAGTTATGAAAATACGGGCCGCGATAGTGACTCTTTTTGTAGGCGCCGGTCACACTGTGGACGGCAAGCTTGGCCAGCGACGCTTTCACCGGCCACTCAAACGGATTGATGGGACACACGACGAGCACAGGCGTGCGCTCGTCCCAGCCGACCTGCCGCAAAATGCTTTGTCCGTACTCGGCTGGGCGCGGCTCGAAGGTCCAAGCAGTGTCGGTCCCTAATTCTGTGGGCACGCCGAGCTCGCGCAGCACGGTGCGCGATTCCTCGTTGCGCGTAATCACAAGAGAATTTCTGCAATAGCGGCCGCACATCCGGGCCAGCAAGGGATCCATGTGGCCGGCTTCAGCGCCATATCCGATAGAAAGCTTATTTTGGGCCGCAGCGAGTCCGAGCGAACCAATCATCATGGTCGCCAGGGCGTTCGCGAACTTGCTCTTGAACATCGACCCCTCGCAGGCCACGACGCCGTGATACTTCGGCACTTCGCTGGATAGAAACGGAGGGAAAATATCCGGCAGACGAACCTGACCCGTGTTCTCGAAATAGCCCCGTGAGCGCTCGAAATCGAATGTCATGGCGGTGAAGTCCACGCGCTCCGCTCCCAGGATGTGCCGCACCTGGCGCAGCATTTCCTCGACTCGGACATCGGAACCCATGTTGCGCGTGCCGTTGTAGCCGGCGAATAATAGCTTGAGCCTCTCTCCGGGCTGCCAGCGCGTGCCGCCGCCCAGCATCCATCCGAGCTTGGCCCGCTCGATGTTCCCACTGACCCAGGCTTCCAGCATTAAATCCATCATGCCGCAGTACCCCCTGCGGCCGCGGGCCAGGGTTTGTACTGATACTCGAAATTACTTTCGCGGCTGAACTTCAGGAGTGGGAAGCTGTATTGAGAAAATGGAACTGGCTTGCGCCCGAGTTCCGACGTAGCGCGAGTGTTGTCGAACACCGTGTTCCACACCAGATAAGGCATGAAGACTTTCATGAGGGATGCGCCGTGGCCAAGCGCTCCTTTGCGACCGGAAAGAAAGTTGACCGATCCGGCGAACGGCTTCTCGGTAAACGGCAAGAAGACCGGAGCGCGTTTCTGCTGCGCTGCCGCGAGTGCGGTCGTCAACTGGCGGAAGGTCTGCGAATCGATGCCAGAGGAAAGATGGTAGATCTCGAACTGCGGCTGATCTTTCTGGTGCAGGGTTGCGATCGCATCGGCGACGAAATCCACATTGACGATATCGATCTTGTCTGTCGGGCGAAACGGCAGCGCCGGCAACCCAGCGAGAAACACGAATGCTTTGACCATATCGAACTGCGTGGTCTCGGCATGGCGGCTGTCGCCCAACACGATGCTGGGGCGGAAAACTGTCTTCGGTGTATCCGGCAGCAGGACTCGAGTCATGTGCTCGCAGAATTTTTTCGTGCGCGCATAAGGATCGTAATCGGAGCGGTCCCATTCGATAGCGTCGTCTTCGAGGATGATTTCGTCGCTGCGCTTGCCGGCAACCGCCACCGTGCTGACTTCACTGAAGCGGCGCAGCCCGTGATAGTGCTCGACATGCCGCGCCAGCGTGAGGACTTCGAGCGTGCCGCGCAAGTTCACGTTGAGACAGCTCTTCTCAGATTTTCGATTTAGCGATGCCGCGCAATGAATCACCGAGTCCGTGGTGT
>Ga0209006_10005997_pt1 | contig 11034 bp, 8 predicted proteins | sample JacPin_JW_Ref_O2_FD_188567 | JGI IMG/M metagenome (GOLD analysis project Ga0209006, IMG submission 188567) | Forest soil microbial communities from Algoma, Ontario, Canada - Jack Pine, Ontario site 1_JW_Ref_O2 (SPAdes) (version 2) | ecosystem: Environmental > Terrestrial > Soil > Boreal... | reverse complement strand
GATCCGCGACGCCAAGACGGCCGCCAACTGGGTGATCAACGAGCTGTTCGGCCGATTGAACCGCGAGGGCCTGGAAATCGACGCCTCGCCGGTCTCCGCAGCCCAGCTCGGCACGATCCTCGACCTGATCGCGCAAGAGACCATCTCGGGCAAGATCGCCAAGGATCTGTTCGAGATCATCTGGGCCGAGGGCGGCGATCCGCAGACGCTCGTCGAGGCGCGCGGCATGAAGCAGGTGACCGATCTCGGCGCGATCGAGGCGCTCGTCGCCGACATCGTCGCCAGGAACCCCGACAAGGTCGCCGACGCCAAGACCAATCCCAAGGCGATCGGCTGGTTCGTCGGGCAGGTCATGAAGGCTTCGGGCGGCAAGGCGAACCCGCAGGCGGTCAACGACATGCTCAAGCGCAAGCTCGGCATCGGCTGAGCGGTACGTCGGGAAGCAGTCCCTGGATCATCGCGACCGCTGCCGCGCGCGTGCCTGACGCAGAGACACGACGTCCATCTCTTTGGTCGGCAGTCGCGCCGCGCATTCCGTCGCGCGTGAGCCGCGATGCGCCCTCGAAGGTCGCATGCACGACGGGAATCGACGTCTTCGTCTCGTCGTGGGGACACTCTGCGTCGCCTTTTCGCCTCGTCACGCTCGCTGTGACGATGACGCGCGGAGGCTGATGAGCGAATCGCTCGAGGGTGATTCGCTCGATTCCGATCGCGAACCGCTCTCGCAGGCACCGATTCCATGATGCAGTGGAAAAAAATTTTGCATGCCGATTTTTTGCCGACGCAAGCGGACTTTGGCGCCGCTTTGCGCATTCGCGTGCGAGATCCGCGACGGTCGTGGCGCTCGCATGCGCGCGTGTCGCGCATGCGAGAAAGCCGCATGCCGCAAGGGTTTTTCGCATCGTCGAGAAACGCGTCGCGAAATCTTGCGCGACACTCAATAGATCGCGACGCTTGACAAGCAATGTCGTTGCTTCGCGCGCGACATCGAACGTGTTCGTTGCGCGCGTTGACGTTTCATTAAGGCGAGAGATGTTTTTTGATCGCGTTTGTAGTACAGCGGATGAAGTGCACGAGCGAATCGTGCACTTCATCGAAGACGCCACCACTCATAGCTAGGAGGGCAGCATGGCGAAGAAAGCGAAGAAAGCGAAGAAGGCGAAGAAGGCGAAGAAGAAGCTCTGATTCGTCTCTTGCGGAGTCTTCGACCTAGCGTCGAGGACTTCTTCGGCTGATCCGGCTTCGAGGCATCTTGATCGCGACGCGGTCGCGGTGCGGCGGAGGGATCGGATCGAACATCGAGGGCGTTGGCGAGACCGAGGTTTGAACATCCCGCGTGCCGCCCGTTCAACCGGGCGAGGCGGGAACCGAGGCGGGAGAGATTCCGCGCCTTGCCATTGGCGATCATTCGCCCGATGGGTTCACGCCTCGGACAGCTCGCCGACGCCCTCATCATGTTTGTAATGTTTGTATATCTGTCGCTGATTATATTCGTGTCGAAGCGGCGAACGTCGGTTTTTCTTTGACCGGGCGGCCGCGCGTGGCGAGAATCAAGAACCGCGGCCGGCGGCGCGGTTGGGTGTCTTGCGCGGCGAAATCAGTGTCCGGCGACCATCCTTGCGCCATTCGACCGCCGCACTGGCATGGAGCTCGAACGGCGAGGCGGGGCGCAGCTTGCGCAGGTTGCCTTTGGGAATGATCGGCGCATGCGCGGAAGCGTCGAGGGCGTCCACGAGCCAGTCGAGATCTTCCGACGCCGTGATCCATCTCGCGGGCGAATAGCGCGTCAGGTCGAACGGCCTGGAGAAGAAGCGCAGCGATTTGCGTCCGTCCCACATGTAGTATTCGTGAAAATAGGATGCCGCGACGCCGCGCGGTGAATCGTGGATCGGGTCGCGGTAGCGCAGCCCCGGGTGGTTGGTCTTGCTGATCGCGCCCCAGTGGCCGTTCTGGCAAAAAAGCGCGACCACGTGATCCTCGTCGTCATAGGCAGTCTGGAAGTCGAGCAGCAGCGGCCGCTCGCCGTGGAACGCGAGCGCCGCGGCCGCCAGCAGGGCTCCTTCGAAGCAATGCGCCCGGCCGGCGGCGAGCACGCGGCGCGGCGACATGTAGGTGCTCGCATCGAGCTCCATATTGACCGGAAGCGTGTCGATGAAATCCTGGATCTTCCGCGGCGACGTGAGCCTGCGGAAGATTTTCGCCTCGCTTGCGGTCAGCACCGCGCGCACTCGTTGGGCGTAGTTCGCGGACATCGGGGCGTCGCACCGGGAATCGACAGGCTGCGCGCGAATCGCGCGCCGCGCCGATGTTAGGGCAGATCGTCAACGGATTGAATCGCGCGCGGCCGGCGCCGGCGGGTTCCTCCCCATCTCCCGCGCAGCGGCGGCGCATCGGATATCGTTAGCGCGGATGTAATCGCGACGGTTAGCGCGCCCGTGATCGAGATGCGCAAGTCTGCCGACTGCCCCGGCACTTGCGTGCTTAACGCGAGCTTGCCGCGGCGACGCAAAGTCGATGCATTCAGATTCGATTCATCGCATCGCTTAAACCGAGATTCAAACTTTATGCGCACAAATACGCCGTCCGATCGCTGGTCGGGCAAGGGGAAGCAGCGCCGGATCGCGTCATCCGGTGGCAGCAACAGGGGAGGCCAGAATGGCGCGGTTTGAAGTGGCGGGGGTGGAGAGTGCCGTGCTCGGCGAGGCGAATGCCTCGGGCGACGTCTTGTTCCAGCTCGGCATGATGTATTCGACGGGGAGCAGCGTGCCGACCGACTATGTCACGGCACACAAGTGGTTCAACCTTGCGGCCATGCGCGGCAACAAGGATGCGAGCCGGCTGCGCCGCGAGATCGCCGAGCAGATGTCGGAAAACGAGATCGCGACGGCGCAGCGCGCGGCGCGCGACTGGCTCAGGCACTGACGCTGGCGGACGGAAGGTCGGCCAGCGCTTGGGCGATGCGACCGACGACGTCGGACCAGTCGCCGATGCGCGCCTGCCGTATCAGGCGCGCGGACGGGTACCACGGGCTGTCCGTGCGCCCGACCAGCCAGCGGAAATCGGCGGCGAAGATCAGCATCAGCCACAGCGGCTTGCCGAGCGCGCCGGCAAGATGCGCGACCGAGGTGTCGATGCTGACGATCGCGTCGACGCAGGCGATGATGGCGGCCGTGTCGGCGAAGTCCTCGATCGCTGCCCCGAAATGGTGCAGGTTTGGCAAGCCTGCAACCGCGTGTGCGTCCTCATCGGTCAAATCCTGCTGCAGGCTGACGAAATCGATGTTCGGCAGCGACAGGAGCGGCGTAAGCGCAGTGAACGGCACCGAGCGGTCGCGCGGGTAGGGGCGGCCGCGCCAGGCGAGCGCGATCTGCCGGCGCCCGGATGGCGGTAGCCGCGCACGCCACTTGGCGATCCGTTCCGGATCGGCCGCGAGATACGGCACCTCGGCCGGGATCCCGTCGAGCTGCGTCGCGAAAGCGAGCGGCAGGCTCGCGAGCGGGCAATGCATGTCGAACGGCGGCAGCGTATCATCGCGGCTCACGACCCTGGCGACCCCCGGCAGTGACTGGAAGAGATCGTGCAGCGCACGCGGCACCTCGACGACGACGGTTGCGCCGCGCCGCGCGAGCAGCGGCGCGTAGCGGCAGAACTGGACGGCGTCGCCGAATCCCTGTTCCGCATGGAGCAAGACCGTCTTGCCCTCGATCGGCGCGTCGCCGAGCCACAGCGGGCCGGGCAGCGTGCGGCGGAACGGTGCGAGGTCGACCTTGCTCCAGCGCGCCTCGTAGGCGCGCCAGCCTTCGTCGAATTCGCCGAGCGCGAGGAGGGCGGTCGCGGCGCCGTAGCGCGCCTCCGCGCTGTCCGGCCGCAGCGCCAGCGCGCGGCGGTGCGCGTCGAGCGCCTCGCGATGCCGGTTGAGGTCCTGCAGCGCAAGACCGCGATGGTTGACGGCCTCGGGATAGTCGGGCCGCAGCGCCAGGGCGCGCTCGAATTCGGCGAGCGCCGGCGCCGGCCGGTCGAGCCGCAAGAGAGCGCCGCCGCGGTTGTTGATGGCTTCGGCGAACGTCGGCTGCAACCGCAGCGCCTGGTCGTAGCTCGCGATCGCATCGTCGAACCGCACGAGCTCGGCGAGCGCGGTGCCGCGGTTGTTGTGCCACTGCGCCGAGCCGGGCTCGATCGCGATCGCCCGGTCATAGGACGCGATCGCGTCCTGCGGCCGCTGCAGCAGGCGAAGCGTATTGCCGCGGTCGTTCCAGGCGGCCGCGAGATTGGGCGCGATCGCAAGCGCGCGGTCGTAGCTCGCGAGCGCATCCTTGCGCCGTCCGAGCGCGTTGAGGATGGCGCCGGCGAGGCAATGGGCGGGGGCGGCGCGCGGCTCGCCCTTGATGGCCTTGTTGATCAGGCCGAGCGCATCCTGCGGCTCGCCCTGCTGCAGCTTCATCAGCGCGAAGGAATAGAGCGCATCGAAGTGGTCGGGCATCTTCTTGATCACCCGACGATAGAGTTCCGTGGCCTCGGCAAATCGGCCGGCACGGTGGAGGCCGATCGCTTCCTGGAGCACGGGCGCCAGGCGCAGGACACGCGGATCGGGCGGGGGCAGCTTGGCCATGGCGACGCCGTTCAGGCGCGATCGTGCCGCGGCGAGCCGCTGCAGGTAACGGGGCCGGGCGGCCTCGCTTTCCGGAGTTGACGCAGGTGCATGCGACTTATAAGGCTCTTCATATCCGGAGAGGTGGCCGAGTGGCTGAAGGCGGCGGTTTGCTAAACCGTTATACGCTCTAAAGGCGTATCATGGGTTCGAATCCCATCCTCTCCGCCACATCTATCGGCCCAAGCGCTTCGGGTCGGTGCTTTGGCCGAAGTGCTTCGGTGTAGGTCGGCATCATGCCGTCAGGTCCTTGCGTTGAGCCCGCTCACACCGCCACATAGGGGCCGAGGCGCGGGCGGTGCCCGCCGTTGAGCATGGCAAAATAATAGCGCGCCGGCTCGAAATGCTCCTCGGCGGTCGCCGGCTCGAGGAACGCGCCGACGCCTTGATCATTGCGCACGAAGAAGGCGTTGCCGCCCGAAATATTGCAGCCGACGACGCGATAGTCCTTGGCACGCGCGAGCCGCACCAGCGCCTCGAGGCTCGCGCCGAAATAGTTGGTGCCGTCCCATTGCGCATCCGGGCGATAGGGAACGACGAGCGAGAGCGGCGGACGCAGCGTCGGATTGTATTCGATCACGACCACGCGCGGCTTGACCGCATCGATCGCCTTCCACACCCAGTAGTCGTTGTTGTCGATGTCAATGCTGAGGAGATCGATCTCGCCGCCGAGCCCAGCGGAGGCGATCAGCTTGTTGATGCTTTCCGCCGTCACCAGGCTTTCGATCAGCTTCAATTGCCCGCCCTCGATATAGCTGCGCGCATTGTTGCGGATGGCAGCGGCGTATGGCGGCGCAGCCTCTATCCACAGCCCGTTCCAGCCGTCGAGCAGCAGCTTCGCGGTGTTGCATTCGACGCCTGCCTCGACGCCGAATTCGACGAATGTGCGATTGGTCGTGCCGATGCGACGAAAAATCTCCTGGATGATGCCGTCCTCGTCCGCCTGCGAGTAGACCTTGAAGCCGTAGCGCAGCAGCCGCTTGGGGTCGGCGTGGCGCGGTTTTGCCAGTTCGTCCGCCCATAGGCGCGCGAGCTCGATCTGGCGTGCCGCGAGCGACAGATTCCATGACGCCTGGCTGACCTGGACGAGCGGCTGGATCGCATTGGCGTCAATCATGGCGGCGCATTCCTCGGGATGGCGGTCGGAGACCGGTCGTGGCAAGGGCGGTTCGGCAACCCCGACGGTTGACGCCTGCACGGCGCCGTTCCATGAAGCGGACCTTGCGTTGAACAAGCGGTCAGATCGATTGGCCCCATCATTCCAGCGTGCGCTCGAGCTCCACCAGCGGGGAGATTTGCCCGGCGCCGAGCGCGCCTACCGCGCCATCCTGCAGGGCGCGCCGCGGCACTTTGCGGCACTGCATCTGCTTGGACTGATCAAGGCGCAACAGGGGCAATTTAGCGAGGCGCATCGGCTGTTGTCGAGGGCGCTCGAGGCCGAGCCGAATTCGCTCCCGTGCCTGTCGAGCCTCGCGGGCGTTCTCGCCGCGCTCGGTCGTGAGGAGGAAGCACTTGCGATCAGCGACAGGATCCTGCGCCTCGAGCCGGACGACGTCGATACGCTCTACAATCGCGGCCTGCTGCTGGGGCGGCTCGGCCGTTCGGCCGAGGCGCTCGACGCCTACGGCCGGGCGCTGCGATTGAAGCCGGATTTCGCGGCGGCGCTCGTCAATCGCGGCAACGCGCTCGCGCAACTCGGGCGCGCCGCCGAGGCGGTCGCCGATTTCGACCGGGTGATCACGCTCAATCCGCGCCACGCCGAGGCACACAGCAATCGCGGCCTTGCGCTCGCCGAGCTCGACCGCCGCGAGGATGCGCTCGCAAGCTACGATCGCGCGCTTGCGCTCAAGCCCGACTATGCCGAGGCGCACAACAACCGCGGCTTGCTGCTGCAATCCCTCAACCGGCACGCCGAAGCGCTCGCCGAATACGATCGCGCCCAGGCGCTCAAGCCCGATCATGCGGACGCCTGCAACAATCGCGGCCTCGCGCTGCACGATCTGCATCGCTACGAGGATGCGCTCGCGAGCTACCGCCAGGCGCTAACGCTGCGGGCGGGTTTCGCCGAGGCGCATTTCAATCAGAGCCTCACCCAACTTGCTGTCGGCGACTTGGCTGCCGGCTGGGTGAACTACGAATGGCGCTGGAAGACGCGCAAATCGACCGCCCCGTGGCGCGATTTTCCCCAACCGCTCTGGCTCGGCCGCGAGCCGCTCGCGGGAAAGACCATCCTGCTGCATGCGGAGCAGGGCTTTGGCGATACGATCCATTTCGCCCGCTACGTGCCGCTCGTCGCCGCACTCGGAGCCGTGGTCGTGGTGGAGACGCAGCCGGCGCTGAAAGGCTTGATGGCACGGCTCGACGGCGTGTCCGCCGTGGTCGAGCGTGGCGCCGCCTTGCCGGCCTTCGACTGTCACTGTCCGCTCGGCAGCCTTCCGCACGCCTTTGCGACCGAGCTCGCGACCATTCCGGCCAAGGCACCGTATCTTGCCGCCGAGCCGGCACGGGTTGCCCATTGGCGCGACCGCCTTGTGTCGTGCAAGCGTCCCGTTATCGGTATCGTCTGGTGCGGCAATCCGACATTTCGCGGCGACCACAATCGGTCGATGGCGTTTTCCCGGTTTGCGCCGATCGCCGCCGCAGTCGATGCGACGTATGTCACCCTCAACCCCGGCGGGACCGCGGCTGACGCGATCGACCTAGCGGCGCATGCGGGCGTCGTCGACCTCGCGTCGGAATTTCGCGATTTCGACGACACCGCCGCGGTGATCGCGGGCCTCGACCTCGTGATCACCACCGACACGGCGGTCGCGCATCTTGCCGGCGCGCTCGGCAAGCCGGCCTGGATTCTTCTGTCCGACAGCCCCGACTGGCGCTGGTTGCTCGATCGCGCGGACTGCCCCTGGTATCCGTCGGCGCGCCTATTTCGCCAGGCGGCGCTGGGCGACTGGGCGCCGGTCATTTCGCGCGTGCAGCAGGAGCTTGCGAATTTCGTCGCCACCGGAGCCCCATCGGGCTAGAACCGCGGCGACGTCGGGAAGGACATTGCGAGGACGCCGTGCGGCTCAATCTTGGATGCGGAAACCGAAAGCTGCCCGACTGGGTCAATGTCGACATGAGCCCGGGCTGCAATCCCGATCAGGTGGTGGACCTCGAGCAGATTCCCTGGCCGTGGCCGGACGATTCGGTCGAGGAGGTTCTGCTGTCGCACGTGCTGGAGCACCTCGGCCGCACCACCGAGCTCTACCTCGATATCTTTAAGGAGCTCTACCGCGTCTGCGCCGATGGCGCGAAGGTCACGATCGTCGTTCCGCATCCGCGGCACGATTTCTTTCTCAATGATCCGACCCATGTGCGTGCGATCACGCCCGAGGGCCTCGCGCTCTTCTCGCAGAAGATCAACCAGAAATGGATCAAGGACGGCGCCGCCAATACGCCCCTCGGGGTCTACCTGGGGATCGACTTCGACATCGTCGGCTCGAAATACGTGCTCGACGAGTTGTGGCTCGGCCGCGCGCAGCGCGGGCAGGTTTCCAAGGCCGAGATCGACCAGGCGGCGCGGCAGTTCAACAACGTGGTGATGCAGACGACCATCGAGCTGAAAGCCATCAAAGCGAAGAAATGACCGACCGGCCGATGATCCCCGCGCCATTTGACGACGGATTGCATGGCCGGCTTTCCTGACGCCGTCAACGAGATCATGCGGCTGCATGCGGCGGGCCGTTTCGCCGACATGGAGGCGCGCGTGCGCGCGTTGCGCAAGGGCGCCCGCGCAAGCCCGATCCTCGACGAGCTGCTCGGCATCGCGCTGTGCGCGCAGCAGCGCTTCGCCGACGCGCTCGCGCCGCTGCGGGCCGCGGTGAAAAGCGTTCCGAGCGACCCGCAATTCCTGGAAAATCTCGCCTTGTGCCAGCGCGCGCTTGGCGATCTCGCGGGTGCCGAGCAGAGCCTGCGCGCCTCGCTCGCGCTGCGCCCCAATTCAGCGCCGACGCGCAGCGCGCTCGCGAGCATCCTGCGTTCGCTCGGGCGCCTCGACGACGCCGAGGCGGAGTTGCGGCGCGCGCTCGCGCTCGAACCGCGCGTGGCGCATCTTCATTTCAATCTCGGCAATCTCCTGTCTGATGCGGGTCGCCACCAGGAGGCCGAGGAAAGCTTTCGCGCCGCGATCACGCTCGATCCGCGCGACCCGGCACCCCATGCCAATCTCGGCCTGCTGCTCGCCGATGTCGGGCGGTTCGACGAGGCGGCCATGAGCGCGCGTGCCGCGCTCGAACGCATCGGTCCGCTCGATGCCGGCGCCTCGGAGCTCGCGCGCGATCTCGCCGATGCTGCCGCCGGCGCGCTCGGCCGCGCCGGCCACTCCGGAGCGGCGGCGCAGATCTATCGGGCGACCGGCGGTTATCGCAAATCGGCTGCTCGGCTGCTCACCGCCTATTCGGCGGCGCGCCGTGCCTGCGACTGGGATCTCGCCGCGACCATCGAGGCGACGCTGCACGCCGCAGGGCCGGCGTTCTGGCGCGGCGAGCCTGGCTCGCCGTTTTCCCTGTTGATGATGGCGGACTTGCACGACGGCGAGCATCTCGCCTGCGCGCGCCGCTATGCGGAGCAGTTTCGTGCGATGCCGCGCGTCATGCCGGCGCGCCGCGCCGGCGCCGAGAGCCGGCTGCGCGTCGGCTATCTGTCCGGCGATTTCTGCGACCATGCCACCACCCATCTCCTGGTCGGCGTCATCGAGGCGCATGACCGCAGCCGCTTCGAGCTGATCGGCTACGATCACACGCCGCCCGCCGACGATCCCTACCGCGCGCGCATCGGCGCCGCCTTCGACGGGTTCGTGCCGATCCACGATCTTTCCAACCGCGCGGCCGCGGAGCGGATTGCCGCCGACGGCTGCGAGCTCGTGATCGATCTCAAAGGCTGGACGGCGGGCACCCGCGGCGCGCTGCTTGCCGCGCGTCCTGCGCCCGTGCAGGCGCAGTGGCTCGGCTATCCGGGGACACTTGGCGCGCCGTGGATCGACTACGTGATCGCCGATCGCATCGTGGTCGAACCCGGCGAGGACGGGCAGTATGTCGAAAAGATCGTGCGGCTGCCCGGTACCTATCAATGCACCGACAATCGCCGCGTGCTCGCGCCGGCCCGCCCGCGCCAGGACTACGGGCTGCCCGGGCGCGGCCTCGTGTTCTGCTCGTTCAACCAGCCATTCAAGATCATTCCCGGCCTTTTTGCCATTTGGCTGCGCTTGCTCGCCGCGGTCGACGGCTCGGTGCTCTGGCTGCTCGATCACAACGCCGACGCAACGGCGGCGCTACGCGCGTGCGCCGCAACGCGAGGGATCGGCCCCGAGCGGATCGTCTGGGCGCCGTGGACGAGCAATGCCGATCACCTGGCGCGAATCGGCTGCGCCGACCTCGCGCTCGACTGCTACCCCTATGGTTCGCATACGACCGCGAGCGATACGCTGTGGGCGGGTGTTCCTCTGCTGGCCCTCAAGGGCACGACCTTTGCGTCGCGTGTCTCGGCCAGCATCCTCACGGCCGCCGGGCTCGACGACCTGATCGCCACATCGTTCGATTCCTATTTTGATCGCGCGCTCGCATTGGCGCGCGATCCCGCGGCGCTCGCGCGCCTCAAGACGCGCGTGCTTGCGGTGCGCGCATCGGCCTTGTTCGACACCGCGCAATTCACGCGTGGGCTCGAAGCGGCATTCGCCGCGATGGTCGCGCGCCAGCGTGCCGGACTTGCGCCCGACCACATCATTCTCGCGCCGCCGTAAGTCTTTCGGACGAGCGATCGGCCGGCGCGGTCATTTGGCGCTGCGAATCGAATGCTCTTCCGGCTTCCAAGTCGGGTGGTGACGCGGCGAGCAGATGACGGAGGTCATATGGTCGTCATTCGAATGTGTCGCCCCCACGTGGGGGTATGTGGCTAATGCATTGCAAACATTACAGAATCTTCACAGGTCCGGGCGGGGGCGAAGCAGCTTTGGGCCAGGCGCAGCGCGTGATTTTTGTGCAACACCTGTCTGAAAACCGCGCTGTGCCCTTGTGTGAACGCTCCTTATTCATTGCTTGTGGAGCCGCTTGCACTAACCTGATCGCGAGCGACGGAGGGGGACTCCCCAGGTCGCCCTGTCCGGTGTGTAGCTTGATGAAGCGGCAGGCGCCGCAACTTCAAGTGAAGCGCCGGATAGTCACGGGGATCAAGGGGACCTTTCCGGGTGCGGGCGCACTCTCACGGAACCCCCCCAAGAGGAAAGCTAACTGGAGGTTGAGATGAAGATGGTGAAAAGCCTTCTCCTCGGCTCGGCGGCGGGTATCGTCGCTGTGGCTGGGGCGCAGGCCGCCGATCTTCCCGTAAAGGCCAAGCCGGTCGAATACGTGAGG
>Ga0209006_10005996_pt1 | contig 11035 bp, 10 predicted proteins | sample JacPin_JW_Ref_O2_FD_188567 | JGI IMG/M metagenome (GOLD analysis project Ga0209006, IMG submission 188567) | Forest soil microbial communities from Algoma, Ontario, Canada - Jack Pine, Ontario site 1_JW_Ref_O2 (SPAdes) (version 2) | ecosystem: Environmental > Terrestrial > Soil > Boreal... | reverse complement strand
CGCCAATTTGATCGATTGCGCGGATTTTTACGTCTGCAACCACCGATACCCGTGTTGCCGCGGACCATATCTCTATGACCTGCCGTGTTCAACGAGGGCGCTGTAGCGATTTGTCGCACCCTTCAGGCTTCAACGCCGTCGCCACTGCAGGTATGGCCGCACGCACCCGCGCTCGCCCCGCTCGATTGGCAGTTGACCTGACCGGGTGATGCCGCCACATGCCTGAGTACAGCCGCAACCGAAGAGCACGTGGCACAGGCGTCCAACGGAGGGCAAATGATCGACCCATCGCAAATTCACGCGCATACCGAGGTCGTCGGAGTCGATGGCGAGCATATCGGCACGGTCGATCACCTCGAAGGCCGCGCCTGTGTCAAGCTGACGCATTATTCATCGCGCAGCGGCCAGTTCCATCAGATCCCGATCGAGTGGATCGAGGCAGTGCGCGACGGCAAGCTGTGGCTCAACAAGACCCGGGACGAGGCGGTCCATTTCTGGCATCCGCATCCGATCGATCCGAATAGCGACGAGGATGCGGTACACGGCGGCATTCCCTAGGATCATCGAGTGGCCGCTCTAGGAGGAACCACCCCTCCTATACCGGAAAAGCCAAGTCATGAGCCATCGTCGGTAGGAATGGTGATGTCGTGAAAGGTCGGCAAATCGCGCCGTTTATCGAGAAACTTCCCGAGCAGGACATGGCCCAATTGAGGGTTACGGCGAACGGCCCCTAGCAGGGCGGTCACCTCGGCCTCGGCGGCGCTGGGTTCGATCGCCGACAACGCTTGGACAGCGGCGACCATGTCTGTCGTATGCATGCCTAACGTGTCCGAGGCAGTCAGCCATTCCAAGGCGAGATCGAAAAACCCCAGCAACACTGCCATCATTACCGCTATATCGATGACGCGCGCCGAAACGGGGGCCGGGAGGGTTAACGGATCACGAAAGTAAATCGCGTCCGCCTGGAATACGCGTTCTCTGGTCCAATGAGTATGTTTATCAAGCCGCTTCGACGAACGGTTCTGGAAGTCCGAAAATCCGATAAACGTGAAGCCGGCGGCACGCAAATACTGATCGATATCGGAAAAAAAAGGAGCACCCTGGTAGAGCTTGAAAAAATGCACTTCAGTGATCAAGCAAACGGTACGCTCCGCCAATGTTTGTGCGCCACCATGAAGAATATCCAGCTCGGCGCCTTGTGTATCGAGTTTGATAACCTCTCCCGCGCGCGGCGGCACCGAGTCTGAAAACACGATCGCGTCGAGCGGACTCGCCGGAACCGAAAGTATCTTTGTCAGCTCAAAACCACCAAGAGCGTACCGAGCCTTTGCCTCGGGACTGACGGGATATATCGAGGAGTTGTTGGCTCGCGAATAAAGGTTCAGCGCGAGCGGATTGTGATCGCGCCCAACCGCCCTCGCCTCGACGCGGAACTGCGCCCAATCGCGGTTCCGGCCCTGAGACTCGACACGAAGCGCTTCTTCGGCATCGGGTTCGAAGGCGAGCGCAGCAAAGAGCGGCGCCGCGACAGCAAACTCCTCCGAGATGCCCCAACGCGCACCGGCATCGATCAATCCGACAGGGTCCGAGAGCAGGCGTCGCGCCAGGCCCGTGTCGAAAAAGCCACTCGCGCGCAATTGGTCAGGCGTAATCTCGTTCACAGCCACAGATCTTTCCTTCTCTGCACGATCGAAAAAGGGGTCTCAGGGTGATATGCGCCAAGGCTCCCGCACGCAATGGGGTAGCGATGGCCTAACCCCTTCGACGGCGCAAGGTCTCCATTTTTCGGCTTGCGCGTTGGGCCAACCCGCGTAGAATCGCTGCGCCATCTATCGCGCTAAAATGCTTCACTCATTCGAGCCCCTAAACGAGGCGATATAGCGATGCAAGTGCATGTACCACGCGGGCATATGGGGCATACTGTTACCTTCGAATCTCCGACGGAAGCTGCGATTTTCAGGGAAGATGTTGAGGCGGAGCACTTCACGCAGCGGCAATTCTCATGCAGTATTGCGAAGCTTCGATATGATACTAGAGAATTTGATTGGGATGGCGCAATTCGCCAGTTATTGATCGCCAAGGGCGTCGTCGCAGAAGATAAAATCAAGGCCCTCGACAGCCTGTCGAACCTTCACCAAATCCTTGACGATAAGTGGATGACGTTGGACGATTCTGAGCTCAACAGGGCAAGTGTAGCGTGCTACGAGATCGATCAAAATTTTGAAGATCTCTATCACAGATTTATAAAGAAGGTAATTTCGAAACAATTTGACCAGCCGCTATGGTGGCAGAGAACGCCAACAATTAGATTTCATTTTCCGAGACAAAAAGGATTTGATTGGCGGGTTCGATATCATACCGACATAATGCTTGGACATCCGCCTCAGGAAGTGAATGTTTGGCTTGCTATCACGCAAACTTATGGCTCGAACTCGATGTGCATCGCGCAATTGGAGCCAAGCTACCGGATACTGCGCGATCTTGACTTTGACTTCGCCAGGTTTGCTGAAAAAGTGCAGTATGACGACGAGCTGGCCGAAACGTGTGCGCGCGCGGCCCAGGCACTCGCCCTTGACTACGGCGAGTTCGTCGCCTTTGATCCTCGCTGCATCCACGCCACGCAGAACAACCTCACCGATCATACGCGCATCAGCATGGACCTGCGCGTCTTGCCGGAAAGCGAGCGCGAGCGGATGCGCTTTGTCTACCGTGGTACCGGTCGCCGACGCATGTTGTTTGCCCCGGGCCACTACTACGACGAGCGTCCCTCGTACAAGATCTGACGGATGAGGCGGTCGGCGTACGCTTAGCGAGCGGCTAAGATTATGTTCTTCGCGACGAACTCGGACAAGTCGCCGCCGCGGAAATGATGCGCGGTGATTCCGGCCGCAGCCGCCGCGGCCAGGTCGGTTTCCTGATCCCCAATCAGAAAACTTGCGTCTTGGTCGACCGGCCAGCTTCCGAGCAGGTCGAGTATCATGCCGGGCGCCGGCTTTCGCCAATCGCTTGATCTTCGATAAGCGGGATCCGAAGCTTCCGGGTGAAAGGGACAGTATCGGATATCGTCGATATGCGCTCCCCCTGCCGCAAGTTCCTCTGCCAAATGCCGATGAAGAGCGAGCACGTCCGTCTCGGAATAAAATCCGCGAGCGACCCCGGACTGGTTGGTCACTACAAAGACAAAATACCCGGCATCGTTGAGAACCCTCACAGCCGTCTTGGCGCCCGCTGTCCAGCGGAACCGTTCGACCGATCCGACGTGCCCGTCATCGTGGTTCAATACGCCATCGCGATCGAGGAAGGCGGCCGGTCGACGCCGCTTCGTGAGAACTTCATCTTGAGCCCGCGCAAACGCGTCGGGCACCCCAATGTCGATAAAATAGCCATCGGAGGTATGGCTGAGGAGCCTGCGAGCCTGGGCGAAGCGAGGGAATACGTCCTCCTCGAGCGAGCACGCGCGGCCGAGTGAACCTACGACCTCTCGCCTCAGAGCGTAGACGCCGCCGCTGACGAGCCCTGGACCGGGACCGTCTGGGCGCGCGGCAAAGCGGACGACTCGCCCGTCGTCGATGCCAACGACCCCCGATCGCGACGCATCGGCAAGCTGCCGCAGCGCCATCGCGCCCACCGCCTCGACGTCTTGCCCGAGCCGTTCCGCCAGCGCCAGAAGATTAAAATCGAGCCAGGAATCGCCGTTGAGCAGGAAGAACGCTTCGTCGAGACGGTCGCGCGCATGCCACAGCGCGCCCCCAGTTCCGGACGGCTCGGGTTCGACCGAAACATCGATGTTCAGATCGAACCGTGCCCGAACCGGGGTCCGGGCCGCAAAATCGACGAGTTGCTCCGCCTCAAATCCAGCCAGCAACAAGACATCCGTGATTCCGTGACGTCCAAGTTCAAACAGCAGGATGTCGAGAAAAGGGGTTTCGCCGACGGTCAAAAGCGGTTTCGGAGTGCGCGCGGTGAGCGACCCCAGACGCGTGCCGAAGCCGCCGCACAATATGGCTGCTTGCCGGATCATTCGGCGGCGATGGTGCTCTTCTCAGCGACGGCACGGGGAAATAGCCGTTCTTCCACGAGACCGCAAATAATATGCCCTATCGTGATATGGAGCTGCTGGATCAGCGGCGTCAGATCCGAGGGCGCGCGCAGGCACAGATCGCAGTGTGCCGCCATTTCGCCTCCACTCTTGCCGGTAAAGCCGATAACGACGAGATCCCGCTGTCGCGCCGCCTCGATCGCCCGAAGGATGTTGGGAGAACGCCCCGAGGTTGAAATTACCAGCAGCACATCACCGGGATTGCCCAACCCCAGCACCTGCCGCTCGAATAATTTCTCATAGCCGTAATCATTGCCGATCGCGGTCAGCACCGATGTATCGGTGGTCAAAGCGATCGCGGCCAGCGGGGGACGGTCATAGTTGAGCCGGGACAAAAACTCTCCAGCGATGTGCTGCGCGTCGCCAGCGCTCCCGCCGTTCCCGGCAAGCAGCAACTTCCCTCCCCTTTCCAGCGCATCGACCAGCTTATCAACGATCGCCTCGATAAGATGGGTGATGCTGGGATCGTCAATTACCGCCTGAAGGGCATCGCGAGACTGGTGTAGATATTCGTTGATGTCAGTCGATGCGGTCCCCGGCATGCGCCAGCTCCTGTGTGGGATCGGTCCGACGGCGATCCTAGATGACCCACGCAAATCGCGCCAACTCCTCTTTGCCAGTCTGTCGCGGCGATGTCGGCTTGGGTCGGTCCTCCGACCAAGCGCTCGTCAAGGACGTCGATAGACGATTGATGCCAGCGGCTATCGCGGAGAACGAGGGTGTTGCAGCTTGATACCTCGTAAGGCAGCAGCCCGAATCGGAGAATATCGGGCGATTACCACACCGAAAAGTCGACAGGGATAGGCGAAGCCGACGCAGCACCATCGGAGCCGCCGCCTCGCAATGTATCAGCTCCCTTCCCGATAGCTTCACCCCGCCGAATACCGCAATCAGGCTTCCGCACCATGCAATGCCCCGCTCCTCGCGACGACCCTATGATTCCGGTTGGCACCCCTCTCGGTATCGCGTATATGGTAGGTAGCTTGGTCAGCTGTACCAAATCACATTTAAGTTGTGTTTTGGCCTTTGGCGGCTTCAAAAGCGGCATCGGTTGGGGGTAGGGGAATGGTTATTTGCCGAACACCATTTCGGGTATCTTTTTTTGGCGGCGGCACCGACTACCATGCGTGGTATAAAGACCATGGAGGGGCGTTCCTGTCGACTACAGTAAATAAATATTGCTACGTTATGTGCCGACAATTACCTCCATTCTTTGAAGTCAAGGGCAGGATTTCCTGGTCAAAAATCGAGAATATCAATACTATAGATGAAATCGATAATCCGGTGGTTCGGGAATGCCTGCGGTTCCTAAACTTCGAACCGAGGCTTGATATTCATTACCACGGTGACCTGCCGGCGCGTTCCGGCCTGGGCTCGAGTTCGGCGTTTGCCGTTGGCTTGCTTCATGCGCTTCACGCGATACGCAGTGAGTTCGTGTCGAAGAGCATGCTCGCCAGGGAAGCGATCACCGTCGAACGCGATTGCATCGGCGACATGGTCGGCGTGCAGGACCAGACGGCAGTAGCCCACGGAGGCCTCAACCACTGCGCTATCGACAATGACGGATCGGTGACAGTTCGCCCCGTCATCGCACCGCAACATCGCATCGCTGATCTGGAACAGCATGTGATGCTGTTCTTCACCGGAATCTCACGAAGCGCGGCTGGTGTTGCAGCGACGAAAGTGAGCGGCTTCGGCGATAGAGGACGCGAAATGAGTCGCATCCGCGAGCTGGTCGACGAGGGAGTGAACATATTACACAATGGAAGAGACGTCACCGAGTTCGGCCGCCTACTTCACGAAGGCTGGATGATGAAGAGAGCGCTATCGTCGGTTGTGTCAACAGACGCGATTGACGAGGCGTACGAGACCGCACGTCGGGCTGGCGCCATTGGCGGCAAGCTCATGGGAGCCGGAGGCGGCGGTTTCCTGATGATCTTCGCGCCGCCGGAATGCCATCCCCAAATTGTGAAGGCACTCGATCCACTGCTTTATGTGCCAGTCCAATTTGAAAGCCAGGGCAGCCAGATTGTTTTCTACGACTCCGAAAGCTATTCGCGCACGATGGAAACCCCTCGTATGAAGTTGGTTGCGAGCTAAAGATAAGTTGAGGTCGGGAGCCGACGTTGCCGGAAAGTTCCTGCCCGCTGACGCTGGTAACTGGGGCAAGTCGGGGATTGGGGCGCGCTATAGCGTTGGAGGCAGCGCGGGCTGCACACGATCTGGTGCTCGTCTGTCAACGCGACAGAGTTATTCTGGAACAAGTCGGGCACGCGGCCGAGAGCACGGGAAGCCGTCGTGCTTTTGTTTATACCTGTGATGTGAGCGATGAAGTCGCGGTCGCGGACTTATTCTCCAAAATCTCGGGACACGGCACGTTGACCGGGGTGGTCAACTGCGCGGGATACACCGGCGATCGCGCGCCGCTGGCAGACTTTGCAGTCGAGACGCTCGATCGCATTCTCGCGGTGAATCTGCGGGGAACGATCCTTTGTTGCCGCGAGGCGATCAAGCAGTTGTCTCGCTTTAGCGGAGGGAACGGCGGAGCTATCGTCAATCTGTCTTCGCAGACCGCGCGATTTGGCGGCGATCGGCTCGCCGTTTACGCCGCGTCCAAAGCGGCCGTTGAAGGTCTCACGATCAGCTTGGCGAGAGAACTTGCCCCGGCCGGGATTCGCGTCAACGCGGTCAGCCCCGGCGCGGTCTTGACCGATCCGTTGAAAGCGTTGCCGAAAGACAAGCTTCAGGCGATGCAGGCAAGCATGCCGATGGGACGCTTCTGCGAGCCCGAAGAGGTCGCTCGCACGGTGTTGTGGCTGTTGTCCGATGCCGCCAGCTATGTCAGCGGCGCGGTTGTACCGGTGCATGGAGCCCGTTAATATGCCGCGGGCGGTAGCGCTCGCGCTCGCGGCCTCATTCTCGGTTGAAATCGGAAGGTTGTATGCTCGATCGTGAGATCCTCGACGCCGCCGCTGGCAAGGTAGCGCTGGTTAGTGGCGGAACTGGAATGATTGGCCGCGAGGTTGTGCGCATCCTATGCGACGCCGGCACCAAGGTGCGAAGCGTATCGCTCGATAAGATTGCCAGTCTTGATCCCCGAGCCGAACAGATTTTCGGTGATCTGACCGATTTTAAGCTGTGCCAGGAACTGACCCGCGGGGTGGATTGGGTTTTCCATGTCGCAGGCATAAAGGGCTCCATCGACGTTACATTAAAGATGCCGGCGAGCTTCTTCGTGCCCCTCTTGATGATGAATACGAACATGCTGGAGGCGGCGCGGCGTAACGAGTGCGAGCGGGTCGTCTACACGAGTTCGATCGGAGCGTATTCGAGCGCCGAGGTTTTTGTGGAGTCCGCGCACGACCCGGCGTTGCCCCCGATGGACATGTTCCCGGGCTGGGCCAAGCGCATGGCCGAAATGCAGGTGGAAGCTTACAAGACCCAGTACGGCCTTGAAAACTTCGCGGTCGTGCGGCCGTGCAACGTGTACGGTCCGGGCGATAATTTCGACCCGAAGAACGCCATGGTTGTCCCCTCGCTTTTGTCGCGCATCATGAGCGGCGAGGATCCTGTACGGATTTGGGGCGATGGCAGCGCAGTGCGCGATTTCGCCTATTCGACCGACGTCGCCGAGGGGGTGATTCGGGCATTGTATTTCGGAACCCGGGGCACCTTCGTTAATCTTGGCTCCGGGACTGGGGTGAGCATTCGCGAACTCGTGGAGACCATGAGCGAGTTCCTCAATTTTCGCTTCGAGTTCGATCCCTCGAAGCCCAGTGGGTTCCCACGCCGTGTCATGGATATTGCGCGCGCTCGCGAATGGATCGGCTACCACCCCGCGACCAGCCTGCGACGCGGATTGGAGCAAACATGGGAGTGGTTCCAGCGGAACCAAAAAGAGTATCTTCAGCGGCAGAACTATTTTACCGCCGCCTAGTCATCAGTGGGAAGTGCCAGTGCCAGACTTGCCGGAGCTCCGGGTACAGAAGAGCGCGCTCGACGGTGTTCTCGTGATCGAACCCCCGACGAATTTTGAAGATTTCCGTGGTGAATATGTAGAAATCTACAATCGTGCACTATATGAGGCGGCGGGAGTTACCTACGACTTCATCCAAGATGATATCTCGGTCTCCACCCGACACGTGCTCCGCGGATTGCACGGCGATGGAGACACCGCCAAGCTGGTATCGTGCCTCTATGGCAAGTTCTATTTGGTGATCGTCAACAACGACCCCACTTCGCCGCAATACCGACAGTCGACCGGTATGACGCTGTCGGACAAGAACCGACTTCAGGTGCTGATCCCGCCTAAATTTGGCAACGGACACCTGGTGATGTCGGACTGGGCGATGTTCCACTACAAGCAGACCACGAGCTATAACCGCGCGGGCCAATTCACGCTGCGGTGGGACGATCCGAGCCTTGGGCTATGGTGGCCCATCGCCGATCCGATCGTCAGTCGCCGCGACGCCGGCCTCGACTGATCGGCCCTCCTGTATTCTGATAGTGGATTATTGCAGCAATGGCGCAGATCGACCTTCGCGATTCCCGATGCCTCGTTGCCGGCGGCGCCGGATTTCTTGGTCATCACACGATCCGTCGGCTGCTCGCCGCCGGCGCGCGTGTGCGGGCAACAGTGTTCGACAAGCCCGCCGTCGTGACCGATCGAGCCGTCGAGTACGTGCAGGCGGACTTGCGTCGACCGGAGGACTGCGCCCGCGTCATGGACGGTATCGACTACGTGTTCATGGCGGCTGCCAATACACAGGGCGCCGCAGTCATCCGCGAGACGCCGCTCGCCCATGTCGCACCCAACGTGGCGATGAACGCTTATTGCTTGGAGGCGGCGCATCGGGCGCATGTCAAACGGTTCTTGTTTCTATCGTCCGGAGCGGCCTATCCCGATACCGGTCATCGCCCTGCCGAGGAACACGAGATGTTTGCCGGCGAGCCGGCCGATGTGTACTTTGCGGTCGCCTGGATGAAGCGCTATGCGGAGATCCTGTGCGTGACCTACGCGACGAAAATCCGCAATCCGATGTCATGCATCGTCGTGCGTCCTTCCAACGTCTACGGACCGGAGGACAAATACGATTTCGCTACATCACATGTGACCGCGGCCCTGGTGCGGCGCGTCGCCGAACGCCAGAACCCAATGGAGGTGTGGGGTACCGGCGAAGACATCCGGGATCTGATCTACATCGATGATTTCATGGATGGAATGTTTGCCGCGTTTGCGACGCCGGAGCCATTTCTAGCGATCAATATTTGTTCCGGCAGCGGCGTATCGGTACGGGAGATTTTACATACCGCGATCAAGGCCGACGGGTTCGCGGACGCGAAAGTGATATTCGATCCGAGCAAGCCATCCACGGTGCCGGTGCGTCGCCTCTCCAACGAACTTGCTCATACGAAGCTCGGGTTCAGGGCGAAAATTGGCCTCGAAGACGGCTTGAAACGCACGCTGGATTGGTACCACGCCGTGAAGCCCGGATGCTAGGTTCGGACGGCGGCGATGGGCCTCTATATCTACAGCAGCGCGCTACGCCGCTCCGCCAAAGAGATCCTCGAAGCCTCTGGCACACCTCTTACCGTTGCGATCATGGGGGAGCGACCGCTGGAGGCGCTGCTCTTTCGGAACGTGGCGACGGCGATCGTCTCCGTGGAACCGGGCGACACGACGAATAATCTTGCCTCGAGCGACTTTATTCTTTGTGGCACGAGTGATTTGCAGCTGTTAACAGCGGCTCTCCTGTCGGAGTCGAAACCCGCTGAACACACTGCTACCACTGTTAATGGCATAGCAGTTCGCGGCTCTATGGACTCGCTGTCGTCGACCGAATTTGAGGTTTTTGCTTCGATTTGCGATCGACTGAACCTGACGTTGGTCGCGCAACAGGCCGAAGCCACCGCGTTTGGACACGGGCGCGAGATCGTGTTCGTGTTCGCGCGCATGGGTGCGAGCAGCGCCGGCGAACCGCTCGGTCTCCTGAAGATCGCGGTTTTCCTTGAGGCACACTCGTTGCATGAGACAGCACTAAAGCTGCTCGCCCTCTTCAACGAACACGTCACTGATCCATCTCAGATGATTGATCCGGCGATTGTCGACCGCACTTACGAAGTCGCGCCGTTTGCTGGCGGCAGCTCGGTCCGCGCCGGTCAGTCATCCGATGGCGCCAGCGATCTGCAGAATCAGCCGGTCGAGCCGCGCGAGACAGCCGACGGGCGCATCCTTTCCATTCATTTCGACCAGCTGCATCGCGACGACGGCAAAGCTCGATTGCTCCGGCTCGCGCGTTCGCTGGCGCTTCCCGAACTGGCTGAGATCATCGTTCGTGTGCCGGGCCCAGTGATGCCGACATCCTGGTCCACATTGGCCGCCGAGATCGAAGCTTTGGGCGTAGCGGTCAACGCGTTTCTGGATCCGGCATTACCGCGAGAAGCCAATCCGAGCGCACGCGGGTTTCTCGCGGCAACGGCGCCGGAAGCGAGGATTGCGGTCTATTACGGCGAGCATGAACCGGTTGGTGCCGGTTGGGATTACGATCTGCATCGGGCGGCAAATGCGGCTGAAGGAAAAAGATTTGCGTTCCGTATTTCCGATCACAAGACACGCAATTATTGCGTCCGCGAGGACGCGGAGATTGCGCCGGAGAGCATGCCCGCGGTCTCTCGCGCTTGGCTCGAAACATGCGAGGTTTGGTCCGAGCCGGGCGTGCCAGCGGGGGTTTTTCAGTCGCTCGTCGCATTTTATTTCGATCGGGCTGACTGGACTAATAAGCACAGGGCGCTTCGCCTTTATCCGGTCATGACATTGTCGACCCGGCCGGTTGAACCAGCCGAAATCTCCTCACTGCCCACGGCCCGGCGACGCGCTCCGTTCCGGATAGCCGCCGTGGCGGCGCAAAAGCGTGCGATCGAAATAGCCTTAAAACT
>Ga0209006_10005995_pt1 | contig 11035 bp, 12 predicted proteins | sample JacPin_JW_Ref_O2_FD_188567 | JGI IMG/M metagenome (GOLD analysis project Ga0209006, IMG submission 188567) | Forest soil microbial communities from Algoma, Ontario, Canada - Jack Pine, Ontario site 1_JW_Ref_O2 (SPAdes) (version 2) | ecosystem: Environmental > Terrestrial > Soil > Boreal... | reverse complement strand
TGGTGCCGTCGCCGGCCTGGTCATTGGTCTTCGAGGCGACCTCGCGAACCATCTGCGCGCCCATGTTCTCGAACTTGTCGGAAAGCTCGATCTCCTTGGCGACGGTGACGCCGTCCTTGGTGATGCGTGGTGCGCCGAACGATTTGTCGAGCACGACGTTGCGGCCCTTCGGGCCCAGCGTCACCTTGACGGCATTGGCGAGGATATCGACGCCGCGCAGCATCCGTTCGCGCGCGTCGCTGGAAAATTTAACGTCTTTGGCAGCCATCTTTGCTTCCCTTCAATTGGCGGTCAGGCGATTACGCCCATGATGTCGGTCTCTTTCATGATGATCAGCTCTTGGCCGTCGAGCTTGACCTCGGTGCCGGACCACTTGCCGAACAGCACCCGGTCGCCAGCCTTGACGTCCATCGGCACGAGCTTGCCGTCTTCGCCGCGGGCGCCCGGGCCGCACGACACGACCTCGCCCTCCATCGGCTTTTCCTGAGCGGTGTCGGGAATGATGATCCCGCCCGCGGTCTTCGCCTCAGATTCCACGCGCTTTACCAGCACGCGGTCATGCAATGGCCGAAATGCCATAAAATCCTCCTCGATTTCACTTGATGTAGTTTGGTCCAACCCGGAATTTAGCACTCTAGGGGTAAGAGTGCTGCTTAGATATCGAGGCGCCCTCGGCTTGTCAAGCTGAGGCGTCCCGAACGCCGCGACGGAGCGGTGGATTCCGAGGTTTTGACAACAACAAAACCCCGGAGCACTCTCGCTGGGTTATAGTGGAACACTTGCCATTGACGAGCCGCGACCATGCCGCGCACCATCGACTGGGAAATCCCGAGCGAGCTTCAGCCCAAGGGCGCTGATTTCGCGTTCGATCTCGACGAGAAGCTAAACGGAATTCTTGGCCTTCAGGCGACGGTCCCGGACGACGCGTTCACGGCGCCGACGCTCGGCACCGAACGCGCCGGCAGCGGCGTCCTCATCCGCCGCGACGGGCTGGTGCTGACGATCGGCTATCTGATCACCGAGGCGGAGTCGATCTGGCTCACCTCGGGGGTTGGCGGCGCGGTGCCGGGGACCGTGCTCGGCTATGACCAGGAGACCGGGTTCGGGCTGGTCCAGGCGCTCGGCCGCCTCAACGTGCCGCCGATCGAGATTGGCACGCGCCTTCGGGTCGGCGCCGGCGACAAGGTGGTGATCGCCGCCGAGGGCGGACGGCGCCACGCGATCGCCGCCCAGGTCGTCGCGCGCCAGGAATTCGCCGGGCATTGGGAATACCTGCTCGACCGTGCGATCTTTACCGCGCCGGCGCACCCGTTCTGGGGCGGCGCGGGACTGATCGCGGCTGACGGCAGCCTCGTCGGCATCGGTTCCCTGCATGTGCAGCGTTCGAATGGCCGCGAGCTGCGCCGCGACGTCAACATGGTGGTGCCGATCGACCTGTTGCCGCCGATCCTCGACGACCTGTTGACCTATGGCCGGCCGAACCGTCCGCCGCGCCCGTGGCTCGGGCTCTACGCCGCCGAGATCGAGGACGAGAACGCGGTTGTCGTTGCCGGCATGTCGGAGCGGGGCCCGGCGATCAAGAGCGGGCTGAAACCGGGCGATCGCATCCTCGCGGTGCGTGACGACCCTGTGTCGAGCCTCGCCTCGTTCTGGCGCCGCGTCTGGGCCAGCGGCCAGGCCGGCTGCGAGGTGATACTGCAAGTCCAGCGCGACAAGGATCCGATCACCGTGCGCGTCGCCTCGGCCGACCGCACCCGACTCTTGAAGGCGCCCAGGCTGCATTAACTGCATTCACGGCGCTGCCGCCACGGCTGCGCATTCGGGCGGCAGCTGGCTAACCAGCAGCGGCGGCGCCGGCGGTCCGGGCTTGGGGTGCCGCGCCTCTTCGGTGAACCACCAGTCGAGCTCCTTGCCGCAGCCGTCGCCGGGCGGCACCGGCGCCTGGTTCTCGCACAGCGTCTGGCCGGGCGGGCAAGTGAGCCGCATGTGGAAATGGTCGTCGTGCCCCCACCACGGCCGCACCTTGGCGAGCCAGTCGCGGTCGGCCCCGGCTTCGCGGCACAGCTGCCGCTTGATCGCCGGGTTGACGAACATCCGCGCCAGATCCGGGATGCGCGCCGCCGCCTCGTAGAGCTTGCGGTAGGATTGGTTCCAGATCGCCGGGTCGACATTATTGCCGTCGGATGTCACGAGGCTTTGCGCCGGCAGGTTGTCGCGCTCGGCGACGCTGAGCCGGCGATCGGGCATCGGCGTCAGCCAGATGTCGGCGTCGAGCCCGATCTGGTGCGAGGCATGCCCGGTCACCATCGGCCCGCCACGCGGCTGGCCGACATCGCCGATCAGCAGACCAGGCCAGCCGTTGACCCCGGGCAGGCCTTCGGCGAGGCGCTCGATCGCAGCTATCAACACCGGATGGCCCCAAGCGCGGTTGCGCGCCGGCCGCATGACCTGCCAGTTCGGGCCGTCGCCCGGCAGCGCCACCGCGCCGGCGATGCAGCCCTTGGCGTAGCCGCCGATGGAGCGCGGCGGTCCCGCGTTGGGCTCGGCGATGCGCCCGAAGACGCGCTTTGCCGCGTCTGCCGGCAGAGCGGCGAAAAGCGCGGCGCGTTTTGCCGCCTCTGTCGCGGCGATGTCTTGCGCATGGCCGGCGGTCCACGCCAATAAGGCGACGAGCAGAGCGCTCAGCACGACCGGAAGGCGTATGGATTTAGCCATCATCACAGCGATTTAGGGAAAATCGATGGTGTTTTACCGAATTAACTATCAATTTGCCGCCAAATCCGCCGGGCTCACCTTACGTTCAGCGAATGGCCCAGTGGTCCACCGACATTCATGAATCTGGAACCATGCTGGGAGTAGAACCATCGCATCCCGCTGCCAAGCGGATCCTTGTTGTCGAGGACAACGAGCTGAACATGAAACTGCTCAACGATGTCCTCGAAGCGCACGGCTACGAAGTGATGTCAACCGGGCGTGGCATGGTCGCGGTCGAGTGGGCGCGGCAGTATCGGCCGAACCTCATCCTGATGGATCTGCAACTGCCCGATTTGTCGGGGCTGGAGGCCACGCGCCAGATCAAGGCGGCCAAGGAAACCCGCGACATCCCGGTGATCGCCGTCACCGCGTTCGCGATGGCCGGCGATGAAAAAAAGGCGCTCGACCACGGCTGCGACGCCTATGTCGCCAAGCCGATCGTGCTGCGGAGTTTTCTCGACCTGATCGCCGGCTTTATCGGGGTGCCGGAAGGCCCGAGGCCGGCCTGATGCGACGATTCGCCGCTTATCGGCTTTGTTCTGCCGGCCGTATCCGATGGCGGCCGGTTGCGCGGGGGAATTGAACGATGGCTGCGCGGACTGTACGACGATTGACAATGGCGGCGGTCGTGATCGCCGCCGGCGGCTTCGCCGCAATGAACCCCGGCGTGGTCAAGGCCTTTTATGAGGACCTCTACCCGAGCGACCCGCTGAAACGGCAGGCGCTGGATCTCTGCTTCATGCAGGATCACAAATTCAATCGGCTCGACGCGACCGAGCGCGAGAATTGCTATCACCACATGCTGCAGCCGCTCGGCGAGTTGTCATCGTCCGTCGCGCCGGCGGACCAGCCCCACACAAACCTCCTCGACCTGCAGCGGGCGGCGGGCGAGGGCAGCATGCCGCGCAACGACATCCGCCGCCTCGAGCAGCAGCAGGACGCCTTGCATTCGTCTCATTGAGGGGCAATCCCGGCGGGTTTGCCGGACCTAACGGCCAGGAGCGGATCGGCATCCTTTCCGTCGGCGCGGTGGCGGAGTAACGTCGCGCCGCGAAATATCTGGGTCGTCGGGTCGCTTCCCAATGAAACTCTTTGGTTTTTCCCGGTCATCGGCCGCCTTTCGCGTCCGCATCGCGCTGAATCTCAAAGGCCTGGCCTATGAGGATGTGTTTATCCATCTGCGCCGTGGCGACCAACGCGGCGCCGACTATCTGTCGGTCAATCCGCAAGGGCTGGTGCCGGCGCTCGAGATCGACGGGCACACGCTGATCCAGTCGACGGCGATCGTCGAATATCTCGACGACACCCATCCGCAGCCCGCCTTCCTGCCACCCGACCCGGCCGGGCGTGCGCGCGTGCGCGCGCTGGCGGCGATCGTCGCCTGCGACATTCATCCCATTAACAATCTGCGGGTACTGCGCTATCTCAGCCGGCCGCTCGGTCACGACCAAGCTGCGATCGAAACTTGGTACAACCATTGGATCGCGACGGGTTTCGCAGCGTTCGAGCAGTTATTGGCGGGGGATCGCCGTACCGGTGAATTCTGCGACGGCGACCGGCCGGGGCTCGCCGATATCGCCCTGGTGCCGCAAGCCGTCAATTCCGAGCGGTACCGGCTCGACCTTTCGCCCTATCCCACTATTGCGCGGATCTACGCCAATTGCATGAAGCTCGACGCCTTCGCCGCCGCCCATCCGAACAACCAGCGTGACCGTGATGATTAAAGTGGGCGCGCTGATTAAGCGCCATCGCAAGCCGCGCCGATTGCCGAGGGTGATGCCCTATGCCGCGGCCTTGACGGTCGCACTCGTCGTCAACGGCTGCCAGCCGGTCGCCGCCGACGACGTCGGCACCGTCAGCGCGAGCGATCTCGCACTCATCCAACGCACGATGAAGGAGGTCGAGAAGAGCTACGTCGAGCCGGTCAAGCCCAACAAGCTCGTCACCGGCGCGCTGAAGGGCATGCTGACCCGCCTCGACCCGCATTCCGATTACATGGACGAGACCGAGTTCCACGATCTGATGGCGACGACGAGTGGCCAGTTCGGCGGCGTCGGCATCGAGATTTCGGTCGATGACGGCGTACCGCAGGTGATCTCGGCGATCGAGGGCACGCCGGCCGCGGCAGCCGGGCTCAACCCCGGCGACCGCATCATCAAATCCGACGGCCAGCCGCTGGTCGGCATGGATATCGAGGAGGTGGTGCGCAAGCTCCGCGGCGCGCCAGGCACGCCGGTGACGTTGACCATCGCGCGCACCGGCCGCCCCGCCTTTGATGTCAAGATCACCCGGGCCATCATCAAGGTCGATTCGGTCAAGTCGCAGCTCGAGCCGGGCCGTGTCGGCTATGTCCGGATCAGCACTTTCGACGAAAATACTGCAGCCGAGCTGCGCGCCGCGATCGCCAAGCTGCGCCAGCAGGCGGGGGGCAGCTTCAGTGGCTTCATCCTCGACCTGCGCAACGATGCCGGCGGGCTGCTCGACGCGGCGGTCGAGGCGGCCGCCGATTTCCTCGATTCGGGCACGGTGGTGACGACGCGCGGGCGCGATCCCGACGAGAACCGCGTCTACGAGGCGGCGCCCAACGGCGACCTGATCCGCGGCGTGCCGCTGGTCGTGCTGATCAACGGCGCCTCGGCCTCGGCCTCGGAGATCGTCGCCGGCGCCCTGCAGGACGATCACCGCGGCGCGATCCTCGGCACCCGCAGCTTCGGCAAGGGCTCGGTGCAGAGCATCATCCCGATCGAGGACCACGGCGCGCTGCGGCTGACAACCGCGCTCTACTACACGCCGTCCGGCCGGTCGATCCAGGGCCAGGGAATCACCCCCGACCAGGTCATCGCGCTGCCGAAAGACGAGCAGGTCCCGAACGCGCTGGTGACCTATGAAAGCGACCTCTACGGCTCGCTGAAGGCGACGGGGGCGCTCGCTCCGACCAACCAGGGCACCGCGCCATCATCGCCGCCTATCGGTCCGCAGACCAGCGACCACCCGATCAACCCGTCGGTCATCGGCACGGCGCAGGACGCACAGCTCGCTGCGGCGCTCGATTACCTCAAGAAGCACCCGCGCAGCGCATCGCGATAAGTCTCAGGCGGCCCGCGCGACGAGCGGCGCGAGGAACTCGCGCAAGGCGGGCGACCATTTGGCGTGCTCCGGACCGGCCGAGCTGTGGCCGAGATCGCTGTCGAGCTCGAAATAGCGTGCTTCGACCCCCGCCGCAGCGAGCGCCTCCATCACGCCAGGGGCGATCTTGGGCGGGAACAGATTGTCGGTGCGGCACAGCATATAGAACACCTGGGCCTTGATCCGGGCGAAATCGGGCCGTGTATCGAAGCCGATGAGCGCGCGGCGCAGGATGATCAGCGAATGCGCGTCCCATTTTTCGGCCCAGTCGGCGGCAACCTTGCGGATCGCCGCCTCGCGCTCGACGGGATCCGGGAAGCGCGGCGCCAGGTTCGCATCCATGCCGTAGCGCTTCAGCGTCTCGATGCGGATCTCGGTCAGCGCGCCCTTGGCTCCGCCCTTGCCGTAATAGCTGCCGCCATGCCACCCGGGATCGGCGGCGAGCTTCGCGGTCACCTCGGCGAGCTGCTTGTCGGTGTTGATCGAGGCCCAAGGCGCGGTGTTGACGGCGACGATCCCGTCCATGAAGCCGGGATAGGCAACCGCCCACTGGAACCCTTGATAGCCGCCATAGGATGGCCCGGCGACCGCGACGAGGTGTTTCACGCCGAGCGAATCGAGCAGCGCCTTCTGCGCCGCGACGATGTCGGCGATCGTGAGGTTCGGGAAATCGGGGCCATAGGGTTCTCCGGTCTTCGGGTTGCGGCTCGCCGCGTTGGTCGAGCCGAACGATGAGCCGAGCATGTTGGAGGAGACGACAAAGAGCTTGTCGGTGTTGATCGCCTTGCCGGGGCCGATGAGGCCGTCCCACGAGCCCGGCTGATTGCCGTTGGCCGGATTGCGCCCGGCGGCGCGGTGGCTGCCGGTGAAGCCGTGGGTGACGAGCACCGCGTTGCGTCCGTGTGGCGCGAGCCGGCCATAGGTCTCGTAGGCGATTACCGCCTCCGGCAGCATTTCGCCGTGGGTCAGGCGGAAATCGCGAAGCGTGAAGAACCGGTCTTCCACGGTGCCGATATCGCTGGTGGTCGGCGAGGCTCCGTCCATCCTGGCATCCTCCCTGGTGTCGGGCTTTGTGTCTGGGCGGATTGTGCCATGCCGGTTTCGCCGCTGTCACGGAACGATGGGCAGCTTTCTCTTCCGGCGGCGGCTGGTTCGCGCTACACCGACGCGCCAATCGATTGCGCGCGCGAAGAGCCCGGGGGATTGCGATGCGCCGCCTGCTGATGATCGTGCCGTCTCTGTTCGTGCTGGCCGCCTGCGCCGACGCGCCGCCGCCTGCGGCGGGGCCGCAGCCGGGAGTGCGAGCGAGTTTTCCGCCGGGCAGCGTCGTCAATGTGATCAGAATCGACGCGCTCGACCCGGCGCCGTTGCGTAAGGCCGCGCTAATCGCGCCCGATGGCACGGCGACCGAAGCCACCTCGCTCGACGTCGACGCGAACCCGCAGACGCTCGGCGGGCAGTATTCGCTCAGGGACCCGTGGCGCAACGCCATGGGGGGCAATGTCACCGACCCGCTGCCGAACGGGACGATCGATCCGGTGGTGCGCTCGCGAACCCAGCTGCTGCTAACGATATCGACGGCGGATATCGCGCTGCCCGATCCGGTGGCCTATCGCCGCGACTGGGCGAATTACAAGATCCGCCTCAGCTTCGCCGGACCGGGCCAGCAGCCCGAGACCCGCGACATCCCCGCCCCGCAGCCGCCGACGGAAGCAGGCGGCAGCTAAAGCGATATCCACATAGCCCGAACCGCTTCAGTTTTTTCCCGTGGCCGGACTTGATCCGGCCATCCGCGCCCTACACGTGACCGCCGGCGTTGCCGGCTGGGGTGCCGATCATCGACAGGACTTCGCGCCGTGTCGTCGGGTCGGTACGGAAGATGCCGAGCATGCGGCTCGTGACCATGGAGACGCCGGGCTTGTGGACGCCGCGCGTCGTCATGCACTGGTGCGCCGCCTCGATCACCACAGCCACGCCTTTCGGGCGCAGCACCTCGTCGATGGTGTTGGCGACTTGCGCGGTCATCTTTTCCTGGATCTGCAACCGCTTCGCATAGACCTCGACAAGCCGCGCGAGCTTCGAAATGCCGACGACGCGCCGGTCCGGCAGATAGGCGACATGCGCCTTGCCGATGATCGGCAACATATGGTGCTCGCAATGCGATTCGAAGCGGATGTCCTTGAGGAGAACGATCTCGTCGTAGCCGGAGATTTCCTCGAAGGTGCGGTGCAGGAGCGCGACCGGGTCTTCGCCGTAGCCGTTGAAGAATTCCTCATAGGCGCGCACCACCCGGTCGGGGGTGCCGAGCAGTCCCTCGCGGCCGGGATCGTCGCCGGCCCAGCGAATGAGCGTGCGCACCGCGTCCATCGCCTGATCGCGCGTGGGCCGGGTTGTGTCGACGGCAGGCTTACGAACGGCCGGCTTGGCGATATCGTTCATGATTGTCGCTTTCTCGCCGGCAATCGGATGAGCCGGCGGCTTTATGTTCTAGTTGAGACGCCGCGTCTCTTGCGGGCTGTCCAAGGAGAAGGCGGGGACGCGGATGAGGAATTTCTCCCCGATCGGCGTCTCCATCTCGTAGTCGCCGACCATGAGGCCGGACGACGTCGTCAGCGGGCAGGAGCTGGTGTACTCGAAGCTGTCGCCCGGCTTCAGCACCGGCTCCTCGCCGACGACGCCGGGGCCGCGCACTTCGTGCAACCGGCCGTTCGCATCGGTGATCTGCCAATGCCGGCTGCGCAGCTGCACGGTCTCCGCGCCCCCGTTCTCGATGCGGACCTGATAGGCCCAGACATAATGGTTCTCGGCCGGCGAGGAGTGCTGGTCGAGATAGAACGGACGGACCGTGACTTTGATCGAACGGGTGGTTTCCGAATACATACCAGTCGCTTTCTGTAGCGGAGACAATGTCGGGCGCGATACGCGGCCCGTCAAGATCGAGGCGAATCAACCCGGCGCGAGCAGCGCCAGCGCCTTGTCGTCGGGCTTGCGCCCGCCATCCGGGCTGATCGACTGGATGCAGATATGGTCGGCCCCGGCATCCCAATGCTGCTGGAGCCGGGCGCGGATCTTGCTCTCGTCGCCCCACGCGACATTCTCGTCGATAAAGCGGTCGGAGCCGCCGCCGGCGAAATCGGCGTCGCCAAATCCGAGCCGCCGCCAATTGTTGACGTAATTTTCGAGCCGCATGTAGTGGGCGAGGGCCTCGCGGCCCAGGGCGCGCGCCTTCGCCGCATCGGTTTCGAGCAGCACCCAGACTTCAGGGCACAACAATTTGCCGGGGCCAAGGATCTGCCGGGCCTCGTGGGTGTGCTCGGGGGTGACGTTATAGGGATGCGCGCCATCGGCGTGCGAGGCCGACAGAGCCAGCATCCGGGGCCCGAGCGCTGCAAGGATCGTCAGCGGTTTTTCGGGCGGTTCCGGCGCGGCGTAGGGCGCGGCCGCCATCGCGTCGAGATAGGCGCGCATCGTCGCTACCGGCTTGCCGTAGGTATGGCCGCGCAAGCCTTGGACCATGGGAACGTGAGAGACACCCAGCCCCAACAGGAACCGGCCGCCCGATTGCTCGGCGAGCGCGCGCTGGCCGTTGACCATCGCCATCGGGTCGCGCGCGTAGATATTGGCGATCCCCGGCGCGACGATCAGCTTCGTCGTGTTGGCGAGGAGCCAGGACGAGTGGACCAGCACGTTGCGGCCACGGCTTTCCGGCAGCCACAACGCGGCATATCCCCAGTTCTCGACCCGCTTCGCAAAGGTCGCGCCTTCGGCCGCGGTCATTGTATCCATCGCCGCCCAAACGCCGAGCTTGCCGAGCTTCATCACAAAATTCCTTCGCGCCTTGTGCGGGCAATATTAGGGCGAACGGCTTTGCCGCGTGCAGCAAAATTCACCACGGAGACAGTGAGGCAGTGAGGATCGCGGCGGCTCGGCATCTCATTGCCTCGCCGTCTCACCGGTTGATCTACGCGGCGTCGCCGCCGGTGGCGAAGCAGTGGTGTCGCGATCTGCCCCTTGTTACGAGCGTGGCCGGCGCGATATCACCTTTGGTCGCAATGCCCATTCTCTTCCTCATCGTCGTCATCGACCTGATCGGGTTCGGCCTCGTCATCCCGCTGCTGCCGTTCTATGCCGAGCGGTTTTCCGCCTCGCCGCAGGAGGTGACGGTGCTGATGGCCGTGTTTTCGCTGATGTCGATGCTGTCCGCGCCGTTCTGGGGGCGCATCAGCGACCGGCTCGGCCGGCGGCCGGTGCTGATGGTCAGCATGGCGGCGGCCTCGCTCGCCTATCTGTGGATGGGGTTCGCCAATGCGCTGTGGATGGTGTTCGCGGCCCGGGCGCTCGCCGGCGCCTGCGCTGGCAACATCGCCGCGGCCCAGGCCTATATCGCCGACGTGACGCCGCCCGAGAAGCGGGCGCGCGGGATGGGGATGATCGGCGCCGCGTTCGGGCTCGGCTTCATCATCGGCCCTGCGCTCGGCGGGGTTCTCGCCGGGAACAATCTTGCCGACGCCGATCTGAGGACGCCGGGGCTGCTCGCCGCCGCGCTGTCGCTGATCGCATTCTTCGGCGTCGTCTTTTTTCTGAAAGAGAGCCTGCCGGCGGGATTGCCCGAGCGGCCGCACAAGAGCCGCGTCGCGGCGCTGCGCGAGGCGCTCGGCCGCAAGGCGCTGACGCGACTCCTCGCGGTGTTCTTTCTGACGATCCTTGCGTTTGCCGGGATGGAGGCGACCTTCGCGCTATGGGCGATGGCGCAGTTCGGCTGGGGCCCGGCGCAGATCGGCTATGTGTTCACCTATGTCGGGCTCTTGTCGGCGATCATGCAGGGCGGGCTGATCGGCCGGCTGACCGCGCGATTCGGCGAGGAGAAGCTGCTCATCGCGGGGCTCGCAATGATCGCGCTGGGCCTTCTCGTGCTGCCGGTGTCGCGCGACCTTGTGCTGCTGATCGTCGCGGTGAGCTTTCTTGCGCTCGGCATGGGGGCGATGCAGCCGTCGCTCAACAGCCTCATCTCGCGCCGCGCCGGCGTCGAGGAGCAGGGCGAAATCATGGGTGTCGCGCAATCGGTGGCGAGCCTGTCGCGCGTGCTCGGGCCGCTTCTGGCCGGCGCGCTGTTCGCCGGAATCGGCCGCGACAGCCCGTTCTTCTGCGGCACGGT
>Ga0209006_10005994_pt1 | contig 11036 bp, 5 predicted proteins | sample JacPin_JW_Ref_O2_FD_188567 | JGI IMG/M metagenome (GOLD analysis project Ga0209006, IMG submission 188567) | Forest soil microbial communities from Algoma, Ontario, Canada - Jack Pine, Ontario site 1_JW_Ref_O2 (SPAdes) (version 2) | ecosystem: Environmental > Terrestrial > Soil > Boreal... | reverse complement strand
ATGTCGCTCGTGCCGCCTACCTGTGCCAACAACCCCGCGAGATGCGCCCGAACGCCCGCGCGCATCCCGTTCGGGTCCGCAGCACGCTCAACCGCGCGCTTCAGGTAGGCGTGTAGCTTCCGCCGCGCCTCGTCCGGCAGGGTCGTTCGCGTGTCGGTGCGCGTCGGGCTCAATCTTCCGAGCACGTCTGTCAACAGGCCGAGTTCCGTTTCTTCCGGGCCTCTCTCCAGCTTGGGTGACAGCGCGTCGACGATAATCTTCGGAGCGGTGGCTTGGAGCAAATCCTGCTGCTGCCGAAAAAAGTTCCACTTCGCCATGTCCCGACTAGGGCCGATCATCAACTCACGATGAATCTCGCAAGCCCTTTCGAACACCCGCGCGAGAAGTCCTTCATCCGCGGTCGTGGCCAGAATCGACAACACGCGACGTTGCTCATTCGCGTCCAGAAGCTCGTTGATGAAGCGCTCCAAGAGACGGTCTCGTTCCCCCGCTGGAAGCTGGCTGACCATCTCGTCCCATCCTCCGAACCGCGTCGAACCTTCCAGAAATTTTCGGGCAAGCCATTCACTCACCCACTGCGGATCGGATTCTCGCAGTTCATCCAATGCCCACTTGGTTGGTCCAGCATTTCCGGCTTCCAACTGCTTCTTGTCGAGCCCGTCGAGTTCAGTCTTCATCCTTTCGGGAGTCTGCTTCACGCCAAGTTTTTGTAGGAACCGGAGGATTTTCAGACGCTCGAACCCATCGCCGGTTTCGGCGTACTTCGCTTCGGTGACTGTAATCGCACGTTCCCGGAGAGATGGCGGAATTTCGTCCGAATCTAGTGAACGCACCGCCGTGCGGAAATCGTTGTCATCAAGTGGTCCCAGCAGCTTCTCAACTTTTTCCGTAAAGCCGTACCAACTCAGTTGACGTGCCGCGTTCCATTTGATCTGTGGACTCGAATCCGCGAGCGCGAGTTGTTCGACGGTGTCCGCCGACCACGGGTCGTGACCCAGTTGTAGAAGACAATTGAGGCGAGCGTCCTCCGGCCAGCCTTGCACGATCTCGACCCAGCGCGGCCCGAGACTCGACGGCAGAAACTCGGCGCCGCTGTGATAAACCGCGAGGCGAACCTGATCGTTCGGGTCCGTCAGCAAAGGCACGACTATGTCCTTGAATTCGTCTGAACCTGTCTCCAGCATCGCTGCCAACGCGCATTGCTTGTGGCGGCCATCGGGCACCTCATACCAGGCGCGGAGTCGCCCGCCCATCTCCTCCCGAACTTCGGTCCAGACGCTCGGCCCGCACCACCGGGAAAGTTCTGCGGCAAAGATCGGATCAACCTCGAGTGCCATGCGCACGAGTTTCGCGCCAACCTCGACCATCGCCTTCTTCCCGCAAGATGCTCCGATGTCCTCCGCCAGCATCCGCAATGACTCGCCCCACCGCGGTTCGTTCACGTAGGACACGAGGAACTTCCGGTCTTCCTTGGAATCGTTTGCGCGGACGAGGTCGACCAATCGCGCACCTAACCCGCCCGCTGCGAAGAATTCCTGAAACTGTTGGTGCTGGAACCGAAACGAGATTTCGCCGTCCTCGGCGCGCACGAGAACATGGCGCTTGGAGAGTTCGTCCAGTATTTCTCGCGGGTCTGGTGTGTCCCCGATCTGATGTGCGACCCGTAGTCGCGCGCCCACAGAACTCATCACCGCCAGTGCGTCCGCTTCGACGATCGCGGTTTCGCCGCGGCCCGTCATCTCCATCGAAAGCAAGCGGAGATACGCGCGCGCGTGTCCTCGCAGAGGTCCTTGTCCCAAACTGGTTCGGTGATCCGGGGAATGCTCGATCGCATCCATCACGGCACCAAGCACACCCATCTTCGTTGCCGGGATATCCTTTCCCGCACGATAGAGATCGACAACTTCCGCGAGGAACAGTGGCGTGCGCGTGATCGAGTCCAGTACGCGGCTGTTGTTGAGCTTCACCCGAAGGTCGTGCGCCGATCCTCCCAGCGCCAAACCGAGATATTCGTCGCGCTGGGTGCGCCTAAGAGGATTTAGCTCCAGTCGACAGGAGCCGCGCAGTTGCGGGACGACGCTATGCTTGCGAGTGGCAACGATAACAATCGCGGCGAAAAAACTCCGGTCAAGCTCTCGCAGCGCTGTGTCCGCCGCTTCCGCGCCGGCGACCGGAACTTCATTCCATCCATTGAGCAGAAAAATTGGCGGCTGGTCGCCGCGCAATTTTGCCAGCAGCGCCGCGTCCACGTCCCTCGACGCAAATTGGGGTCGCTCTGCAATATACGAAAGAATGTCCTTGCCCGAGCGGACCCACTCCGGAAGGTCCACCAGGAACGCCAACCGTCCCTCACCCAAAGCGTGTCGGGCAAGTTGGATGAGCGTCGTAGTCTTGCCGCTGCCCGCTGGCGCTTCGAGGACAATTCGTTGCCCCTCGGACAGAACGGACTTTAGCGACGCGGTCGTTACGGCCTCGATTGGCTCGCCTTTTTCATTCAGCTTGACCGCGTCCAGGCTGATCACGGGCCGATCCAGCTTGCGATACGAGCGATCCCAGTTAGCGGCTATTTCACTCGCCGCTTCCAGCGACCTCTCCAGGTCGGGCGCCAATTGCGGGGCCATCGCGGGCTCGATCCCAAATTGCTCTTTGCAGATGTTGGAGTTTGCCGGTTCCTGCAGCCAGGCAATGAACTGTGCGCGCGGAACAACCACAAGCTGCAACCCAAACTTGGCGAGAATCTCAGCGGCCCATAGCTCCTCGGTATGTTTGGTTACTGCCTCCGGAGTCGCGAAAATGAGGACACGTACATCAGGATAGTTCGCTACGACTTTTGTGGCGTCGCTTTCAATCTTCCCGAGCGTCGCGGTTAACGAGCAGGCAAGGCCAATACCTTGCCCGTCTGAGGCCAAACATCCGCTCGCGTGTCCGTCGAGCCCTCTATCCCAGTTGGGCTCCGATGCTACAAGCTGCGGCCACTTCTGTTGGGCAAGAATGACAGCAAGGTTCTGAAATTTCAGCCATTCTTGCAGAGAGATCATCTCATCAAGGGCTCGTTCGATTTCGGTTCGGTATGCCATTTACAGTGTGAGCTTCCCTCGCTTCCATTGCTCGAAGCACCTTAGAAAGTCCGCCTGCCCCACCGGGTTCAGCGTCATGAGATTTCCGCACTGTACGCTGAAAAGATCGAGCTGGGCCTTGGTTGCGGCGTCGGTCGGAAACGTGTCGAGGAGCGCCTTCGTCGCGAAGCACTTCGTCTCTGGCAGGAAGGGTTCAAGAGACAATTGCATTAGGAACTCGCCGAGCATCAGCAGCGCCGTTTTCCGATCAGCGACCGAGGCCGCCAGGGGCGCGAACACTTGAATCATCTGGCGCATTGGGAACTCGTCGATCGAGCCGTTCGTGACCCGCAGGGCCGCGACGATCGCGCTTCCCCTGAAGTGCGTCGCCTGGTAGTTGAACCCCACCAGCTTTGCGTACGCTTCCTGCGCGACCGCCCGGTCGATGAGTCCGCGAACCGCGAGATGTTCGAGAACGGCCTGAGTCCAGACCCGCTCGACGCCTACTTCAGACTTGGCGTATTCCGCGAAGACGAGATCGTCGGTCCAAAGTATGCTGCCGGGCGCCAACGCGGCGAACGCGGCCTCGAGGCCCTCCCATCCGAAGGCTTTCTCCAGCACTCTGCGTCGTTCGGGATCCAGCGTGGCGATCTCGGGCACCGATACAACCGTGGTGTTTTTCTCCACGCACTGCATCCACTCCTCGAACGCAGCCTTCTCCCTCTCGGACTGCTCCTGGGTGGTCTGAGTCATGTAGTGCTGGCCGTCTTTGTAGAACATCGTGCCGTGCGGCGTTGAAAAACGTGCCTTCGCGCGAAGCTCTTGCAACTCCGTGTAGGTCGCCGCCGAGACAACGAAACGGAAGCGTCCACTCGTCAGGACTTGACGCGTGATGCCGAGCAGACGCAACGTCGTGAGCGCGACGAGATCGAGAACCACCGTGCTCTTGGTTTCGAGAGTCGCTATTGCATTTGCTAGAGTGTCTGTCGTCGGATACGCGCATCGCACGAAATCATCTTCTGACGTCGCCAGATCGAACAGCGCCTCGCAGGGTCCATTCCCCAATTTCGCCCCATACATGTTGAGAGTGATCGCGGTGGTTCTGTAAATGTCGCGGAGTTTGGTTACGACCTCCGAGCGTGCCTTGATCGTGTCGAGCATCGGCTGGATGTCGGCGACGGTGATCTTCTCGGGCGGCGGAACGTGGAGTGCCCAGATGATCGTCTGGCCGGGGAACTTCAACTCCATCTGCCCCCCGACGGCCTGGAAGCGCCGCGTGTACTTGCTGAGAATTTGTGTGATTTTGCCGACGCGGTTCCTCAGTTGGCTATTCACCAGTACAAACGTGTCGCCGACCTTTTTTCCCAGCAGTTCCTTCCCTATGTCGCCGGACGCCGGAGTCTCTTCGAACTCGCTGCTGGGCTTGTCCGTGTCCTCGATCACGAACCATCCCGCAGGCGCGTCGTTGTCTTCTGAGTACTGGACCGCGCTACCGACCGCAACCTCGTCCATCGTCGCGGGGATGTCGGGTCGAATGCCCGGCATCAGGCTTCCCAGGTAGGCCTTGTGAGCCTCGATCTCCGACGTGTGAGCGCGCAGCACTCGGTAGGCATAGTCGACGGCCAGTGTGCCTTCGTTCTGCCACTGTAGGACGCGGACGGCCGCTACGGCATAGCGCATGGGGAGATCGTTTGGCGGCGGGAGCGTGGACTCCGACAGCGGCGCGAGATCGTTCTGTCCATAGCGCATGGCGACGATGGCAAGGCGGAGCTTCGCGACCCGATGATCGGGGTTTGCGGTGATAAATTCACGCAATCGGCTAATGGCCTTCTGGTGGTCGCGCTCTTGGACGTATTGCGATTCGAACTCCAGGAGTTCCCAATCCCTGTAGCCGCGGTCATAGAGGGTTTGGCACGTGTCCAAAATGACCTGCTCTTTCTCAAGGAGACCGGCGCAGTGCAGCAGCAGACCAACGTCGAAGTACGGGTTCTGAGCGTCGAAAAGCTCCTGCAACAGCGGCAGCGCGTCGGATGGGCGTCCTGCCTCGAGCAAAAGCCGGCCGAGGAAATTCGTGAGGGATTGGCTGTCCGTCGTGCGGCGGCCCGCGACCGCCTGGTCTAGCAACTGAGCTGTCTCTGGCTGATGCGCCTGTCTGAAGGATGCGTACGCCTTTACAGTGGCGACCATGACCGGCGAGTCTGCAACTTCGGGTCGAGCGGCGTAGTTCCCGATTTCTCCGAAGCGTTCCGCACGCGCCAAGGCTCTGACCGCGCCGACCGTAAGCGGATCAACAAGTTCGCGAGGCAGGTTCGTCAGGTTCGCCGTGCTGAAGACCTCGAAGGCGCGCTTGAGATCCTGAGGAGCGCCACGATGCATTAAGGCCTCGCCGAGCATGAAGCTGACGTTGGCAGCGGCCTTCGACTGCGCGTGCACTTCCTCGAAAATGCGGATTCCTTCGTCCGGATTTCCGATGGCGATGAACGACTCGGCAAGCGCCAAGCGCCCATTCAACTCTCCGGGGCCAGCGCCGAATGCTTCCCGCGCAAAGCGCGCCGCGTCTTCCTTGCGGCCCTGGATCAGCGCAATGTCAGTCTTGAGCGCGAGGGCGTGTGCTTTTACGAACTGAACACACTCTGCTTCTGCGGCTGAGATCGCATCGTCGGCGAGGGACAACGACTTGGCGAGGGTCGCTTCTTTCTCTTCGGCATTGAGAGGCTTCACCGTGCGTTCTGCCGCCGCAACCCTCGCGAAGTACGCCTGCGCGAGGAGCAGATGAGTTTGCGACCACTTCGGATTGTCCGCAACCGCATCCTTCGCGTGTTCGATGGCTCGGTCGAGCTGGCCGCACGCCAAGGCTCTCCGGCACAGCGCGGACGCGACCTCGTCGTCCTTTCGTATGTAGGCCGGCGTCGCGTCGAGCAACTCTTCGTAGGTTTTCTCCTGCGGCGCGGACTGAATCCACAGCGAGCGGATGCGCGTCGAGTTCGGGAACCGTTCGATCGCGGCGGCCGCTTTCTCGCGAGTTTCTTTCTCTTGGAGAAGGAGGTGGTATGCGAGCACCTCGTTGCCGACTCCGGTCTCATCGTCGGGTTGGAGCGGCGCCGCATCCAAGAAGTAACGAACCGCAGTCTTGCCTTCCTCGATCATGAGGTTTGAGGCGCCCAGGTTGGTGAGGACTCGGAAGCGCTGCCATTTAGAAAGTGCGCCGCCCTTGGTGCGCTGGATTTGTTCCAGCAAGTGGATGGCGATCTTTGCCTCGCACGGATTAACATGCGCGCGGACCTGATCGATCAGCGCATCGATCTCTGCCGCGGAGGACTCCGTGATTCCCAACTGATCTCTGCAGATGTCGGAGTTTGCGGGATCGAGCAGCCAGACGACGAACTCTTCGCGCGAAACCACCTGGAGCAGCAGACCGAACTCGTCGGTGATCTGTTTGGTCCAGCGTCGCTTTGTGTGCTGGCTGACTTTCTTCGGCGTTGCGAAAATCAGCACGCGCACATCGGGATAGTGCTCTTTCGTCTTGGCCGCATCCTGCTTGACTTTCTTGATCGTCGCGGTCGTGGAGCAGGCGAGACCGAGTCCATTCCCGTCCGGCTCCAAAGCGCCGTTCGCGTGTGCGTCGAGCCCGCCGTCCCATTTGCGCTCGCACGCGACGAGTCGCGGCCACTTCTGCTGGGCGCGGACGACAGCAAGGCCCTGAAACTTGTTCCCCACCTCGTCGGAGATCATCTCGTCGAGGGCCCGTTCGATTTCGGTGCGGTATGCCATATTCGTCTTGACTCGCCAAGCGCTCACGCCACGCGGTTTTCTTATTCCGTTTAGTTCTTCAACGCGGCTGCGTTGGTCATCCTTCGGAGTCACATATAGAACCGAAAACTCGGCTGCACAGTAGCACCATCGGCCACGCACTTGAGGATGTCGCCGACTCGACGAGCAGCCCTCACAGTGATCGGTTCCCCGCCATCAAACTGCGTGTTATTCCAATTCAATTTTGAAAGTGCCAGCATCTCGCGAGCGAGCTGTTCAACAGTTGTTTCTGTTTGGGCCAGGGAGAATTCGAAAGGTCTTGGGACATACATCCCCGGGTAGGTCTCGAAAAACTGTACACTCCCACGCAGGTACAGTAACCCTATGGTGTCCGCCAGCCTTAAGAAAGTACCGCGCAGGGGTGGGTAGCTCCCGGCGCGAAATAGCCTGGTAAGCGATCTCCTGACGTTTGCGAGTTCCACTACATCAATTTGTTGCTCATCCGCAGCCGTGCCAAAGCCTTGTAGCTCTCCATCCGTCATTTTCGAGGTCTTGTGCACGACAAGCCGTGCCGGGCTGGTTCTATGCTCCCTCCGATAAACCTCGATTGCATTCTTCAACAGCGAATGAGCATCTTCTCTCGACAGGTGGGGTTGGCGATCATCTTTGCTAAGCTGCGCCTGCCCACCCTTCACAATGACTCCCTCTCCACGTTCGTTAAATACTTGCGCCACGCTGGTCAGGAGCTTGTCACCATCTAATGACTTATAAAAACTGACACCGACAAAGCAGGTCGCCAAATCGGTGGAGCTTCTCAACAGCCGCCACGGAACACCCCCAGCTTTGTAATACAGCGCTGTATGAAGGTTCCATGCACGCGTCGCTTCGTCCTGTAGCGGCGCGGATGAGCCGCGGCGGTTGTTCTTGCGTGCTCGTTGTCCCGTGTATGTGGATGGCCGAACCATCTGAAGGGGAACCCCAACGACATACCGTCGCCCTTAAGAACGTCATGAAAAGCTGGTGAGCGGCGGCCATTACTGCGTCCTGTTTCCGATCCCTCATCGAGGTCTTGGTCAAAAACATCGGGTCGATCTGCAGTAGGATCATCGACCGCACCGAGCAGATCCTTCGGTGGAACGCAGAGAATCACCATGGGACCACCGTTCTCCGTTATGCCCTTTGCATGCTCGATGAACAACCCGGCTGCCTCACGAATGGCATCGGGACTTTGACAGTGGGCCAGAAAACCGTCTATCTCTCGCTGCCTGATGGCCGAACACCACCGATCATGAAAAATCAGTGACGAGCGAAAAGGAGAGGCGTCCGAGAAGCCCGGAAATGCGGGAAACAAATTGCCTAACTTGCTTTGCTTCGCCGTGACTCCGTCTCGGCACTTTTCTAGCCATTCCCGGAGCGCGGCGATGGTTTCATCAGTGCCTACGATACCGACCCTAAGGCCGGTCGGTGCAGTAGCCTCACCGATGTCGAGCGGCCCATGTTGTGTGATCCCATATCGAATATCGACGTGCGTGCCCCCGCCGCCAAATTCGAGTTCCGGCTCATGCAAAAAACTGAACTTCATAAGGCGAATCCTTCGTCGGGGAAAAGTATCTTGCTCTCGATAGCGGCCGCACGAGCGAAGTCAAGATCGTCGGACAGCCACTCTTGATCGACGATCCCTACCCCGGAATCAAAAGTCACGAGTGATCCGAACTGCAGCGGAGGCGGCGAACCGTTGAAGAGATTTGTTCTTGGCCTTAGGTAGTCCGCCCAAAAGAGCACACAACTGAGTACTGCTCGATTGCCCTCAATACGCTTGATTCCCTTTAGTCGATCCAGATGGAACCGATCGAGCGTTGACCCGTCGCTGGTGAATCGGTATGTCGGCGTGATTTCTAGAAACCAAGTGTCCGCTAGGTATCTGAATTGCACCCGAAACGCCAGATGGCGAAACCACTCGAAGTACCTGCCATCAGCAGCAGTTCTTGAGAAGTGGGATACCACGGTGATCTTGCTCCGTCGTTTCAATGACTCATAGGACAGTTTGTGCGGCTTGCCGGTGATTGCGTAGCAATCCTCATTGGGCCAATAACGCACAGTCGGCGAAAGCTGGGCCCTTAGCGTCTGATTGAGGAGTTGTACGAAAATCCGCTGCCATTGTGCGTCAGTGGATGCAGCCCACTCGCTGGTAGCAAACGCCTCTACCGTGCCAGCCTCGCAGATGGACGGCCAAGGAGTCTCGCTCAAATCATGAAAGCTGATGATTTTCTTTTCCCAGAGGACCCAGGCACCATCTACCTCCTCCTTGCTCTTGCGTACCAGCGCCCAGACATCCCGTGCACTCGGGCAATCCGTGGCGGCGATGAAGACCTGCGAAGGCAAACCCTCCAACGCAAGAAGATTCGAGTGAAGCGTCTCTGTGCGCCGAGCCGGCGCCAGATACAAGCCCCGCTTCGGCGCCGCTATAACCAAAAGTTGACGGAAGCTCGCTGCGTCAAAGTGTCGCTCGCTCTTAACGAAGGTCACTCGCGTGGAATCGCTCAGTTCCCAGCCCTTAAAGTAATCCTTTATCGAAACAAAGTAGGCTTCATCGGTTGCAGGATTGGACACGACAAGAATCACAGGCGTATTGCCGTTCAGGCAGTATTCAACGTCGTTAGCATCGCACCAATAGTCGAAGTTTTGCTTCCCAGCATCACTGATGGAACTGACGACTTTGCTTTGAACCGCGAGCGTTTCCCCCAAGGCTTGGTGCGAATTCGGATCGAATAGCTCGATGTAGCCGTCTATTCCGACCTCGTTAGGACCACTCGGAGTCCAGCGCGATCCCATCTGCAGCACCCTACGCTCGATGAGATTTATCCCTTGTTGTCCAGACAGGCCCTGAGCGGAGATCGTCTTTGGACGAGGCTGCTTGCGACGAACTGGCTTCGCACCAGACACAGCTTCAATGCCCTTAGGTAGCAGGCCATTTCGCAGGCGGCGAGGCCACAGCCGTGTGGAGAGTCGTCTGCTACTCCTGGTGATACAGGACACTCTCAAAAGGAGTACATTAAGAATAGAGTTTGCTTCATTATGAGTCAAATGTGATATCTTTGGAAGCCTGTGGAAATCGGGTTCACAGCACGGCAAGTTGTTAAATTGACGGGAGTTCCGTATTCCACCCTCAATCTGTGGGCGAAGAACGGGCTTGTGCAGCCCAGTGTTGCGCCTGGCAAAGGCACTGGCAGCGAACGCGTCTACAACTTCAGTGATCTGATCGCACTGAAGGTTGCGTTTGCGCTAAGAAAATCAGGTGTAACGACCTCCTCGCTGAAGAAAGTCGTAGATTTTCTCGGTCGAACCGAGCACATGGACAAACCGCTCTCGGAGGCTCGTTTGGTGGTCAGTGGGCGCGACGTCGCTATCGTGCGCAAGGGAGAACTTGTAAGTGCTCTTTCGAAGCCAGGCCAAGGCTACTTGAGCTTTGTCGTGGATTTGCCGGAGATGATCGGAGAACTTGTCAATCTCGCGGATGAGACGAGAGCTTTCGTGCATGGCATTGCATTTTCGCAAGGGGGAAAAGACGAGGGACGCTCTCGGAAGCAACCTGTGTCCATTGGTACTCGGCGCCGAAAACGGGTCAGAGGATAGAATCTCCAAGCAAGAATTTGCGGGACCCGACGAGCCCAATGGCTGCGAGGAATAGTGCCGGGGGAATGTTACAGCGTCTCAGGAAACCACACCGGAGGAAATCGGCACTTGAACTCTGCCACCCTGGTAAAGAGTGCCTGTGCTTGTACCTCCCGTTCTGATTAACAGTCGCAGGCGCGTTCGAACCTAGATAGGCTGATCTTCATTCCGGCGGCTGACTGTCGAACACCAAGAAAGCCATGATTCGCCTTCTTTTCTGATGTCGTTCCGTGCGAATTGTGTGCTCCCTTCTTCCATCGGGCTCCGCCCGATACACCTACCAAAGGCTCCCCCGACTCGGCCCGCACCGCTGTCGTTCGCTAGGTAGCTTCGCAACTTGTCCCACTGCGCCCTCTTCCGGGTGGACGCCGCCCGGCCGCGGCTCGGACGGGCGTTTCGGACTGCGCCGGTTTCGCGCCAAACTAACCCCAACCGCGTTTGGCACTCACCGCGCTTTCCCTCACGCCCTGCCACCCTCCTTCGGCCTCCGTTCTGTCCCTTTCACCGTTCCGCCTTGTTTCTTCCCGCTGCCGCTCAAGTGAAGGAAGAAACAAGCCG
>Ga0209006_10005993_pt1 | contig 11039 bp, 13 predicted proteins | sample JacPin_JW_Ref_O2_FD_188567 | JGI IMG/M metagenome (GOLD analysis project Ga0209006, IMG submission 188567) | Forest soil microbial communities from Algoma, Ontario, Canada - Jack Pine, Ontario site 1_JW_Ref_O2 (SPAdes) (version 2) | ecosystem: Environmental > Terrestrial > Soil > Boreal... | reverse complement strand
CCAGCCGCGCCGCGATGTTGACGCCGTCGCCGAAAATGTCATCGCCGTCGATGATGATGTCGCCGACATTGATGCCGATCCGGAACACGATCTGCTTGTCTTCGGCAATCCCGGCATTGCGCCGGGCCATGCTGCGCTGGATATTGACCGCGCAACCTACCGCGTCCACCACGCTGGCGAACTCCACCAGCATGCCGTCTCCGGTGGTCTTGACGATGCGACCATGGTGCTCGGCGATGGCGGAATCGACCAACTCCCTGCGGTGTGCCTTCAGCGATTTGATAGTTCCGATCTCATCGGTGCCCATCAACCGGCTGTAACCGACCACATCCGCAGCCATGATCGCCGCTAGCCGACGCTGCATCGCTTTCCCTAGGTAGCCTGCCTAGGGATTAATCTAGCTCCCGACGGGTTGCCGCCACAAGCGCGACTTTGGCCCTCGCTCCTTGAGGGAACGTTCGCGCCTTGCGAACGAGGCGGCGTCATCGCAATTCACGGAAGAAGGCGCGGACCTCGTCGGCCAGCAATTCAGGCTGTTCCAGTGCGGCGAAATGTCCGCCCTTGGGCATGACGCTCCAGCGGCGAATGTCGGTGAACACGCGTGCGGCGGCCGTGCGCGGCGGTCTGAGAATTTCGCGCGGGAACTGCGCGTAGCCGGTGGGCACGGAGATGGTGGCGCCGGCCGGCAGGATCGCCGAGCCGTGAAGGCGGGCATAATAAGGCCAGAACGACGAACCGATCGCGCCGGTGAACCAGTAGAGCGCGATATCGGCGAGCATGCGATCCCGGCTGATCGCACGCTCGACGTCGCCGCCGCAATCGGACCAGGCGCGGAATTTCTCCACGATCCAGGCCGCGAGGCCGGCAGGAGAATCGGTGAGGCCAAAGGCCAGCGTCTGCGGCCGCGTGCCCTGGATCCACTGGTAGCCGGCCTCTTCGCGCATCCAGCGGGCGAGTTCGACAAGGTAGAGCCGTTCCTCCTTGGTCGGATCGGGAAAGAAGCCGGGGTCGCGGGCGACTGCAATCAGCAAATTGAGGTGGATACCGATCATCCGATCGGCATGCGCATGGCCGAGCCGGGTAGTGATCGCGGCGCCCCAGTCGCCGCCCTGCGCGCCGAACCTGTCGTAGCCGAGTACGTCGTGCATGAGGGCGGCGACGCAATCGGCGATTTCAGGAACCCCGAACCGCCGCTGGCCGGGACGGAACGACAGGCCGTACCCGGGCAAGGACGGCGCCACCACCGTAAAGGCATCGCGTGCGTCGCCGCCGAACCGGGCGGGATCGGTGAGACGCGGGATGATGTCGAGAAACTCGAACACCGAACCCGGCCAGCCGTGCAGCAACAACAGCGGCATGGGCTCGGGACCGACGCCGGGCACATGCAGATAGTGCAGTTCGATGTCGTCGAGGGCGACACGGAATTGCGGAAAAGCGTTCAGTGCCGCTTCCTCGGCCCTCCAGTCAAAATCGTTGCGCCAGTATTCGGTCAGCTTACGGAGATAAGCGACATCGGTGCCATAATCCCAGGCGCCACCGGGCGCAGAATCGGGAAAACGTGAGCGGGCAAGGCGCTCGCGCAGGTCGGCGATATCGGCGTCCGGGACATGAAGCGTAAACGGAGTGGGCTTGATGGTCATGATGCTGCTCGGCTGACTGATAGTGTTTTCAGCTTTAGCACCCGCCCAGCAGTTTCGGGAATCTCGCAGTTATCGCCGACGATATTCCCCAGCTTTGCCGGACATCGGCCTCGCCTTCGTGCGGGTTTCGTTTCCAGGGTGTCGTCCGCCGCGGTGACCTCTGCCGTGATTGGCCGACGCAGAACCGCAATACGGTCACATATTGACCGAATCCTGTCTAGCTTTGCGGAAAGACATGTCTAGCCGATAGGCCGGCGGGCCGCATGGCGGACGCCGTGAATGACGATCTCGGTAGCTTTGGGCTGATAGACGATAACGTACGGATAGGGGCCAACGACGGCTCGGCGGTAGCCGGGACGGTTCGTCGCCTGGCCGCTGAGCGGGTGCTCGGCGAGAACGTGAAGCGTGGCTTCGATGCGATCCATAACGCTTTGAGCGCCTTGCGGCGAACGATCCGCAATGTAATCGAGGATGGCTTCAAGCTGGCGGGCGGCCCCGCTGGTGTAACGAACCTTCACCGGCCATGCTTTGCCCAGATCGAGCGGATTTCCTCGTCCGTCGCAAACTCGCCTCGCTCGGCCTCGGCAATCGAGGCGTCAAGGTCGGTTTCTTCCTCGGCTGTGAGAATGTAAGGCGGCTGTTCGATGCCCGCGAGTTGCAACAGGACACGGGCAAGCTCATCCTGTTGGTCGTCCGGCAAGGCGGAAACCTGTTCAACGGCTTGTTTAAATAAGCGGGTCATGCTGCCAGCATAGCACGGCTGCGACATTCGGAAAGCCGGTTGCTAAGTGGCTTGAGCTTCATGCCGCCTATGCGCCTTGCGCACATACATCGCGCTGTCGGCCTCCTCCAGCGCGCGGCCGGCTTCCGCATGCAAACCGAGGGTGGAGACGCCGGCGGATGCGCCCGCCGAGATGGTGTGGCCACCGAATACGAATGTAAGCCGATCGATGGCCTGCTCCAGCGCCGCCGCCTTGGCGTAGGCGTCGGTCTCGCTGAGATTCCACAGCAACAGTGCGAACTCGTCGCCGCCGAGCCGGCCGATCACGTCGGATGAACGCACCTGGCGCTTGAGCACATCGACGATGGCCTTCAGCACCTGATCGCCGGCGGCATGCCCGAAAGCGTCGTTGATCGGCTTCAAACGATCGACGTCGAGCACGATCAGCGCGCCGCTGGCGCGATAGCGTTTGATATAGGCGATCGCGCGGCTTAGCTCGCGCTCAAAGCCGCGCCGGTTGGCAATATCCAGCAGGAAGTCGGTCTCCGCGGACGCCTGCAATTCGTCGATCCGGGCCTGTGCCAGCGCCAATTGTGCCCGCAGCCGGCGAACCGCCGGCTTGGAATCATCGGGCGCGACGGCGGGTTGGGAAGGGCGCGGCGGCGCGGCCTTGCGCCCCGCCACGCCGCTTTTGCGGCGGTTGGCACCCCCCGCGGCGGGCGCCTTGGTCTTGGGCATCCTGGTTTTCTTCTTCATGCCCACCCTTAAACGAGGCTTGCCGCGATTCACCAAGACAGGATAGTCCATTCCCGACCCTTTGCCACGCCTTGCCGAACCCTAGGCCGATCCTATAATCCGGCCTATGTTTTTGGATTCCCGAAAGAATTGACTGAATGACCGCCCCCGTCGCACTCATCATGGGAAGCCAGTCGGACTGGAACACCATGCGCCACAGCGCCGAAACCCTTGATTCGCTCGGCATCGGCTACGAGAAACACATCGTCTCGGCGCATCGAACTCCGGAGCGGCTGTTCGCCTTTGCCAAGGGTGCCAGGGCAGCCGGTTTCCGGATCATCATTGCCGGCGCGGGCGGGGCGGCGCATTTGCCCGGCATGACCGCTTCGCTCACCGAACTTCCGGTATTCGGCGTGCCCATCGAGTCGAAGGCGCTGTCCGGCGTCGATTCGCTCTATTCGATCGTCCAGATGCCCGCCGGTGTTCCGGTCGGCACGCTGGCGATCGGCAAGCCCGGCGCCATCAACGCCGCGCTGCTCGCCGCCAGCGTGCTCGCGCTCAACGATCCCATGCTTGCCGGCAGGCTGGATGCCTGGCGCAAGCAGCAGACCGGGGCGGTCGGCGAGCGTCCGGAGGAATCTGCGTGACCGTCGCAAGTCAGGTGAAGCTGAAGCCCGGCGACACCATCGGAATTCTCGGCGGCGGACAATTGGGCCGGATGCTGGCGATGGCGGCGGCGCGGCTCGGGCTCAGATGCCAGGTGTTTTCGCCGGACCCGGATTCGCCGGCATTCGACGTGGTGCTGCACGCGACCTGCGCGGAATTTGCCGATGTCGAAGCGCTGGAACTGTTTGCCAATGACGTCGACGTCATTACCTACGAATTCGAGAATATACCGGTTGCAACCGCGATGGTGCTGGCGGCGCGGCGGCCGCTGCTTCCAGACCTGAAGATTCTCGAGTCGACCCAGGATCGACTGGCCGAGAAAGATTTCGTCAAGCGGCTGGGGATCGGCACCGCCGATTATGCCGACGTTTCATCAGCGGCGGCCCTGCATGCGGCGATTGCGCGGATCGGCCTTCCCGCCGTGATCAAAACCCGCCGCTTCGGCTATGACGGCAAAGGCCAGGCGATCATCCGCGACGGCGACGATCCGGACCAGATCTGGGAGGATCTCGCCACCAAATCCGCGATCCTCGAGGCCTTCGTTCCGTTCGCCTGCGAGATCTCCGTGATCGCCGCGCGTTCGGCCGACGGCGATGTCGAATGCTTCGACGTCACCGAAAACCAGCATCGCGACCACATCCTCAAAATTTCGCGCGCGCCGGCCGATATTTCCGACGCGCTGGCGGCGCAGGCGCGCTCGATCGCCGGAAAAATAGCCACCGCGCTGAATTATGTCGGCGTGCTCGCCGTCGAGATGTTCGTGGTGCAGCGGGATGGCGGCGCCGAAATCCTGGTCAATGAAATCGCGCCGCGGGTGCATAATTCCGGGCACTGGACGCTGGACGGCGCATCGATTTCGCAATTCGAGCAGCACATTCGCGCCATTGCCGGCTGGCCGCTCGGCAAGCCGGTCCGTCATGGTCCTGTTACCATGACCAATCTGATCGGGGACGATATCAACGGCTACGAGCAATGGCTGACGGTTCCGGGTGCGACCGTGCATCTCTACGGCAAAGGCGCGCCGCGGCCGGGCCGGAAAATGGGTCATGTGACCCAAGTGATCCCGGCGGCCAAAAAGAGCTGAACGCGAGGGCCGCGGCGGGCCGCGATCCCCGTCGCCGATCAGGCCGGCTTGGCACCTTCCACGATGCCGGCCGGCTCGTCGCTGAGCCAGCGATAGATCACCCCACCCAGCACGCCCCCGATCAGCGGCGCGACCCAGAACAGCCAGAGCTGCGCCAGCGCCCATCCGCCCACGAATAATGCGGGACCGGTGCTGCGTGCCGGATTCACCGACGTATTGGTGACGGGAATGCTGACGAGATGGATCATCACCAGCGCCAATCCGATCGCCAGCGGGGCAAAACCCGCGGGCGCCCTGCCATGGGTGGCGCCCATGATGATGAACAGGAACATCATGGTCATCACCACCTCGGTGACGAAGCAAGCCATCATGCCGTATTGCCCGGGCGAATGCGCATCATAGCCATTGGAGGCAAAGCCCTTGCCGACGTCGAAGCCGGGCGCGCCGCTCGCAATCACATAGAGCAGCGCCGCCGCGATGATCGCGCCCACGACCTGCGCGACCACATAGGGCAGGATTTGTCCGCCAGGAAAACGCCCGCCCGCAGCAAGCCCCACCGTCACCGCGGGATTGAGATGGCAACCCGACACGTGACCGATCGCGTAGGCCATGGTGACGACGCTCAATCCGAATGCCAGCGACACGCCCACCAGACCGATCCCGACCTGGGGGAAGGCCGCGGCGATGACGGCGCTGCCGCATCCAGCAAATGTGAGCCAAAAGGTGCCGATTGCCTCGGCTATATATTTCTTTGCATTCATGCGACACCTCCCTGTGCTTGCGACCGTCCAAACGCTAGGAACCCGCAGCTTAAGGACTGCTTAATTCCCGGAATTGGGGCCGTGGGAACAAGCTCGCCGATTTTCGTGGCATTCCTTGGCCCTGAATCCTCGTTCGCCGGTGGACATTGCCGGTCCGATCTGATACATCCGCGCGCTTGAGGCTAGGGGCCAGGCCTTTTTGCCAGCCCCTTGCTTTGTCCGATTCCAATCCGATCAATCAAAAAAGGATGCCGCGTGCAGGTTCTCGTCCGCGATAACAATGTCGACCAAGCCCTCAAGGCGCTGAAGAAGAAGATGCAGCGCGAGGGTATTTTCCGCGAGATGAAGCTCCGCGGCCATTATGAAAAACCTTCCGAAAAGAAGGCCCGCGAAAAGGCCGAAGCGGTACGGCGCGCACGCAAGCTCGCCCGCAAGAAGCTGCAGCGCGAAGGCCTGCTGCCGATGAAACCGAAGCCGGTGTTTGGCGCAGGTCCAGGCGCTGAGCGCAGCGGCCCCGGTGGCGGGCGCGGCGGTCCGGGCGCCGGCTCGCGCGGGATGCGCTGACCCCCGCTTTTCCCGAGATTTGAATCCGATGACGCGGGCCTTGGGCCCGCGTTATTATTTTTGACCGATGCATTCTGCGAGATGACCGGCTACCAATACCAAAGAGCCAGCCGCGCGAGTGCCCGCCATACATGCCCATTCCGGTTCCCTTTACTGTTTCCGGAGCTTCGCGCCCGGGCCTGCCGGCCTCCGCGCTGATTGCCCTGATCGCGATCGCGCTGTGCGGCTGTTCGATCAATCTTGGATCATTGACGTCTGAGTCCGACACCAAAGCATCGCCGAGGGTGGCGCCGGCCGAGAGCACCATTGCGCCAGGCGATATAGCTGCCTCGCAGGCCGCAACGGCGCGCGCCGAGGCATTGGTACGATCCGGAAAAAACGAAGAGGCGGTTGCCGAGTTCGAATCTGCGCTCGCTCTCGATCCCCACAACGCGGAAGCGCTGTACAACCGCGGCCTGCTTTATCAGAGCGAAAAACAGCATCAACCCGCGATCGCCGATTTCACGGCGGCCAATGGCCTGACGCCACAGCGGGCTGAACCGTTGCTGGCCCGCGCGATCAGTTACCTCGCGCTGGACAAGGTCAAGGAAGCCGTCGCCGACCTCGACGAGGCGACCGGCGACGACCCGCAGAATGCGCAGATCTGGACCACCCGCGGGCTAGCCTATGAACGGCTGGGCGACAAGGCCAAAGCCGCCAGTTCTTATGCCCATGCCATCGCCATCCGTCCCAGGGATGAAGCCGCGCGAAGCGGCCTGGCGCGGGTCGGCGGATAATTCCTGCGGGCTATTTCGGCAAGACCGCCTGAAACACCGATTTCGCAGCCGACAGCATGTCGTCGGCAACGGTCGGGTGATCGCGGGCCACCGGTTCGGTCGCATCGGCCCGCAGATCGAGCGGTCGCGACGGCGGAATATCGGCCGGCGGCGTCGGACGAAGCGGATTGTCCGGCCGCGCCGACGACGCGTTAGACGGCCTCATCTGTGAGGAGGATCCCGTCGGTTGATCCAAGGTTTCGCCGGGAGGCGCGGCGACTACGATCGGCGGCGGAAGCGGCTGAACCGCAGGCGCGGACGCGACGCGGGGAGCCTCGATGCGCGGGGCCTCCTGGACACGCGCAGCTTCCTGCGGACGCGGCGAACCGTCGTTGTTGCCGCCGCGCAGGCGCTCGATCGCCGCGCGTGCAAGATCGCTGACACTGCGGTGCTCTTCCGGAGCGACCGCGGCCTCGACCGGCACGGCGGTGTTTGGCGCTGACGCGAGAGGCGCGACCGGCTGCACCGCCGCCGGAACTGTCCGGACCGCGGTCTTTTCCCGCAGTGGCGGCGGCTGATGCCGCCGTGTGTCCAAAGGAACGATCGCCGTCGTCTCTGCCGGCTTGTCGGCGGGCTTCTCCGCGGCCTTTTCCGGAAGCTTTTCCTGAACCGTTTCCGGTGGCCTTTCGACCGCCGATCTCTCGAGGATGGCCTTTTCGGAGATACCCTTCGCCTTGACCCCGCGCTCCGGCATATTGGAGACCTCGGATGTTTCCGATGCCCTGGCGTCGATCCTTACCGTGTCAGGTGCGACCTTGGCCTCGGCTCTCGGATCTGACTTCAAAATCGCGGACATCGCCGCCGCAACCGGTGAGACCGTTCCGGGGTTGCCAACCATGTAATGATTGACGATGTAGGCCCCGAGGATCGTCGCGACCAGCGAAGGCAGGATATCCAGGGCAAACTTCGTAGCGTATTTCATCATCATCAACCAACTCCCGCGCCGGTTTTTGATGCGGGAACTTTGAGGCACATTGAAGGATCAACTGCGACCGATCGATGGCAAATCGGCCAATGGCGGCGTTATGGTTTCAATTCGACCTCAAGGAACACGATTTCGCTTGCGGTCTCGTTGAGCACGTCATGCTCAACGCCGGCCTTGCGGAAATAGGATTTGCCGAGGCCAAGCTGCGCCTTGGAACGTTCGCCATTGGGCGCCACGATGGTCATTTCGCCCGAGGTCACGGGAACAATCACGTAGTCCATCTGATGAGTGTGGTGGCCGGTGGCGCTGCCCGGCGCCAGCCGCCACTCGGTGACGCGGACTTCGGGCGTATCGACCTGAACGTCGGACTTGGCGGCGAGCATGTTTCTTCCCCAGGTTACGGCACGAAAACCATGAAAATAAAGACCGCAAACACCACCAGGTGAACGAAGCCGAACAGGATGTTGGTGCGGCCGGTGCCGAAGGTGAGCATGCTGATGACAAACGTCAACAGCAACAGCACGGTCTCCTGCTCATTGAGTCCAAGCACGAGTTGCTTGTCGAGTATGTAAGCCGCGACCGCTACCGCCGGGATCGTCAAGCCGATGGTCGCAAGCGAGGAGCCGAGCGCCAGATTGATGCTCTTTTGCAGGTCGTTCTTGCGCGCGGCGCCTATCGCGGCGACGCTCTCCGGCAGCAGGATCAGGAGCGCCACCAGAACGCCGGCGAAGGCCGGCGGCGCGCCGATCGACGCGGTGGCGTAATCCACCACCTGCGAAAATTTCTTTGCCAGCAACACCACCGCCAGCAGCGAGACCAGCAGCAGCACGACACTCAAGACCAGCGTCCGGATCGACGTCAGCGCGCTGTCGTCGGCGACGGCGACCGCTTCGGCGATAAAATAATCCCGGTGCAGAACGGTCTGCGTATAGAGAAACACGCCGTAAAGAATAACGGTCACGACGCTGACAAAGCCGAGTTGGGCCGCCGAGTAGATCGGCCCCGGCGTGGTCAGCGTGAAGTTCGGCAGGATCAGGGTGATGGTCGCCAGCACGAACAGCACGCTGAGATAAAGGCTCGAGCCGGTGACCTGAACGTCCTGTTCACGGTAACGCAGGCCGCCGGCGAGAATGCAGATGCCGACCAGACCGTTGCAGACGATCATCACCACGGCAAATATCGTGTCGCGCGCCAGTTCGGGCACCGGCTTGTCGCCGAGCATGATGGTGGCGATCAACGCGACCTCGATAACGGTGACCGACAGCGTCAGCAGCAGCGTGCCGTACGGTTCGCCGATCCGCTCGGCGATCACCTCGGCATGATGGACGGCCGCAAATACAGTGCCGAACAGGATGACCAATAACACACCGGCGAAAACCAGTCCGACAATCGACGGCGCGAACGTAAAGCCGACTGCGGCGCCGCCTGCGATAAGAACGATCGCCAGCGCCGGGAAGATCCACGCCGATCGCGGCATCGGTCCGTGCGCGCTCATGTTATCCATCCCTCAGGGCCCGAAAATGCACTATGCGCCAAACCGCGGCAGGCGTCAGCCCTTTGACGCATCGATGAACTGCCGCGCCGTTTCGATCGCTCCGTAATTGCCGAGATCGTCGTGGCCACCTTCCGGGAACCGCACGAATTGTTTCGGCTCGCGGGCAAACGCAAACAGGCGCTCGCCGAAACCGATCGGAATGGTGTCGTCGCGTTCGCCATGCATGATCAGAAGCGGCGCCGTCACCCGCGCCATGCGCTGGTCGGAGTGAAACGGATCCCGCAGCAGCCAGCGGACCGGCGCGAACCGGAAATGCGAAGCCGCAACGTCCGCGATCGAGGTATAGGGCGCCTCCAGGATCAGCTTTGCAGCGGGATGCTCGGCGGCAATTGCGACTGCGACGCCGGTGCCGAGTGAAAAGCCCCAGACCACGATCCGATCCGCGCTATACCGCGCGGCCGTGAACGCATAGGCCGCATCGGCGTCCTGGAGCAGGCCCTGCTCGCTCGGATGCCCGCTGGAGCCGGCATAGCCTCGATAGGACAGGGCGACGAGCCCGGTGCCGTCGGAGGTAATGCCTCGAAAGCGGCCGACGCAGCCGGCGAGACTATCTCCGTTGCCGGGGAAATAAATCACGACCGGGTGGCCGGGTTTAGCCGGAACGTGCCAGACGATGATCTTTTCGCCATCCACTGACGTCAGAATGTGCTCTTCGGCTTCTGCAAAACCAGCGACCGCCGGCGCCGTGCGCCCGGTTGGCGGAATCGGAAACAGCAAGGACCGCTGCGCCAGAAACAGGACGGCGAGGACACCGACGTAGCCGATCGACACCACGATGACGACCCATTTCAGGACGGTCATCACGCGAAAAATTTACAGCGCCTTGACGATATTTTCGGTCATCTTCTTGGCGTCGCCGAGCAGCATCATGGTGTTGTCGCGGTAGAACAGCGGATTGTCGATGCCGGCGTAGCCGGATGCCAGCGAGCGCTTGATGAACATCACGGTGCCGGCCTTCCAGACCTGCAACACCGGCATGCCGTAGATCGGCGATTTCGGATCGTCCTCGGCGGCCGGATTGGTGACGTCGTTGGCGCCGATGACGAAGGCAACATCGGCCTGGGCGAATTCGGAATTGATGTCCTCGAGTTCGAACACCTCGTCATAGGGCACATTGGCCTCGGCGAGCAGCACGTTCATGTGGCCAGGCATGCGGCCGGCGACGGGATGGATGGCATATTTGACCTCGACGCCTTCCTTCTTGAGCTGGTCGCCCATTTCGCGAAGCGCGTGCTGCGCCTGCGCCACCGCCATGCCGTAGCCGGGAACGATGATCACCTTCTGGGCGTTCTTCATGATGAAGGCGGCATCGTCGGCCGAGCCGAGTTTGACCGGCCGCGCCTCACCGCCGGCGCCTGCGCCTGCAGCGGCCGTCTCGCCGCCGAACCCGCCCAATATAACCGAGATGAAGGAGCGGTTCATGGCGTGGCACATGATGTAGGACAGGATCGCGCCCGACGATCCGACCAGCGCGCCGGTGATGATCAGCGCCGAATTGCCGAGGGTAAATCCGATGCCGGCGGCGGCCCAGCCGGAATAGGAGTTCAGCATCGAGATCACGACCGGCATGTCG
>Ga0209006_10005992_pt1 | contig 11039 bp, 10 predicted proteins | sample JacPin_JW_Ref_O2_FD_188567 | JGI IMG/M metagenome (GOLD analysis project Ga0209006, IMG submission 188567) | Forest soil microbial communities from Algoma, Ontario, Canada - Jack Pine, Ontario site 1_JW_Ref_O2 (SPAdes) (version 2) | ecosystem: Environmental > Terrestrial > Soil > Boreal... | reverse complement strand
GAATGCCCCAACCCGCAGGATCAGCATAGACATACCTCCGCTCCTGTTACTAACGCACGGGAAGCGAAAAAGTTCCCTCAGCTTTGACCCATGTTCAGCTTCCAACGAAGAAAGCGGGCACGAGGAAGCCTCGTTCCGGGATTCCGACCTCTGTGCCCTTTGCGGGTATCCCGGTTTTTAGCAGATGACTTTGACCGAGAACTGAATCTGCCGTGAAGTTCCGGCGGTCTTGCTGATGATGCCAAATCCACGCCCCCGAACGATGTTCGAAGGGAGTCCGAAATTCACGAGGTTGAATAGATTGAAAAGCTCCGCTCGAAACTCAATCGTCCCCAGTTCCCCGTTCCCGCGATGTCCAAAGGGAGTGTCCCTGATCAGCGCGGGACGCGGAAACATGCAAGTGACGCCTCATCCCAGGAGCGCGAGACGACAAGCTAACCGTGGTAGCATTTCCCTGGAGGGCATCCCACTCTCCTCGGCCCATGCGCCGCATCCCGGCCATCTCGCTCTGGCTTACGTTGTGCGGTCTATTCATGTGCTCGATATCGGCTTCGGCCGCCCCCGAACCAAATCCCTGGCTTGAAATCCACTCCACCCACTTCACCGTAATCACCGACGCGGGGGAAAAAAAAGGCCGCGAGGTCGCCCTTCGCTTCGAGCAGATGCGCGCCGTCTTCGCCCTTTTGCTGGGCAAAGACCATCTCAACCAGTCGATCCCGCTTACCATTCTCGCCTTCAAGAATGACAAGTCCTACTACCAGGTTGCGCCCCTGCGCCAAGGCCAGCCCATCCGTGTCCCTGGATTTTTTCTTGCCGGCGAAGATCAGGACTTCATCGTGCTCAACCTGTTCGAAGAAGAATCCTGGCGCGCCGTAGCGCACGACCTCGCCGGAATGTTACTGAATTACAACTATCCTCCCGCTCAAGGATGGTTCGACGAAGGTCTTGCCGAATATTTCGCTTCCATTCGTGTCGATAACAAACAAGTCGAACTCGGGGGCGATCCTGAGCTTCTTCCCTCCGGCACGCAGGATTTGCTTGCTATCCAGCGCGACACGCATGCGCCCAAATCATTCAGCGAATTGCTCGGCGCCCAGGTCTGGCTCTCTCTGCCCGATCTGTTCTCGATGAAGCACGACACATCGGCGCGCAACGAAGGCAGCCATCACACGCTCTACTATGCGGAGTCATGGATCGTCCTCCACTACCTCCTCCACGAGCAGAAGCTGGCGGAAACCGGCGCTTACTTCAATGCGGTGCTGAACGAACACCTTCCGGTCGAGGATGCGATTCAAAAAGCCTACGGGATGAGTTCCGCGAAAATGGAACAAGCGGTGAAGGATTACTTCCATGGTCAGGCCGCCTCGTTGACTGCGGTCGACGCGGCCCGCCAAAGCAATGCGAACGTCACTTCTCCCTCGAACTCAAACCCACCCGGCCAGAGCTACAGGTTTGCCGTTCCCGTCGGACCCGACGATTCAGCCATCACATCGAAGCCTCTCCCCGAGGCAGACGCACGCGCTCTCTATTTTGAAGTTGCAATTCGCATCCCCGAACGCCGCGACCGCGGTCTGCAGGAATTAAATACGCTGGCTACGGCGCCCACTGCCGCTGACAAGAAGTTCGAAGCGAAGAAACAAGAGAAGAGACCGAGCGAAGATTCCGACCAACTCCCGACCAATGCCATGGGCAGCCCGCTCGCGCATCGCATTCTTGCCTGGGACGACATCCAGCATGCAAATTTCGCCGAGGCTTCGAGCGAACTCAAAGACGCTTTAGCTTTAAATCCGAGCGACCTGTGGTTGCGATATTACGTATCCGTGCTCAAGTACCGCATAGCGCAGACCAGCCACACCGATATTCAGGGCCTGCCCAACATGATGCTCGATCTGCGCTCCGTGCTCGAGTGGTACCCAGAACTTGCCGACGCCTACGACCTGCTGGCTGTCGCCCGCAATGCCGGCGGAGGTCCCGCCGCCGCGCTCCAGGCCGAGCGCTCGGCGATCAGCCTGAGTCCGCGCGATGAACGCTACAGCTTTCACCTTGCTCAAATTTATGTGGCCAGCAAGAAATGGGAAGCAGCCAACATTGTTCTCGACAGGCTGAAAGCAAGTGGCAATCCGCAAATTGCTACGCTCGCTCGTGACTTGATCGAGCAGGCCGGAACCGAGCGAAAATACGGCATTCCCGCAAGTGCCGGAGGAATGTCGCAGCCCAAACTTGCTCCGCAAAAGTCGCCCTTTGATGTTCTGGAAGAAGACGCCGCCAAACGCGCCGCCGCTGAGAACTCAGGTCAACCGGCCGCCCCCGAAGACCAGCGTCCCACGAAATTTCTCAAAGGCCGCCTGGTCGCCGTCGACTGCTCGCATTCCCCTGCCGCGGTGCTGACCGTCACTGCGGAAAGCACGGTGCTGAAACTCCGCGCGTCTGACTACAAGTCTCTGCTCCTGATCGGCGCGGATGATTTTTCCTGCGAATGGCGAGACCGCCAGGTCACCGTGAACTACAAACCTCGGGGTCCGAAGGACGGCGATTTGGTCTCGCTGGAAATGCGGTGAAGTTTTGTGCTGGCTGTGTGCGTGACTCCTTCACCGACGATGGCTGGCTGCGTCTCCCGCTTTATTTCCCGTTGCCTTGGAAAATACTCCAGTTTCGGAGTTCTCCTGGAAATAAACAACCCTCCCGCTGGGGGACGGGAGGGTTCCGAAATGTTTCGCAGTTATGCGCGGATGACATTTGCCGCCTGGAAGCCCTTGGGGCCCTTCAGCAGATCAAACTCCACGGTCTCACCCTCGTTGAGCGTGCGGTAGCCGTTCTCCTGAATAGCGGAGAAGTGCACGAATACATCTTCTCCCGTGGAGCGCTGGATGAATCCATATCCCTTCGCCCCATTGAACCACTTCACTGTACCTTTCTCTCTCACGGCAACTACTCCTTTCACCATCGCGAAGAATTGTTCTCCGGCATTCTCGATGTCGCCCCGGTCGATTGGGGCCCCCCTCAAGGAAGCCGATAGAACTTTCGGTTGCGTCTACCGATGTGCAGAAGAATTATCCCCAAAAAAGAAAGGACTCCTCGGTCGCCGCCACGGTTTCAATCCGCAGCGTCGACTTACGGAGCCCGACAATTTGGCGCATTTCCACCACACCCAACCAACGTCAACCACTACTGGTCTCACCACCGGACCACTCCCCGGCGTTGAGCCACAGATAATACGGGCTATTAAAACGATTCGCAAGAAGAATTAGAAAGGAATCGTAATATGACCAGGGGTCACGCGGGACAAATTGCCCATAACTTTAACGAAGATAAAGAAATAGCTCGGTACCCGCCCTCGGAACTTTAGGGTTTTGACATTCCGCAGCTGACCCGCCATGCTCTGGTACGATGAAATTTCCTGTGTCCTCACCGCCTATTTCCGCGCTCCCGAAGACCGATTCCCTGCAGCCGCCCATGGTTCGGCCCAGGCCTGCCCGATCAAGTGGCTTGATTATTTCCACCTTCAGATATCTGACGCGAACCGACGTCCACACCTTCGCCTTCTCGGTCGCGGCGAACTCCATCCTGGCATTCTTCCCCTTTGTGGTTCTGTTGATGACCCTTATCCGGCGTGTTTTTCATTCGCGCGTCATGTATGACGTCGTCGTACAACTGCTGCGCGACTACCTTCCCGCCGGACAGGATTTCGTCATCCGCAACCTGAATTCCATGGTCAATTCGCGGCAGCGGGTACAGATCTTTTCGTCGATCATTCTGCTGATTACTTCGTCGGGGGTATTTCTGCCGCTCGAGGTTGCCCTGAACCGTATTTGGCGCTTTGAAAGCAATCGCTCCTACTTGGGCAATCAATTGATCTCGCTCGGTCTGGCGTTCGCCTGTGGCGTGCTGGCTTTGCTCTCGATTGCCATGACCGCGGTTCCGCTTGGGTTGCTGGAGGGTCTATCTCGCGGCTACGGCGCAGGAGTTGTGCGACTGGTTGGGTTCTTGATGATGAAAGTCTTCGCCATTGCCGCCAGTATCGCGATCTTCTTCTTGATTTACTGGCTGCTGCCGAACGGCAAAGTCCCAGCCCGGGCCGTGTTGCCTGCGGCCATCATCATGGGATTGCTCTCGGAAGCTTTGAAATACGCCTATATCATCGCTCTTCCGTGGCTGAATTTTCAGGAAGTCTACGGCCCGTTCGCTCTCTCGGTGAGCATGATGTTCTGGGCATTCTTGTCGGGCTTGCTGCTTCTCGCCGGTGCGAACCTTTCGGCGGAAGATCACCTGCGCCATGCTCTCTAGGGGCTGGTGTGTTCCACCGGATTGTCGGGGATTGCGGTTCCGCGCTTTGGTTTGAGCCTGCTTTTTGCCGAACCGATTCATTCTTCTTCGAATCGGCTTACGGCCTTCCACCAGGAGGATCTTCACCGTATCGCCCTGGTGGCGATTGTCATGATCGGGAGGGCATGGACGCTGCTATAGAACTGCAGACCTCCGACGAAACCACGTGCAAGAGAAGTCCAGACCAACACAAAGCCGTCGGCGAATCGCAGACGGCTCTGTTTCCTGCGAGCTGACGGCTGACAGCCGATTTCCTATTTCTTCTGCTCTCCGATCGAAAGCAACTCTACTTCGAAGATCAGAGTTTCGCCTGGGCCGATGTCGCCTCCTGCACCCCGGTCTCCATACGCCAAATCGGCGGGGATAAACAACTGCCACTTTGATCCCACCGGCATCAACTGCAGCGCTTCGGTCCAACCCTTGATCACCCCGCCCACGGGAAACGTCTCCGGATGCCCGCGTTTATACGAGCTGTCAAATTCTTTACCGTTAAGCAGTGTCCCTTTGTAGTTGCAGCTCACGGTGTCGCTGGCAGTGGGCTTCGGACCGCTGCCTGCGGTCAGAATTTTGTATTGCATCCCGCTCGGCAACGTGACCACTCCTTCTTTGCCCTTGTTCGCGGCCAGGAATTCCTCGCCCGCCTTCTGGGCGGCCCCGCCTTCCTCGTGCGCCTTGGCCATCTGCTTCTCGCGGACCTGGCTTTGCAGTTGCGTGAGCGCGGCGCGCACCTCATCGTCGGTTAACTGTGATTTCGTTCCCGCGAGAGCGTCCTTAAATCCCCGCGCTGCAACGGCGGGATCCACCGAGGCATTCACGCCTTGCTTGCGAAGATCGCTGCCGATCTTCATACCCAAGGCGTAGCTCGCTTTGTCTTTTTGTGTTTTGAGGGCAAGAGCAGTTGTGCTCCGGGTGGTTACAGGCGCCTTCTTGGCGGTTGTGGAAGTCGACTTCGTCGCGGGAGCGGACTGATTGGAAGAAGCTTGGCTCGAAGCCGGTTGACTAGGTTGAGCGGATGCGGCCGGAGTCTGCTGCGCCGGGACCTGGCCCAGCAGCATGATGCCGACCGCCAACAATTGACACGCAATGATGAACGGTTTTCGCATATATGGTTATTGTCCCATAAGAACGGGATGAGCCCGCGGTCGCAGTCATCCAAAACACTGAGGCGCACCTCGGGGGCTTAGCCCTTTAGGGCTCTGCCTATCGTGGGATCGATCGCTCCCGCGCCACCGGTTACGCCGGCGAGCTTCTTTTATCCGACGAACTACCCGACATCACGACATCCGAAGATCGGCCCCGGGGCCCGCGAAAACGGGCCCTCTCGGATGCCGCTAATCGTTTCAAGAGTCGCAATCAATATAACTAACGACCACGCCAGTCTGATGGTGATGGGACACGCGGACGTTCGCGGCTGGAAGAAGTACAACCTGAAACTTAGCGGGAGGAGAGTCGAACGGGTGAAGAGCTACCTCGTTTCGCAGGGGATTTCCGTCGACCAGATCCAGACTCGGGCCGAAGGCAAGCAACCTGAACTCAGTAAGAAAGAGGTCTCGACGCTCGAGACCGAAGACCCGCCGAAGCCAGAGCAGGGGATGAGGAAACCTTCAAAAGCAACATGGCTCGCACAAGCTGGCCGGAACAGTCCCGCGTCTGGCGGGAATAGGCGCGGCGGGTCGGTAAGCATTGAAATACCGGGCAACCAATTCTTGGACTTCGGTCGTCAGTAAGAACTGTAAAAGAAACCCAGCTCTCGCGCAGGTCCCGCACGCAATTGTTTTTGCGGCTGGTTGTTCGTCTGGATCGAGTAGCTAGCAGGCGAGACATGAGCAGCGAGCCATGAGCAAATTGACATGCCGCCTGATCACTTTTTAACATGTTTTTGCCGTCAATGTTCAACTGTGGTTCGGCCCAACGGTTCAGCGTTCTTAGCTTGACAACAACTATTTATGATCAAAGTCAAAGACCTTACCAAACGCTACGCCCGCACCATGGCCGTCGATCAGATCTCGTTCGAGGTGGCAAGGGGCCAGATCGTCGGATTTCTCGGCCCCAACGGCGCGGGTAAGACGACAACGATGCGCATCCTGACCTGCTTTTTGCCGGCTTCCGCTGGTTCGGCGACGGTAGCCGGTTTTGACGTTCTCGAAGAGCCTCTGGAGGTCAAAAAGCGAATCGGCTATCTGCCTGAGACGCCTCCCATCTACCCGGAGATGGAGACGGCTGAATATCTGAAATTTGTTGGCCAGCTTAAAGGTTTGTCCGGTGCAGACCTGCGAAAGCGGATCGACTATGTTTGCGAGCGGTGCGCTGTCGCCGACGTGAAAACCAAGCTGCTCGGAAAGTTATCCAAAGGATACCGGCAACGGGTAGGCTTGGCGCAGGCCATTATTCATAACCCTGAGGTTTTGATTCTCGATGAGCCCACCGCCGGCCTCGACCCGAAGCAGATCAATGAGACGCGGGACCTGATCAAGGATCTTGCGGGCGAACACACCATTGTCTTGAGCACACACATCCTTCCGGAAGTCGAACAGACTTGTGAACAGGTGATCATCATCAACCGGGGCAAGCTGGTCGCGACCGACTCGGTGCGCAATCTGCAGGCGCGGGCTCGCGGCGCCGAGTCCGTTATCGTCGAAATCGCCGGACGCAGCGGAAAACTGGAATTGCCGATCGTGCAGCACAAGCTTGAGCAGGTCTCCGGCGTCCGCCGCGTGCTCTGCAAACAAGAGATTGACAACCGCATCTTTTTCGAAGTGGAAAGCCAGAAGGGCCGCCTGGTTCGCGGCGAGTTGGCACGCGCCGTGGTCGAATCCGGCTGGGATCTGAATGAGCTTCGACCCTCGGCCGTGAGCCTGGAGGAAATATTCCTGCAACTCACCGGAACTGAGGTTCCCGCTGAAGAACAGAAGGCTTCGGCAACCGAGGTGCTGCAATGAGAAATGCATGGATCATTTGTAGAAAAGAACTGGGCAGCTACTTCGTTTCGCCCGTCGCCTACCTCCTGCTGACCATGTTTGGCGTGATCTTTGGGTTCTTTTTCTGGAATTCGCTCGGCTATTTTGTGATCGAGGGCATGGAAATGCAGATGCGCGGCCAGATGTTCCCCATGAATCTGAACGAACAGATCGTCCGGCCATTATTGTCGAACGTGGGCGTGATTGGATTGTTTTTCATTCCCATGATCACGATGCGTTTATTCGCAGAAGAGAAACGAACCGGCACCATCGAATTGTTGGCTACATCCCCCATACGCGATCTGGAAATCATCGTCGGAAAGTGGCTGGCGGCATTGATCCTCTATTCCTGCCTGCTCCTGTTCACCGCTGTGAACTTCGCATTTCTCTTCAAGTACGGTAACCCGGACTGGAAACCGCTGGCCGTGGGCTATCTCGGCCTGTTGCTCCAGGCGGGCGCGCTGCTGGCGATCGGCACCTTTATCTCGACGCTTACGAAGAATCAGATCATCGCGGGAGCCGCAACCTTCGGAGTATGCTTGTTGCTCTGGGTTCTGGAGTGGGTCGCGGGATACGAGACCGCGACGTGGGCGCGGGTGCTCTCTTACATGTCGGTGATCACCCACTTCGACTCGTTTGGCAGAGGTGTCCTCGACATCAAGGATGCGGTTTTTTATCTCACGGTAATTATCCTGGGACTGTTCTTCACCGCCCGTTCCCTGGAATCGCTGCGCTGGAGATCGTAAAATGGCAAGCCACTGGCTGAAGGCGAGACAAACCAGGTATGCGGCGTATGCCGCCACCTACATTCTCATCGTCATTGCGGCGATCGTCGTCGCCAACATTCTGGCCGATCGGTACAACAAATCGTACGACGCAACCTCCAACAAGCGTTATAGCCTGTCCGATCAGACAGCCAAAATCGTCAAGGGTCTGAAGCAAGACGCTACCATCACCTACTTCAATCAGAGCACGCGCTTCCGCGATGGCAAGGATCTGCTCGGCGAATATGGCAACCTATCCCCGAGGGTGCACGTGGAATATATCGATCCCGACAAGAACCCCCAAGCCGCGCGAGAGGCTGGCATCAGGGACTTTGGCACAACCATCGTGCAGGTCGGGCTGAAGAAAGAACAGGCCAAGAGCATGACGGAGGAGGGAATCACTGGCGCTTTCATTCGCGACCTGAAGGGCAGCACCCGCACAGCTTGTTTTGCCAGCGGCAGCGGCGAGCATCAACTTGACGATAGCGCCCGGGAAGGCCTTTCGCACTTTAAGGATCAGCTCTCAAAAGACGATTACGAGACCAAGCCCATCGCCCTGTTGCAGAAAGCTGAAATCCCGAACGACTGCACCACGCTGGTGGTTGCAGGTCCGACCAAGAATTATGAGCAACCGGAAGTGGACGCCATCCAGAGGTACGTGGAGGATGGCGGCCGCGCTTTTTTCCTGCTTGACCCACCGCTGCGGCTCGGGCACACCGCAATTGCTGACAACGATGCGCTTACCAGTCTCCTCGAGAGCTGGGGCGTGACTATGGACAAAAATCTGATTCTTGATCTGAACCCCATCGGCCAGCTGGCTGGGCTCGGTCCGCAAGTGGCGCTGGTCACCAGTTACAGCTCTCAACCGATCGTAGACAACATGAAAGGGACGGCTACCGGTTTTCCTTTATCCCGTTCCATGGAAATCAAGAATACCGACAAGACCAGCGTGCAGAAGTTGTTCGATTCGTCTGGGAGCAGCTTCGCGACCAACAATCTGAGTTCTGCGGCCGTCAACGCGAACGATCCCAAGAACAGAAAGGGTCCACTAGCCTTAGCGGCGGCGGGTACCTACAACACCGGCAAAGAAAAGTCGCAAGGACGCTTCGTGGTGGTCGGCAGCTCATCCTGGATCGCCAACCAGTTCATCGATTTCAACGGCAATGGCGACCTTGCGCTAAATACCATCAACTGGCTCTCCTCCGACGAAGACTTGATTTCGATCCGGCCCAAACAGCCCGAAGACCGGCGCATTACAATGACCCGGGGGCAATTGGGGTGGGTACGTGTGACCAGCCAGTTCCTCTTGCCGGGGATCGTGGTCCTCGTCGGCATTGGGGTGTGGTGGAAGAGGAGGTAAAAAGCTCTCGGCCCGATTCGAGGGCTGTCCGTGAGAACGCCATGAAACTTCGCAGCTTGATCGTTGCAATTTTTGTTTTCCTTGCCCTCGCCGGAACTTTGTACTGGTCGGAACACCGAAAACCTGCCGCGGAAGCGAGCGTATCTGCCGACACTCCCCCGGCGATCCTCAAACTGGATGAAGCGGCAATTACGAAGGTCGAGCTAAAAAAGAAAGATGCAGCGCCCATCGTGCTGGCAAAGAATAGCTCGGGCACCTGGCAGATCACGCAGCCCAAGCCGCTCAATGCCGATCCAACTGCTGTTTCCAGCACGCTTTCTTCGCTGTCTTCCCTGAACTCCGAGCGCGTGGTTGCGGACAAGGCGCCGGATCTGAAGCAATTTGGCCTCGATCACCCTGGGTTCGAAGTCGACGTCGCCAGCAAGGACAACAAGACGCATCAACTCTTGATCGGGGATGACACCCCGGCAGGTGGCGCGGTCTTTGTGATGCTGGCAGAAGATCCGCGCGTGTTCACCATGGCCAGTTACAACAAAACCAGCCTCGACAAGAGTCTGAATGATTTGCGCGACAAGCGGCTGTTAACCGTGAGCGCAGACCAAGTCAGCCGCCTGGCTCTGATCGAGAAAAATCAGGAGATTGAGTTTGGGCGCAATAAAGATCAGTGGCAGATCCTGAAGCCAAAACCGTTGCGTGCCGATTCCGTCGAGGTGGGCGAACTGGTGGGGAAGCTGGCCGATGCCCGTATAGATCTCAGCGGAGCCGGTGAGCACGCGCAAGAAACCGCAGCCGCGTTTGCTCAGTCCACTCCGGTCGCGACCGCCAAGGTCACAGACCCATCGGGAACCCAAGAACTTCAAGTGTTAAAAAACAAGGACACATACTACGCAACCTCGAGCGTAGTTGAAGGCGTCTACAAGGTGGACTCAAGTCTCGGCCAGGCGCTCGCTAAAAAGCTCGACGATTTCCGCAACAAGAAGCTGTTTGAGTTCGGCTACAGCGACCCTTCTAAGATCGAGATGCACAATGGCGCTAAGGCCTATTTTTTGAGTAAGGGCGGAGCTGATTGGTGGTCGAACGGGAAGAAAATGGATGTCGGAAGCGTGCAGGCGCTAATTTCTGACCTGCGTGATTTGTCTGCCAGCAAATTCATCGACTCCGGTTTCGCCAACCCGACCATCGAACTCACCGTTACCTCTGACGATGGTAAACGGTTGGAAAATGTTTCCATTGAAAAGTCCGGTGACGCGTTCGTTGCGAAACGCGAGAATGAGCCGACCCTTTATCATCTGGAATCAAGCTCGGTCGACACCCTTCAGAAAGCCGCTGACGACATCAAACCCGCTGCAATAACCCCCAAGTGAGGGCGATATCCTTTAAGGACACGGCGGACGACGCCGTGCGCGATTGAGACGAAAGCGGCAATGAATAAACAGCTGCCACGAATTGTCATCGTCCTACTCGGTCTGACGGCTACGCGCTCTACGCCGCCCGAAGAGGCGAGCGATCCTCGCTTCGGCACTCGCCTCGACCGGGGCAGAATGCGACCGCGCGGCACCTGACGTATCCTTAAACTTACTTCCCCCAGGCTGGGAAGGTTTTCACCATACCCATGGCACGAGGCGGAAGCGCGTG
>Ga0209006_10005991_pt1 | contig 11040 bp, 11 predicted proteins | sample JacPin_JW_Ref_O2_FD_188567 | JGI IMG/M metagenome (GOLD analysis project Ga0209006, IMG submission 188567) | Forest soil microbial communities from Algoma, Ontario, Canada - Jack Pine, Ontario site 1_JW_Ref_O2 (SPAdes) (version 2) | ecosystem: Environmental > Terrestrial > Soil > Boreal... | reverse complement strand
GATTGTGCCGTTGACGGCGAGCTCGCCGATGTCGCCGCCCGGAAAAAAGATCGGCGTGATCACGTACGAGTCGGTGGTGAACGCGATTCGCGAGTTGCCGACGGTGAGGATCGCCTGATCGTCCAGCGCTTCGAGCGCGGAGTTTCTAAACGCGGGAAGAAATATCTGCTCCACTAATCGTGACGTCAGCTTTCCGCCGCTGCCGTGACCGAGCAGGATTTCCGATGTGTCGGTGATCGGCAGCGGGCACTGCGCGAATGGCGTCGCGGATGAAGTCTCAATCGTGCGGCCGTTGGATGATGACATCTGCTTGCCTTACGGGTGCGCTTTTGCGATCGACTCGGCGCTGTCTTCTTTGACCGCCGTCTTCGAAGCAGCGCTTCCGCTGGCCAGGGTTCGACTGTCCAGGTAGCGGCCGTATTGGTAGTAGGCGGCGCAGGCGCCTTCGGCAGATACCATGGTTGCGCCGAGCGGGCGTTGCGGTGTGCACTCCTTGCCGAAGGCCGGACAGTCGGAAGGCTTGCGCGCGCCGCGCAGAATCAAGCCGCTGATGCATGTTTCGGACTCGCGCGTGGCGATCGACTCGACTTCGAAGGTTTTCTCGGCGTCGTGATCGCGATACTCAGCGCGAAGCTGGTAGCCGGATTCGGGAATCGGGCCGACTCCGCGCCATTTGCGGTCGGCAACTTCGAACACTTTTGAGATCAAGTCGATTGCCGGTCGATTGCCGTCGCGCGCGACCGCACGCACGTACTGATTCTCGACTTCGGCGCGCCCCGTTTCGAGCTGACGCACCGTCATCAGGATTCCTTCGAGCAGGTCGATCGGCTCAAAGCCGGTGACGACGATGGGGACGTGAAAGCGCTCGCACAACGACTCGTATTCGCGGTATCCGACCACTGCGCAGACGTGTCCCGGTCCGAGAAATCCCTGTACGCGATTGTCGGGCGCATTCAGCACGGCCGCCATCGCGGGTGGAACCAGCACGTGTGAAACCAGCATCGAGAAATTTTTCACGCCTTCGAGCTTTGCGCGGTAGACGGCCATCGCGTTGGCGGGCGCTGTCGTCTCGAAACCGACGCCGAAAAACACCACTCGCTTGTCCGGGTTGTCGCGCGCTATCTGGACCGCGTCGAGCGGTGAGTAGACCACGCGGACGTCGGCGCCGCGGCTCTTCAAGGTCAGAAGATCGCCGCGCGATCCCGGCACTCGCAGCATGTCGCCGAACGACGTGAAGATTACATCGGGGTGACTCGCGATTGCGTGCGCCTTGTCGATCATCTCGAGCGAAGTGACGCAAACCGGGCAGCCGGGGCCATGCACCAGCTCGATACATTCCGGGATCATCCTGTCTATCCCGTAGCGCACGATCGAGTGAGTCTGGCCGCCGCATACTTCCATCAGGACCCACGGACGGGTGGCGGTTCTGGCGATTTCTTTTGTCAGGCCAGCGGCGACGGTGCTGTCGCGATATTCGTCGAGGTACTTCATGACGGTTTGCTGCTCGACCGTTTGTCGTCGGTCAGTTCCGAAGTTTGTCCGAGGTCTTCGAGTATCCGATACGAGCGTTCCGCTTCTTCTCGATCGATTTTAGAGATTGCAAAGCCGACGTGGACCACGACGAAGTCGCCGACGCCGGCTTCGGGAACATACTGGAGGCATACCTGCCGCGTTATTCCGGCAAATTTGACGCTGCCGACACGCAACCCATTTTCGTCATGCGCCGAAATTATTTCGCCGGGTATTCCGAGACACATCGGCTGCCTCCGTCAATGCTCGAGCTGCGCTATCACCAATCCTCGAACCTTCACGTCAGGATAAACTTTGAGCATCAGGAATTTCGGCGGCTCGAGGCCAAAGTTACGGATGTCGATTGTCTGCTCGCCCTGAAACTCGACCGTGGTGGCGTCGATAATTCGCATCCGCACGTCGCCCTGGACCGCGCTGGTCTGTCCGCGAAGCGAGAGCTCGCCTTGCACTCGATAAGTGGTGCCGGAATCGAGAGCCTTTGCGCTGACGACGCGGCCGCGAACCCGCGGGTACTTGCGCATCTCGAGCTTACTCGCCAGCTCGCGATCATAGAGGCCGTTGCCAGTCTTCAGCAGCGACGCGTCGAGTTCGATGTTGCCGCTCACCGGCGCAGTGACATCGATATGTCCATCGACGATCGTCATCTCGACGAAACCCTCGAGCCCCGTGGTTTCGACCTTGATCGGATGCAAGCTCGAACGCGCATCCGCCCAGATTTTTGAACGCTCGGGCACCAGGCGGTATCTCGCCATCGCAAACCCCTATCTCGCGCCCAACGAGTCGCGCGTGCTGCTACATCTCTCGAATCTGGATGTAGCGAGCGATGTCCGGCAGCGAGGTCACCACTACGTACGCAACTCCCAGAATCACAGCGGTCGCAAATAGTCGCTTAAACATCGGCTCTGACTCCTTTCCTGGTTTCGATTCGATTAACCGTCACTTCATCAATGAGTTTCCGCACGACCGACACCGCTTCGTCAACCGCGCGATTTACCACTTCGCTAAGACCGATTCTCTCGACGAGCTCTGCTGGCTCGCATCCTACTACCAGCACCCTACCCACTCGGCCGCCAAGCGCGGCGAGGGTTGCGAGGACAGCCTCGGGATTCATGCTGTGCGCGTCGGTAGCAGGATTTATCGGTTCGTTGTCGAGGTCCGGCTCTATCACAAAGATCGTTCCCGGCTGATCGCCACGCTGGACGGCATCAATCAAAATGAGCGTGTCGTAACCCTCGAGCAGTTGAAACGCGAGATGCATTCCGCGGATTCCGTAGTCTTCGACCTCGACTCCAGCGGGAAATACATCGGTACTAAGCCGCCGCGCGACCTCGACACCGAAACCGTCGTCGGCGAGAAAGATATTCCCGACGCCCGCTACCATGACCCGGTTCATCGCAGCACACTGCACCCGCTTCATTGATTGACCTCGAGCGGCTCGACCTCGTCGGGGTAGAAGTAGAGAAAGCGGCCGTGGGTCTGCATGAAGTCGGCGGCGGGATCGTCCTCGAGCGTGACTGCGAGGTATTCGTGCTCCTCGACGTCGAAGTACACAGCCTCGACGCGCGCGGTCTTGCCCGCCAGGAACATGTCCTGGGCGTCCGATCGTCGAGGACCGGGGCGCAAACGCACACGGCAACCCTTGGAAACCGAAACATCGCCGATCTTCACGCTGTCGGATTCGGGAGATACGGACGCATCGGCGCCTGGGTCCCACCAGGGCGGCGGCTCGACAGCGTCAGAGTGATTTTCGGCGGGCGTGGCCGGATCGGCCTTCGCGGTAGCGGCGCGCAGATACCTGAGCGCGCCGTGCAGCCGGTCGAGAATCTCAGGCGGCATGTCGTCCACGCGATCGATAATCGCGGCGGCACGCGGATCGGTCGCGCGCGCTTGCCGCTTCTCGTCGTCGGTGAGCGTCATGGTGCGGAGCGTCAGGATCTCGTCGATTTCGGTTGCGTCGTAGAGATCGCCGGGACTCTCGGGCGCAACTTGCGGATAGTCGTAAAGAATTATCGGCGATGACAGCACCACGTCACGGTCGCCGTCCTCGCCGACCATCACCGGCCAGGTGTGCACGTTCGAGCATTGCCGCGCGGCGGACTTCGCCCATTCCGGCGGATCGATTAACGATACAAACTTGCCGCGTTTGGCCTCGAGCAATGCGTGGACGCCGATAAGCGACGAGTGCATCACAACCTCTCTCGACGCGGCGGCGTCGCTCCAGGGCGTTACGTTCTCGATTCGCAGATGAAGCTTGCGTAGCGCGAGCGATTCTTCGATTGGCTCAGCAAACATGTGAATCGTTCCCTTGACAGCGTTGCTTTCGCGGACGAATCGGCCGACGCGACGTCCCGATTTTGTGACGATCGCTTCGGTGGTTCGGGATGCGGGAAATTCGAAATCGACAAGGCGGTCACCGTGAAAGGATTCCGATGACAGGAGGAATTCGACTTCGCGTTCGATAGCTTCGTCCCAGGTGGTCCAGAGTTCGTTTTCAGCTTCGAACGATTCGACTTCCTGGAACGTGTCGGCGTCGCTATCGACCAGCTTTTCGACGATGCGGCGCTGGATTTGCAGAAATCTGACGGTGCCCGCGATCTCGAATTCGTCTTCGATTAGACATTCGGTCCGCGACCATGAATGCTCGCATCCGCCGGCGTCGCTCCATTCGCGCGGAGCGAGCACGCCGAACTGCCATCGGACCTGGTTTTTGCCCGACGAGGCCCGATACGGATACAGCACGTATCCCTCGTAGAGGACGGCGTCGGCAATTTTGCGGGCGCGTTCAATGCTCACGGCTGCGCCTCCCGCGAATCAAGCAGGAGAGTCTCGATAACTTCGTCCCAGGTTGCGAGTGCGCGGCGCGACTTGAACTTCATCAGATCTGAAAGCGTCTCGCGATTCAGCCGCAGCCATCCGCTATTCGGAAAGTAGTGATCGATCATCTCTTGCCACACGCGCACCGGGAGGCGGTAGTTCGCCTCCTTGCTCCACGGAATCTGGCTGACCTGCATTCCGTGATCGCCTTTTTCGAACACGGTGCCGCTGAACATCATCAGCAGCGAGATGTCGCCGCTTTCGAGCGAGTGAAGATACTTGGTGGCGGCGATTTCAAAATCGTAAGTGCAGGCGACCGGCAACTCGACTTCGGTCTTGCCGCGAAAGCCGGGAATCGTGGCCGACAGATGGGTCCACAGGAACGGCTTCATCGTGTCGCCCCATCGCGGCGTATCGCCGAACAGCTCGGTGAGGCGCGCCTCTTCTTCGCTGGAGTATCGGCGACGGATCGGCTCGATCCGAATCTGGCATCGCAGCACAATGTTGTGGATGACGATGCCAGTCGTCTCCTCGATCTTCAGCGCGAACATCAGAGTCGGCACCGCGGCGTGACGCTCCGGACGCGCGGTCGTGATCTGAAAGTTCAATTCACTCAACCGCGGAACTCCCTTCGTGGTGATCGCGGCATCGCGAGCGCAAGTCGCTGAAAAATCCTTCGATCTCGCGCCACACTTCTTCGCCGCCGTCGAATCCTTTCCAGTAGCGACGGACCTTGCCCGTCAGCTCGTAGCAAGCATCGATCGGAACGATGAAGCATTGAAACCGTTCCTCGCCGCGACGCCGGTAGATGAGCAGTGCTTCGACGTCGGGCGCGAGTTCGCTCAACACCCGATTCGATGCAACGAGTTCATCCCATGCCTCGACCGGCACCATCGATTCGGTCGCGCCGGCCGGACTTGGATAGAAGGCAGTGATCTTTTTCATGCTCGAGTTGTAGAAGAAGAACGCCATCCCGACCGGGATTTGCATCGCATCCCACTCTGCCGTGCTCAGCCGAAACGAGTTGAGATTGAGAACGCGATCGGGCACCGCGCGATATTTCCCCTGCGCCGCTCCGCTGTGCGTGAAGAGCAGGTAGCACGCGCGGCAGGTGCACATGAGCGTGCGGCTCTCGACGTTGACGACATGCGAATGTTGCTCGACGATCGGCTGGCCGCACATCTCGCAGAGTTCGCCGGCGCGCCGCCGATTGAGTCCGGGCTCAAGAAAGCGTTTCAACGCATTCGGCGCATCCGCGATGATTCTGCCGTTCCGCATGCCAGGCATGGTCCTCCCCCATCAACTCATAAGCGGAGATGCGATCGCGACTCTCACCCCGTCCTGATCTTCGAGCAGCGGTACCGGTTCAAGATGCAATCCGCGGCTCTCGGTCGAGCGGCCGGCGAGGCGCGGATCATAGTTTTTGTTGCAGGAAGGACAAACCATCAGACTGCCATTGACGTTGCCGCCGCCCATCGGCGAGCCGCAGGCGGGGCAGGCGTCGCGGTAAGCATAGAGGCGTCCTTCGACGCGGCAGAGCACGATTCGCGAACCCATTGCCTCGGACGAAGTCAGATGGCTGGCCGGAAATCCGTTCTGGTCGCCGATCGACACCCAGGTCGGCTCCATGTCGCCTGATTGGTCGCGCGGAGAATTGTGCGCGGCGGACGACGCGCCCGGATCGGTGATGCCTTCGACTTCGATTTTCGACGTCTCTGGCGCCGACTCGCGAATCGCGCCTTCAACTGCGAGCTTCACCGTCAGCAGCGATGAGGGGCATCCGTCGCAACTGCCCTTCATACGGAGCCGCACCAGTCCGGTGTCCGCATCGAGTTCTGTGATTTCGACGTCGCCGCCGTGCGAGCCGAGATAAGGGCGAACGCGCTCGAGCGCCTCATGCACGCGGGTATCGAAGTCCTTGGGATGCAACCCATGCAGGATTAGAAGGCTCGACACCAGATCGTCGGCGGCAAGTTGCGAGCGTAAGCGCTCTCCCGCGACACCGTCGGCGGCCGCGATCTCGTCGATGCGCTTGAGGCCCTCGCCATAAAGCTGCACGACAGAGCGGACGATCTCCTCGACTCGCTCCCAGACGGGCGGGCTCGCCATCGAACGAACCTCCTCGAGCAACGGCTCGATTCGTTCGCTGAGTTGGCGCAGCTTTTCTTGATCTCCGTTACGCACAATCAGTCGTCCACATTATTCAGCATAGTGGGCGAGTGCATTTTCTTCAGCACCTTGCCTTTGCCGACGTACATATGGACACCGCACGGCAGGCAGGGATCGAAACTGCGGACGGTGCGCATGATGTCGATGCCCTTGAACTTGTCGGGGCCGTTCTCCTCGAAGATAGGCGTATTCTGGACGGCGTCTTCGTAGGGTCCAGGAGTTCCATACACGTCGCGCGGATTCGCGTTCCATGGCGTCGGCGGATACGGATGATAGTTCGCGATTTTGCCGCCGCGGATCACCATGTGATGCGACAGCACTCCGCGTACCGCTTCAGTAAAGCCGCAGCCTATACCTTCGTCGGGCACTTTGAATTGTTCCCAGGTCTTGGTGTGACCCGCGCGCACTTCGGCCAACGCCTTCTCGGTGAATAGGAGCGCGCACGCACAGGCATAGGCCTGAAAGTAAGTCCTTGCACGGTCGCGTTCGATAGTGTTGGACCACTTAGGTATCTTCCACTCAAAGGTGACCGGGCCCTTGGTCGCGCTCTTGGGCAGGTTTATCTGGACGCTATTGCCGGTCGCCTTGACGTAGTCATTGTTCACCAGGCCCGAGAGAGCCGTCGACCACAGACGCGCGATCGGACCTCCGCCGGTGTCGAGCGCGAGGTGATCCTTGCCGTCGAACCATCGCGGCGACATGACCCAGGTGTATTTGCCGTCGAAGTCACGTTTCTGCGGCTTGGGAATTGTATGCTGATTCCACGGATGCCGCTGATCGACGGGGTTGCCGAGTGGATCCTTCGTCACGAACATTTCCTGACCTGCCCAATCTTCGTAGAAGGAGTGACCCAGAAGAATTCGAATACCGAGATTGATCTTGACCAGGTCGTTGGTGACCAGCTTGCCGTCGACCACGATGCCCGGAGTCACGAACATCTTGCGTCCCCACTCGGTCATGTCGCGGTAATTGAAATTGCAGTACTCAGGGTCCTGGAACGAGCCCCAGCAGTTAAGCAAGATCCTGCGCTTGCCGACTTCTTCGTAACCTGGCATCGCAGAGTAGAAAAAATTGAACAGGTCGTCGTGCATCGGAACCGCACGCTTGAGGAACTCGACATAGCGCATCAGGCGCGTCAGATAATCGGTGAAAAGCTGGACCGTCGCGACAGTGCCGACGCCGCCAGGGTACAGCGTCGAAGGATGCACATGGCGTCCTTCCATCAGGCAGAACATCTCGCGCGTGTAGCGGCTGACCTGCAAGGCTTCGCGATAGAACTCGCCCTCGAGCGGATTGACGGCCTTCATGATGTCGCCGATGGTGCGATAACCGTGCGCTGCCGCGCCCGGTGCTTCGGCTTTGACCGCCTTCTCCCATAGTCCGGGATTGGTCTCGCGCACCATCCGCTCGCAGAAATCGACTGCGACCAGATTTTCCTGGAAGATATTGTGATCGAACATGTACTCTGCCGCTTCGCCCAGGTTCACAATCCATTCGCCGAGATGCGGCGGCTTAACCCCATAGGCCATGTTCTGCGTATAGCAGGAGCAGGTCGCATGATTGTCGCCGCAGATTCCGCAGATGCGGCTCGTGATGAAATGGGCGTCGCGAGGATCCTTGCCCTTCATGAAGATACTGTAGCCGCGGAAGATCGAAGAGGTGCTATAGCACTCGGCTACTTTCTTCTTGCCGAAGTCGATCTTGGTATAGATTCCGAGGCTGCCGACGATTCGGGTGATAGGATCCCAATTCATTTCGACCAGGCCGTCGGTTGTCTTCGTCGCCATCTCAATTCTCCTTCCTGGAGCTATTCAGGTTGCCGAAGTACTTCGCTGACGCTACTACCATTGCGGACGGTAGCCGGTCTTCAGTTCCTTACCGCGGGTACGCCATTTGGGTTCATCCTCAAGTGTGTGCAGCGTGTACGCGCGAAGCGTTCGAACGACGGTCCCAAGCACGTTCGCCATGCGGGTGGATACTTTGGCGCCGGGCGGCTCGTCCATGAATGGCATGAACTTGTCCGGGAACCCGGGCATCGTGCAGCCGATACAAATCCCGCCGACATTGGGGCATCCACCGACGCCGCCCATCCAGCCGCGCTTGGGCACGTTGCATTTGACGACCGGGCCCCAGCATCCGAGCTTGACGATGCATTTCGGCGACCCATATTGGTCGGCGAAGTCGCCGCCTTCGTAGTAGCCGGCGCGATCACATCCTTCGTGAACGGTGGCGCCAAACAGCCATTGCGGCCGATGCTCCTCGTCGAGCGGAATCATCGGCGCCTGCCCGGTCGCCTGGTAGAGAAGATATAGAATCGTCTCGGAAAGATTATCCGGCTGAATCGGACAGCCGGGCACGCACACAATTGGAATGCCGGCGCCTGACTTCCAGTCCCAGCCGAGGTAGTCGAGCACACCCATCGCGCCGGTCGGGTTTCCAGCCATCGCATGGATACCGCCGTAGGTCGCGCAGGTTCCTACTGCCAGCACCAGCAACGCCTTCGGCGCTAGCCGGTCGATCCATTCGCTCGTAGTCATCGGCTGTCCGGTCGCGGGATTGTTGCCGAAGCCGCACCAGTAGCCTTCTTTCTTGATCGCCTCGTTCGGGATCGACCCTTCGATCACCAATACGAACGGATCGATCTCACCCCGCTCACCCTTGAAGAACCATTCGATGAAGTCGTCGGTCTTATGGCCGACGGGGCCGGTCTCGTACGCGATCAGCGGCCAATGGACTTCTACTTTGGGCAGGCCGGGAAGAGTGCCGAGAACGATATCCTCGACGCTGGGCTGCATCGCCGCCGTAAGCGCAACCGAGTCACCATCACATGAGAGCCCCGCATTGATCCAGAGGACATGAACCACAGGGTCCTTACCGTTGGTCGGCATCGAGGCTACCTCCTTGTGCGGCGGGGGAACGTGCACGCCCGTCGGTCGCAGGTTCTTGAAGAAATTCTTACAAGGTACTCGTTTCTATTTTTTTAGGGCAAAGCTATTCGTTAGCGTTTTTCCGCAGAGTCAGCCGACGCATCAAATGTGCCACTGCGACACGTTTATCGGTTGTCGAGAAAGCCGCGTTCAACCGCGATTCTTTAGCTTGGTGGGTTGATGAGGTCCGCTCCTTCGCTGCGACACCTTGCGACACTTGGACTGAGTAAAAAGCGACGCGAATGCTCCAGCACCTATATTCAAAAGCCACATGGCAGAGTCCGAGTATGCAGCGCAACACCTGTCGCATACTGTCGCGCGACGTCAGGTCTGATGCGCGAGCGCTTGTAGCACGGCTTCCGGCCAGATCGGCAGCTCACGGACGCGTGCACCCGTGGCGGCAAAGATAGCATTTCCGATCGCCGGCGCGATCGCGGTCGTCGCCGGCTCGCCGAGGCCCACCGGCGTTGCCGTGCTCGGGATAAATTCGACCTCGACTTCGGGTACATCGCCCATGCGCAGCAAAGTATAGGTATCGAGGTTGGTATCCTTCGGCAGACCATTCACGAACTCCGATCCCTCGTGAAGCGCCATGCTCAATCCCCACAGCGCGCCGCCCTCAGCTTGAGCCTCGGCACCGTCAGGATGAATGATCGTGCCAGCGTCGATGACAAGAGTCAGCTTCTCGACCATGACGCGGCCGTTGGTGCGATCGACCCGCACGCGAGCGACGCAGGCGACCCAAGTGGGCATGTCGCGTTCCTGGCCGAAGGTCGTAGCAACGCCGAGCCCAACATCTTTCGGAGTTGCGATGCCCCAGCCCGCCTTCTGGGCGACGCGGGCGAGCACAGCGGCCTGCCGATGCGCGCCGCCCACAGAGTTCGGCGGCGATCCTGCGTTACGGCCTGCGCCGTCCAGCAAGCGCTGCCGAAACGCCACCGGGTCAACGCCGGCCGCATGCGCCGCTTCGTCCATGAAACTTTCCACCGCCCAGTTGGTCCATCCCGACCCTACAGAGCGCAACCATCCCGGCCGGAACGTCCGGTCGGCAAGATCGTTGCGCAACGCGCGAACCCGCTGGGCTCCCACCGTGTACCAGTGGTCGGCACCGTAGATGGCGAATTGATCGTACGGAATGCCGCCGGCATCCTTCGGCATGAACGCCGGCGCCATGACGGCTGTCGGCCAGCCGGCTGACGCCTGATGGTCCATCGCAGTCACGCGGCCGCCATCTCCGAAGGCCATGCGCAGGATCTGCGTCGAGGGCGATCGCGGACAATCGAAGCGCATGTCGTCGGATCGCGTGCAGACCATCTTGACCGGCTTGCCGACTGCCTTCGAGGCAAGTGCCGCCGGCACGGTGTAGTCGCCGTCGAGGCGGCGGCCGAATCCTCCTCCGAGCGAGTAGGTGCGCAGCACGATCTTCTCCTGGCCGCGGCCCAGCGCCTTGGCCAGTATTGGCAGTATGAGCGTCTGCCACTGATTCCCGGTATGGATTTCAAAAATGCCGTCTTTTTCGAAAGCTAACGCGTTGACTGGCTCCAGCGCGAAATGCATGACAGTGCTGGTGGTGTAGGTTCGCTCGAGCTTTTGCTTCGCG
>Ga0209006_10005990_pt1 | contig 11041 bp, 6 predicted proteins | sample JacPin_JW_Ref_O2_FD_188567 | JGI IMG/M metagenome (GOLD analysis project Ga0209006, IMG submission 188567) | Forest soil microbial communities from Algoma, Ontario, Canada - Jack Pine, Ontario site 1_JW_Ref_O2 (SPAdes) (version 2) | ecosystem: Environmental > Terrestrial > Soil > Boreal... | reverse complement strand
ATCCGTTTCTTGACTTCGAAAGGCTGTTCGAGAACATCGAAGCCTGCAACCGAGGCGGTACCGGCCGAAGGAGAAAGAAAGCAGGTCAGGATGCGCATGGTCGTTGTCTTTCCCGCGCCATTGGGGCCGAGGAAGCCGACAATCTGGCCCTTTGGGACAGAGAAGGAAATGTGATCCACCGCAACCGCGCGCGCATACCTTTTTGTTACGTCTTTGACTATGATCATCGCTGGGAGGGAGTTAGATCCGGCTTAGCACTGTATAAATCCACGCACAAGCTGTGTGCCAAACACCATCGTAAGAAGGAGACTCCGTTGTGTCAATTCCAGCAATCGGAGCTACGAGGAATCAAGTCCATTAGAATTCCGAATCAACCTTGCCGGCCTGCACATCTTAAGGGACCTAAATGAGCGCCGCCGCTGCCGCCACACTCACCCAGGCAGACCATGACTGGAAGCCGAAAACAAATCCCTGGCTCATCGCCTTCGTGGTCTCGCTGGCGGCGTTCATGGAAGTGCTCGATACCAGCATCGCGAACGTAGCGTTGCCGCATATAGCCGGGAACTTGGGCGCCAGTCAGGACCAGAGCACGTGGGTGCTTACCTCTTACCTGGTGTCCAACGCGATCGTTTTGCCCATTAGCGGCTGGTTGGTGGGCGTGTTCGGGCGCAAGCGCTTCTTCATGACCTGCATCGTCATTTTCACCATCAGCTCTTTGCTTTGCGGGATAGCCCCAAGTCTGGGGATTCTGCTGGTCTCGCGCGTGATTCAGGGCGGCGGCGGCGGCGGCCTGCAGCCCATGGCGCAGGCCATTCTAGCGGATACCTTTCCACCTCGTTTGCGTGGGCTGGCTTTTTCGTTGTACGGGGTGACGGCGATCTTCGCCCCCTCCATCGGCCCCACACTGGGCGGCTGGATTACGGACAACTACTCCTGGCGGTGGATTTTCCTCATGAATCTGCCAGTCGGCATCATGGCGATTTTTCTGGTTTACACGCTGGTTGAGGATCCCCCTTATTTGACACGGGCACGTCTGCTGGGTAAGCGGGTGAAACTGGATTACATAGGGTTCTCGCTGCTAGCGCTAGGGGTCGGAGCTCTGCAGATCCTGCTGGACAAGGGGCAGGAGGACGATTGGTTCGGATCCCGCTTCATCGTCACTTTGATGGTCATTGCCGGGGTATGCCTGTTCTCGCTGGTCATATGGGAGCTCTACCAGAAGAGTCCGATCGTCGATGTGCGGCTGTTCGGTAACTTCAACTTCGCCACGTCGAGCATGATGATGTTCGTGGTGGGCGGGATGTCTTTTGCCACCACTGTGCTGGTGCCACAATTTCTGCAGGCGAACCTGGGTTATACCGCGGAGTCGGCGGGCATGGTGCTTTCGGCCGCGGGCTTTGTGTTGCTGGGGGCCCTGCCTTTTATTGGCATGCTGGCCGGCCGGTTCCAGGGCCGATACCTGATCGCCACCGGATGGCTTCTGCTGACCTGTAGCATGTGGGTTTCGACCCAGCGCATCGATCTGCTGATCAGCTTCAGCTCTGCCACCTGGCTGCGGATTGCGCAGTATGCGCCTTTGGGTCTGGTCTTTATTCCTACGACTGCAGCCGCGTATTACGGGATACCCAAAGACAAGAGCAATGCCGTTGCCGGCCTGGTGAACTTTATGCGGAATATCGGGGCCAGCGTGGGCACTTCGGCGGTGACCACGGTATTGGCGCGGCGTAACCAATTTCATCAGGAACGCCTGGGAAGCAACCTCACTTCCGACAACCTGATTTTTCGCAGCACCGTCAATGGCATCGCCAAACGGCTGCAGCAGAGCGGCATGAGCGGACACGATGCCATGGGTGGCGCTTACGGACGGATTTATCAGAGTTTACAATCACAGGCTTCCACGTTGTCATATATCGACACGTTCTGGCTGCTGACGATTGCTGCCGGTACCATGTTTTGCATGACGTTTGTCTTAAAAGGAAATGATCCGCGCGGGGGCGAGAAAGTCGTGGCTCACTAATGAGTTCCAAAGAGAAAATGCGCGCCATGTGGATGGCGGGCGATTTCGGCAAAATCGCTGAGCATACCGCCAAGTATGCTGAGGATTTGGTTGATGTTCTCGAGATCGAGCCGGGCATGCAGGTGCTGGATGTGGCCTGCGGTACAGGCAACCTGGCCATACCCGCGGCCCGCAAAGGGGCACGGGTTACCGGCGTGGATATCGCCACCAACCTTTTGGCGCAGGCGCGTGCCAGGGCCGAAGCCGAAGGCCTGAAGATTGCGTTTGAAGAAGGTGACGCGGAACACCTGCATTTTCCTGATGAGCACTTCGATCTGGTGATGAGCATGTTTGGAGCGATGTTCGCTCCAGACCCGGATCGGGTGGCGTCCGAGCTTGCCCGGGTCTGCCGCCACGGTGGAAGAATCGCCATGGCCAATTGGACTCCGGAGGGCTTTACGGGGAAGATGTTCCGGCTCACTAGCCGGCACGTGCCGCCACCGGTCGAACTTCCTGCGCCCACGTTGTGGGGAGATGAAGCCGTCGCTCGACTGAGGTTGAGCGCCAATGGCGTAGAGGTTAAAAGCACTCGGCGCACGATTGTGTTCGACTATCCGTTTTCCCCGCGCGAGGTCGTGCAGTTTTTTCGCGAATATTTCGGACCTACCAAAGTTGCATTTTCCCGCTTAAACGCTGCGGCACAGGATGCCTTCCGCGAAGACCTTGAAAAGTTGTGGACAGAGCATAATCAGGCGAACGACGGAACGACCCTGATCCAGAATGAATATCTGGAAGTGATTGGCACTCGGTTGTAATGGGTATCACGAGGCCCCTATTGGCCGCACTCCGCCAGCGGTGCGAGGTTGCGGCCGTAGTGGCGCAGCGCGGCTTGCAGAGTGGCTGCAGTATGCGCCCAGGTTTCATCTGCCTCGTCGACATGTCCGTGCAGGCCGGTGAAGAGGAGAGCTTTGCTGCTGCCGCAAACTTCGAGCCGCTCAGGCGGATGCGAAGGCGATAATTTCTCCAACAAATCAGGATCTCCATAAACAGGCTCGCCCCCTACCGTCACCAGCATCACCTGGGCGGCGGTTGCATGAGTGAGCGACCACCAGGCGTCGTGCTTCGTTCCCTCCAACTCCGGTCGAAGGATGATCAGGTCGGCTTCGTGCCCAGGTTGAAGCGCGCCCAAACGACCACTGCCCCCGATCAATTCGGCCGGAACGGTGGTTGCCATGGCAACCAGCTCTCGATCAGTCAATGGATGCGGGGTCTGAGCGTCGTTCCAGGCTGCGGCGTAGTTTAGTTCTGCCAACAATCCATCGCTTCCCGTAGGGCTCCAATCAGGCGCCAGGGCGATCTTGACGTGCGCCGCCTTGGCCGCGACGACATCGGCCGTGCTGCCGTAAAGCTCGAGATTGCTGCGGGGAGACCAGATCAGGCTGACTCCATGAGCGGCCATCTCGGTAAAATCTTGCGGTTGCAGGGCGCCTCCGTGAATCAGCGCAACCCCGGGAAGCAGCAAGCCACGGCCTTTCAGCATGGCAAACTCTCGTGCCGCGGATGCGTCCTGATGACTGCCCTCGCTGAGATGAATCAGAAAAGCATTGAGCTGATGGTTGCCCAAACGCTGGCGAATCGGGGTCAGGTCGGCTTCCGCCATTTGCAGGGGGAATACGTTGTAGGCAACATGCCACTCGTCTTCGCTGTCGAGATTGTGCGCCAGCCCCTGGCTACAGGCGTCGGCCAGGCTGCCGACCACGGACGTCTCGCCTTCTGTGAGAGCTTTCACCTCGGCATAACGCTCCATCTCGCACTCCAGTCCGTCCGCTACCATCCCGGCATGCGGCGCTTCCAGGAGGGTGTTGTAGATTGGCTTCTGCTGCCAGTCGTACCGGTTGCCAAATTCTTCTGTCGGGTGCCAGCGAGGAAAGACATTGTAGGTGAGATGGTTGTGCAGATCGATCAGGCCGGGTGCGATGATCCCATGCGTATCGATGGTGGTGGCATTCGCCGGCATCTTTACTTTTGCCCCGGCGGCGACGATTTTTCCCTGCTGGATAACAACCGTGCCGTTCTCGACGATGCCGTCGGGCATGATCAGGGTTCCGCGCAATGCAAGAGTGTCGGCCGACGATTGCGCCAGAAGAGGACACGCGATCAGCCCCAACCACAACAGCCGCATGATATTTGCCATGCCACCCATGGTAAGGGCTACGGCATTCAGCTTTACGAGGAAAGATGAAATTGATCTAATGAGAGCCTGTCAACATCAGGGCAATGCGCTCGCAATGGTGCGGCGCCTTTTTCCTTTTCCTTCGTCCAAGGAGCGTCTGCATGAATCGCTGGAGCCATCTGCTTTGCCGCGTGGGTGCGGCTGTTTGCCTTGTAGCCGGTCTAACCCCCGCTCAAGCAGCCGAACCGCTGCTATTGCGCCATCCTTCCCTGAGCCAGGATAAGATCGCCTTCCTGTACGCCGACGATGTGTGGACCGTTTCGCGAGAGGGCGGGGAGGCGCGGCGATTGACTTCGGTCAATTCGGTGGTGGACGGGCCATTTTTCTCTCCTGATGGCAAGCAGATCGTCTATTCGGCCCATCAGCAGCAACTCACGGATGTCTACCTGGTGAGCGCTGACGGTGGAGTGCCGCGGCGGCTCACCTGGGAGCCGACCGGAAACTATGCGGTCGGCTGGACCGCGGATGGCAAGGATGTTTTATTCGCCTCGGCGCACGCAAGCTATTCGGATTTTCCCCGGCTGTTTCGTACTCATGCCGACGGCACCGGCACACCCGTCGTGCTGCCGCTACCAAGCGCGACCGAAGGCACTTATTCGGCCGATGGAAATACCCTGGCCTACGTGCCCGTGGCACAGTGGCAAGCAGCGTGGAAACACTATCGCGGCGGCCAGACCACTCCCGTCTGGCTGCTCAATATGAAAACGCTGGATCTGGAAAAGATTCCTCGCCAGAGTTCGAACGACTCTAGCCCTGTCTGGGCGGGCAGCAAGGTTTATTTTCTTTCCGACCGCAATGGGCCGGTATCCCTCTTCAGCTATGACACCGGCACCAAGGCAGTGGAGCAGGTGGTCGAGAATCATGGCTACGACTTAAAGAACGTTGGCGCAGGCCCAGGCGCATTGGTCTATGAGCAGTTCGGGTCCTTACACCTCTACGATCTGGCAACGCGCCAGGAGCACACGGTCCCGATTACGATTCACGGCGACCTGCCTTCGCTGACCCCGCATCTGTTCAAGGTTGCCCCCAGGGAAATGCAAACCTTTACCCTGTCGCCGACCGGGATGCGGGTTGCGGTAGAGGCCCACGGCGATATTTTCACTCTGCCGGCGGAAAAGGGCGACACACGCAATCTCACCAAGACCCCTGGCTCTGCGGAGCGGGATCCGGGCTGGTCGCCTGACGGCAAATCCATCGCCTACTTCACCGATGCTTCGGGCGAATACCAACTCTACATCCGGGACCAGGACGGGCTACAGCCGCCAAAGGTGATCGATCTCGGCCCCGATCCTTCTTTCTTTTATGGCCCGCGCTGGTCACCGGACTCGAAACACATTGCCTTCTCCGACAAACATCTGCATCTCTGGTACGTCGATGCAGCCGGTGGCAAGCCGGTGAAAATCGATACCGGCCTGCGCGGTTCCTTCGGCCCTTCGACCGAGCTTTCGTGGTCTCCTGACTCGCAATGGATCGCCTACACGCGCGACCTGGAAAATGGGCTGCACGCGGTTTTCTTCTATTCGTTGGCTACGCACACTTCCACCCAGATTACGGATGGGATGAGCAATGCCGCGCACCCGGTGTTTGACCCCAGCGGCAAGTATCTCTACTTCACGGCCTCGACCAACAACGGTCCTTCTGATGCCGGAATCGACCTCTCCTCGCTCGATCGCGCGACCAACAGCAGCGCGTACGTGGTGGTGCTAGCGAAAGATGGCGCCTCGCCTGTGCCCCCCGAGAGCGACGACGAAAACAAGAAGAAGGAGGACGAGAAGGACAAGGAGGATAAAGACAAAAAGGACGCGGATAAGAAAGACGCCGCCAAGGGAGACGAGGCTAAGAAGAAAGAAGAGGACAAGCCTAAGCCCACGGTCATCGACGTGTCGGGCATTGGGAATCGCATTCTTTCCCTGCCGATTCCGCCTCGTAACTATGTCGACCTTTCCGTCGGCAAGACGGGCGTCCTGTTTCTGGCCGAGGGTGATCCGGTCGGACGAGCCTCTGAGGGTGACGGGCCGCCGATCCGTTCGCTGTGGCGGTTTACCACCGAAAAGCGCAAAACAGAGGATGTTCTCAGTGGGCTGACCGGTTACACCATTTCGTTCAACGGCGAAAAGTTGTTCTACATGCGCGCCGACAGCTGGTTTATCGTTCCCATTGCCGAGCTGAAGACCGACGCACCCGATGCTCCCCAGGGTAAGCCGGTCAACAACGGTGACATGATGGCGACCCTTGACCCGCGTGCTGAGTGGCAGCAAATGTACCGCGAGACCTGGCACATCGAGCGGGACTTTTTTTATGATCCGCACCTGCATGGACTTGACCTTGAAAAGATCGAGGCGAAGTACAAGCCCTATGTGGATGGATTAGCCTCGCGAGACGAATTCACTTATCTCTCCGAAGAAATGTTGGGCGAGATCCAGGTAGGTCACATGTTCGTTCATGGTCCACGGGAAGGAAAAGATGCTCCCAAGCCCGGGCTGCTGGGAGCGGACTACGTGGTCGACAACAACCGCTATAAGTTCGCAAAAATCTACAACGGCCAGAACTGGACGCCTTCGTTGACCGCGCCGCTTACTGTACCGGGCATCAATATAGTGGAAGGCGAATATCTATTAGCCGTAAACGGGCGCGAGTTGCACGCAAGCGACAACCTCGACAGCTTCTTCGACGGCACCGCGGGGAAGCAGACCGTGGTACGGGTTGGCACCAAGCCGGATGGCAGCGATGGGCGCGACGTCACAGTGGTGCCGGCCGATTCCGAGCACGGTCTGCGCAACATTGACTGGATCGAGTCAAACCGGCGCAAGGTCGATCAACTTTCCGGCGGCAAGTTGGCGTATATCTACATGCCGAACACCGGCGGTTCAGGATATTCAAACTTCAACCGCTATTTTTACGCCCAGCTCGATAAGGAGGGCGTAGTGCTCGATGAGCGTTACAACGAGGGTGGCCTGATCGCGGATTACATCGTGAATGTGCTCGGCCAGAAGATCCTCAGTGGTGCGATCGAACGTGATGGGAAACCCGTTCACGACCCTCAGGGCGCGATTTTCGGACCCAAGGCGATGATCATCAATCAATCGGCTGGTTCCGGTGGCGACGCGATGCCCTGGTACTTTCGCAAGGCCAACCTGGGGACTCTGGTGGGGGTAAAAACCTGGGGCGGCCTGGTGGGCATCGGCGGGTATCCGACGCTGATCGACGGCGGTTCAGTCACCGCGCCTCGTTACGCGATATATGGTCTGAATGGGCAGTGGGAGGTGGAGGGCCACGGCATCCCGCCCGACGTCGAAGTGGAGGAGTTGCCGAAAGATGTGGCCGCGGGGCACGATGTGCAACTGGAGCGCGCAGTGGCCATCGTTATGGAGCAGTTGAAGGAGCACCCTGTGACGACGCCGCCCATTCCGTCGTACCCGAATTATCACCAGCAGGACGATGTGGGCCGGCGTTGACGTGCGATGGCGAAACAGAGCGCAGGGTTGTTGATGTACCGGTTACGCGATGGTCGGCTGGAAGTCTTTCTGGTTCACCCCGGAGGTCCATTCTGGGCTAAGAAAGATCTGGGTGCGTGGTCTATTTCTAAAGGTGAATACGCAGCGGGCCAGCCTGCTTTAGAGGCCGCGAAGCGGGAATTTCAGGAAGAGACGGGCTTCACCGCACAAGGAAATTTCTTAAGTCTCGGTCAGGTGCAGCAGGCTGGGGGTAAGGTTGTCACCGCGTGGGCATTTGAAGGGGACTGCGACCCTAACCAGCTGATCAGCAATCGCTGCGAGATAGAGTGGCCGCCGCGTTCCGGCCGCAAGATGGAAATCGCCGAAGTAGATCGTGGGGACTGGTTCTCTATCGCAGACGCAAGAGAACGCATTTTAAAGAGCCAGACGCCGTTTCTCGAGAGGCTCTGCCAATTGCTGCGGCCGGTGGATTAGCATGAGGCTCTTTGTCGGAATTCCACTCGCCGCTGAGGTGGTCGAGGAGCTCTCCGCCGTGTCAATGCGGCTGCACTCGAGTGCGGACGGTCTGCGTTGGAGCGCTCAAGAATCGTGGCACATCACGCTGCAGTTTCTGGGCAATACACCCGAGTACGAATGCATTGTCGCGCGACTTAAGGAGTTGCGCTCGCCGTCAGTGCCGGTGAAGTTGGAGGGCCTGGGTTTCTTTGAGCGCGCGGGGGTTTTCTTTGCCGGTGTGAACCTGACGCCAGAGTTGGAGGCGTTGCAGCAACGCGTGACCGCTGCGACAGGACTTTGTGGTTTTGTTCCGGAAACCCGCCCCTATCATCCTCACATCACACTCGCGCGCAGCAAGAGCAGGGCAGTAAACGCGCTTCGCGAATTGAAAAGCAGGATTCACCGCGAGCCCAGATTTAGTGGTTTTGTTGCAGAAGAATTCGTTCTGTACGAAAGCGTGCCGGGAGCAAAGGGATCGCACTACCAAATCCGCGAGCGATTTCCACTCGCGGCTGTGCGCTCTTAGTCTGCAGCGAAGTCATCTTTTCGGCGAAAACGGTTCCAAGGCCACGGACCTTTCGGGTGGTCGGGGCGATAGGCGATGGTGCCCGGTACCTGCAGAGTAATTTGCGTGCCGCCATCTTTGCTGCGTCCCAAGCGCAGTTCGCCCCGCAATTTTCCGGCACGCTCCCGCATGCCCGGCAAGCCCCAATGGCCGCTGCGAAAACCCGCTTTCAGTACCGCCTCATCGATACCGTCGCCATCATCCGTCACGGTCACGTGCAGCGCAGTGGGTTGATACCACACCTGCGCCTCGATATGTTTCCCTCCCGAGTGGGTAAAGGCGTTGGTCAGTGCTTCCCGGCCAATCAGCAAAATCTCCTCTTGCACAATTGCATCCAGGGGCCTCACCCGCCCTTGCACCGAGACCTGAAAATTCGCCGGATGAATCGCACGAAGTTGATGGCCCACTTCCGCCAGCGCGTCTGCCAGGCTGACGCGTTGCGTCCGCCGTCCACGCAGATTCAAAACCCGTTCGCGTCCTTCCTGCATGACTTTGTCTGCTTGTTGCAGGGCTTCGTCAAGCGCCTCGCGAGCAGGATCGCCGGCGGGTAGTTGGCTGGCCGCAGTATGGAAGCGCAGCGTCAACCCAAACAGGCTCTGCAAGAGCGTATCGTGCAACTCCCTGGCGATGCGTTCCCGCTCTGCCAAGCGCTCGCCAAGCCGGTCCTGAAGCTGGCGCGCAATCCCGGCGATGCGGCGGCGGATGATCCACCACATCAGAGCGGCGGCGCCCAATACGATCAGAGCCAGGAACCACCAGGTCTGGTAGAAAGCGGGCCTAATACTTACCGCCAGGTTCGCACCCGTCTCGTTCCAGACCCCATCGTTGTTGCAGGCGATTACGCGAAAACGATAGTATCCCGGGGGCAGATGGGTATAGAAGGCCTGGCGCCGCGTGCCGGCATCCTGCCAATCGGTATCGACACCCTCGAGCTTGTAGCGAAACAACACCCGCTCGGGAATCGCCAGGCTCAGGGCGGTGTAGTTGATTTCGAGCCGGTCGGTGTGCGCAGGCAGCGTAAGATCGCTCGAACCCGGGTAGGTCTTTCCGTTGGAGAGAATCGAAGTGATGATGACCGGGGGCGGCAGCCGGTTGAGATTCTGGTGCAACGACACCGGGTCCAGCCACGCGATCCCGCGGGTGGTAGCAAACCACAGCCGGCCATCCGTTGATTCGGCCAGCGAAGGCTCCGGAATCCTTTCTGTCGAGAGCCCCGGAAGTCCATCAAGCGCGTCGAGGTGCTCGGAGGAAACGGCGTAGGTTGGATCACGCAGAAAGCGCGCCAACTCATCGGCAGTGACATGGGTGATGCCGGAAAAGCCGTTCATCCAGAGATCGCCGGTCTCTGTCTCCAATACGCCGGAGACTCTCCCCGGCAGGTTCTGGTCTTTCCACTGCATCACGTGGAAGTCACCCTTGGTGAATAGGGCAACACCCCCCGTTCCGCCCAGCCAGACGCGATCACCGCGCACAAACATGGTCGTTTCCGAGACGCCTCGTCTTCCGTTGGGAAAGGAGAATCTCTGGAACTCGCTGCCATCCCACTTGAGCAGATAGTTCGAGAAGCCAAACCACACGTTTCCCAGGGCATCCCCCGCCATCGCACCGAGGACGCCAGGCTTTCTGCCCAGCGCATCATCCTCCCTGTTCCATTTGCCTTCTGTGAAACAGTAAGTGCCCCCGGCCGCGGTATTGATCCATAAACCGTTGTTGCGATCAACGGCCAGAGCGATGACCGGCCCGAACTGATCTTCGGGATAGGGCATGGAGGAAAACCCAGCGCCTGAAGAATGCCACAGCAGATTCTGGCCTCCGCCGGCGGACCAGATCGTTCCATCGCGAAGACGACGAAGACAAATGCTGCCCAGGGTCTTAGGAAAGCTGGTGATTTTGCCGTCGGCAGCTACCCGGGTGAGGGCCAGGCTCAGGTTGCCGGTCCAGATCGAGTCAAGATCGCCGGCCACGATGCTGAAGTCATGCTCCTGAGCCGGCGGAAGCGACAGAGCGGTGAGGGCTGTGCGTCGCAGCCGATCGAGGCCGGAGTTGGTTCCCACCCAAATGCTACCCTCGCGATCGATCAACACCTTCCAGACTGCATCGGAGCTGAGCCCTTGTGCGGTAGTGAAGCTTTCACCCGGAGTCGTGTCGGTTACTCGGGGTACCGGCCACTGATCCATGTGGTCAAAGCGTCGCAGGCCCTGATCGCTCACTGCCCAGATGGCGTCGCCGGCGAAGGTAAAGTCGCCAAAGCGAATGCTCCCGCCAGGACCTTTGGCAGGAGAGCCCTGAGCGATGGG
>Ga0209006_10005989_pt1 | contig 11042 bp, 7 predicted proteins | sample JacPin_JW_Ref_O2_FD_188567 | JGI IMG/M metagenome (GOLD analysis project Ga0209006, IMG submission 188567) | Forest soil microbial communities from Algoma, Ontario, Canada - Jack Pine, Ontario site 1_JW_Ref_O2 (SPAdes) (version 2) | ecosystem: Environmental > Terrestrial > Soil > Boreal... | reverse complement strand
CTTCAACTCATCCAGACAGACGTTGGTCGCAATCCTGTAAAGCCAGGACTTCAAGGAGGCGCGGCCATCGAAGCGATCGTATGCTCGCCATGCGCGGATCATTGTTTCCTGCACGGCATCGTCTGCGTCGAAAGTCGACCCCAACATGCGATAGCAGTGCCCGAGGAGAGCGGGTCGATATGCCTCGAATTGCTCTGCGTCCGTAGTCACTCTCAAGAGGAGATTCTAGATGCCCACATGCCTCCAAGTCCAAAACCCGCCCGTCCAAAACCCTGTCATTCTGTCGGGAAACCCCGTATTCTCAGAAGCACCAGAATCGATAGCTTTGCGTTTGAGACGAGGTCTTCGTACATGCTGTTCGCGAGCCGCGATGTTCGGCCTTTACTCAAATGGCCGCTCTTGCTTATTTTGCTGTGCCTGGCTTTTCCCCTCTGGGCCCAGGATGCAACCGCATTCAAGACGAAGGATCCCGGCAAAGGCTTCGTCGAAGTCAGTGGAAACTGGCGTTTTCACACCGGCGACGACTTGGCGTGGGCGCAACCCGGCTTCGATGACTCAAGCTGGGAGCAACTCCGTGGAGACACAACGTGGGGCGCGCAGACACATCCGGCGTATGTAGGTTTCGCCTGGTATCGCAAGAAAATTGACGTCGAGGCAGCCGGCGGCCCGCTCACCATCCTGATGCCGCCGGTCGACGATACTTATGAGCTCTACTGGAACGGAGAGAAAATAGGCGCCAGCGGCAAAGTGCCGCCACACGCGCACTGGAACGCCTTCCCACGGCCCGCTACCTTTCCCTTGCCCAGTTCTTCGGGCGTGCTGGCCGTCCGGGTCTGGATGCCAATGCTCGGGTCGGCCGATCCGGTGACGTTAGGCGGCTTCGAGAACGCTCCACGCATCGGAGATGCGACCTACCTGGAATTGCAGAAAAATGTGAAGGTCATGGCGGCGCAGCGTGCCGCCCTGCCGACGCTCATCTCCTCCTGCCTCATGATCGTGAGCGGTTTCATCTCCTTGCTGCTCTTTCTGCGCGAGCGCACGCGAAGTTTGTATTTCTGGCTGGCCATTTATTTGACCACGATCGGGGCTTCGGTTCTTCGCCGCATCGTCGCCTCGGGTGACATCGGCTACTTAAGTGACCAACTTTACCTGCAGTTCTTCGACTTCGCGGCGAGCGTCTCTTTGTGGGCCGTACTGCTTTCCCTATTCGGCATGGATCGCGAGAGGTCGTGGAGACGATGGACGCTGGGGCTGGCGGGAGTGTATTTCGTCGCGATCGTGGTCGACATTTTCACCCTCTTCGTTTGGGAAAATGGCGGGAAAGCTGCGGTGTGGACGGATGCCCTCTCCACCGCCGTCTATTCCGTTGCGCCACTTTACATCGTGGCTATCGTGGTTGGGGGCCTGCGGCGCCGGTCGCAAATCGATCTGTGGCCGCTGGCGTCGATCCTCGTCTTCGAGGGCCTTTGGGTGTTCGCGCTCCAGATCGTGGGTCAGGGTGTGCAGATTACCCATTGGAACAATGCGTTCGCGTACATGTTTAATGTGGGCTTTTCGCTCGGCGAGTATCGGTTTGGCATGCGCGCGATCCTGGAGACACTGTCTTTCGTCGCCCTGGTGTTTACCGTCGCGCGCGAGCAGTATGTGGAGCGCCGGCGGCAGGCGCGCATGGAGATGGAAGTGCGATCGGCGCGCGAGGTACAGCAGGTGCTGGTGCCGGAGACGGTTCCACCCGTTCCCGGCTTTGCCATCGATAGCGTGTACAAGCCGGCAGCGGAGTTGGGCGGAGATTTCTTCCAGGTGATAGCGTTACCCGACACCAGCACCTTGATCGTAGTCGGCGATGTGAGCGGGAAGGGGCTCAAAGCAGGGATGACGGTTTCGCTGATCGTGGGCAGCCTGCGAACGCTGGCCGATTACACCCAGCAGCCCGCGGAAATTCTCGAGGGACTCAATCGCAGACTGTTCGGCCGGGTACAGGATGGGTTCGCCACCTGTGTGGTGCTGCGATTAGAGACCAACGGCGAGGCAACGATAGCCAACGCCGGCCATTTGGCGCCCTTTCGCGACGGAGAAGAGCTGCCCCTGCGTGGCTCACTGCCACTCGGCATCTCACCCGATACGGTCTATGAAGACCTCGTCTTCCGGCTGCAGGAGGCTGAAACCCTCACGCTTTACACGGATGGAATCATCGAAGCCCGGAATGCCACGCGTGAGTTGTTCGGCTTTGAGCGGATCCAGCGGTTGGCGCAGGACAAGAAGTCGGCGGAGCAGATTGTGGAAGCCGCATGTGCGTTTGGGCAGGAAGACGACATCACTGTATTGTCGATCCGCAGGCTGGCGGCGGCGGAAGAACCAGCCCAGGCACGGGTGAACCTTACAGCGCAAATCGCCACCGTCTAGATACTGGCAAACCCCATCATTGAAACAGAGAGGTCAATATGAATAAAGGTCCGGTACGCGTCGGCATCATTGGTTCGCAGTTTCAGGCCGATTGTCACGCCGCCGCCATCAGCATGATCCCAGCGGATATGTCGGTGGAAGCCGTGGCTTCCCCCACCGCTGCTCACGCCCAGGCGCTCGCAGATCGCTATAAGATTGCACGGGTCTATCAGGATTACAAAGAGCTGATCCGCGATCCGCAGATTGAAGCCGTAACCATCACCGCTCCCAACGCGCTGCATTGCGAGATGACCGTGGCAGCGGCTGCTGCCGGTAAGCATGTCATCTGCGAGAAGCCGCTTTGCGTCACCCTCGCCGAGGCGGATCGAATGATCGAAGCGTGCCGCGCCAACGGTGTATTGCTGCTGTATGCCGAAGAGCTCTTCTTCACACCCAAATACGCCAAGGCCAAAGAGATGGCGGACTCGGGAGCCTTCGGCAAAGTACACCTCATCAAGCAAAGCGAAAAGCACTTTGGGCCCCATGCCGAATGGTTTTGGGACGTAAAACAAGCGGGCGGTGGGGCGCTGCTTGATCTAGGCTGCCATGGAATCGCTTTTGCCTACTGGTTCCTGGGGCGACCCAAAATGATCAGCGCTTACTCTCATCTCGGAACCTATGTCCACGGCGACAAAACACAGCTGGATGATGAAGCCGTCACCATCATCGAGTTTGCCGGCAACGCCTTCAGTATCATTGAGAATAGTTGGGCTCGCCGCGGCGGTATGGATGATCGCGTGGAAGTCTACGGCGAAGGCGGCCTCACCATCGCCAACCTTCATATGGGGAATGCCCTCCCAACGTTTAGCCACTACGGGTTTGGCTACGCTGTCGAAAAAGCACCCACCACCACTGGTTGGACCTACCCCGTGTTCGAAGAGTTGTGGAATTACGGTTTCCCGCAAGAGATGAGTCACTTCGCTCGTGCCATCCGGGGATTGGAAGAGCCCCAGGCTACCGGCGAAGACGGCAAGGTTGTATTGGAAGCGGTGTACGCTGCCTATGCCTCTGCGGGCCTGGGACACAAGGTGTTGCTCCCCTACAAGCCAACGGCAGAGCGCCCTGTGGATGAATGGCTCAACCGGAGAAAATGAATGACGCACCCTGCCATGCTGGATAACATCCTGGCCCAACCTGTATCGCATCGCACCGTGCTTGCCCTTCACCGCGCAGGCGGTGCAAACCTGCGTGCGTGCGCCGAGAAAATCCGCAACTGCGAGGGCCGGGTCATCGTGAGCGGTATGGGCGGCTCCCTATTTGCCGCCATGGCCGCAGTCAGCAATCTGCAGCAGCAGGGCTATCTCGTACAAGCGGCTGAGAGCGCAGAGCTACTGCACTACGGCAGCGCGTCTCTGCGCGCCGATGATCTGGGTATAGTGGTCTCGCGTTCAGGAGAATCCATCGAACCCGTTCTGCTCGCCGAGAAGATGCGCGATGCCGGCATGACGGTCATCGCCGTCACCAATGTCCCTGGCTCCAAACTCGAACATGTTGCCCACTTGACCCTGCCCATCGGCTCCCAGGCCGACAAACTAATCGCGGTGCAGACCTACACCGGCACCCTGCTCACTCTGCTGCTGCTGGCGGAAGAGGTATCGGCCGGTGAGAGTCAGCCGCTCAACGATGCTTGTGCAGCCGCCCTGCCGGCACTCTCGGCGCATATCGACCGATGCCTGCACGCCGGCGATTCATGGCGAGAACTGCTCACGGGCGGTACGCTCTACCTCCTCGGGCGCGGACCCGCGCTTGGCTCTGTCCACGAAGGAGCCCTCCTCTTCCACGAAACAGCGAAGGCCGGGGCCATTGGAATGTCCTCGGGTCAGTTCCGCCACGGGCCTGCTGAAGTTGTATCGAAGGATTTCCGCGCTGTGGTCTTCGGCAGCCCGCTGCAAACGCAAACCCTCGATCGTGCCCTGGCAGACGACCTTTTTTCCCTGGGCGCAGATGTGCGTTGGATCGGGCCTTCGGCTGAGCATGGAGATGGGGTTCACCACGCGCCTTCCCTGGTGGACTGGCCGGAACTACCACCGCTCCTTGCGCCCCTGTTCGAAATCGTTCCTTTGCAAGTGGCGGCTTATCGTCTCGCTCTTTGGCGGGGAATCATTCCCGGCGATTTTCGCTACGTCTCCGAGGTCACTTCATCGGAGTCCGGTTTTCTCGCTCCCCCACACAAAACGTAACCAACACAGGATCATGTCGCAGAAGAACTTCGTAGATATCGATCCGGCCTAAGCTCTGCTCTCCGCGATGGCCCGATTCTTTAAAGCCTTCATGTACGCGAAGCCATACGCCTGCTCAGGATAATGCCCACCGACAACCTCCGGCGTGTGGTCGAGGATCACGATGCCGTCGAACTTGACCTCCACCAAAGCCGTCATGATCTTAGACATGTCGTAATATCCGTTATCCATAAATGTCTCGACGAAATGCGGCAGCGGTGCACTCACATTACGGAAATGGATCTTCCAGATTTTCTCCGCCCCGAAATACCGGATCATCTCAACAGGGTCCTTCTGCGTGAGTTGAGGGCCACCTTCGTTCCAGGTTCCGCAACATAAACAAATCCCGACATTGGGACTATTCGCAATCTCCATAGCTCGCTTATAGCCCTCAAAATTGGCAAAGATGCACCTTGGAACTCCAGCCAATATCGGCTCCGGAGGATCATCCGGGTGAATTCCAATGCGGACACTGTTCTCTTCAGCAACCGGCGCTACCTGTTTAATGAAGTAGGTATAGTTCTCCCAAATCTCTTCCTTCGAAAACACTCGGCCGTGAGAAAGCGGCTCATAAAACTTCTTGTCTCCCCAGACGCCCACCTTGTTGGGGCTCGCCATGTCGAATTCTCTGGCAGAGGCCCCGCGGATAGTCGCTCTACCGCTGCTCCAAATTCCATTGCCCATGTGCGCGTAGGTGGTGTAGTAAATGCCGGCTTGGCCCAGGTTGCGAATGTATTGTTTGTATTCCTCGATCTTCTGGTCCCGGCCGGGGAGATTGAGTGTGACCTCAGGCATGTTGTGCACGTTTGCGTTGCCGATGTTCCAGACTGTGATTCCGGCATCCGCATAGCGCTTCTTGATCTGCAGGAAGCCTTCCGCCGTCCGCAGTTCGGGCGTGGATGCGACACTGACGTATTCGGCGCCCATCTGCCTTAGAAAAAGCAAATCATCGTCCGTCGGTGTGGCCACAGATTGTGCACACAATTTGATTCCGGGAGCACTTGGATGCACCGTTGCCGACGCGGGCCGGGACGATGTGAAAACTCCGGCGGCGCTCAGAGCCCCTCCAACGGCCAACTTGACGAACTCTCTTCGATCGGGAGCAAACGCTGCTTCTTTATTTTCCATATCACCTGTCCTTTGAAGGAGAGCCGAAGCAGCGTTCAAGCTGCTTCAGCTAAGCGTGTCGCGTGCACCGAATTGCAATCGACTAAAGAGGTTAAAAGTTTCAGGAGGAAACTGCAAATGTTGGCTGTGCCTTTTTGGCGCCGAAAGATTCAGCCGTCGCCCGGAAGAAGTCCTCCAGCGTTTGCGGATTCGTGCCGGTTACCGCATGGACCACATCAGTAGGCCGGTCGCGCGTCTCACCTTTCCGAAAGAACTGCCAAAGATGAGTCAGATGATCGAGCGCGTGAGGATTAATTCGATCCTTTACCGCCGCTGCCCACTGCTCGTCTGTAATCGGCACATAGCGAACCGGTCGCCCGATGACCTTACTAAGAGTCTCCACAATCTCCCGCACCGTTGGTATTTCGCTCACCACTGGGTACACCGTTTGCGATGGAACGTTGGAGCCAGCCAAAAGAACTGCTGCGACTCGGGCTACATCTCCGGCGCCGGCGAGCGGAATGCGGGCGTCGCCGTCGCCCCAGGGCAGGAACGCGGCATCCTGTTCGGCCACGCTGCGGCTGACCAGCGCGCGCACGTTTTCGTAATAGGGTGGCGCTTGAATATGAACGGCCCCCACCTGCGCCCAATCGAAAACCCGATCAGCGAGCCGATGCTGCAGATTACGGAATGTGGGCGCGCCGCGCAGATCTCGAAATGCAGGATCATTCGAACCGCCCTGAAACTGTGAATTGTTCACCACCAGTTCCAGGCCAACCTGGCGAGCTGTTGTAGCAAATATGGTGACGGCCTCGAGCAGCCCATCGGTCACCGGATAGGTGAAGTAAGCCCGTTTTACGCCTTGCATAGCCTCCTGAACCGAGCCTGGGCTGAGGAGGTCGCCCTCGACAATTTCCGCACCTTGTTGGCGGAGTTCGTCGCATCGGGCATCGAGTTTGTGGACAAATGCGCGAACGGGAATGCCCTGCTTGAGCAGCATACCCGTGACAAGACGCCCGGTTGATCCCTGCTGACCGCCGGCTGCGCCCGTGACCAAAATTGGGTGAGACATGAATGTACTCCCTTCTGGTCCATAGGATGACATGCATAATCTTATGGGCTCATATTCTTTTTCACCTCCGATGCAACGCGGTTGCTTCGTGGGATGATCTCGCGCATCCTATGATGAACTATGCGTTACCGACCCGAACACAAAGCCGAAGTCCATCAGAAGATTGTGAAAGATGCCTCCCGGCGTGTACGCGCGGAGGGTCTGAGCGGCGCAGCGGTTGCGGCAGTGATGCGCGACACTGGCCTGACCCATGGCGGCTTTTACAAGCACTTCGAGAACAAGGATGAGCTGGTCATGGAGTCGCTCCGGGAGGCTTTCCAGGATATCGGCGACAAGCTGGTTCGTGCGGCCGAAGAGTCGCATTCCGAGGCACCGTGGAAGGCAATTGTGAAGTGCTATCTAAGCCTGGAGTACTGCGATCACGCCGAGCGCGGCTGTCCGCTGCCCGCGCTTGCCCCCGAACTGGCGCGGGTCGAAGAGACGATGAAGAGCCAGGTCTTCGCCGAGCTCGTCAAATATCGGAGTCGCATGCTTCCCTTTATGCCAGGGCGGCGAACTGCCGACAAGGAACGCGCTTTCTTTGCGATCTTTTCAATGATGATCGGAGCGGTCGAGATCGCGCGCATGATGCCTGATCGAGCGGCGCAAGAGAAGGTGCTGTCAAGCACCAGGGAATTCCTCTTGCGTAGCATGTGACCGCCTGGGCTCCTACGAAACTTTTTTGAGTCGATGGGATGATGTATATAATCCCATGTGAACAGGAGGCCAGAATGTCGCCTACAATCATCTTCCAGTTGCAACTCGTCCTTGGCTACGTCGCGTGGCTGCTTTGCTTCGTGGTCTACGTCTTTCCCAGGCTTAAGGCAATGGACCGTGTCGATGCGCACCGCGCAATCGCAACCCTGCACAGCTTCCGTTTTTTCGGCCTCGCCTTTTTGGTTCCGGGCGTCGTCGGTCCCAATCTGCCCGCCGGCTTCGCCGTGTTTTCCGCCTATGGTGACTTCGCGACGGGTATCTTGGCTCTCCTGGCGCTTCTCACGGTAAGAATACGTCCCGCCTTCTGGTCGTTCATCGTTGCCTTCAATGGCGTGGGGGTAGTCGACCTCATCGTGAACTATTACCACGCGATCCAGCTCGGTCTCCCCGAGGTAGCAGGGCAGTTGGGCGCAACCTACGTCATCCCGATCATCTATGTGCCGGCGCTGATGATTACGCACGTCATAGCGCTCTATTGGTTGTTGCGTCCGCAGCCCAGGGCCACCCGCGTCCTAGCTGGCGGTGTCGCCGCATCTTGAAGGTGAATGCGCCTTCGGGCTCTCCCCCCGCCACAGCTTCCGGGTGCCTCACATCCCGCGACTCCGTAGGGGTGCCCTACGACAGCCTTTCGTTGCCGTTAGCACTGGCTTAACGGGTAGGCGCCGTCCCTCCGGAGTTGTGAAGAGTTTTGTAGAAAAATGTCGTCCGATGACCTCTCCGGCCGTTTCAGAACGTCTGTTCTATGGAAGGTGATGAGATTCATGCTGTTGGCGCCGATCCGCGTGAGAGGAGTCTTCAGGGCGTCATAAAGTAACCAATCCACGTGACTTGGGTGCTTGTGGCGTTTTCCCGGCTTTGCTCCTTAAAATGCGACGAACGGCGACAATATGCAGGAGAGAACAGATTGACCTCAAAGAGTTTCATTCTTGCACTGCTACTGCTGAACGGACTAGCGTCGCCCCTCCATGCTGCCTCAGCTTCCAATAAGCAGGATCTTGTAGAACGGGCGACGCTGGCAAACGGCCTGCGAGTTGTGATCGTCCAGGACTCCCTGGCTCCTGTAGTCACGATCGAAATGAGCGTGCTCGCGGGAGGCAACGAGTCACCCCCCGAATTTCCCGGCATGGCGCACGCACAAGAGCACATGGCCTTTCGCGGCTGCACAGGAATGAATTCCGATCAGACCGCAGCGATCTATTCTGAACTCGGAGGGCAAGATAACGCTTTTACAGAACAAACCGTAACTCACTATTTCGAGACTGTTCCGCTGCCCGATCTCGACCTGGCCCTGCAGGCTCAGGCGGCGTGCATGCGGGGAGTCGACGATTCGGAGGAGCAGTGGTCTCGGGAGCGCGGGGCAATCGAGCAGGAGGTGGCTGAAGATTTATCAGATCCCTGGTACCGGCTCATCCAGAGGGTGAAGCAGGATATGTTTGCTGGAACCCCATATGTGCATGACCCTTTAGGAACCAGGAGCTCCTTTGATGCCACAACCGGGGAGATGCTCACGCAGTTCCACAACAAATGGTATGCGCCGAACAACATGATCCTGGTGATCGCGGGCGACGTAAATCCGTCAGTCACATTAGCGAGAATAAAAGAGCTCTTTGGCGGAACACCGAGTCATGACCTTCCCGCCCGGGCGCCTGTCATCCTTGGGGCTGTACATTCGGAAGCGTTCACGATGAAGACTGATCTACCGAACACCGTCGGTGTTCTTGCCTTTCGCTTTCCGGGTACTGATTCTCCTGATTATGCCGCTACCCGGGTGCTGGTCGATGTTCTTTCCAGCGAACGCAGCGGTCTATACCGCATGGAATCTTCGGGCAAGGCTGAACGTGTTGACTTTGATTTCGCCGAGACCTATCCCAGCGCCAGCATCGGTTATGGACTACTCGAATTACCGCGCGGCGCGAGTGCCGCGCGAGCCATCCACAATATGCAACGGATCCTGGCCGGATACGCAACAGGTGGTGTGCCGGAAGACCTGGTTGAGGCTGCAAAACGTGGCGAACTGGCCTCGGTCGAGTTTCAGCGGAACTCCATTTCGGGACTGGCAACTGTTTGGTCAGATGCTTTAGCAGGAGAGGGCCGAAACTCTCCCGACGAGGACGTCGAGGCCATCCGGAAGGTCACAACTCTGGACGTGAACCGAGTAGCCCGGCAGTACTTCGATGGCCAGAACACGGTCGTCGCCACCCTGATGCCATCGCACACGCCACATCCAACCTCGGTGAAACGGCTGACTCGCGAAAAGAAAAATGCAGGCTTTGAAAAAGTGATTCCCGCGGTCATCCGGCCAGTCCAGCTTCCGCCCTGGGCTGAAGGCGCCCTGGCGCAGCTCAAGATACCCGCTGCGCATGCGCTTCCCTCGGACATGATTTTGGAGAATGGTTTGCGCTTGATTGTGCAAACCGATTCGACGAGCCCAACCGTCTTGGTCCGCGGTTCCGTGAAGCACACTGTTGATGCACGGTCAGATGTGAATGATGCCGTTGCCGAAATTCTAAAAGGACTCTACGCGGGCGGGCCGCAGGACATGAATCGTCTCGCCTTTGATAAGGCTCTGGATGATATCGGTGCCTCTGAGACTGCTGGATACAGCTTCGGCCTTGATGTCTTGAAAGAACATTTCTCCCGCGGTGTTGAACTACTGGCGGACAATGAGTTGCATCCGGCGCTGCGAGCAGGGGACTTCAAAGTGGTCAAGCGTCAGACATCGCGGTTCGCTGCAGGCACGCTTAAAAGTCCCGGCTATCGGACTTCACAGGCACTCACAGCTGCGCTGTTACCGGCCAGCGATCCGGAACTTGAAGAACTGAAGCCGAAGGCCTTTAAGCAGGTGAACCTTGACGCGGTAAGGCAACTTCAGGAAGCAGCCATACGACCGGATTTGACGACCATTGTTGTCGTAGGCGACATCTTGCCGGACGAAGCCAGGACGGTGATTGAAGAGTACTTTGGGGACTGGAAAGCGGCCGGCCCTACTCCGAATACAATTTTGCCCGCCGTACCGCTGAACAAGGCATCGTCGGTTCACATCCCCGATCCGGGTGCAACCCAGGACTCAGTAATCATCGCCGAGCAACTGGATCTTAACCGCTTCGATCCGGATTATTATCCATTGCAACTTGGCAACACGATCCTGGGCGGCAATTCCGAGGGAACCCGTTTGTATCATGACTTACGCCAGGTGTCAGGCTATGTTTACAATGTCGACCTCGATCTCGACGCTTCAGAAACACGAGCTGTTTACTCCATCAGCTACGGGTCTGGCCGGGAAAACACACCAAAGGCGAGAGCCTTGATCCAGCGAGACATTGAACAAATGCGAACCGGTGATGTTTCTGCCAACGAACTCCATCAGGCGAAAGCATTTCTCCTGCGCCAAATTCCCTTGAGCGCATCGAGTGAGGAAGAGGTTGCCGAAGATCTCCTCGATCGAG
>Ga0209006_10005988_pt1 | contig 11043 bp, 7 predicted proteins | sample JacPin_JW_Ref_O2_FD_188567 | JGI IMG/M metagenome (GOLD analysis project Ga0209006, IMG submission 188567) | Forest soil microbial communities from Algoma, Ontario, Canada - Jack Pine, Ontario site 1_JW_Ref_O2 (SPAdes) (version 2) | ecosystem: Environmental > Terrestrial > Soil > Boreal... | reverse complement strand
TGAGGAAGCTCCGTCGTTCCGCACGCGGACGGTGGTGCGCACCAACGGGCGGAGCTCCTGTTCGGCGACGCGGGAATACTTACTGAAGCCAGGCCACAAATATTTCGAGGTGGCGACCCCGGGTCAGCACATCCCGGAGAGCGACACGAACATGCATATCGAGAACGCGACCTGCACAATTTCGGCCTAGCTAGTGTTTTGCTCTGAGTAAAAGGCTGTTTCGCCGTCAGCGGGTTGGTCCGGTTCCGCACCTTCCGGCGGGACTCAGGTGTCAGACTTTCACCATTAGCCGCCGCGCTCCGACCTGGCGAATTTGCTACGCTGCCGCACGCTCGGGACCTATTCCCCGAGGACCGTGGCAAGCCGCTCAGAGACGTACCATTGGAGCACTTGGTCAAAGACGGCGGCATTTGGCGCCATATGCAATGACGACTTCGAGAATCGCTGATCCGGGCGGCAGCGCCGCCAGCGGCGGCGTCTCGAGCGAAGCTCGAGGAATTCGAAACTCCGGTGACCAACATCGCGAAGGCGACCGCAATGAAAATGGAACGCTTTGTGATTGTCATCTCCGTATTCGAAGCCATGCGCCGCGCCGACTTGTCGAGCCAGAGGCATGGTTACCGGATGCTTAAGGACGCCGCCGCGAGTGACAGGTCGCGGTGGCGAGATCAGCCGCCTGCGTAAACTGCGCGCGAAGCGAATCAGCTAGACTAACGCATGCCCTGGACCGACCCTTTCTGGAAGCCGATCAAGCTGAACGACCGCCGGGTGCTGACCACGCTCCATGATGCGCGCGAGTTGATTTCAACGCTGCCCCCGGCCGCGCAGCTTGCCGAGCGGTGGTTAGATGCTGAGGAAATGCTTTCGCGCGCTGCGATCGCGCCAAGCGCCAGGGATGACGCGCTGTCAATGGTATTGATCGCCCTGAAGCGCGAGGGTCTGATCTAGCCAGATGCGCTCGGGAAGCCCCGAACTGTTGATGCGACCAAACCCTCGCCTTTCACATTGCAGTTGCGTAAAACTGGTGATAGGCTGAACTCGCGCGCGGCTCGTTGGGGGAAGCGGTCCGTGGATCGATTTTCATCCCCACTGCATCTCAGGGAGGAGCATCATGATCACTCACATCCGAACGGCAGTAGCTCTGTCCGGCAAATCGCTGGAATTTACAGCTTTTGCTAAGGAAATGGCTGAGATTATCAACCGCGTGACTGGCAGAAAGCCCGTCGTCGCTGCCTCATTCGGCGGTAACGCCAATGAACTTGCCTGGATTTCGCAAAGTGACAGCCTCGCTCAGATGGAGGAAACGCTCGGGAAGCTCGTTGCGGATGCCGACTATCGCGCCGCGCTGAAGAAGGCGGAGCATCTGGCGGTTCCCGGAATGACTCGCGATCATGTCTGGCGACACATTTAACCGAAATTTCCGCGATCCGACGCTCGCGCTTGTTAGATAGAAAACGACCGCAGCGTCTCACAATCGGCGGTCGTTCCTTTGTTCGAGTTCCCGGAAGAACCTGTCGTAGCGGCGCCTGGAGTCCGCCCATCCAGCCGCTACACGGCGCCGGCCTTGAGCAAATGCGCCGGGAGCATTTCGTCGAACTTGACTGCGATACCCTTCTCGAAGCGTCGCACCACTCTTGCGGATGTTCGGCCAATCGTCACCGGCGAACCCAGGAGTGGCGCGGCGTCAGTATGCAGCGCCGCCCCGAGAACCGAAGCGTTCATCAATTCCGCTGGGCTTTTGCCGCCGCCCTCTATCGTTAGAATCACCCGTCTTCGATAGGGTCTGAAACGTTCATGCTCGCGTCGATCCGGCACGCCTTGCATGTGTCGAGCGTGCAGCCATGTGAGCGTTCGACCAAGCTGGTCACGCTTCGAAGAGGTGAGTTGCAAGGCTAGCGCGAAGCAGTTGTCAAAATTTCGCGTTATCGTCCCTTCCAGCCAGCCGAGTTCGTCGAAGTTTGTGACGACGCGTTCACCGGGCATCCCCTTCTCCAGGGCAAGAAGGGCGACGCCGCCCGGAGAAAGATTAATCGTCCAGCAAGGATATTCGCGCCGATTGCGCAGCATATACCAACCGCGAAGGCACAATTCGACGCGCTCGTAGCGTCTGCGCTCCACGAATTTTATTCCAAATGAACTGGTCTCGACGAGCATCGCGTTAGGGACTCCTGCCAGCAATCTGCCCCGGGCTGTTCCGGACCCACCAAGTGTTGCGGCGAGAAGCGTAAAGCGCTCATTAATCCGCGTACTGCTCGACGGCTTCTAGTTGATAAATCAAGTAATCCAGGGTGTGGTTTGTGACCGACTGTATTGTCGTTTGATTAAGGGCGCTTGAGCAGTTCGATGTTGGACGAAGCAGAGGGGTTCTACGGAAGTTCGATCTGGCGCTGCCACGTGAATTCGGCTGCCCTGGCGGTAGTCTGGCCTACAAAGCTCGGCTGCTGGCCGATCCAGGTTCCATGACTCGCAGTTACTGCATAAACGTGGGGGGCAGGCGCCGTCGCCATGAGGATGACGCCAAGGCCGATCACAATTGCCGCCGCCGCCGACGCGAAAAACTGTCGCTTCGCCATCGCCTGAATATCAATTTCATCAAGTCCCAACGCGATTGTGTCTTCGTCAAACATGTTGCGCACGCCCTGCTCCCATATGTTGACCGAACCCAGCCCGTCGGCGCGCCGCCTCTGACGAGGCGTCGATTCCGACGATGTGGCGCCAGTCACGCCTCCAGCAGCCAGCTAGATGACTGATCTGAGATTTCAGATTACGCACGAACTTCTGAATGTCGGATTGTTCCGATTCCGGTAAAACAATTAATCGCCGACAACTACGTGTCGCGTTCCGACCTGCCTCAGCCGTCAGTTCTTCAGCGCACAGAAGCAGCCCAACGCAATCTTCGACTGGCTCCTCATCAGGACATCAAACGATCCTGAAAGACGACAATGTCGAGGCGCGGTCCTTATTTCAACGAGCCTTCGAGATCGGCCCGAATGAAACCGGTCGGGACGGTGAAGCGAACGTCGGCGCCAAACGGCGCCCGCGGCGACGCCCACAATCGCCCGCCATGGGCTTCGACGATCGATCGGCAGATCGAAAGCCCGATGCCAAGACCGTCGGGTTTCGTGGTGAAGAAAGGCTGAAACATATTTTTTGCGACGGCCGGGTCCAACCCCGTGCCGGTGTCCTTGACGGCGATCAGCACATCGCTCGGCTCGGTGAACGTCGAGGATATCGTCAGTTCCCTCGCGCGCTCGGTAACTTCTCTCATCGCCTGGAGGCCGTTTATGATCAGGTTCAACAACACCTGCTGCAACTGAACCCGGTCGCCCAGGACCGGCCGGTCGCCGGCAGCCAATTCGCTGCGTAGCACGACGCCGTACCGCCGGAATTCACCGTCGGTGAGCGTCAGCGCTTCCCTGATGACTTCGTCGATGTCCAACTCGGTCGGATGATGCCCCGTTTTTTTGGCGAGCGTCCGCAGACCGCGGATCACTTCAGTCGCGTGCTCGACGTTCTGCCTGATGCGGAGCGCCGCCGCCCGCGCCCTGTCGAGATCGGGCTCGTCCCGATTCAGATAACGCAGACAAGTGTCGGCGTTGAGCGCTACCGAGGCGAGGGGATGATTGATCTCATGGGCGATCGACGCCGTCAGTTCGCCCATCGTCGTCAGGCGCGCCATATGGGCGAGGCCGGCCTGCGCGTCCCGCAGCGCCTCCTCGGCCCGTTTGCGTTCAGTGATGTCGACCGCGACCCCCGCGAGAAAGGGCCCGCTCCCGGCGACAAGCGCCAGAAAATAGTCGACCTCGGCCCAGATGACCTCGCCATCCTTGCGTCGGTAGCGTTTCTCCACGCGTCGTGCGGCGGCATTGGCAGCGATGATCGCCTCAGCGGCCGCCCGATCGTCCTCGAACGTGATGTCGGTAGGCGAGAGAAGACGGAGCTCCGCTTCAGTGTAGCCGGTCATTCGCTGGAAAGTTGGGTTCGCCGCTGTGTAGCGTCGGTCCGAACCGATCAGGGCGACGCCGACCGGCACGCTTTCGAACAGGTTGCGCCAGCGCTCCTCGCTCATCATGAGCTCGCCATAGAGGCGGGCGTTTTCCAGCGATATCGCGGCCTGCGACGCCAACAGCTCCAGCAGTGAGGCTCGGGCCGGCGTGAATACGTGTGAGGCCAGGTTGTTCTCGAGATAGAGTACGCCGATCAGCTTGGTCTGCTTGACGAGCGGCATGCAGAGTACCGACCGGGCGCGCTTTCGACGAATGTATTCGTCCGCCGAGAACGGTCCCTTGGCCGAGGCGTCTTCCAGGATCACGCTTTGCTGGATCCGGATCACGGTATGGAGCAGAGATTCGGGCAGCTCGGCCGACGTCACGGCTCCCTGTCGGACCGTGACCTCGACCCTTTCTTGGTCGGTTTTCACCTCTGCCTCGATCCGCGGCGCATCGCGCTGCATAAGTATCAGGAGGCCGCGCTGTGCGCCGGCGTGTTCGAGCGCGATCGTCAACAATGTTTCGATCAGCCGGTCGAGAACGATCTCGCCGGACACGGCGTGCGAGGCTCTGATCACCGCTCCGGCGTCCAACTGATCGACCGACGCGCCGATCGTCGTGGAAGCAGATGCGGGACTCGGACTCTCGCGCAGGTGCGGATGCAGCCGCTCCAACTGCTGGACCTTGCCCTCGGCGCCCCAGCGAAGATAGCAATAGCGCGCGTTGCGCAGATAGGCGTTGGAAATCGTCTCGAAGCCGCGCGCGGCGTAGAAATTCGCGGCGCGTTCGTTGGCGACGCCCTCGTTCTGCACGAAGCCGTTCGCACGGGCGGATCGGATGGCCTCTTCGTAGAGGCGCTCGGCGTCCAGCGGCCGTTCGCTCAGACGCGCGATCTCTGCGCCCACGAGCGCCGCGCGGCTCTCGAAAGTCGTGGGACAGTTCTTCGCCCAGATCTCCAGCAAACGATGATGCGCCGCGAGCGCTTCCCTATGCTCGGTTCGCTCATCGGCGGCGGCCGTGTCGCAGGCGGCCGCCCGAGCAATGGCTCCGTAGAAGTGGTACTCGGCCAATTCGAATTGCGTCGGCGACGTCCAGAGCAGCGGCGCCGCTTTCGCCGCGGCCGCAACCCCGGACGGCGCGTCGCCCATGAAGACGCACGTCTGCAATTTGCGGATCCAATAGTAGCACGCGGCCGTCGCAAGCCGAGAATCGTCCTCGAGATGCTGCTCGAAGCGGCCCTCGTCGAACATCGCGTCGTCGGAGTCTGTCAGGTCCCCCGTCCGTCGGCGTAGAATCCGAATGAAGCTGAGCTGCGTCACGGCGATGTCGATAATCAGGCCGAACCGCACTCTCCGAACAATTTCGAGTCCATTCTCCGCCTCTCGCTCGACCTCGGCGAGCGAATCTCCAGCGCCCAGGAGATTGGTGTTCAAGTCGGTGCAACTGTAGGCGGCGTAGGACAGGTCGCCCGCGCGCAGGGCAGCCGCGAAAGCGCGCCGCAGGAAGGCGCGCCCGGTCGAAAGGCTCTCCGTCCAATTGGCGACGTGGACGGCGAACACCAGATAGACGCGAGCGCTGAAGCGATCGAGCCCATGCCTTTCGACGAGATCGACGCCGAGCCTGCCAAAGCGCGTCCCCGATTGGTAGTCGCCGAAATATGTCCCGAGCACGCCGCCCAACCACGCGAAGGCGAGGCAGGATCCGTCGCAGGCGCCGTGCTCCACGCTGAGCGTCGCCATCCGGCCGACGACGAGACGGAACAGATTCTCGTCGGTGAAAAAGGCCGGCGAGGAAAGCGCCGTAAGCACATCCATCGTCGCGCTGAGTTCGGGGTCGGTCATCGCGGGCAGATCGAGCAGCGCTTCGATCGAGCGATCGCCCAGCCCGCGCCACAAGCGATCATACTCTCGATGAACGTCTTGCACGCTCGCCTGCGACGGCCATCGGCTGTCGACCCGCCTGAGATAGTCGAGGCCGACGACGACGGCCCGGTCGCTCTGGTCCAGGTGCGTATATAAGTTGAGACGCACGCAGGCGACGGCTGCTGAGTCTACGATGGTCTTGGCGCGAACCGAGAGGGCAGACAGCCGTCCTTCGGCCGACGCCAGGCTACCCGTCAAATATTCGCATTCGGCCCAGTTGAGCTCGAGGTCGAACGCCAGCCGGTAGTTCAGGTCTTGGCCCTCGTCCCCGAGCAGCCCGCGGCCCACCGAGCAATATTGCAGCGCCGCTGCGTAGGCCATCGCGGCCTTGGCGCGCCTGGCGGCGACGAGGTTGAGTTCGGCGACCCGCTCGCGCTCGTCCAGCGCCGTGATGAGCGCCGCGCCGCGGTCCAACTGATTGACGATATCGAAGATTCTGTCTTCGCGCTCCTGCGCGTCGGTCCGTGCGGCGAGCAACCGGCCGATCCGAAGGTGGGCCATCGCTCGCCCGCTTTCGGGAATCAGGGCATAAGCGGCCTCCTGGACGCGGTCGTGGATGAACGCGTAGGCGCCGTCCGTGGTGTAGAGCAGACCTGCCCGGACGGCCTGCCAGAGCGCCGCATGAACCGCGTCCTTCGTCTCGCCGGAAACCATGTCCAGCGTGCCGATCTCGGCGACATTCCCGAGACATGCCAACATTCCCAGCGCTTCCTGCGTCGTATCGGCGAGGCGACCGAGCTTCGCGGCCATCAGGTCGGCGACGTTGTCGGTGAAGCCCTGCGCCCGGATACGATCGACATCCCAGCGCCAGGCGGAGGCGTCCGAGTCGAATGCGATCAGCCCGCTTTCGGCCAGTGCGGCGATGAATTGAATCACGAAGAACGCATTGCCTGCGGTCTTGCCGAACACCAGTTCGGCCAACGGTCGCACGCGCTCCGGCTCCGTATGCAGGGCGTCGGCGACGAGCTGCTCGACGTCGCCGGGAGCGAGCGGCTCGAGCACGATCTCGTGGATGCTGCCGCCGGCGCTGCGGATCTGCGACAGCGTCCGCATCAGGGGGTGAGAAGAGCCGACTTCGTTGTCGCGATAGGCGCCGACCAGGAGGACGTGCCGCACATCCGGATCGACCGCCAGGCGTTCGAGCAATTCCAAGGTCGCCGCGTCCAGCCACTGCAGATCGTCGAGGAATAGAGCGAGAGGGTGCTCCGGCCGGGCGAACACGCCGAGAAACCGTCGGAACACCATCTGGAACCGATTCTGCGCCTCCTGCGGTGGAAGATCCGGGATCGCGGGCTGCTCGCCGATGACGGCGACGAGCTCGGGAATCAGATTGACCATCAGTTGGCCGTTCGAGCCAAGCGCCTGCTCCAGCTCGCGCCGCCAACGGCCGAGCTCCGTTTCGTCCCGGCCGAGGATGCGGCGGACGAGACTCTGGAACGCCTGAGCCAAGGTGGCGTAGGGAATGTCGCGCTTGAACTGATCGAACTTTCCAGCGGCGAACAGGCCTCGAGGCAGGACTAGCAATTTGTGCAGCTCGTTGACGACAGAGGACTTGCCGATGCCGGCCCAGCCGGACACCAGCACGAGCTCGACGCTTCCCCGCGCCACCACCCGATCGAAAGCTTCGACCAGAGTGTCTATTTCGGCAGCGCGGCCATAGAGCTTTTCGGGGATCAATAGCCGGTCAGACACGTCGCCCGCCCCGAGCGGAAATGGGTCGATGCGCTGGTGGGCCTCCCATGCGGCCAGGCACTTCAGCAGGTCCGTCCGTAAGCCAGCCGCGGTCTGATAGCGATCCTCCGCGGGCTTGGCGAGGAGGCGTAGAATGATGGCCTCGACGGCGGCGGGAATTCCGCCGACGCGTTCGCTCGGCGGCGTCGGCTGCCGGGCGATATGGCAATGAATCCAGTCCATCGGATCCGATGCGGAGAACGGCAGCGCCCCGGCGATCATCTCGTATAGCGTGGCGCCGCAGGCGTAGAGATCGCTGCGCGAATCGATCGACCGATTCATGCGTCCGGTTTGCTCGGGCGCCATGTAGGCGAGCGTGCCCGCAATAAACTCGGGCGGCCCGGCGGCCTGGCGCTCGCGCGGCAGATGAGAAGCGATGCCGAAACCCGTCAACCAGACCGCGCCGGTCGCGGCGTCGACAAGGATATTGGCCGGCTTGATATCCTTGTGGATGAGGCCCTGCTCATGCAGGCGGCCGAGCGCGGTCGCCAGCCCGACGGCGACGCGCAGAAACGACCTGATCTCCCAGGGCCGCCCCAGCAGCCGCGACAGCGGCTCGCCGCCGGCGTCCTCGCTCAGAAGAGCAAGTCGCCCCCCGCGAAGCTCCAGCCGCAATGGCCGAGCCGCCCAGGCGGGGTCGAGCTTCTCCCGCAGCGCATAGGCGTGCCGAAGCTGCGCTAGGCTTTCCGGAGAGGGCTGCGCAGACGCCGGCGCGGAGGCCAGGAGCGAAAGCGCTCCGCCGTCTCCCGGGGTCCGGAACAGGACGAGTTCTTCATCCTCCCACAGCATCTCGAGCACGTGTCCGGACGTCTCCGGCATGGTACGGCGTCCTGGTCTTGCCCCGCGCGCGATGCAGCCTGACCGGGGTCGCAACCGCAGTCAATTCCCGTCCCTGCCGGATAACGAAATGGCCCATCCTCGTTCGCTGCGCCCCCCGACCAGCCTCTCGACGCTGTCGATGTTTTCCAGCGCTCCGGCGTTCGGCGGCATCCGCGTCGTGCTGTGATTGTCACGCGATGCGGTCGTGGCGCCCGCCGGCGTATCCGACCACGGGTTCCCCGCGGGACGGGCGCGTTACACGCTGGCCCGGCCCGCTGCCCGCCTTCTCCGCCTATCTTGCGACGGTCGCGCAAATTCGGCCTGGCGGCCTCGACGCGCTGTCCGTGAGCCAAGCGGGGGATTGCGCGAAAGGGCGCCGCCACGCGATGGGGATCAAGGCTCGCCAAGCGATTTCTTATCGATCACCTTCAGCGGCACCGGTATGCTGGCTGGCGGGACCTGACCCTTGATGATCTTGTCGGCCTCTTCAACGCCAAGGCTGCCGATTAGCGACGGCTGCTGGGCGATGGTGGCGTACATCGTCCCGTTCTTGATCGCCGCGACGGCATCCGGGGTCCCGTCGAATCCGACCACGACGATCTTCAGCCTGGCGGCTTGTATGGCCTTGATCGCTCCAAGAGCCATCTCGTCATCGGCGGCGAAGACGGCATCGACCTTGGGGTGCGCCTGGAGAATGTTCTCCATGACGTTCAGGCCTTGCGTGCGGTCGAAGTTCGCTGGCTGACTGGCGACGACTTTAAGCCCGGGCGCCGCGGCCAGCGCTTGCCTGAACCCATTGCTGCGATCCCGCGCCGCATCAGTTCCCGGCTGTCCTTGAAGCTCGACGACATTGCCCTTGCCGCCGAGCTGCTGAACGATCAGCTCGCCGGCCAGCTTGCCGCCCGCCACATTGTCGGACGCGATATGAGAGGCGACGGTGACGCCCTTGGCCGACCGATCGAGCGTCAGCACGGGGACTTTTTGAGCTTCGGCCTCATGTATCCCCGCCCTGGCCGCGGCAGAGTCCACAGGATTTAGCAGCAAGGCCTTGACGTTCTGATTGAGCGCGTCCTCGACATTGGAGAGTTCCTTGGCCGTATCGTTCTGGCTGTCCAGGACGACGAGATCGTACCCCAGTTCTTTCGCCTTGGCTTTGGCCCCGTCAGCCAAGGTGACAAAATAGGGATTGTTCAGCGTCGAGACGACGAGGGCGATCTTGTCCGCCGCCCGCGCGGCGCTTGCCGCCGCGCAACAAAATGCGGCCACGACAATCACGCGGAACATATTTCGGATCATGGCAAGTCTCCTTTTCCGAACGCGCGGCGTATTGACCGCTAGTTTTGCGCGCCGCGCCGGTCGACGAGCACGGCGAGCAGGATGACGGATCCCTTGGCGATCATCTGATAGTAGGAGGACACGTCCATCAGATTGAGCGCGTTGTTCAGGATGCCGATGATCAGGGCGCCGATCAGCGTGCCGGTCATACTGCCGACGCCGCCCGCCAGGCTCGTGCCGCCAACAACGACCGCTGCGATGGCGTCGAGCTCGTAACCCAGTCCGGCGTTCGGCTGGGCGCTCTCGAGGCGGGCGGTGAGAATGATCCCGGCGAGCGCCGACAGGAGACCGGACACTGCATAGACGGCGATCTTGATCAACGTGACGTTCACGCCCGACAGTCGGGTCACGCTTTCATTGCCGCCGATCGCATAGACAAAGCGGCCAAAGCGGGTTTGGGTGAGCGCCACCCAGCATCCGGCGAAGACGACGGCGGCCGCGATGACCGGAATCGGAATGCCGAATATGTAGCCCGCGCCGAGGTTCCCAAACGCGTTGGAGGCTGCTCCGCTGCTCGCGTCGATCGGCGTGCCGTTGCTGAACACGAGTACGGCCCCCCGCAGGACGGTCATGCTGACCAAGGTCGCGATGAAGGGCTGCACAGCTCCAAAGGTTATGATCAGCCCGGAAATCGCGCCCAACCCGAGGCCGGCGAGGAGAGCGATCAGCGTCGCGATCAGGAGCCCGCTTCCGCTGGCAATCAAGCTCGCGGCGAAGGCGCCGCACAGCGCGAGGATCGCGCCGACCGAGAGGTCGATTCCGGAGGTGAGAATCACGAAGGTCATGCCCATCGCGATCACCGCATTGATCGAGGTTTGACGCAGCACGTTCAGGAGGTTGCCGACGTCAAGGAAATCCGGGCTGGCGAGCGAAACCGCCACGATCAAGGCGACCAGGCCGATCAGCGATTTGTTTTGCGACAGAAAACGCAGCAATGGGTTCATTTTCGCAATCCTTTAAGCGACGGCGCGCTCCATGATCGCGTCCTGGGTCGCCTCGCCTCGGCCGAAGGCCCCAGTCAGACGGCCTCGTGAGAGAACCAGGACACGGTCGGCAATGCCGAGCAGCTCGGGCATGTCCGAAGAAATAAGCAGGATGGTCAGGCCCTTGGCTTTGAGATCGTTGATGAGGCTATAAATCTCGCGCCGTACGCCAACATCGACGCCGCGGGTCGGCTCGTCGAGAATGAGGACCTTCGGCTCGGTCATCAGGGCCTTGGCGAGCAGCACTTTCTGCTGGTTGCCGCC